>OFDC01000006.1_pt1 | contig 354212 bp, 343 predicted proteins | sample 1520941 | NCBI WGS metagenome assembly OFDC01 (sample SAMEA94258168, study PRJEB24077) | hot springs metagenome | biome: Aquatic biome; feature: Water | place: India | collected 2012-12-06 | depth 5 m
TCTGTCATCAGCGCTCTCCGCGTTGTTCGGCGCTTGTTGGGAATAACCAAACTGCGCTTCTCACGCCTTGATAGCACTGATGACAGAGGCAACATCGACAATTGAAATAGCATTAACAGGCCCTAGTCGATAATGACTTTACTATTGCTATCTGTCACGCGTTGCATGCGTGCCAATACATCTTTCCAGCTAACGTATTGCGTATAACCATTCACGTTGACTGATGGCGCACCTTTACCTTTCACAATCACGAATCCGCCGGGAATCTGGTCCACACCACCCATTTTGCAAATATCCCCGCGCAACTGGCAACTTAATCCTATTTTTTCATAACCGAACTCTTTAAAAAATCTCAGAAAGGTACGCTGCAAAGCTGCTGCCGTCCCTTCACCGCCAAGAGCCGTAATGTTTTCGACCGCCCGTTGCGAGATTTTTTTCTCAAAGGGGCCATCCGCAGTGCGTACAAAAGCATCCATGTAGACGGGCTTCCAGCTCTGCAGGCGTAAGTCCTTGATATCACCCTCAAGTTTGCCGCTGATAGAGCCAAAGTTAAAGGTGCGCGTAATTTCACCTAAGTCGATATCGCGCATGGTGAAATTGGCATGTAGCTTAGGCACTGCGCCTAAAGGATCATCAATATCCAGGTCGGACATGCCGATCATGCCATTAAATAATTGAAACTGCATGTCTCCCGCCATACGCAATTCATGATTGGCATAAGTTACCAACGGGACAGAGCCCGACATCTGGCCGCGCATCACGGGCCAATCCAACGCCTGGCTAAAGCTGGACATGCTGATAGGCTGCATCGCCATTTTTACGTGCCAGACCATACTTTGATTGATCCAAGCGGCTGAAATATCCTGAAAATCCAACGCACCATCCAGAATCGGTAGTCGCATACCGGGGGAAGTGATCGAATAACGGTTCACTTCGGCTTGCCAGCGGGTTTCACCAAGAGGGACTTTCAGAACATGCCCGGAACGGTAACCGACGGTAATTTGCCGGGGATGATCATAGTCCCAGGGAATATCCGCATTAAAATGCGCAAAACCAAACTTGCCGGCCTGCTCTTCTACGCTGGCATCAGTAATACTGAGATGAAATTTAAGCGGCTGCAAACCTCTGGCTTCAAACGACCAGTCTGCTTTGCCAGAAACTTTTAAATGCCCAAAGGCCGAGTTGGGAATCAAAGGCTGGATAAAAGCCTGGTACACACCATTGAAATCCACATCATGCGCAGAGACTTTTAAAAACTCGAATTCTTTGCTGACGAGGTTGAGGCGGCTCTGGCTCTGCAAGGTACCGACGCCTTGCAGTTCAAGCTTGGATTGTTCGATATCAACATAGGGCTGGCGGTAGAAACCGTGGATTTCAAACCGTTTGTTGCCGTCGGCAAAATAAAAGGGTTGCCAGAACAACTCGCCCTGTTGCCACTGGAACACCCCTTGCCAGCGCCAGCCACCCGCCTGCTCATGCGCAGAAATATTGACCTTGCCTGTCAACTTTTCCCCGGCATGCAAGCCGGCCGCATCACTGAACTTTGCCTCCTGAACTGACAGTTCAAGATCAACACCCCTGGTTGCAAGGCCTTGCTTATCCTGATCCTTCCAGGTGGGCGTGACCAGCACATTAAACGGCACGTGTGAACGCGCATCCTGATAGAGGCCGTCTTCGCATCGCCAGGTTTGGACAGTTGGCTGCCCAGGAACCTGGCAGTTCAGGTGAAAGGTGCCCCACACTTCATCCTGTAGCGCTTTTACCTCAGCATAAAAAGCCAACACCGGCTGGCCGGTTTGCGGCCGCAAGTCAAGAAACACCCTGGGTTGTCGCACTTGGTAAGGTTGCATTTGCAACTGGTCAGAGGTCACCAGCAGGGTCGGACGCGCGCCTAGATCAAGCCGTATATTGGGTTTGTCTATACTGGGGGTATGTTCGCTGGCAGGGCTGCTGGCATCTCCGAACTGCAAACGGTCTGCATGCACCTGTACATGCTTCACATTCAAATTGACGACAGCATGTGGCTTATCAAGCTGGAAGAGGTCACTGGAAATATTGTCTGCACTGAGGCTGATCTCGGTCATGGCGCATATTGGCAGCGACCAGACCAATAGTATCAGCGCCCAGATGTGCATCAGCCTGGAAACACTCCGGTAGACAAGTAACGGTCACCACGGTCGCAAACGATGCTCACAATCACGGCATTATTCACTTCTTTGGACAGTTGCAGCGCCGTGTATAAGGCACCGCCACTAGAGATGCCGGCAAAAATACCTTCTTTGGCTGCCAGCTTGCGCGTGGTATCCTCGGCATGTTTTTGGCTGACATAACGTAATTCGTCTACACGCTTGGGATCATAGATGGTAGGCAGATACTCCTCTGGCCATTTACGGATACCAGGAATCTGCGCCCCCTCTTCAGGCTGTACGCCAATAATCTGGATTTGCGGATTTTGTTCCTTGAGGAAACGTGAGGTCCCCATAATCGTACCCGTTGTCCCCATACTGGAAACAAAATGCGTGACTTTCCCTTCAGTATCACGCCAGATTTCAGGTCCGGTCCCTTCATAGTGCGCCAGTGGATTGTCCGAATTACCAAACTGGTCCAGCACGATGCCTTCACCTTCAGCCTGCAACTTGAGTGCCACATCCCGCGCCAACTCCATACTGCCGTCTTTGGGTGTGAGCACCAGTTCTGCCCCATAAGCTCTCATACTTTGCCTGCGCTCAACAGACTGGTTTTCCGGCATGACCAGGACCATTTTATAGCCGCGCATGGCCGCCACCATGGCCAGTGCAATGCCGGTATTACCACTGGTTGCCTCAATCAGGGTGTCACCAGGCTTGATCTGTCCCCGCTGTTCGGCGCGCAGGATCATGCTGTAGGCTGGCCTGTCCTTGACTGATCCCGCCGGATTGTTACCTTCCAGCTTGAGCAATATGGTATTGCTGGGATTAGGATTCAGGCGTTGCAAAGCGACCAGTGGCGTATTGCCGACAAAGTCATCCAAAGTTTTAAATGGTTTCATAACAGTTTTGATGTTTGTTGTTTTCGCACAGAGCCAGGCCTTGTACCCAAAATATTCTGAGGATACACCGAATGAATTGATTAAAAGTCATACACGCAGCCGCTTAATATATGTAAAATTCCAGTGTTGTTCGTGAGTTAGCTGGTGAAGTACCAATTTTACATAAACTACCCCCATCACAAAAATAATAATTACCGAGGAAACCGGATGTTGAAAAAATGGATTGGCAAACTGCTTGTCGTCATGGTGCGTCCGCTCAGACTCTTTCCAGAGCTCGCAGAGGCCGACAATGTCCGTTATAAAGTCATTTTCCTCAACAATGTATTCACCTTTGCCGGCATCGTCTCGATCACCATGGGTTTCTTCCGCTGGAACCAGCAACCGTTCCTCGGCGCCATAGACCTCCTGTTTGGTATTATCGCTTTTGCATTGCTGTGGATATTGCACCGCTATAAAAAAAACATAGAACTCATTTCCAGCATTGCCTTGTGGTTATGCTTTGTCCAATTCTTGACGGTTTTTTTCCTCGCAACGGACAGTCACTCACGTAGCGCCTTGTTACTATTGATTTTAGCGGCTGCTTTTTACCTCAAAGGCCGCGTGACTGGTTACTACATGTTAGCTATCCTGCTGGCATTGGTCGCCGGAAACCACCTGCTTCAAATATTCTCTTCCGAGTATAACAACCTGGATATCCTGAGCCTGGGTTTTTACCTGCTGGCACAGTTTTTTATTATCCGCAATTATGAATGCTTGCGTGAATCGCAAACCAACCATTTAAAAGCGCTCAATGTTGATCTGGAAGCGTTGGTAAAACAGCGGACCGACCAACTGGCCGTAGCCAATACAGCATTGGAGTTTGAAAAAGAGAATCTGAAAAAACTCTCCAGTACCGATCACTTGACTGGCCTCAGTAATCGCCACCACTTTGAAACCGTGTTTGCCGAACATACGCCTGTCACTAACCGCAGAAAAATTACTGACGCACTTATTTTGATAGACATTGACCACTTTAAAAAGATCAATGACACGCATGGCCATGTATTGGGTGATGTAGTGATCCAATCCGTGGCGACCTGCATCAAGAAAAATAGCCGAATTTCAGATATTACCGTCCGTTGGGGCGGCGATGAACTGATCATTTATGCTCCCCGCACCACCCTCAAACAGGCGACACAACTGGCAGAAAAGGTGCGTCATCAGATCACCGCCATGCATATTCCAGGCGTGGGTAGCATTAGCATCAGTGCCGGCGTTGCCGTGTTGCATGCAGGTGACACCCTCTCGCAACTTCTGCAACGCGCAGACCAGGCATTGTATCAAGCCAAACAGGCTGGGCGTAACAATGTGTACGCTGGCACTCTGGACTAAACGCCTACAATTCGGTACCTTGCTGTGACTTTTTATTTTTGTTGTAGTAATAATGTTTAGAAGTGCTGTTGTTGTCTTTGTTTTCACCTGCCTGCCATGCATTTTTGGTCCTGCCCTGCATGCCGAACAATGGCAAACCGTACCAGGGCGCGAAAAATTTCTGACGATCTCTGTCGACCTAGACTCCTTGCAAATAGGTCAACTCGACGACATGATTTTCTTCAAATTACGCGCCGACGATCATGACGACACTGTAACCACGCGTTTTGTGCAAGCCTCCTGCAGCGAGTTCTCAATGGAAGTCGAACGTGAATCCGTGTTTCATAAGTCTATCCAGACAGTTGAACTCTTGGATTGGAAGAACGACCAGTCACTGGTTCATCATCCTGAGTTTGCGCAGTCAAGGCTTTCTTTCTGGGGCGTGACTCAGGCTTATGGACAAGCCATTTCCCTGGCTTGCCGCCGTGCAGGCAATCACGCCCCTGAGCGCCTGCAAACATTACAACCAGACAACTGCGCCCCCACAAACCCTTTACGCAAGGTCGCTTGCGCCAGCCACCCTAGCTGGCGCGCCAATTACAAACTGTATTTTTCGCGTTCACATGATGTGATTCATAACTGTGGCATTTCAGAAGATCGCATGACCAAGCAGGCCGCCTGGCTACTCAAAAGCGTCATGCGCTGCCAAAGTGAAACCTGCGGTAACGAGATTCTGGAAAATTGGATTCACAAGCGAGGGCAAGATATTGCCAAGGTCATTCACATGCAAAAAAACTCCAACATGGCCTGGAGTGCACCCGCGCAATCCGCTCCGTTATGCGAATCTCTCAACCAGGCGGACCAGGCCATCGCCAGCATGCAAACTGAAGAGATTTATGCCAAGGCCAAATACATGGGCTGCCTGAAACGTGAGACAGCGAAATTGCGCGCAGCTCATACGCCCAAAGAAACGCTGTCGCAACAGGCAGAACAACTATGCGAAACGCAATTTCAAGAGTGGCATGACGCCATTACAAAACAATCTGCCATGCGCGACTAACTGAAACCAGCCGCACATGGCTCATGAGTTAGCGACTGCAACGCCGTGCGCGGAAGAGGAAGATGGCATACAAGCCAAACAGCGTAAAACTGATCAAACCGAGTTGCGGCAAGGTCAGCCCGAGGAAAGTCCAGTCTATGGCAGCGCAGTCACCTGTGCCGCGAAACACTAGTGTCAGTGCTTTTTTAAGCGGGAAGTTTTCAAACATATAATCAAACCCGACGCCACAATCGGCAATGATGTCTTCTTTATGCGCCTGTAACCACCAATGGCGAATGGCCACGCCAGCACCGCCCAACGCCGTGAATACTTCTACCAGCGCCAATCCGGCATGCAGCCATGACTTAGGAGAAACGAACACGTGCAGCAAGAACACCACACCTAGGCTCATGAAAATAATACGCTGCGAGATACATAGAGGACAAGGTTCCAGCTGGTTTTGTACCTGTATGAATAGAGCCAGTGCGACAATACCGAAACTGGCCAGAAATCCCAGCAAATAGCCACCACGACCTTTAAACCACTGACACATTGCACCCTCCTGCACGTTTAAGAAGTACTGATTGTAATAGATAACGCGCATATGATGCTGCCAGAGCGACTAACGTTCCCTGATTTAAAGCCTGATTATGAAGAAGCTGGTGTGATATCTGCCTGCTGCATGGCAGACTTCTGTTTCACTTCATGATGTTTTTTCTTGTAATAACGAGCAATCCGTTTCACATAATCATGGGTTTCCGGGTAAGGTGGGATACCGCGATACTTGAGGACCGCATTTTCGCCCGCGTTATAGGCGGCGGCCACCAGCTCGACATCGCCTTTGAAATACGCAATCAACCAGCGCAAGTATGACAATCCACCTTTGATGTTTTGCTCGGGGTCATAAGCATCTTTGACATGAAACCGGGCTTGCGTCTCAGGCATTAACTGCATCAATCCCTGTGCCTTCTTGCGAGAGGTGGCTTTAACATTAAAGCCTGACTCCACCGCAATCACGGCCATGGCAAAATCAACGTCCACCCCATAAACCGGCGCATGCTTCTTCACGAGTTGGTACACCTGACCACGCTTGCGGAACAATACCTGGGCAACAGAATGTTCCTGTTTTTGCATACAGGCAGGCAGCTTTGCTAATTCGGGACTACCAGGTTCCTTATCCAGCCATTCCATGGCATCTCGGTGCCCTTGTATCGCAGCCAGGCTGAAAAAACGGGCCGCAATATCATGATTTACCTCTACACCTTTGCCCATGCTGTAAAACCAGCCCATGGCAAATTGTGCGTCAGGATCATGAGACACGCCTGCGAGCGCACAATAATGCGCATGCGCTTGCTCATAGCTACTAAGCCCAAGCGCATTTTTGGTACCAGCCGCCAGACTGACCTGCAGTTTGATGAACTGTTTATAGGCATCATTGCGGATTGATGATTGCTCACGGCTGTAATGTACAACCGGTTCTGTGGTCTCAGGAACAGGCACACTCTGGACTTCAACCTCAGCCAGTGGTGGCTCGGCGACCTCGTTTTCAGCATGTGCCAGGTTTGATGCGAGTACGATGTACCACAAGCACAAGGAAACGCCGGGCATAGCAGACAGATGTTTTTGTAATGGCATGAATGTCACCATAAAAGCATTGCGCCTATTAGGCATGGTAATAGATATCTTTATCCCTACTTTACTGAAGGACTCACAGGCTCCGCTAAAGTGCCCTTATTAATAAGTAAAAATGTTCAGAAACGTAAAAATCCAGCATATCTCATTGTTTTAAAAGAGATCTGCCTGTCATGTCCCTCAAAAACATAGCCAAACAGTCTTCCGCTGTTGGATAATGCATGGCTATGACTAGCTTGTTATCGACGCCCCCAAAACAAATCTTGAGTGTCAGCGACCTGACGCGGCTGACGAAAGAGCTGCTGGAAACCAGCTTCCCCCTGTTCTGGATCAGTGGTGAAATCTCCAATTTCACGCGTGCAGCCAGTGGCCACTGGTATTTTTCACTCAAGGACGAGCGGGCACAGGTTCGCTGCGTGATGTTTAAGGGCCGTAACAGCCTGGTAGGCGCGACACCTCGGGAAGGTGACCGGATTGAAGCGCGGGCAACGGTGACGCTGTACGAAGCACGTGGCGACTTTCAACTCACCATAGAGTTTCTGCAACCGGCCGGCCTGGGCAGCTTGTACGAAGCGTTTGAGCAACTGAAACAACGCCTGCAAGCGCAAGGCCTGTTTGATGTATCGCGAAAAAAAACCATCCCCGCCAATCCACAACGCATAGGCGTAGTGACTTCGCCCGATGCGGCAGCGTTACGTGATGTATTGACGGCCATACGCCGCCGCTACCCCGGCATGAAAGTCATCATTTACCCAACGCCCGTCCAGGGCAAAGGCTCGGCAGAACTGATTGCACAAGCAATACACTTGGCCGACCAGCGGCAGGAAGTCGATACACTGCTGATTTGCCGTGGTGGGGGCAGTATTGAAGATTTGTGGTCATTTAACGAAGAAGTTGTTGCGCAAGCGATCGCCGCCTGCAGCCTGCCAACCATTAGCGGCGTGGGTCATGAAACTGACTTCACCATTGCAGACTTTGTGGCAGACTTGCGTGCAGCCACACCGACGGCAGCGGCTGAACTGGCCTGCCCTGACCAATCACAACTACGCCAGCAAGTGGAACAATCCCGGTTACGCCTGATGCGCGCCATGCAATCGCTGTTAAGACAGCATGCGCAAACACTGGATTATCTGTCGCGCCGCCTGGTGTCGCCTGCGCAGCAGTTGCAACAGCAAAGACAGGTGTTACAGCAATGGCAGCATCGCCTGCAATTGTCTATGCAGCAATATCTGCAAACGCACCGTCGCAAACTAGAGCACTGCGCCACCAGCCTGCAACAACTAAATCCTCATCAGGTACTGGCACGCGGTTACGCCATCGTACAACAACAAAACGGCCATGCCGTGACTGATGCTACTCAATTGACCGCTGGCGAAAACTTACAGTTGACATTGCATCATGGGCAGGCCGCAGTCGTAGTGACTCAATCTCCTATCAGCAAGAAATAACCTCCGGAAATTGTTTTGCGATGCACAGACTTGTCGCATATCTCCCATAAAGACATGTTCAAGGTGGAGTATTTCTGTCAAAACCTGTTATTTCTGTCAAAGTTTTTGGTGAAGCTTTAAAATTAACCGATAATAATCGTTTGTCTTCAGCTGTTCACACAATGGACCATACAAAAAATCAGGCGGCGCTCCATACCATGGCCCTCGCCGCGCTTGGTGTTGTTTTCGGGGATATTGGCACCAGCCCCTTGTATACGATGAAGGAAGTGTTTGCTGTGGGCCATCACCCACTGTTACTGACACAAGACAATGTCTATGGCATTTTGTCCCTGATCACCTGGGCTTTGCTACTGATCGTCTCCTTTAAATATGTTGCATTTATCATGCGCGCAGACAACCGTGGCGAAGGCGGCATCATGGCTTTGCTATCATTGGCCAGCCGTTATGCGGGCGGTGACCCTGAACAGCGCAAGCGCATCATGATGCTCGGCATTATCGGTGCTTGTATGTTTTACGCAGACGGCATGATTACCCCGGCCATTTCTGTTTTATCCGCGGTGGAAGGGCTGGAAGTAGCCGCACCGCAACTGGATAGCTGGATCGTCCCCATCACACTCTGCGTGCTGTTCGTCTTGTTCTGGGCGCAAAGTAAGGGTACAGCCGTTGTCGGTGCATTCTTTGGTCCGATTATGTTGACCTGGTTTGCCGTACTAGGCATCTTGGGTGCAATCAATATCAGCCACCATCCGGAAATTCTCAAAGCCCTAAGTCCTACCTACGCCTTCCTGTTTTTTTATACTCAACCAAAGATTGCCTTTATTGCCCTGGGCGCAGTTGTTTTAGCGGTCACGGGAGCTGAGGCACTCTACGCCGACATGGGCCATTTTGGTCGAAAACCAATCCGCCTGGCCTGGTTCCTGTTTGTACTCCCGGCCTTGATTTGCAATTATTTTGGTCAGGGCGCGTTGATTCTGGCCGAACCTGAAGCGATTCAAAACCCGTTTTACCATTTGGCACCCGACTGGGCTTTGTTCCCCCTCATTATCCTGGCCACACTGGCGACCGTGATTGCCTCGCAAGCGGTGATTACGGGCGCATTTTCTGTGTCACGACAGGCTTTGCAATTGGGCTTTATTCCTCGTATGCACGTGGCGCATACTTCAGAAAAAACCGAAGGCCAGGTATACATGCCCCGTGTGAACTGGGGCCTGATGGTTGCCGTCATGGGCCTGGTCCTGATTTTTGGCAGTTCTGGCGATCTGGCGGCCGCTTACGGTATCGCCGTGACTGGCGACATGGTGATCACCACCTTGCTCGCCGCCGTCGTTTTCCATCATTTGTGGGGCTGGAGCAAACTTAAAACCGCCAGCCTGATTAGCATCTTCCTGGTGATCGACCTGTCTTTCTTCTCTGCCAACATCCTCAAGATTCCGGATGGTGGCTGGGTGCCTTTACTCATAGGTCTGATTATTTTTACGCTGATGCGCACTTGGAAAACGGGCCGCAGATTGCTATATGGCACCCTCAAGTCAGAATCCATGGAGCTCATCCCTTTTATTCAGGCGATAGGTGCGCACCCCCCTGCCCGCGTCAATGGTGTCGGCGTTTTCATGACCCCAAACCCGGATGGCGTCCCCCATGCCTTGCTGCACAATCTGAAGCATAACAAAGTGCTGCATGAAAAAATGATCATCCTGACGGTGCGTTTTGAGGACTACCCCTACACCAGCCGGGAGGAGCGTGTATCAGTGGAAGTGTTGCCATATGGCTTTTATCGCGTCACCATACGTTATGGCTATATGGATGAACCTGACCTGCCGAGAGATCTGGCACTCACAGAATCCTTTGGCCTCAGCCTGGATACCATGGATACGTCCTTCTTTATCGGCAAGGAAATCCTGATTGCCTCAGATAAACCAGGCATGGCCTTCTGGCGCAAGAAGATTTTTATTGGCTTGTTCCGCACAGCGGAAACCATTACCAACCAGTTCAATCTGCCGCCCAACCGGGTGGTGGAACTGGGTTCACAGGTCAAAATCTAATGTAAAAGTATAGGTGCGATTTAGCTCAAGCCAGTGAGCAGAAAGGAAACCGTATGTTCAATATCAAACTCATCTCTGTGGCTGCCGCATGCGCATTACTGACAGCCTGTGCCAGCACAACCAACAATAGCGTTTCTGGTGTGCAACGAAGCCAACTCTTGCTACTGCCATCGGCCACGGTAGACAAGATGTCGGCGCAATCTTATACACAAACGCTCCAGGACGCCCAAAAGAAAAGTACGCTAAACGCAGATAAAGCGCTTTTGAATCGCGTTACCACTATTTCTAACCGGCTGATTGCGCAAGTTGGCGTATTCCGCCCAGATGCGACCAAATGGAAGTGGGAAGTCAATGTAGAGAAAAATGACCAATTGAATGCCTATTGCATGCCAGGTGGCAAAATAATGGTGTTTTCTGGCCTGGCGGATAAACTCAATGCGACAGACGACGAACTGGCTGCAGTGATTGGCCACGAAATTTCCCACGCGTTGCGCGAACATGGCCGCGAACGCATGTCACAAGCCTATGTACAGCAGTTTGGTTTGCAAGCACTCGCAGCTTTTGTTGGTGGTACCGCAGGCAATATGGCTGCACAAGGTGCAAACATGGGTAGTCAGCTACTGTTTGCTTTACCAAATGGCAGGGAACAGGAACGCGAAGCGGATCGCATGGGTCTGGAACTGGCCGCACGAGCAGGCTACAACCCCGAGGCCGCTGTCAGCCTATGGAAAAAAATGATGACAGCCAGCAAGGATGCACCGCCCGAGTTCTTGAGCACCCACCCCTCCAGCGAGAACCGCATCAAGGATCTGCAAGCACTGACACCCAAAGTCATGCCACTTTACTTGGCCGCAAAAAACAAATAACCCACGCTTACCAGGGGTCATCACTATCTATAGCCCCTGATCCATCGAAATTAGGTTAAAATTTCGGGTTTCACTGTTATTTAACCGAATCAATTAGAGAACATCATGGATCCACGTCAAAGCATTATTGAAGCGGCTTTTGAAGACCGCGCCAACATCAACCCGGCCAATGCACCAGCAGATATCAAAGCCACCGTGGCTTCAGTACTGGATGATTTGGATGCTGGCAAATTGCGCGTCGCATCCCGGATTGGCGACACCCAACAATGGGAAACCCATCAATGGATCAAGAAAGCCGTTCTGCTGTCTTTCCGACTCAAAGACAACTACCTTATGGATGACGGCGTGACCCGCTACTTTGACAAAGTCGATCCAAAATTTGCCAACTACACTGAAGAAGACTTTAAAGCCGGTGGTTTCCGCGTCGTGCCTAACGCCATTGTGCGCAAAGGTTCTTTCATTGCCAAAAACGCAGTGTTGATGCCTTCCTATGTCAACATCGGTGCTTATGTAGGTGAAGGCACTATGGTGGACACCTGGGCGACCGTGGGTTCCTGTGCGCAGATTGGTAAAAACGTACACTTATCTGGTGGCGTAGGCATTGGTGGCGTATTGGAGCCAGTACAGGCTGGCCCAACGATTATTGGTGACAACTGCTTTATCGGTGCACGTTCCGAAGTGGTTGAAGGTGTAGTGGTAGAAGATAACTGCGTGATTTCTATGGGTGTCTATATTGGCCAGTCGACTAAGATTTATGACCGTGAAACCGGTGAAGTACACTTTGGTCGCGTACCGGCCGGCTCAGTCGTCGTATCAGGCAACCTGCCTTCCAGCGATGGCAAATACAGCTTGTACTGCGCAGTGATCGTGAAAAAAGTGGATGCCAAGACACTGGGAAAAGTCGGTATCAACGAATTATTGCGTGGTGTGTAAGGTGTAAACACTCGTACTGGGAATCGCTCTCCTATCACCGCTCAAGTTATGGGCATATCGGGTCGATATAAGAGTGATTCTCATCATCCGCTTTTGTGGTAATAGTATCAAGTATGGAGAAATAGCAGGCAAGAAACAAAACGCAGTAGAGTCACACCACTAATAATCACAATGACCGTGCAACTATGATCCCAACAAACATGCTTATTCTGCTGCTATTCACATCCAGTGTCATCGGATGTTTTTTTGCATTTAAGCTGGTTGATCAGTTGCGTATCGCAGCAACCAGGGACCATGATGCACTGCTAAAAAAATATTCCGCAATGACTGCGGCCGGTATTTTCCTGCTGCATGCCGGCTACCAATTCGCTTCTGACAATATTCCAAAAATCACACAGCATCCGGTGGATTTGATAGGCAGCCTGTTGTGCGCCTACCTGCTTTCCCTATCACTACTCAAAACAGTCAACCAGAAAAAACTGCCCTTGCGAGACCTGCTCTATGCCTCATTGGCAGCGGGCGTGAGCGGTTATCTGCTTTCCTATTTTTTCCAGCTGAGCGCCGGGGCGATCAATATCCGTATCGACACCTGGACCGCATTATTCGCGCTTTTCCTGGCCTGCCTGACATCGGCACTAGCTATCGTCACCACCCTCTGGCTGAAAAGCTATGAAGGAAAAGCATTACAGCGCTTGAAATGGATGTTTTCAGTGGAAATTGCGCTGGGCTTCCTGGCATCCCACACCGCAATCAACCTCAGCATTGTGCATAACAACATGCTGATCGGCCAACCCAGCGACCAAACGCAAAACTATCTGATGCTCCTGCTGGTATTAGTCCCTGTATTGCTGTTTATCACCTCATTCATCCTGGTCATCTTTTATGAGCGCAATGTCGACCTCACGCAAAGCAAGCTGACCTTCCGCAACACACAGACGGTTAACAAGCGGTTCCTGGCTTACGACCCACTGACACATCTGCCTAACCGCGACGCTTTGAACCAGCACCTGATCATCAGCGCCAAGCGTTGTGACCGGAATGGCGAGTCCCTGGCGCTTGCATATATCGATCTGGATCATTTCAAGCCCGTCAACGACCAGTTTGGTCATCACATTGGTGACCTGTTACTGATTGAAGTCTCCAAGCGCATCAGCAATGCCATCCGTAATTGTGATTATGTGGCACGGGCAGGCGGCGATGAGTTTATTGCTGTACTCAGCGAAATCGAAAACCACCAAAGTGTAGTGACGGTGATTCAACGCATTATCGATGCCTTGCGTGAAGTTTTTATCATAGAAGATCATGTCATTGAAATTTCCTGCTCTATTGGCGTTTCCATGTATCCACAAGACGGCAACCTGCAAAAACTCAAATTGAATGCTGATGCCGCCATGTATAAGGCCAAGGAAAATGGCAAAAACCAGTACCGCTTCTTTGATGCCGAAATTGAGCAGGCGTCAGATGTCATGCAACAAACGCGGGTGGAGCTCAAAAAAGCGATTACCGAACAGGAATTCAGGTTGCTGTTCCAACCCAAAGTCGACTCATTGACCCGCTTGGTACATGGTGCTGAGGCGCTATTGCGCTGGCAGCATCCTACACGTGGCCTGCTTTCGCCCAATAGTTTTATTGAAGCCGCAGAACGCTTTGGCATGATCGAAGAAATCAACGCCTGGGTCATTTCGCAGGCATGCAGCACTATCCGGCTGGCGCGTGACCGCGGCATTGACCTGAGCATTTCAGTCAATATGTCCAACCAGCAATTCCGCAACAAGCAGCTCGGTTCACTGATACAGTCGATTCTGGAATCCCATGAAGTGGAAGCGCGCAACCTCATTCTGGAAGTATCGGAAACCAATGCGATCCATCATCAGGCGCAATTTAAAGAAACCCTGCGCCATTTCAAAAAACAGGGCCTTAAAATCTCCCTGGATGACTTTGGGCTGCATCCATTTAGCCTGACGCATTTGCAGGACCTGGAAATTAGTGAAGTCAAATTGGACCGCACCCTCACTAAAGGAGTGGCGTCTTCGCGCACTGCGCTTTCAATCGTAGAAGCCATTGTTAAACTGGCACATGCGCTGGATTTGAATGTGGTCGCTGAGGGCGTTGAAGATGAAGACCAGCGCCTTGCCCTGGTCAGCATTGGTTGCGACCAGATGCAGGGCTTCCTGTTTTCCAAACCTGTAGAACAGAAATTCCTGTTTGATGTATTCAGCGAACTTCAACTCAAATCCACCACGCAAAGCCTGTTCTAAACTCGGCAAGCACATCAATTAAGTTGCAACACCCTGCTCATCGGCTGGTAAAATAAACTTTTTACCCGATAGCGCACCATGAAACTGTACGGCATCCCCAATTGCAACACTGTCAAAAAGGCCCGTGACTGGCTGGAAGAGCACGCGATTGCCTATGAATTCCATGACTTTAAGAAACTAGGGCTGGACTCGGCTACCGCGCAATTGTGGTTGCAGCAGTATCCCTGGGAAAAGCTGGTCAACCGCAGTGGCATGACCTGGCGCAACCTGAGTGATACAGAGAAAAACACCGTTGTGGATGCCAGGTCAGCCCAAGTCTTGATGCAAGAAAAAACCTCTGTCATCAAGCGGCCAGTTATGGTCAAGAACGATAAAATCATTGCTCTCGGCTTTAATGAAACCGAGTATGCCCAACTGTTTGCCAAAGAATAAGCTTATGTCAAAAACACTGGATCTTGCCATTGACCTGCTCAAACGTCGCTCACTGACCCCGGAAGATGCTGGCTGCCAGGAAGCCATGATTGCACGTCTTGAACCCCTGGGTTTCAAGATTGAACGCATGCGCTTTGGCCAGGTAGACAACTTTTATGCCCGTCGCGGCATCACAGGTCCGCTGATTGTGTTTGCCGGGCACACTGACGTGGTGCCCACTGGTCCGCTCGACCAATGGCACACACCGCCATTTGAGCCAACGATTAAGGATGGCATGCTGTACGCACGCGGTGCAGCCGACATGAAAACGTCATTGGCTGCCTTTGTTACCAGCATCGAAGAATTTATTGCTGAAAACCCAAATCACCCAGGTTCGATTGGCCTGCTGATCACATCAGACGAAGAAGGCATCGCGATTGAAGGAACTGTCAAAGTGGTGGAAGCCCTGCAGGCCCGCGGCGAGACTTTTGATTACTGCATCGTCGGTGAGCCGACGAGCAATAAAGTCGTTGGCGACATGATCAAAAATGGCCGACGTGGTTCATTGTCTGGCAAGCTCACGGTCAAAGGCATCCAGGGCCACATTGCGTACCCGCATCTGGTCAAAAACCCGATTCACCTGGCCGCACCTGCCATTAAGGACATGGTGGAAACCGTGTGGGACAACGGTAACGAGTATTTCCCCCCCACCTCCTGGCAAATTTCCAACATGAATGGCGGCACCGGCGCAACCAATGTGGTCCCTGGTGAAGTCGAAATCCTGTTCAACTTCCGTTATTGCCCAGAGGTGGAGGGTCAAGGTAGCTCGGAGCAAAGCCTGCGTTCGCGCGTCCATGCCATCCTGGATAGCCATGGCTTTGATTACACCTTAGAATGGGAACACAACCAGTCTTACATCACGCCACGTGGTGAACTGGTTGCCGCTATTAGCCAGGCCATTGAGCAAAGCTATGGCGTGAGCCCTGAACTTTCCACCACAGGTGGCACCTCAGATGGTCGTTTTATTGCCGACATTTGCAAGGAAGTGATCGAGTTCGGGCCGCTGAATGCAACGATACACAAACTGAATGAATGCGTGGCCGTGGCCGACATTGAGCCGCTCAAGGAAACTTACAAACGCACCATGGAACTATTGTTGCTGAAATAATATGACGACCAATTTACAAACTATCCGTGACTGGCTGCGCTATGCCGTGAGCCGTTTTGAAAATTCTGATATTTTTTATGGTCATGGCACCGATAACAGCTACGACGAAGCTGTGTGGCTGATTATGAGCGCGCTGCATTTGCCGCATGACACCCTGAATAACTTCCTTGATGCGCGTTTAACCTCAGAGGAGTGCCAGCATTTGGGAGCACTCATTGAAAAGCGCGTCACCGAGCATACGCCAACGGCTTACCTTGTGAATGAAGCCTGGTTACGCGGATTCAAATTCTATGTTGATGAGCGCGTGATCGTGCCGCGCTCGTTTATTGCAGAATTACTGGAAGACGGTTTACAGCCCTGGGTGGAGTTTCCTGAAATGGTCGAATCGGCAGCCGATATTTGTACCGGTTCTGGCTGCCTAGGTGTTTTACTGGCGGAGGCATTCCCCAATGCACATATTGACGTTGTCGATATTTCTCCCGATGCGATTGAAGTATGCAATATCAACATTGGTCGCTACGGCTTGGAGCATCAGGTACAGGCCGTACAATCCGACATGTTTACCGCACTCAAAGGCCGTAAATATGATGTCATTATCAGCAATCCGCCTTATGTGGATGCGCCCAGCATGGCTGAACTGCCAGAAGAATACCGCAAGGAACCCCAATTGGCGTTAGGCAGTGGCGTTGCCGGACTGGACCACACACATACTTTACTGACGCAGGCGGCTGAATATTTAAATGATGGTGGCATACTGGTCGTGGAAATTGGCCATAACCGGGATGCGTTGCATGAAGCGTATCCTGACTTGCCATTCACCTGGCTGGACACCAGTGCCGGCGACCAGTTTGTGTTTATGCTGACCAAAGAGGATTTAATAGAGGCTGGTTTGCAGGTTCAATAACCCAGCAAGCTGAAAAAATACGGTAATGCCAGCCATAAAAAAGCACTTCAATCAGGAGTGCTTTTTTATTTTCACCAGCAGCTTAACCGCGGCTCCGATTACGGTCACTGCGTTTTTTGGCACCGCTATTGATACGTGCATTCTGCAGCGAGGCCTGTTTTAGATCAGAATCCTGGCGAATACGGCGATTACCAGTGGGTGCACGTGCCGGACGCTCGCTACTGTTAGCTGGGGCATTTGCCGCCTCCAGTAAGCTACGACGCTGTTTGCGTACTTTAGGTGTAAAGACACGGGTTGCACGGTCACGGTCATGCGGGCTCATTTGCTTGAGTGGCTTGCGTGGCACAGGCAAGCCTGCCCATTCCAGTAAAGCAACTACTTGCTTCTGCTCAAGTTTAAGCATAGTGCCACGCTTAAGACGTGGGGGCAGCGCAATCGGGCCAAACCGCACGCGCATCAGGCGGCTCACCGGCAAATGGAAAGCTTCGAACAGGCGTCGCACCTCGCGGTTACGTCCTTCCTTGATCACCACCTGGTACCACTTGTTAGCACCTTCTCCGCCGTTGGCGTAAATGCTTTCAAAATTAGCGGGGCCATCTTCAAGTTCTATGCCATGGGTTAATTGTGACATCTGCTCTGGCGTCAGTTCACCCAAAATACGCACCGCATATTCACGTTCCACCTCGTAGCGTGGGTGCATGAAACGGTTAGCCAGCTCGCCAGAATTGGTAAAGATCAGCAAGCCACTGGTATTCATATCCAGACGGCCAATGGCGATCCATTTCCCCTGCTTGATCCGCGGCAGCTTGTCAAAGACGGTGGCACGCCCTTCCGGATCATCCTGCGTCACCATCTCACCCTCAGGCTTGTGATACAACAGCACTTGCGGCAGTTCTGCTTCAAATGGTAAATGCAGGATACGGCTATCAAGACGCACGATATCGTGCTCATCAACCACCGCCCCTACCTGAGCCACCTGGCCATTAATAGTGATACGCCCCGTTTCGATTAATGTTTCCATCTCGCGACGGGAGCCAAACCCAGCCATCGCCAACAATTTGTGCAGCCGTTGCCTCGAGCGTGGCGCTGAAGGCGCGTCCACACCTTCAGCAGTCTCTGCTACCGGCGTTTGCACTTTGGGGGGACGGGTCCCGGAAACAGTTTTTGGGGATTTAAATGGGCGAGCCATGCTTAACCTCTTGAATGAAGGCTGTATTTTACCGTATTTACAGAAGACTCTCTAAAGCTAAATACATTGCGGCTGATTTAGCGCGAGCAGATGAAGGCTCAAGCCTGTCAGGCCGTCACCGCATGCATCACTTGCAATTGCAAATTGCGGTTGCCATTAAACTCATTGACTTGTAAGGCATACGCAATTTCTATATGTTCTGGCAGCAACTCGGCATGCTGAAAATAAATGGCATCAAACTGTTGGTTATGTTTTTGCAGGCGCAGCTTCAAATGCTTTTCACCCAGTATGCGTTGCTGCAACACCTGAAAGCGGTCATAGAATACTGGCTGTGGAAAGCCTTGGCCCCATACTTGCTGCGTCAGCAACTCCGCTGTCTGCATGGTCATTTCATGCACCTCCAGGCTACCATCGGTCTCAAGAATTTCCTGCAAGGTTTCAGCATCTATCAGGCTTTGTACCACTTGCTCAAAAGTGTGCTGGAAACGCGCAAAATCCACTGCGCGAATACTGAGTCCCGCAGCCATGGCATGGCCTCCAAATTTAACAATCAAATCAGGCTGCTGCTTGGTGACGAGGTCCAGTGCATCGCGTAGATGTAAACCAGCAATGGAACGGCCAGAGCCTTTGATGAGCCCATCTCCTGCATCGGCGAAGGCAATCACTGGCCGGTGAAAACGCTCTTTGATGCGCGAGGCCAGGATACCAATCACGCCCTGATGCCAGTCTGGCTGAAAAACGCTAATCGTATATTGGGAGTCCGTAAAATCCTCAGTCAGGTCAGCCATGGCGTCCCACTGCATTTCTGCTTCGATCTGCTTGCGTTCGGCATTCAACACATGCAATTGCTGAGCATACTGCATGGCTTCTTGTGGTGTTTCTGCGAGCAGACAGCGTATACCTATGGTCATATCATCCAGTCGACCAGCCGCATTGAGGCGCGGCCCCACGTAAAACCCTAAATCCTGTGCATTGACCTGTGCCGGATCACGCCCAGCGAGTTTAAGGATGGCCAGAATACCAGGACAAGCCAGGCCTTGCCTGATGCGTTTGAGTCCCTGCCTGACCAGAATACGGTTATTCGCGTCCAGCCTGACCAGGTCAGCCACCGTCCCCAAGGCCACCAGATCAAGCAAACTGCCCAAATGCACCTCATCTTCTGCCAACATACCGCGTTGCTTGAGCTCGGCACGCAGAGCGATCAGCACATAAAACATGACCCCCACGCCAGCTAGGTGCTTGCTCGGAAAATCACAGCCACGCTGGTTAGGGTTGACGATGCAATCTGCGGCGGGCGTTTGTTCACCCGGCAAATGGTGATCGGTAATCAATACCTGCATGCCTAGTGCTTTTGCTGCTGCCACACCATCAATACTGGCAATCCCGTTATCTACAGTCAAAATCACCTCTGGCTGTTGTGTCGCCGCAAGCGCCACGATTTCCGGTGTGAGGCCGTAGCCATATTCAAAGCGGTTGGGGACCAGAAAATCGACCCGTGCGCCCATCATGTCTAAACCACGCATGGCAACGCTGGTTGCCGTCGCGCCATCGGCATCATAATCGCCAATAATGAGAATGCGTTTTTGCTGTGCAATTGCGTCTGCCAGCAATTGCGCCATGCGGGTGGCGCCGGTGAGCGCGTCTGGCTTCAGCAGGTGCGGCATCTCTTGCAATGACCAGTCCTCGGCAGTTACAGACCTGGCCGCCAGTAACCTTGCCAGCAAATTGGGTAATCCCTGTGCCTGCAACGCTTCAACACCACTGTTTGAATATACTCTCTGTTGGACTCTCATCTGATGCTCTATTTAGACCTCTCCAAACACATTTACCTTGCCGCAGCCAATGTTGTTTCGAGTTGCTGTAATAACGTTTCCAATGTGTAGGGCTTTCGCCAGAACTGCCAGCGAAATTGTTTTTTATAACTTATTTCGATGCTGCGCTCCGCAAATGGGATCACCACACGCAACGCTGATATCCGCCCTGTTTGCAAAGCACGAGACACCTCTGCCCAGTGGATCGTTTGCCATTGGTCAGCCACCCAGATTCCGGCAGTCATTTGTTGATCAGCAAACATGGTTGACATTGGGATGAATTGTGCCGCAGCCAGTCGACTGGCTTGCAAGCCTGAAAAGATATCCCCTTGCCCACTCACAGTCAGTTGCATGGCTGGCCAGGCTGGAATGTGGCCCACACTGGCAAACCATAAGCTATTTAATGTCTCCGGCCAATTGGTCACAGCCGGGGAATACGCGACCTCATGCAACAGCATTTGTATTTCATTGGTCCATTGCCTTATCACAGAAGCATCTGGCCCTTGCGGTTGCCACTGCATGGCCTGCTGGTAAAGGCAATCCTGCGGCCATTGCATCTGCGCATTTATTTCACGCACGGGCACCACCCACCAATAGCGCTGGCTCGGATCCTCGTGAAGAGTAAACTCCTCCAAGAAGTGCTTTTTCAATCGTTCAGTCAACACGGCATACACATCCGCAGCAAGCGGAACGACCGACTGCAGGCTGAAGGTATCACGGCGCAAGCCCAGATGCACAGGTAACAGGCAAAATGCCGGGGGCGCAACTGGCAATGGTATCCTGGCACACAATACCGCCGATGTCGCATCCCCGCTGGCACCCAGACGCTGCCACAATGACTTCAGCGGAGACAACGAGTGGACTTGCCACTGTGCCCTTAAAAAAACGGGGCACTGCTCTACGAGAGACTGGATCATGTCAGCGGGCCGCGCGGCGGCATCCGACAGATAATCTGTGATATAAATTTGCTGTATCATGCGAAAACAAATACACTAGGTTCACGAAAAAACTGAGCATCTGGCCGCTTGAAAAGTAACGGGCTAGCCAGGTTGTGATGGTTATAATCAATGGGTCTTATACACGAAATTAGGGGGGATGTCATGAATCTGATTCAATGGCTATTCTGCCTGGCGGTATACGCGCCTGCTGATTCAATTTGATTAGATTACTTGGAATCCATGCCTTTTTTCCAAAATTTAAGTATCCAGTCCAGATTACTGCTGTTAGTGATCGGACCCGTGTTTGCGTTATCCTGTATTTGGCTGCTGTTTGATTTTAAAGAACAGCTGCAACGCGAAGAAGACAAGCTGAGCCAGCATGCCCTGACCACCGCAAAATTCCTTTCAGCGGTCATCCATAACCAGACCGAGTTGCAGGGCCCGAAATATATAGAGCGGCTGCTCAAAGCGAGCCAGCTCAATCGTGAACCGTATTTGTCCCTGATGATTGCCGATGCCAATAATCGCCCGATTGCCCACCTGGGCACCTCATTCAGTATGCAGGAAGCCCTGCCGCAACAGGATACTGTCGTCATGCAGCAAAATACGCATGACATCACCATGGTGAAAGTCTTTTCTACCGAGCCTGCCCACAATTTGCTGGGTTATGTCTTTGTTGCTATCGATAAAGCTGCCCTAATCGAAGATCATCGCGACGCCTTCATTAAAAATGTCGGCTACATCACGCTGGCGTTGATGCTGTGCTCTATTCTTGTCAGCTGGGTGAGCCGATCAATCAGTCAACCTATCCGTGACATGACCGCTGCCCTGAAACGCTTTATGATAGGCAGCCAGCAAGTCAGCCACGGCAAAAATACGTTACCGGAAATCAAATCCCTGCAAAGCACCATTAACCAAATTTCGCGGGAAATGCAGCATGTGGAAGCCGATATGCGGCACCGTATTCAGGATGCACAAGCGCAACTGCGCTATCAGGCCCGCCATGACGCTCTCACCGGCCTAGTTAACCGCCAGGAGCTCGAACGACGGCTACAGCAAGCCTTGCAAGATGTGAAACTGCATAGAGCCAACCATGTATTCTGCTACATGGACCTTGACCAATTCCGTGTCATTAATGATACCTGCGGCCATCTGGCTGGCGATGAAATGCTGCGCCAGATCAGTATGATCCTGAGCCAACGCATCCGTGCCGAAGATACTTTCGCACGGCTGGGCGGCGATGAATTTGGCCTGTTACTGAGCTATTGCCAGGTTGAAAAAGCCATTGAAATAGCGGCACAGTTACGGCAAATGGTCGAAACTTTCCGCTTTATGCACGAAGGCCGGCTGTTCCAGACTGGCATCAGCATAGGGATCGTCGAGATAACCGCTGATTTGAAAGATGTCGGCCAGATTACACGCCATGCCGATGCAGCTTGTTATGTGGCAAAAGATAATGGCCGTAACCAGATTCACCTGTTTCACCCCGAAGATGATGTGCTACTCAAGCGCCATGTGGAAATGGAATGGGTAGTGCGCATCAATGAGGCCATAGAACACAACGATTTCGTGCTGTACTGTCAGGGGATCTTTCCACTACAGAACAAAGAGCTACCACCTTTCTATGAAATCCTGATCCGCAAACGGGATGAACATGGCGGCATCATCCCTCCTGCCGAATTCCTACCCTCGGCGGAGCGCTATCACCTGATGACCAAGATTGACCGCTGGGTGATCCAGCATGCATTTATGGCATTACAACCCCTGTTTAAAACACCATCCAGCCTCAAGCCGTTTATTGTCAGCATCAACCTCTCAGGCATGTCACTCGGCGATGCGCAGTTGCTGCCCTATATTCAGAACTGTTTTGAAACCTATGACATTCCGCCAACCCACGTATGCTTTGAGGTCACCGAAACGTCCGCCATCATTAATATCGACAACACGATCAAACTCATTCTTGAGTTACAGAAATTGGGCACGCGATTCATGCTGGATGACTTTGGCAGTGGCATGTCTTCATTCAGCTATTTGAAACACCTGCCCGTCAATTTCCTGAAAATGGATGGGGCTTACGTGAAAGATATCACCAGCAGCAAGGTTGACCTGGCCATGGCAAAAGCCATACAGAGCGTCGCCCAATCGATAGGAATCCAGACCATCGCCGAATACGTGGAAGATGAAGCTACCCTGGACTGCCTCAAGGAAATGGGGGTGGCGTATGCTCAAGGATTCTATCTGAATAGACCCCTGCCGCTCAGCGAAGCGCTGGCCAGACATACCACCGTCATACCACAACAACAAGCTGCCAGCATCGTTCCTGACACCAGCGTTTAACAGCCGTTACACTTAGGCGACGGGAGCGTAAGCCCAAGCTACCCCGCTATTGAGGCATCCACCTCTCACGATCAGCAGATTCTCGTTGGGGAAATCAGCAATTCCCTTTCTTAGCCTGTCCAGGCGGACAATGGTCGCGCACAACGACACATCCAGGTAACAAAAGACCAAGCACAGTAATTGCTACGATTATTTTCTTCATATGATTCCCTGTAGATTAAACATTAAAGTCTTTATTATATAAAGCAAGTAGTCCACAAGATACTTTTACCCTCTCGAATGAATAGCCGGAAAAAATAACTCGAAACTTTGATGTATTTTATGGATCGATTACAAGTATAGTGTTTTTAACTTCAACCTTAATCAGGTTAGGAGACTCAATGGTAGCTCTCAAATTATTGTTGGCGGCGGCACTCTTAGGTTCACTTATCTGGACATTGATCAATCCTGGTTATGAGCCTATCACAGCAGTGATCATCGCAGCCGGATGCCTGTTAGCAATACGTGTTAACGAGCGTGCGCAAAAAGATAAACGAACCTACAAACCGGAAAATGATTAACTGGTTTTTTGAATACATCACGTACTATCATTACAAGGTCATGTGTCACGCACCTTAGACTCACGCAATACGTCACCTAAACACCGCTTTGATTTTTAAGCCAATTACTCCACAATCCATATTGCAAATAAGCGAGTAGACGCTGAGGTACATTTTGATAAGAGTAATCATTTTTCTGGCTGCTTTACTAACAGTATCATGTGCCAAGCAATCAATCACCACAACGAATACTTATGAAAAAGCACTGCCGTTTTCTAAAGCAGAAATAAAAAAAACAGAGGTTGAGCAAGAAATTATCTGTGCTGAATATTCAGCGAAGTCGAACGCAAGATTAAACCGAATAGCAGAAATGGATGCCGCTTCAAAGGATAAGCGATTAACGCCACATCAGAAATCTGAAAAACATGGTTATTTAATGGCGCATTTAAATGATGGTTTAGAGGAGGCCGAAAAATTAAAAGACAAGTGTGATGCTTTGAATAAAAGGCTGGATGAAATGTATGAGGAAAATCATACAGCTGGTGATAAATTCTTGGAGCAGCGAAAACGTAAATAATCCCGTTCACTCACCCAAATAAGTTTAAACAAGCTTTTTTCATCATAAAGCTTGTCTGTCTTAGCAGTTAATTGTGAATTGCTGAAGGTTGTAAATGACAGCGTTATTTGGGGATAACTTCCACTTCGGAAGTTGTTTTACCCCCGAAGTTACCCCAACTTAACCGTGGATATCGATAGACTATATTGGTAGCTAACACACTTGGCTTTAACACCTTGTTTAAAGGCTGTCTAGGAATTCTATTGAATGGCCTTGGGACGGTTGTGAATAGAACATTCCATTTCAATCCTTAATTTACAATAAGTATATTCATAAAATTCAAATAGTTACCCCCAAAGTTACCCCAATTTAGTAAAAGTGACTGTCAAGCGTCGTTAATCAAACCTTCGCCGGTAAATGATAATTAGGCGACAAGAAACTCTCATGTTTTTCTTTATCAAGTAAATAAATTAATATCTATCATCCATTAAGACTATTGCCAAATTATTATTTTTCAATATGATTTGTCCCTAACAATTTCAAATAAACAAACTGAGAAAATAATGAAACAAATATCACTACTCTTCGCTCTCGTTTTGGTTTCAGTCAATGCAAGCGCAGCAAGTTCAGCAGGGGCTTCTTTAAGTAACTTTAATCTCGAGATTATCTCTGGAGATGCTGTCATTCCTTATCTTGATACTTTAAGTATTGATATTAATAACAATGTTAGCAATCAATTCTTAACCTATGTATTTGACCATAAAAACTCTGTGGGACTGCCTTTCTCTTCAAGCTTGACGACTATTGACGGGCTAAGCTCGACTACAGGTGTTGCAACAGGGTCTTCTCAGTTACAATCACTTTCAGCATCTGCATATACTTCTGGAGGCAGTGCTACCTCGGACGTTTCTGGCAACATGGCATTAGCCTATAAAGCCTTTACATTACTTTCGTTCAGTGCTGATGCTTTAGTGTATGGATCAGCCGATAACATCAACGTAGATAATTCCAATTCTAGAGCGCAAATCTCATTATCGACTTCTTCATTTGATGATGCGTTTTCAACCACTTGGACCTATTCTGATTTAACTTCAGGAAGCGGACTATTTGCATCTGGCGACTACTCCTCATCAAAGCGAATTAAATTTTTCTTCTACGATGACAAGGATAGTTTTATTCGCTTGGAAGCATCGGTTAATGCGTCTGCTTTATCCATTCCAGCAGTAACTCCAGTCCCAGAACCAGAAAACCTGACAATGCTTCTAGCAGGCTTAGGTTTACTCGGTTTAGCAACTCGCCGAAATAAAGCTTAACTTAAGATAGATAAAACTGAGGCCGGAATAACCGGCCTTTATCATTTGTAGTAATGAGAGTTCGAGTCTCTCCTTTCGCACCAAGGTATAATTTTAAATAGCTAAAGAATATTTATACCTTATGAAAACTCAGTATTACACGGCTTCAAGCCTTGATGGATTTATCGCAACTGAAGATGACTCTTTGGATTGGCTTTTCCCTCTTGGCGACTTGAACAATTCAAGCTATCCAGATTTTATTTCAGAAGTCGGCGCCATGGCAATGGGATCATCAACCTATGAGTGGATGATGCGGAATGCGGATATGGTGGCTAAAAAAACAGGCTCAGCTTGGCCATATACGCAACCAGCATGGGTTTTCTCGAGCCGGAGGCTACCATTGATCGAAGGAGCAAACATTCAGTTCGTAAATGGTGATGTAAACCCAGTTCATAGTGAAATGGTTTCTTCAGCTAGAGATAAAAACATCTGGATTGTGGGAGGTGGTGACCTAGCTGGTCAATTCTACGATGCTGGCTTACTAGATGAGATTATTGTTCAAATTGGATCAACAACCCTCGGTAAAGGCAAACCTATCTTCCCTCGGGAAGTACTAGCGCCAGTTTTGAATTTGGTGTCTGTTCGTCAAATGAGTACCAGCATGGTTGAATTGCGTTACAACGTACAAATATCTGAAGCCAAATAGGCAATCAAAATATCCCTGATTTCGAGTCAGGTACATTCGGCCTATACTCCTAAATAGAATTGATTTCCTGGGAGCCTCCTCTAATTAATTGAACCTGGAAGTACCAAATGAAAAGGTACGAGCAATACCGATTTCGAGGGATGACCATCTAACAATGCTGCTTTGAATTGCCATGAACGAATATTTGATATTACTAAATCATTAAACTTCTCATTCGATGAATTAATTACAAACGTATCAATTGGGGACCCGTTTTCATCAATCAAAATTGCAACATCCAATTCAGCAGGAAGATAAAATCTTAGTTCGTTGGGAAACTTCACCTGCTTTCCAACAGTGAGTTTGGGGGGAGTCCATTGTTTTTTGGCATCTTCTTGAACTGGAAGATTGAGTGTATTGGGGAAAATAGCTTGAGCAACTTCAAAATAGTCTTGAAGCTGTTCTACAGTAGGTGCTGTTATTAACCTATTTTCATACCACTCTTTATATTCATTTGCGATTGCTCTAGCGCTTCCAATATCTCGTTCTGCTATTGCCTGGGAGGAAATTGATATGGATATAATAAAAAAGATTATGTAACGCATAAATGATTCTAAAGCCCTCCGTGAGTTCGAATCTCACCTCGGGCAAAAATTAAATTGTTACCAAAGATCAACTATGGAATAACTATTTAAAAGAGATATTTATTTCCATTGATCGATTTCTTGGATTTTTTCATATATTTGTGAGAATCTATTTTTCGAGCCGTAGCCCCATCCGTTAAAAAAATCATTGATTTCTAATCCGTTATTGTTAAGGCTAGCACTTTGTACGAGGTCATTAAATTTGATATCTTCAGGGACATTAAGCCCATCTCCAGAAAAAAGGAGAGCGAACCACCAATTTACATGCCCATGATCCAAAGTTGTCAAAAATGAAATCGCTTCCGCAGGCTTAAATTGTTTCTTGCCTATTTTATGGAAGATTTCTGTAATACCGACTTTAAAAACGCACATAGCTAAAGAGCCAAAACCAATACACCAATGCAATTTACCTGCGTTCTGATTAGGTGTTTCACAAAGATGGCTCAGCACTCTAAAGACTTCTTGAATCTGCCTTGGAGTCATTTGAAGACTGCAATGCTGTATCTGTTAGCGCCATTTTGGGGTAACTCCCACAGGGGTAAGCGTTACCCCCTAAGTTACCCCAACTTAATTGTGGATGTCAATGGACTAATTTGGACGTGAATAGACGCATAAATGGCTTAAATACGTTGTTTTAAGGCTAATTATGGATGTTTTTGGACTACTTTGGATGTGTGTTTGGTCGGGACGGTGTGATTCGAACACACGACCCCTTGCACCCCATGCAAGTGCGCTACCAGGCTGCGCTACGCCCCGACGTTTGACTCGAGCAGGAACCCACTCGAAAAGAAGGCTGCATTATAAAGCAAAACCGCATATTCGCTAAGCAGAATATGCGGTTTTAATGGCTTGCAATCTGCTTAGGTGGGTACTTTGAGCAGTTGCAGGACCTGTTGAATTTGTTCTCTGAGGGCTACCACATCCACGGCCGGGAATTGGATTTCTTCAGGCATAAGAGATGGCGCATTTGCACGAGATGTTGAAGCAACGTCTTGGGTGGTACGTGGTTTTTCTGCCTTTTCATCTACACCATCCAGGCGGTTGCGCGCACCGCTGATAGTAAAACCTTGTTCATAGAGCAGTTCACGAATCTTGCGGATAAGCAGCACTTCGTGATGCTGATAGTAGCGGCGGTTACCACGACGCTTGACGGGTTTGAGTTGCGTAAACTCCTGTTCCCAATAACGCAACACGTGCGGCTTGACCCCACACAACTCGCTGACTTCACCAATCGTGAAATAGCGTTTGGCAGGGATAGGCGGCAAGGTGACTTTTTGCGTGTCTAGCATGTCGTCGAATCAGATCAGGCTTGTGCTTGCAAAGGTTGTTCGGCGTAGTGCTCTTCTACGCGCAATTTTAATTTCTGACTGGCGTGAAAAGTCACTACACGACGTGCAGAGATCGGGATTTCTTCGCCAGTTTTCGGGTTACGGCCAGGACGTTCGGATTTAGTACGCAATTCAAAATTACCAAAACCAGACAGTTTGACGCTATCGCCTTGTTCCAGTGCATTACGGACTTCTTCAAAAAACGCTTCTACCATGTCCTTGGCTTCACGCTTGTTTAGCCCGACTTGTTCAAACAACAAATCGGCCAAGTCAGCTTTTGTGAGTGTCATTAACGATCCCCTGAACCTTCTTATTATGCGAGATGACGCTTGTGTTGTATCAACTGTTATCCTTGGTTTTACCCAAACGATTACCTGAGTGATGCAGCAAAATTGGATGACCAGTTGTTGAGGATTCGTGCCACGATGGTATCGACTTCCTCATCGACCATGGTCTTGCAAGTATCTTGCATAAGTACAAGAAATGCAAGGCTTTTTTTGTTTTCGGGCACACCTTTACCATGATAAACATCGAACAATTTCACTGCTTGCAGCTGTGGAATTTGCTCAGAAATAATGGCATCAATCATGGTTTGTGCCGAGGTATTTTGATCAACAATGACGGCTAAATCTCGGCGTACCGGCAAGAACTTACTGACCTCTGTATATGCAGGTACTTGAGTAGCCAATGCGGCATCTGCATCCAACTCGAACAAGTAGCAGGCACTGGTGAGGCCATACTGCTGCTGCCATTGCGGATGTAGCTTGCCCAGCCAGCCAACTGCCTTATCTCCCAGATAAATGCGGGCAGACTGGCCTGGATGCAATGCAGGATGCTGTTCGACAACAAAGCGTACAGGCTGCGCGAACAAAGTCTCAACATGGGCTTTGGCATCATAAAAATCAAAGAGGCGGGTTTCTGCTGCCCATTGCTCGGGCTGTACGCTGCCATAAACCAGGCCAGATAAGGTCAACGTTTCAACAAAACCTTGTGTGCCTTTTTCAAAACGTGCGCCCAACTCAAACAGCATGGCACGCGATTGTTGACGCTTGAGGTTGTAATCCAACGCATCCAGCAAACCACCCCACAAGCCAGAGCGCATGACGCTCAGATTGCTGGCAATGGGGTTTTTCAAGGTGATTGGCTGGCCGTTACCATAAAAGTCGCGCTCCCAGCTGGCATCAACAAAACTATAAGTCACCACTTCCTGATAACCATGATTAACCATCACATCACGCAACCAATGCTTGCTGCGTGTGGCCTCTGGCGCAAGCAGCATGCCTTGTGGGGAAACAGGAGTCAGTGCAGGGATATACTCATAACCATGCAAGCGGGCAACCTCTTCAATCAGGTCTTCTTCACGCGCAATATCAAAACGGAAAGTAGGCGCACTCACCTCGAATACGCCATTGGTTTCGGTATAGGCAAAGCCGAGTTGCGTCAGTAACTGGCCAACTTGCGCCAGGCTGATCTCGATTCCAAGGATGGATAACAGATAGCTGTGACGCAAAGTCACCTGCTTGCGAGCAGGCAATTGTGCGGTCACGGCTGTTACTGAGCCTGCCCGACCGCCACAAATCTCTAGTACGAGGGCCGTGGCCCGCTCAAGAGCATTCAAGGTGTTGCCAAAATCCACGCCACGCTCAAAACGGTAGGAAGAATCAGTGCTCAATCCTAAACGGCGTGCTTTTCCAGCCATCACATCTGGCGTAAAAAAAGCACTTTCGAGGAAAATGGCCTGTGTCGCATCGGTGACAGAAGTCGGCCTTCCGCCCATTACACCGGCCAAAGCAACCGGACCATTATCGTCAGCGATCACCAGATCATCGGCTTTAAGCGTGACTTCAGTATCGTTAAGCAAAGCTAACTTTTCACCCGCCTGGGCAAAACGCACCTGGATATCACCCTGCAACAGGTTTAAATCAAACGCATGCATAGGCTGGCCCAATTCCAGCAACACATAATTGGTAATATCGACTAATGCACTGATGCTGCGGATACCGCTACGCTCTAGCCTGCGCACCATCCAGTCGGGGGTCTTTGCCTGCGCATTGACACCTTCAATGGCGCGGCCATAATAGGCCGGGCAAGCATCGTTGGCTTGCAACGCCACTGCTTTAACCTGCTGGCTAGTGATGGCAGCAGGCTGAATTGCTGGCGTCGTTATCGGTGCACCTGTCATGGCCACCACATCTCGGGCAATGCCTAAAATACTCAAGCAATCGGCCCGGTTAGGCGTGAGTTTCAAGGTATACGTGTGGTCGTTCAGGTCCAGGTACTCACGGATATCCTGACCGACCGGCGCATCGGCTGGCAATTCCAGAATACCGTTGGCTTCTGTGGCAATCCCCAATTCTTTGGCAGAACACATCATGCCAAAAGACTCTACGCCACGAACTTTGGCTTGTTTGATGTTAATCCCAGGCAGCTCTGCACCCACCAAGGCACATGGCGCTTTGAGGCCAGCACGCGCATTGGGCGCACCACAGACAATTTGCAGCACTTCACCACCAACATTCACCTTACAGACTTGCAAACGGTCTGCGTCAGGATGTCTGGCAGCTTCCAGAATTTCAGCAACCACAATGCGTTGAAAGACTGGGGCGACCGGTGTTAATTCCTCCACCTCCAGGCCTGCCATGGTCAATGCGTGACCAAGTTGCGCAGTATCCAGCGCCGGATTGACCATGGAACGTAACCATTGTTCAGAGAACTGCATATCTTGTCTGTACCTATCTAATCAGGTTTTAAGAGTGATCTAGAATTACTTAATAAACTGCTGCAAGAAGCGCAGATCATTATTAAAGAAATGGCGCAAATCGTTCACGCCATAACGCAGCATGGCCAGGCGTTCCACACCCAGCCCAAACGCAAAGCCGCGATATTTGTTGCTGTCGATATTCACATGCTTGAGCACCTCCGGGTGGACCATGCCACAGCCACCAATCTCCAGCCAGCCACCATTCCAGCTCATATCCATTTCGGCGGAAGGCTCGGTAAACGGGAAAAATGACGGACGGAATCGCACGGTGAGGTCATCACGCTCAAAAAACTTCTGCAAAAAGTCCTGCACCACGCCTTTGAGGTTAGCAAAACTGATCTGCTCATCTACCCACAACCCTTCCACCTGGTGGAACATCGGCGAGTGTGTCGCATCGGAGTCCACACGGTAAACGCGGCCTGGCGCAATAATCTTCAAAGGTGGTGTGTTGTTTTCCATGTAATGCACTTGCACTGGAGAGGTATGCGTACGCAATACGTACTCCATGCTGTCTTGGCCACTATCTACGTAAAACGTATCATGCATGGCACGCGCCGGGTGGTTATCCGGGATATTCAGTGCAGTAAAGTTATAAAAGTCTGTTTCAATTTCCGGGCCATCAGCCACACTGAAACCAATCGAGTGGAATAACTCTTCAACCCGGCGCAGTGTCAACGTCACCGGATGTAAGCCACCAGCGGATTGCGCACGCGCCGGTAAAGTCACATCGATGGTTTCACTGGCGAGCTGCTTCGCCTGGGCTGCAGCCAGGATACTGTCACGGCGACCATTCAAGGCATTCTCTACGGCTTGCTTAACGACATTAATGGCTGCACCTGCGGCTGGACGTTCCTCGGCAGTCAGTTTGCCAAGCCCCTTCAAGGCGTCGGTAAGTGCGCCAGATTTCCCTAGATATTTGGCCTTGGCGTTTTCTAGTGCCGGGATGTCATGGCAAGCAGCAAAGTCTAGTTCTGCTTCTGCAATTAGGTGATTGAGGTCAGCCATCGTGAAATTCTTTATGTTTTAAGTCACATTAAAATAAAAAAAGAGGCCGCAGCCTCTTTTTTTGGTAGGTCTGATTAGGCGCTTAAACCTGTTTTAGCCAATTCTACAAATTTGGCAAAAGCAGCTTTGTCGAACACGGCCAGATCAGCCAGTACTTTACGGTCAACTTCAACCGCAGATTTTTTCAGGCCGTTCATGAAACGGCTGTATGTCAAACCAGCTTCACGGGCTGCCGCATTAATACGGGCAATCCACAGGGCGCGGAATTGACGTTTTTTCTGACGACGGTCACGGTATGCGTATTGACCGGCTTTCATGACCGCCTGTTTGGCAACGCGGTAAACGTTCTTACGACGACCACGGTAACCTTTAGCAGCATTTAAAACTTTTTTGTGTTTTGCGCGTGCGATGACACCACGTTTTACTCTAGGCATGTCGGTCTCCTTATTGTGTTGGCATCATTGCGCGAACGCGTTTCACGTCGGTCGCAGAAATAATTGCAGTACCGCGCAGTTTACGTTTTTGCTTGGTGGTTTTCTTGGTCAGGATGTGGCGCAAGTGAGAGTGTGTACGCTTCACTTTACCGTTACCCAAGAACTTGAAGCGCTTTTTCGCGCTGCTCTTTGTCTTCATCTTTGGCATTTTTTTCTCCTTAGAGGTTAAATAGAGAGTAACTAGGCAGCCAATTTAGCCGTATTACTCCAAAAAAATTTTTATTACTAAAACTTTATTCTTCGCTTGGTGCTGCTTTTTCACCTTTTTTGGCAACAGGCACCACTTTCTTCGCTGGTGCCAACACCATCACCATTTGGCGGCCTTCCATTTTTGGATATTGCTCCACCAAAGCATGCTCCGTTAAATCTGCCTCCAGGCGTTTTAACAAAGCCAAACCAAATTCCTGATGCGTAATTTCACGACCACGGAAACGCAAGGTAATTTTTGCTTTATCGCCATCACCCAAAAAACGGATGATGTTGCGTAATTTAATATTGTAATCGCCGTCATCGGTGCCGGGTCTGAATTTGACCTCTTTAATTTGCACCTGTTTTTGTTTCAGTTTTTGCTCGTGCAGACGCTTGCTCTCGGCGTATTTGAATTTGCCATAATCCATCAAACGGCACACAGGCGGTGCAGCATTTGGTGCAATTTCAACAATATCAATATCAGCTTCTTCCGCTTTGGCAAAGGCCTCTTTGAGGCTCATCACGCCTAACGGTTCGCCATCTACACCAATCAAACGCACTTGCGGCGCTGTAATATCGCCATTGATGCGTGTATCTTTATCCTGAGCTATAACAATCCCCTAACAATAAACAAAGCCGCACGAATACCAGAAATTAGACCCGGTTTTGGATATCTTGCTGTATCTGCGCAACAAACGCATCTACTGACATCACACCCAGATCTTCGCCTTTTCTGGTACGTACGGCCACTTGACCATTTTGCATTTCCTTGTCGCCGACCACAATCAGGTATGGCAACTTCTGCAAACTATGTTCGCGTATTTTATAGGTAATCTTCTCATTTCTCAAGTCAAAATCGCATCGAATGCCATTTTCCTTCAAGTTTTCAATTACTTGGCGTACATAATCGGCCTGGTTATCAGAAATATTGAGCACCATGACCTGTACCGGCGCCAGCCAGGTTGGCATCGCACCCGCAAAGTTTTCGATCAGAATCCCCAGGAAACGCTCCATGGAGCCAACGATGGCGCGGTGCAGCATGACCGGATGTTTGCGGGTGTTATCTTCATCCACATATTCAGCACCCAGGCGCACAGGCAGGTTGAAATCCAGCTGTATGGTGCCACATTGCCACAAACGGCCGAGCGAATCTTTGAGTGTGAATTCGATTTTGGGGCCGTAAAATGCGCCCTCACCTGGCTGCAAATCATATTTCAGGCCATTCTGGTCCAGCGCCGCTGCCAGTGCCGCTTCGGCTTTATCCCATACCTCATCGCTACCAACGCGCTTTTCCGGGCGGGTAGACAATTTCACCAGTACATCGTTAAAGCCAAAGTCCTGGTAGACCGAATACAGCATCTTGATAAAATCCGCCACTTCGGCTTCGACCTGGTTTTCGGTGCAGAAAATATGCGCATCATCCTGGGTAAAACCACGCACGCGCATCAAGCCATGCAGGGAACCAGAAGGCTCATTACGGTGACAGGAACCAAATTCAGCCAGTCGCAACGGCAGATCGCGATAGCTATGCAAGGTGCTATTGAAAATCTGGATATGGCCAGGGCAGTTCATCGGCTTGACCGCGTAATCGCGGTTTTCCGATTTAGTAGTGAACATATTGTCATGGTAATTCTGCCAGTGGCCTGACTTTTCCCACAGCGTCTTGTCCATCACCGTTGGCGTACGTACTTCGTCGTAACCGTATTCTTTAAACTTGTTGCGCATGTACTGCTCAACCTCTTGCCAGATGCTCCAGCCTTTAGGGTGCCAGAACACCATGCCAGGCGCATCGTCTTGCATATGGAAGAAATCCAACTGCTTGCCCAGTTTACGGTGGTCGCGCTTTTCCGCCTCTTCCAGCATGTGCAGATAAGCTTCTAGCTCATCCTTATTACGCCAAGCGGTGCCATACACGCGTTGCAGCATTTCGTTATTGCTGTCGCCACGCCAGTAAGCACCAGCCAATTTCATTAACTTAAAGGCCTTCAGCTTACCGGTATTGGGCACGTGGGGGCCACGGCACAAGTCAGTGAAGTTTCCTTCAGAGTACAAAGACACATCTTCATTACTAGGAATACTGGCAATAATTTCGGCTTTGTAATGTTCGTTAATGCTTTTGAAATAAGCCACGGCCTCATCACGCGGCAGGACTTTGCGTTCGACTTTTTCGTCTTTTTTCGCCAGTTCTGCCATTTTCTTTTCAATGGCTATCAGGTCATCAGGCGTAAACGGGCGCTTGTAGCTAAAGTCATAGTAAAAACCGTTTTCAATGACCGGACCAATCGTCACTTGCGCATCCGGGAACAATTCTTTTACCGCATAGGCCAGCAAATGTGCCGTGGAGTGACGGATCACCTCCAGGCCTTCATCGTTTTTATCGGTAATGATGGCGAGGTCGACGTCCTGCTCGATCAAATAGCTGGTATCGACCAGTTTAGCCTCTTGCCCGGGGTGCGTGACCTTGCCAGCCAAGGCAGCTTTTGCCAATCCCGTACCAATATTGGCAGCTACATCTGCCACTGTCACGGCTTGTTCAAACTGTCTTACAGACCCATCGGGTAATCGAATATTTGGCATGCCTAATCCGTCAAAATGATCAATCACGTGCCTTGCAAACGGCACAAATAATAAAAGCCGTTAATTATAACGGCTTTTATTTAAATTTAAGTGGTAGTCGCGAATGGACTCGAACCATCGACCCCCACCATGTCAAGGTGGTGCTCTAACCAGCTGAGCTACGCGACTATTGTATTGACCGCATTTGCTGCATATCAATAAGGTTGCGCATTCTATCCGAAAGCCTGCGGTTAGGCAATGGTATCCCGCTTATAATATGCGCATGACCAGCCTACCCGCCATTTCACGCCCCGACGACATGCTTGATGCCATGATAGATACCCTGGCCACGCAAGCATATTGCGTCATAGATGACTTTTTACCTGCTGAATTAACGCTTGCTTTGCGCGCCATTGCCCTAGAACGACAACAACAAGGCCAGATGCACCAGGCAGGCACCAGCCGATCAGCCATTACCAACCCCAATTTACGCGGCGACCAGATCGCCTGGCTGGAAAACGATGACCCGCATCCCGCCATCCAGCAATACCTGAGGTTATTACAAGAGGTTCAACAAGCCGCAAACCGGCATTTGATGATGGGACTTGATCAATTTGAAACCCATTTTGCCATTTACCCGGCTGGCTCTGCCGGCTACGCCACCCATATTGACCAGTTTCGCCAGTACGGGGAACAACCAGCGCCTGGCACACGGACACTGACCTCAATTATTTACCTGAACGATCACTGGCCAGAAGATGCCGGCGGCGAACTGCGTTTATACCTGGATGAGCATTACGAAAAACCAGCCTCGACCGAGAGCCACCTGGACATTGCCCCGGTAGGCGGCAGGCTGGTATTGTTTTTAGCGGCCAGATTCTGGCATGAGGTACGGCCAGCGAACCTGCCACGCGTCAGCGTCACAGGCTGGTTTAAAACCCGCTAGCGATTACTGCGCAGACTGCACCTGAGCAGTCAGGCGACTATAGATGTCTGCGCCAGCATAGCCGTCTTGCGGCAATCCTTTGCTGGCCTGATAGCGCCGGATAGCGGCCTGTGTCTTGGCGCCAGGAAATCCGTCCGGGGTGCCGCAATCAAATCCCCTGGCATTGAGTGCTTCCTGCAAGCTCCACATTTGCTGGTAACTGAGTGCGGGCGGCTCGGGCGGCATCAGCAAGGTATAAGTATCCTGGCGTAATTGCTGGCTCAGCAAACCCACCGCCAGTGCATAATTGACTGAGCGGTTCCACTGCATAATCACATCAAAATTGGGGAATACCATATAAGCCGGACCGTCATAGCCCTGGGGCAGCAAGATGGCTGACTGCGGCAGATTTAAGGCGCTGTCTGGCACACCTGCCACACCAGCCTTTACCCATTCGCTGACTGGCTTGTTGAGCTGCCACTGGGCCTGGCTGTAATCAAAACCAGCTGGCAACACCACTTGGAAACTCACAGGTTTGCCAGGCTGCCATCCGGCTTGTGCCAGATAATTGGCCGCAGAGCTAAAAATGTCAGGATAAGAACTCCAGATATCAATTTTGCCATCTGCATCCGCATCTACACCATATTTAAGCAAGGTCGTCGGCATAAACTGCATATGTCCAGTCGCCCCCGCCCACGAGCCCACTACCGGACTGTCATAGCGCTGATCGCGCTCGACCACACGCATCAAGTTGAATAGTTCACGCTTGAAAAATTCTGCACGCCGCCCTTCATATGACAACGTCGCCAAGGCAGAAGCAAGTGGGATATCTCCCATAAAACCGCCAAAATTGGTTTCCAGCCCCCAAAAAGCCACTAGCACCTCCCTGGGGATCTGGTACAACTCCTCAACCACATACAGCACCCCTTGGTAATCCTGCATCATCTGCTTCCCTTTTGCGACCACGCGCGGGTTGATGCGACGATTGACGTAAGCAGAAAAGCTGGTCACAAATTCGGGTTGTTTGCGATCCAGCTCGATTACGCGCGGCAAATAAATAGCTTGCCTCAAGGTCACATCGACGGCTTCAGGCGCAATCTGCAGGTCAATGGCTTCCTGACGCACAATCCCCAGCCACGACTGAAAACCCTCAACCTCATCGGCATGGCTCATGAGGCCAACGATCATCAAGCCAGTCATCATTAAGGTGCTTACTGCTACCTGCCACTTGCCGTTTTTTTTCATACTGTGATCCACTACTTGAGACTGGATAAAATCGAGGCATAGCCTGCCCGGTAATCTGCAAACTGCAATTTGAATCCTGTTTGCTGTAAAAATCCATTACGGATACGTTTCCCGGATTGCGGCTGTAATGGCGGCGTTTCCGGTGCTGGCAAATTCTGTTGCGCTGCTAACCATTGTAATACTTCGTGTTGCGCCGCGGTCACTCCATCGGTCACTATGCAATGGCCTGGCAATGACTTACCATCCGCCAAATGTTGATATAAATGCACGACTGCGGCCGCAACATCCAACTCATGGATACGGTTGGTCCAGTGCGTTTTTGTCGGCCAGCGTGCCGGATTCTGCACCAGTCGCAACAGATATAATCGCTTGGGCCCGTAAATGCCAGACACCCGCAGTGCTGTATGGCCGCAATCCAGCTCATCCAGCAAACGCTCCGCCTCTAGTATCACTTGCCCCTCAGCGTCGGCAGGGATAGCTGGCGTGTCATCATCTATCCATTCCCCCTGTTGTTCGCCATAGACCCCAGTACTGGAAATAAAGAATACGTGTTTTAGTTGACTCAATGAAACATGGGCCAACACATGGCGCAAGCCCTGCACATAGGTTTGCTGGTAACTTTGCCCTTCTACTGGTGCCAGACAATAGAGCAGAATATCGGCTTTTATCGTATGCAAGGTAGACAGGCCCTCTCCGGCAACGACATCCAGATAAAGTACCTGGGCACCTGGTGGCACCGCTTTATGCGAGCGCCTGACAATCGTTAGTTCATGGCCTTGTGCTAGCGTCGCCTCTGCAATCAAGGACCCTAAACCACCACACCCCACTTGCAATATACGCATATTTAAACCTGCACGCCTGGCAAGGGATGTTTACGCAAATAGCGCTCGGCAAGCAACATGGCTGACATGGTTTTGCTATCGGTAATCTCACCAGCGTCGATGGCCTGCATCACCCGCTCAAACGGCCAGACAAAGACATCCATCGCTTCATCAATATCCCTGGCATGTTCGCCAAGTGACAAGCCCGTTGCCAGATAGATATGGATCACCTCGTTAGAATAGCCAATACAGGGATGTTGTATGCCTAACTTGACCCAATCCTGCGCTGTATAACCAGTCTCTTCGAGCAACTCCCGCTGGCCTGTCGTCAATACGGGCTCACCAGCGTCTATCTTGCCTGCGGGCAATTCAATAAATACTTGCTTGAGAGGATAGCGAAACTGCCGCTCGAGCACTACGCCACCGGTTTGCGTGAGCGCAATCACAACAACGGCGCCAGGGTGCGTCACATATTCACGCCCACTGATCACGCCATTGGGCAAGCGGGCTTCATCGTACCGCACGGTGAGCATTTTGCCCTGTGCCATGATTTCACTGGAGACGGTTGTTTCAACCAGATGCTGGTCGTCATTTGAGTGTGCTATTGCTTTTTCTTCTGTCATGCCTGAAATCTACTGCCTAAACTGATTTTAAAAATACACCGAATTAAGTGAGCGAGCGGGATAAAGTGCAAGGCGCACGGAGCGCAATCACCGAAACAGTACGTACGGCCAGGTGATGAGTACCGCGCAACGCGGCAATTTGCCCGCGTAGCCACTTATTACGCAAATCATTTAAATGTATTGCAATCATTCACCTGGCCTGACTGCAACCCTTGTTTGAACCAGCGCACGCGCTGCTCGGAACTACCATGCGTAAAACTGTCGGGAACAACATAGCCTTGCGCCTGTTTTTGCAGGGCATCATCACCAATTGCGGTGGCAGCACGCAAAGCCTCTTCAATATCGCCGTCTTCCAGAATACGGAACTGCTGGTCGGCATGATGCGCCCACACACCAGCATAACAATCCGCCTGTAGCTCCAAACGCACAGAATAGGCATTAGAAGCTGCCTCAGAAGGCGCCTGTTGCCTGGCCTGCTGCACTTTTTCGGACGTACCGAGCAAGTTTTGTACGTGATGCCCGACTTCATGTGCAATCACATAAGCCTGGGCAAAATCACCAGGTGCTTTAAACCTTTCTTGCAGCTCCTGGTAAAAACTTAAATCGATATAGACCTTTTGGTCGGCCGGACAATAAAACGGCCCCATGGCTGCCTGGCCTTGCCCACACGCCGTTTGGGTGGCCCCTCCAAAAATCTCCAGGTGGGGTGGTGCGTACTGCCTCCCCGCGGCTGAAAACAGGCCTTGCCACACTTGCTCAGTGCTCCACAACACACGCGAAACGAACTTTACGTTGGGATCATTATTATTTGCTGGTGCCGCTTGGGAGCGTTCAGGAGACTGGGCCTGTTGTGCAATATTGAGCACTAGGTTAGGGTCCACGCCAAAATACATGGCGACCAGCGCTATCGCAATCGTCCCGATGCCAATACTGCGGCCACCGATCAAACCGCTGCCGCGACTGTCTTCAACATGCTGGCTTTCTTCCAAATCATCCAGGCGCACAATTATCTCCGGACCACTACGATTGAAAAATGTTGAGGGAATGTGATTACTTTAGCATGCAGCACTGATAAAATCACACCATGTTTACTGGGATTATTCAAACCGTCGGCAGGATTGCCGAAGTCGTTCCTCATGGTGAAGATTGCGCTTTACGCATTGAAGCCGCCGAGTTAGGAATGGAAGATGTTCAATTGGGTGACAGTATTGCCGTCAATGGGGTTTGCCTCACGGTAACTGACTTCAACTCACATAGCTTTCAGGTCATGGTATCCAAAGCCACGCTGGACGTGACGACTGGTTTGCACCAACCTGGTCCTGTCAACCTCGAAAAAGCCTTGCGCCTTTCTGACAGGCTGGGTGGTCACCTGGTGACAGGGCATGTCGATGAGATTGGCACCATCACTACCCTGCAAGAAGAGGGTGAATGCTGGTTATTGAAGGTTCAGCTGCCGCACGCCATTAGCAAGTATGTTGCGAAAAAAGGCTCGCTCTGCGTCAACGGCATCAGTCTGACTGTAAACGAAATTGTACAGGACGAAGTCAGCATTAACCTGATCCCTCACACCATGCAACACACCATGATGCAGTTCGCCAAAACCGGTGACCCCGTTAACCTCGAAATAGACCTGATTGCGCGTTATGTCGAGCGCATGCAAGCCTGGGAGCAAGAGTAATGTCGGCGCAAATTAGCCCTATCGAAGCAATTGTCGCCGATATCCGTGCAGGTAAAATGGTGATTCTGGTGGATGACGAGCACAGGGAAAATGAAGGTGATTTTGTCATTGCCGCAGAATTCGTCACCGCAGAACATATCAATTTCATGGCCAAATATGGCCGTGGCCTGATTTGCCTGACCCTGACCGAACAACGCTGCCGACAATTGAACTTACCTCCTATGGTACAAAAAAATGGCACCCGTCTCGGTACCAATTTCACCGTATCCATTGAAGCAGCCGAGGGCGTCACGACCGGCATTTCTGCTGCTGACCGTGCCACCACCATACGCGCTGCGATTGCCAAACAGGCTAATGCCAACAGCATCGTCAGTCCTGGCCATATTTTTCCGCTATCTGCCATGAATGGCGGCGTGCTCGTACGCGCCGGACATACCGAAGCGGGCTGCGACCTGGCTCAGTTGGCAGGTTGTGAGCCAGCCAGCGTTATTTGCGAAATATTGAAAGATGATGGCGAAATGGCGCGCCTGCCTGACCTGATGCAGGTGGCTGCTGAGCACGATATCAAAATCGGCACTATTGCTGACCTGATCCATTACCGTGCTGCGCATGAAACACTGATTGAACGTAGCGCCGAGCGCAATATTGAAACCGTGTATGGCCCAATGCGCTTAATCGCCTACCGTGACAATATCGCGCAGGAAACCCACCTGGTATTGGTCAAAGGCGACCTGCAAGCCAATGATGAAGTACTGGTGCGTGTCCACGAGCCGCTTTCCATGATAGACCTGCTAGATAAAAGCCATCAGGCACACAGCTGGAACCTGTTGCATGCCATGCGCGTGATCAGCTCTGCACCCTGCGGCGTGATGGTACTGATCAACCATGACGAAGATGGCCTGGGGCTGACTGACCGCATCCTGCGTGCAGACCAGAAGATGGTGCTCAACCAGGAACTGCGTAACTATGGTATCGGCTCGCAGATCCTGCTCGACCTGGGCGTAAAAAAGATGCGTCTGATGGCTGCCCCACGCAAAATGCCCAGCATGGATGGATTTGGCCTGGAAATTACCGGTTATTTGAGTGCAGAAGAAGCAAGCGCGTGATGAGTGAACAGTTAAGCTTGAATACCGAAGAGATACGGCTAAACCTGACTGGCCAGATTCTGATTGCCATGCCTGCCATGGAAGACCCTTACTTCAGCAAAAGCGTGATCCTGGTCTGTAATCATGACCAGGATGGGGCCATGGGCATGATACTTAACCATCCCCTGCAACTGAATGTTGGCGACCTGTTTGAACAATTGGATATGGAGTGTCATGTGCCGCAGCAGCAGGAAAGACAGGTCCATTTTGGCGGCCCCGTCCAGGTAGAGCGCGGTTTCGTATTACATACCCCGGCAACAGAATTCAATACCACACTGGACCTGTCTGAGGGTCTTGCCATGACTTCTTCCAAAGATATCCTGGAAGCCGCCGCACGCGACGAAGCACCACAGGACATGTTTATCGCACTTGGCTATACCGGTTGGTCAGCGGGTCAACTGGAAGAGGAAATTCAGGCCAATACCTGGCTGACCTTGCCACTGGAGGATGACCAGCAATTGCACAAACTGATTTTCAAGCTGCCCAATGACGACAAGCTCACTTGGGCCATGCAACAACTGGGTGTGGACTTCGCTACCCTGTCTGAGGTGGCTGGTCATGCCTGATGCGGCCAAGCCCGGCAAACAGCCCCTTAACCAAAGCCATTTACCGATTACCCAACGCCGCTATCCCGATGTCACTGGCACAGTGCTTGGTTTCGATTTCGGTGAAAAACGCATAGGTGTGGCTGTCGGCGACACGCTGCTCAAACTGGCGCATCCACTACTCACCATAGAGACAGAGGAAAATGCTGCAAAATTTGCGCAAATCGAAGCACTACTCAATGAATGGCAACCTGCGCTGCTGATTGTTGGTTTACCAATGTCTCTGGACGGTGAGACGCATGCCATGACCGCACTTGCCCAAAAATTTGCCCAGCGTCTGGAAGGACGGTTTAACTTGCCCGTCATGATGGTGGACGAGCGCCTCTCTTCAGCTGAGGCCTCCCAATCATTACGCGAGGCGGGTGTGAGAGGCCGCGCGCAAAAGGCGCTTCTGGATCAGGTTGCCGCACAAACTATATTACAATCCTATTTTAATGCTTATCACGGAAGTGCATAGCACAACACTCTCATGAGACTACCAGACCCCGAACAATTACTGGATCGTTTATACGCCCAACTTAAGCCACAGATAGAGGACAACACTGCTCTGGTTGGCATTTATACTGGTGGCGTATGGCTGATGGAGAAACTGCTCCAGCGCTTGCAGGCAGAGCTTGGGCATGACATTGTCCATGGTAAAATGGATGCAGCCATGTACCGGGATGACTATGCGAAACGTGGACTTAAAACCGCTGCCCGGCCAGCGCATATTCCGTTCGACGTCAATGGTAAGCATATCATCCTGATTGATGACATTTTTTATACCGGCCGCACCACCCGCGCTGTGATGAATGAATTGTTTGATTATGGTCGCCCTGCGTCGGTCAAACTGGCGGCGCTAATCAACCGTGGTGGTGCCGAGTTACCGATAAGGCCTGATATGGTGGGCGCAGAGTTGCCATTACAGGCCCATCAAGCGTTTGAACTGACCATAAACACCCTGGGACGACTGAGTCTCAGTATCTCTGAATCCGACCCGTCTGCAACCAACCCGTCTTCAAATAGTGGAGCTGACGCCAATGTATAATCCGCAACTCAATGCACAAGGGCAGTTACAACACCTGCTGAGCATCGAAGGATTGCCCAAGCGCATTCTGACAGACATTCTCGACACTGCCGAAAATTTTGTCGGCGTGGCCGAACGTGAAGTCAAAAAAGTACCGTTACTGCGCGGAAAAACAGTCTGTAACATTTTCTTTGAGAATAGCACCCGCACGCGGACTACTTTTGAAATTGCCGCCAAGCGATTATCGGCAGATGTGCTTAACCTCAATGTCAGTACCTCATCGCAGTCCAAGGGCGAGACCATCCTGGATACGGTGAATAACCTCATCGCGATGCATGCCGACATGTTTGTGGTGCGCCACCAGCAAAGTGGCGCTGCGCATTTTATTGCGCAACATGTGCCCCCGCATATCAGCGTGATTAACGCAGGCGATGGCCGTCATGCACATCCAACTCAGGGACTGCTTGATGTATTTACCATCCGCAAATACAAGCCTGAAATGCACAACCTGCGCGTGGCAATTGTCGGCGATGTGCTGCATTCCCGGGTGGCCCGTAGCGAAATCCATGCGTTGACGACTTTGGGTGTGCCGGAAATCCGCGTGATTGCACCACGCACCTTGCTGCCTTCAGATGTCGAAAAGCTAGGCGTGCAAGTCTTCCACAATATGGAACAAGGCCTGAAAGATGTGGATGTGGTCATGATGCTGCGCCTGCAAAACGAGCGCATGTCTGGCGCCCTGCTGCCGAGCTCGCAGGAATTCTTCCAGACCTTCGGTTTGACTCCGGAGCGGCTGGCGCTGGCGAGGCCGGATGCCATTGTCATGCATCCGGGCCCCATGAACCGTGGCGTGGAAATTGATTCGGCGGTGGCAGATGGCAAACAATCAGTCATCCTGCCGCAAGTGACTTATGGTATCGCAGTCCGCATGGCGGTGATGGCAATTCTTGGGGGAGGCAACGCCGCATGAATATCGTAATCAAACAGGGCCGCCTGATGGATGCCAGCCAGCAACTGGATCAGGTCAAAGACCTGTATATCAGTGGCGGCAAGATTGTGGCACTTGGCGATGCGCCCGCAGGATTCAAGGCTGACCAGACGCTTGATGCCTCTGGCAAATGGGTCTTGGCCGGCCTGGTCGATTTATGTGCCCGCCTGCGTGAACCTGGCAGTGAATACAAAGCCACGTTGCTGAGTGAACTGCGTGCTGCCATGGCTGGCGGCGTGACCAGCCTGGCCTGTCCGCCGGACACGGACCCCGTACTCGATGAACCTGGCTTGGTTGAAATGCTCAAGCACCGCGCCAAATCACAGGCTCTGGCGCATGTGTATCCGCTGGGTGCGGTCACTCGCCAGTTGCAAGGCCAGCTGCTCACGGAAATGTATGCCCTGACTGCTGCAGGCTGCGTCGGCTTCTCCCAGGCGGATACAGCCATTGTTGACACACAGGTGTTATGGCGCGCGTTTGAATATGCAGCCACCTTTGGTTACACATTGTTTATGAGGGCTGAAGATCCTTACCTGGCAAAAAATGGGGTCGCACATGATGGTGAAGTGGCATCACGGCTGGGTTTAAAAGGCATTCCTTCTGCGGCAGAAAGTATTGCCTTGCAAACCATGCTGCGCATTGCCCAGGCCACAGGTGCCAAGCTGCATATCGCCAGGGTCTCTACCGCAGAATCGGTGGAACTCATACGCCAGGCCAAACAATCAGGTATGCAGATCACCGCAGATGTGAGTATCCAGCATTTACACCTGACCGATATGGATATCGGCTTCTTTGACAGCATGGTGCACCTGAAACCGCCAGTACGCACCCAACGAGACCGCGATGCTTTACGTGCCGGCCTGCTTGATGGCACCCTGGACGCCATTTGCTCTGACCATACGCCGGTCGATGATGACGCCAAAGCGTTGCCTTTTGCTGAGTCTCACCCTGGTGCTTCTGCGCTTGAATTACTATTACCCTTGGCATTGAAATGGGCAGCACAAGCCAAATTGGCGCCTAGCCAGGCCCTGGCGAAAATCACTCAGATTCCTGCAGATATTCTTGGCATTGGCGCCGGCAATTTGCAGGTAGGAGCGACTGCCGATGTGGTCGTTTACGATCCGGAAATGGAGTGGCGTGTCGATGGCCGTGCATTGATGAGCCAGGGCAAGAATACGCCTTTTGTGAATCATGCCGTCACAGGTAAAGTCACCGCCACACTGACACAGGGCAATCTGGTATTCCAGCAGGAAACTTTGCTACTGGCTTAATGAGTTGCCAAAACAAAACGCCTGCGACATCTCATCGCAGGCGTTTTTCGTGGACCACTGCCTTGCTTACAGGATATCCAGGTTAGAAATCTGCCCGCGTTCCTGGTTTTCAGGGTTCATGAGTTTGCTGTTCAATTTAAACTTGAGCCGCAAGTCATTGACCGAGTCTGCGTTCCGCAAGGCATCGTCATAACTGATCTGCCCAGACTCAAATAAATCAAACAGGGCCTGGTCAAAGGTTTGCATGCCCAGCTCACGGGATTTTGCCATGATTTCCTTGATGGCATGGACATCCCCCTTGTAAATCAGGTCAGAGATCAGCGGTGAATGCAGCAATACCTCTACAGCCGCCACACGGCCACTGCTATCCAGTTTGGGAATAAGACGTTGTGAAGCGATACAACGCAGGTTCAAGGACAAGTCCATCAGTAACTGCTGACGGCGCTCCTCAGGGAAAAAGTTGATAATCCTGTCCAGTGCCTGGTTGGTGCTGTTGGCATGGAGGGTGGCCAGGCACAAGTGTCCAGTCTCAGAGAAGGCAATCGCGTAATCCATGGTTTCACGATCGCGAATCTCACCGATCATGATCACATCCGGCGCCTGACGCAATGTGTTCTTGAGCGCAGCATGCCAGCTCTCGGTATCCACGCCCACTTCACGTTGCGTCACTATGCAGTTTTTGTGACCATGAATAAATTCGACCGGGTCTTCAATGGTAATAATGTGGCCGTAACTGCTTTCGTTACGGTGCCCCAGCATGGCAGCCATGGAGGTCGATTTACCGGAACCGGTACCGCCCACAAAAATGATCAACCCGCGTTTAGCCATGACCACATCCTTGAGGATGGGAGGTAACTTCAAATCATCAAACTTGGGAATATTGGTATTAATCACCCGGAATACCAGCCCAACGGCGCTACGCTGGATGAAAGCATTGACGCGGAATCGGCCGACAGAAGGCATGCTGATCGCAAAATTACACTCCAGCGTCTCCTTGAACTCCTGCGCCTGCTTGTCATTCATGACGGTACGCGCGATTTCTGCGGTTTGCTGGGTGTTCAGCGTTTGCGATGAGACGGGGGTCAGCTTGCCGTCTATCTTCATCGCAGGTGGAAAACCAGCCGTAATGAACAAGTCTGACGCCTTGCGCGTGATCATGAGCTTGAGCAAGTCATTGACGAATTTTTCCGTTTGGGCACGATCGCCGACCGTTTGCGTACTCTCCATATTGTTAGCCGATGATAGCGTCACGGTTGGCGGCCTTGGTGCGTGCTTCAGCAGCACTGATCACATTGCGTTTAACCAGGTCTTGCAGGTTTTGGTCCAGGGTTTGCATGCCCATGCTCTGACCGGTCTGAATCGCAGAATACATCTGTGCAATCTTGTTTTCACGGATGAGGTTACGGATGGCCGGCGTGCCCATCATGATTTCGTGCGCCGCGACACGGCCTTGCTCATCCTTGGTTTTACAGAGCGTTTGTGAAATCACCGCTCGCAGGGATTCAGATAACATGGAGCGCACCATTTCTTTCTCAGCGGCCGGGAACACGTCAACCACCCGGTCTATGGTTTTGGCGGCGGAACTGGTGTGTAAGGTACCAAACACCAGATGGCCGGTTTCAGCCGCAGTCAGTGCCAGGCGGATGGTTTCCAGGTCACGCATCTCACCCACCAGGATCACGTCCGGGTCTTCACGCAAGGCGGAACGCAAGGCATTTTCAAAGGACTGGGTATGAGGCCCCACTTCACGCTGGTTAATCAGGGATTTTTTGGAGGTATGTACAAATTCTATCGGGTCTTCCACGGTCAGTACGTGCGACATCTGCGTTTCATTGATGTAGTCAATCATTGCTGCCAGTGTAGTTGATTTACCGGAGCCGGTCGGACCGGTGACCAGCACAATGCCGCGTGGCGTATCGGCAATATCTTTAAAGACCTTGGGCGCATTGAGTTCATCCAGCGTCAGCACCTTGCTGGGAATGGTACGGAATACGGCACCGGCACCGCGTTGCTGGTTAAACGCGTTGACCCGGAAACGGGCCAGGTCAGGAATCTCGAAAGAAAAGTCGCATTCTAGCGTTTCTTCATACACCTTGCGCTGGCTGTCGTTCATGATGTCATACAGCATGCGGTGTACTTCAGCATGCTCCATGGCAGGTAAATTGATTTTACGCACATCGCCATGAACGCGAATCATCGGCGGCAGGCCAGAAGACAAGTGCAAGTCCGAGGCTTTATTTTTAACTGAAAATGCCAATAAATCTGAAATATCCACAATCGACTCCAGTGATTATTTATATAATGTTGCTTTCGTTTTTTGTATTCTTAGCGCTTAAACACAGCTTCATCTGCCGCCATGACCGCTATTTCTGACAACCTTGCTTCTATCAGCGCGCAAATCGCCGACGCACGTGTTCGTTTTCATGCTGACCAATCAGTCACACTTTGCGCAGTCAGCAAAGCGCAATCTGCAGAGGCGATCCGTGCCGCCTTCCAGGCCGGTCAAACAGTGTTTGGCGAAAACTACCTGCAAGAAGCGATCACCAAACAGGCTCAACTCCAGGACTGTGCAATAGCATGGCACTTTATCGGCCCGATTCAAAGCAATAAAACACAGCCAATTGCCCGTCATTTCGACTGGGTACACTCGGTAGACCGCCTTAAAATCGCACAACGACTCTCAGATGCACGGCCTTCAGAAGCGGCGCCGCTTAATATTTGCCTGCAAGTGAATATCAGCGAAGAGGTAAGCAAAAGTGGTGCCAGTGGCCAGGAGCTGCTGGAACTCGCCTTAAATATCAAACAGTTGCCGCGCCTGCACCTACGCGGTTTGATGGCGATCCCAGCGCCGTGTAGTGACTTTGAGCAACAGCGTGACCAATTTCGGCAGGTGCGCGCCTTGTTTGAACAATTGAACAATCATGGCCTGCAACTGGACACCCTCTCCATGGGCATGAGCGGAGATTTTGCCGCCGCGATTGCTGAAGGCGCGACGCTGGTTCGCGTCGGCGCTGCCATTTTTGGCGCACGTCCACCCAAACCTCAACCAGATTCAGTGACAGAAGGAAACTAATTACATGCAATCACTTTCAGCCACGCGTATCGCTTTTATTGGCGGCGGCAATATGGCGCAGGCATTGATGATAGGTCTGCAACAACGCGCATTTGCCATGCAGAATATCGCCGTTATTGAGCCGGATACGGCCAAACACGAGCATTTACAAGGCACGCTAGGTGTCAACACCTGCGCCAGTATGACTGCTGGATCGCTGGCAGCCGATGTGATTGTGCTCGCTGTCAAACCACAGCAATTACTCAGCGTGGCCCAAGCACTGGCGCCTTTCCTGCAATCGCAACTGGTGGTTTCAGTGGCGGCTGGGATACGCACTACAGACTTGAGCCGCTGGCTAAATGGTTACGCCACCATTATTCGCACCATGCCTAACACGCCAGCGCAGATTCAGTCTGGCATTACCGGCGCTTACGCCTTACCTGCCGTCACACAAGCGCAACGAGATACCGCAGATGCCTTGTTACAAGCCGCTGGCGAGGTGGTTTGGCTCACTGATGAAAGCCAGCTCGATGCCGTCACCGCCATTTCTGGCAGCGGCCCGGCCTATGTCTTTTTGATGATAGAAGCCCTGACGGCTGCAGGCGTCAATTTAGGCCTCACCGAAGAACAGTCACTCAAACTCAGCCTGGCCACCTTTAAAGGGGCCAGTCTGCTTGCAGCAGGCAGCACTACTCCCGTCGCTACTTTGCGTGAGCAAGTGACCTCCAAGGGCGGCACCACTGAGCAAGGCCTGCTCAGTATGCGCCAACACGATATTCATGGCATGATGCGACATGCAGCCGAGCAGGCTGCGCGTCGCGCCAAAGAACTCGGCGATCAACTGGGAGCTCAAGCATAATGCTGCAAAACATGACCACCTTTTTACTCAATGCCGCTTTTGGCATCCTGACATTCCTGCTGGTACTGCGTTTTTTAATGCAGTGGACGCGCACCTCGTTCCAGAATCCGCTGGGGCAGATGACCATGGCACTGACTGACTTTATGGTGAAACCGGCGCGCAAAATCATCCGCCCGGTCAGGCAATGGGACCTCTCCACGCTATTGCTGGCGTTACTGATGCAGATTGCCTTGTTTGCTCTGTTAGCATTGCTAGCGGGCGCACCAGCGTCACCGTTCTTCTGGGTGTGGCAGGCTATTTTTGGCGTATTGGGACAAATGGTAGATGTGTTTTTCTACGCGATTCTATTTATGGCGATTTTAAGCTGGGTCAATCCCTACAGCCCGATTTATGGCGTATTAAACCAGCTATCCTCCCCTATCCTGGACCCATTGCGCCGCGTATTGCCCGCGATTCAAGGCTTTGATTTTTCGGCGCTGGTAGCACTGCTTTTGTTGCAGATGATCAGCCGCATTGTATTGCCGGGCCTGGCGATAAGCATTCTCTAGCCATGCGTTCACATAGGGCGATTCTGGATCGCCCTATAGCGCAACACTAAATCCAGACAATATCAAATTCTTCACGCCCGTACTGGGTATCGGGGTGTAACGACACCGGCTTTTTAATAAAGTCTGACAGGTTTGCGAGGCTTTGTGACTCTTCGTCGCCAAGCATATTAATCACTTCAGGGGATGCCAATATCTTGAATTCATTAGCGTTTCTAAACTGTTTTGACTCGCGCAACAACTCACGCATGATTTCATAGCAAATGGTTTGCGCTGTTTTCAGCTCGCCACGACCCTGGCATACCTGACAAGACTCGCATAGCAAATGTGCCAGGCTCTCACGCGTACGCTTGCGTGTCAGCTCTACCAGGCCCAATGCCGAAAAACCATTCACATTGATACGCGCCCTATCCAGCGTCACTGCCTTGCGTAACTCTTCCAGCACCGCTTCGCGCTGTGCATCTTCATCCATATCGATAAAATCGATAATGATGATGCCGCCTAAGTTACGTAACCGTAGTTGCCGTGCAATCGCCTGTGCCGCTTCCAGATTGGTTTTGAAAATGGTATCAGACAGGTTTTTGCCGCTGACAAAACTACCAGTATTCACGTCCACCGTGGTCAATGCTTCGGTCTGGTCAAAAATCAGGTAGCCGCCAGACTTGAGCTCGACTTTACGTGCCAGGGCTTTTTCAATTTCGTTTTCAATATCGTAAAACTCAAACAGCGCGCGCTCGCCCTTGTAATGCATCAGCGGTTTTACTGCGTGTGAAACGTAGAGCTCGGCAAACTCTTTCAGGCGTTCAAACATCTCGCGCGAGTCGACGCGGATACTGGTGGTTTCGGTACATACCACATCGCGCAGAATCCGGCGCGGCAGGCTCAGGTCATAAAAAATCAGTGATCGTTCACCGACTTTTGTACTTTCAGCCTGGATCTTGCTCCACACTTTGCGTAAGTATTCAATATCGGCCAGCAATTCTTGATCGGTCGCATTTTCCGACATGGTACGGATAATGTAGCCCCCTTCACGATCTTCTGGCAGCAGACCCAATAGCCGGTTGCGCAAGAATTCGCGCTCTTCTTCGATATCAATGCGCTGGGAGACGCCAATATGTTTCTGGTAAGGCAGGTAAACTAAAAAACGCCCGGCAATACTGATTTCCGTGGTCAGGCGTGCGCCTTTGGTGCCAATCGCTTCTTTAATCACTTGCACAATGATGGACTGCCCTTCATGCAACACTTCCTGGATCGGGCGCTCTTTCTTGATATCGCCTTCTTCCGCATGACATTCCATGATATCGGCCGCATGCAGAAAAGCGGCGCGTTGCAAGCCTATCTCAACAAAGGCCGATTGCATGCCTGGCAACACACGAACAACGGTGCCACGGTAAATATTACCCACAATACCCAGTGATGAGGCCCGTTCTATGTGTAGCTCCTGGACAATGCCTTGCTCCAGAATCGCCACGCGCGTCTCCTGCGGCGTGACGTTAATCAATACTTCCTGTGCCAATGACATATTGCTTTACCCGATCTTTATCGTTCTCTTTTGTACGAAGTTTACCACGCGTGCAGCAGCTGCGCCGTCTCGTGCAGCGGCAACCCCATCACGCCGCTGTAACTGCCGTGTATACGTACAATCCAAGCACCAGCGCGCCCTTGTATGCCATAGGCACCGGCTTTATCCATAGGTTCGCCCGAGGCAATATAGTCTTGCAAAGCAGCCAATGGCACCTGCATCATTTCAACCTCGGTAGTATTGAGTAGGCAACGCACTTCTCCCGCCTGGTAGACCGCCACTGCCGTATGCACTAGGTGCACGCTGCCACTCAAGCGGGAAAGCATCTCTAGCGCCTCTTTGGCATCGGCAGGCTTGCCCAGAATGTCTTGCCCCAGGGCCACTGTGGTATCTGCAGCAAGAATCGGCAAGCCTTTAGCGGCATGCGCCTCGGCAATCGCCATGACTTTGGCAGTGGCCAGCCGTTGTACATATCGCGCAGGATCCTCTCCAAGCAAACAGGATTCGTCAATATCAGCGGGCAGGATGTCGCATTGCACGCCTAACTGTGACAATAGCTCTACCCGTCGCGGGCTACGTGAAGCCAATATAATCTTGCGTGGTTGCATATTTCTTATCGCAGCATTTATTAAAACCAAGGCCGACAAGTTAACACAAACCACCTGACGATGCGACACTGACAGCCTGTTACCGCATTGTGTACAATAGCCCATCGTTTGATTTCTCACCTGACAACACCGCATGAATGCCATCGAACACCTGCTGCAACGCGCCGAACAACTGATCACGCGTCTTGAAACCTTATTGCCTGCTCCACCGGCTGAGCCCAATTGGCAAGCTGTCGCCTGGCGCTGGGTCAAGCACGGCAACCAGAGACAGTTACAGGCGGTTGAACATCCTCACCACATATTGCTCGAAGATATCCGCTTTATAGACAGGCAAAAAAACGAGGTCGTGCGTAATACGCGCCAGTTTTTACAGGGTCTGCCAGCCAACCACGTCTTGCTGACAGGCGCACGCGGCACTGGCAAATCCTCACTGGTCAAAGCCGTGCTCAATGCCTATGCCAAAGAAGGTTTACGTCTGATTGAAGTCGAAAAACAGGATTTGACCGATTTGCCGCAAATCACGCAACTCATCCGCCAGCGGCCGGAAAAGTTTATTATTTTTTGCGATGACCTCACGTTTGAAGCCAATGATATGGGCTACAAGGCGCTTAAGGTAATACTTGATGGCTCAATTGAGCATGCCTCCGACAATGTGCTGGTCTATGCCACCTCCAACCGTAAAAACCTGATGCCGGAATTCATGGCAGACAACCAGCCGATTGTCGACAAAGGCGAGATTCGCCAAAACGACACCATAGACGAAAAGACTGCACTCGCCGAACGTTTTGGCCTTTGGCTATCGTTTTACAGTTTTGACCAGGACGAATATCTGAGCATCGCCGAGCACTGGCTAGATACGTTTGGCATTAGCATGGATGATGCTGCACGCCATGCCGCCCTGCAGTTTTACCACACGCGTGGCGCCCGCAGTGGCCGCGTCGCTTACCAGTTCGCCAAAGACTACGCAGGCCAACTGCAACTGAAGTCCTGATACCTATGACCAAACTCGTTCAAGTCGCGGTTGCGATCCTCATGCAACCCAATGGTGAATACCTGCTCGCCAGCCGCCCCAATGGCAAAGGCTGGGCAGGCTGGTGGGAGTTTCCCGGCGGCAAGATAGAAGCTGGCGAAACGCCAAAACACGCATTGATCCGCGAAGCACAAGAAGAGCTCGGCATCACGCCCACGCAAATACAACCGTGGATCAAACGCCGCTACGACTACCCAGCCACACATGATGCTGAGGCCAAAACCGTACTGCTGCACTTCTTCTTTGTCCACGCATGGCAAGGTGAATTGCAGGCACGTGAAGGCCAGCAATTTGCCTGGCAGCATCCGCGCAAACTTAATGTCGGCCCGGTGCTGCCTGCCAATGCGCCCATCATGCAGGCACTCAGCCTGCCCCCTGTGTATGCCATCAGCAATGTGCAAGAGATGGGTGAACACGCCTTCCTACAAGCGTTAAAGCAGCAACTCGACAAAGGCCTGCAACTACTGCAAATCCGTGAACCACAGCTTGGTGACTCAGCACTCGCGAAATTTGGCGAGGAGGTCTTACAGCTATGCGCGTCTTATAACTGCCGCTGCCTGCTTAATGGTAGCCCCGAACAAGCATTGCAACTCGGCTACAACGGCGTGCATCTAAATAGCCAGCGCCTGCTAGCACTGCCACAAAAACCGGATAACTTGTTAGTGGGTGCCTCTTGCCACAATCGAGGAGAGTTAGCGCAAGCACAATCATTACAACTAGACTTTGCAATGCTCTCCCCTGTGCTACCGACAAAAAGTCACCCTGAAGCAACTGGACTAGGCTGGGAGCAATTTGGTGAAATGTTAAATGGGCTTGAGATTCCAGTGTATGCACTAGGTGGTATGCGTTTGGAACATTTATCGCAGGCGCAATCCTGTGGTGCCCGTGGCATCGCCATGCAACGTGCGACTTGGCAACACGCATAATGAGAGGCAAGAATGCTGGCAACGCCTCTAAAAATACTGAAATCCTGAATTAAGCTCGAATACTCCATGCTTCTCAAAATTATCAGATAAGCAGAAATGAAATTTTAGCTGAGCTAGTACAAGCGAAGAAAGGCGATCGAAACCGATAAAATGACTGCATCCATACTGATTGCACTCCAGTGAAGCCTAATACACTACTAGTCCACCGGCTTTTCAACGTGAACTCGTCAATGCAGCGACTCTATTGCCTGTGTTTTTTAATTTTCGTTGGGTTGGGATTGTGTGCCTGCACCCAGTTACCATGGAGGCATACATTACAGATAGCCTTACGGGCTACCAATGACGCAAATAACGGCACGGCCACTCCGGTAGATATCGTATTTGTTTATGATGAGAATTTAGCAGCATGGCTACCTAAAACATCTACCGAATGGTTTGCTAAAAAAGCTGCATTGATGAGTGAGCATTCTTCTGTCATTGAAATTGCTCATGTCGAAGTACCACCCGGAACGCCTGTGCAAACTATTAGGCTGCCAGCCCGTCATCAAGAGGCAAAAGCAGTCATGGCTTTTACGAACTATATTGATTCAAAAGGGCAATTTCCTGCTAACCTAATGTCTTTCAAATGCGTGACCATCACGCTCAAGCATGACGCAGTGGCATATGATGCGTGTCGGTAATAGCTATTCAAACTAGTCCCATGAACCAACCTAATAATCCACTACATGGCATCACCCTTGAAAAAATTGTCGAGCAACTGGTTGAGTACTATGGCTGGGACAAACTTGCGCAAAAGGTGAGTATCAATTGCTTCAAGAAGGATCCATCACTGAAGTCTAGCCTGAAGTTTTTGCGAAAAACTCCTTGGGCGAGAAGTGAAGTAGAGAATTTGTATATCGCGACTTTTGTGAAAAGTCGCGGATAGTCAATTTATGGTGCAGTTTTCACTGGCATGGCAACAAACTGTTCAGTGATCTTGCCTTGTTTGTCCTTGAAACATAGCCTGAATTTGACTTGCTCACCTGTTTTAAACGGCGTTGGCAATTCGAATAACATTAAATGCAAGCCACCTTGTGCCAACTTCACTGGTTTGCCTGCAGGCACAGGCAACTCTTCCATGCTGCGCATTTTCATAATGCCATTTTCCATGGTCATGCTATGCATTTCCACGCTGCCAGCACGCTCTGTTTCGACGTATACCAAGGTGACATCCTGCGGGCTGGATAAGGTCACGTAAGCAGCCCCTACAGACTGCCCGGGGGTAGAAGCACGCACCCAGGCATCGGTCATTTTCACTTCTGCTTGGGCGACACCTAGCCAGCTAGCCAGGCAAATACTGGTAACGATACGGAAGAGAAAAGCAGTTTTATGCATGGTAATCATCCTGGCAGCCAGTTATTCTGGCTCGTATAAATCAGGTGGTGTGCTATCGGGGATACGAAATTTTTCTGTGGCCCAATCGCCAAGATCAACCAATTTGCAGCGCTCACTACAAAAGGGCCGGAAAGGGTTGGCAGGCGAATACTCCGTGGTTTCACCACAGGATGGACAAGCGACCTTGCGCGCTTTGACGGCTTGCTGTGTCAATTATGGCCTGCCCCGGTAAAGTTACAGATAATCATCTTGAACGAAATATCCTGCTCGCAGCCTTTGGGTCTTTGCACGAAGTCCAGCTTCTGGAAGCGGATATTGATGGCATATTTATTGGCACTGACTTCAGGGAAACATTCGTCGTGGTCTATCACAATACGCAATAATTGCGCCGGTTTGTGACCAGATAATTGCTGTTGGTAAGCTCCATTGTGGGCCACCAGCGAGAGCACCTGGCCACTCCCGCGCAATAATTGCAGAATCAGGCGGATAGCCTCGTACATGGGCATGAGTTTGGCCAGCCAGTGATCAAAGTCATTCTTGCGACGCTCTTCACCCAGGTAGAGCCAGTGACGATAGGAGGGCAAGTCGAATTCGCATACGCCACCAGGGATACTGGTCCGTTGCTTGACGCTCATCAACCAGTCGTTATCGCGCAATGATTGCCCCAGTTTTTGATGATCTGAACGTAATGCAGTCGCACAGCGATCCAGGCTGGACAAGGTTGTTGCCAAGGCAAGCTGATCAATATTGGGGTTATTTTGCAAGAAGGAGAGTTGCACCTTGTGCCTTTCCAGCTCTTGCAACAAATCAACTTTTAAATCGCCCCGATCAATCAGGTCAAGGATTTGCAGCATGGAAATCAGCGCCACATGGTGGCTGATTTCATGGCCAATCTCAATGTGGTGCAGCATTTTGACGAACAAATCTTCCAGGCGGAGATAAGTTCTGATGCGCTCGTTAAATGGAAACTCGTAGCTCGACACGGCAGCCTTTTCTGTCAGCTGATACTTGAAAAGTATGCAATAAAAGCCTGATTATGAAACCCTTTTCATTCACTGGCAAGTTTTAGAGAAGTTTTTATGAAACTCTAGCACTTTTTCCTGCAAATGATCCAATGTTTGGTCATTGACAATGACCGAGTCGGCAATCGATAAACGCTCTTCACGGCTGCTTTGTGCAGCAATCATGGCTTGCGCCATCACTTCAGATAACTGGCTGCGTTGTATCACCCGTGCCAGCTGTGTGTGCTCGTCACAATCGATAACCAGCACATGGTCTACGCTTTGCCAATCGTCACGGCTCTCAACGAGCAATGGAATCGCTAAGACCACATAAGGATGCGCAGAATGCTGTTCAATCCGGTGCATGGCTTCAGCACGGATCGCGGGGTGCATGATCTGGTTTAGTTGATCTAGTGCATCGGGCTCAGAAAATACCAGTTCTCGCAATCTGGCACGATTCAAGCGACCATCAGCCTCAAACATTTCATCACCAAAAGCCGCACGCACTGCCTGCATGGCAGCGCTATCAGGCGCGCTCATTTCATGTGCAATCTGGTCCAGGTCGACCACGGGCACACCTAAGATTGAAAAATATTTGCAGACCTCGGTTTTACCGCTGCCTATACCGCCAGTCACGGCGACTACTTTACTCATGGCATCAGATAATAAGAGGCCAGTGACTGCCCGTAAAATAAGGCAGCAATACCACCTAGGGCCAGAAACGGGCCAAATGGAATAGCAGTTTGGCGAGTTTTGCCTTTGAGCAGAATCAGGCCTATGCCGATCACACTGCCAACGACTGAACTTAACAAGATGACCGCAGGTAATAACTGCCAGCCAAACCAGGCGCCAATCGCAGCCAGGAGCTTAAAGTCGCCATAGCCCATGCCCTCTTTACCAGTGATCAGCTTGAACAACCAGTAGACAGACCATAACACCAGATAGCCCGCCATCGCACCAATCACGGCTGAAGTTAAATCTGTGAAACCATATTTGATATTGAGCAGCAACCCCAGCCACAACAAGGGCAAGGTAATATCATCGGGCAATAATTGCGTATCGAAATCGATAAAGGTCAATGCAACCAGCGCAAATACAAACACCAAAGCAAATACGGTCAACATGCTAAAGCCATATTGCACACCAACCGCCAGGGACAATAAGCCAGTCAGCAACTCGACCAGTGGGTAACGTGCAGAAATCGGCGCCTTGCAGGCCTTGCAGCGGCCACGCAAAAACAGGTAACTGATGACAGGAATATTTTCCAGGGCGGTAATCTGGTGTCCACAATGTGGGCAGGCAGAACGCGGTACAACGAGGTTATATTTCGGTAGTTCAGGTGCAGCTTGCCCCTGCAAGTTCAGACAGCTGGCCTGCCACTCGCGCTCCATCATTTTTGGCAGGCGATGTATCACCACATTGAGGAAGCTGCCAACCACTAAACCGAGCATTAAACACACCGCTTGCAAGAAATGCGGCTGCGTACGTAATAAGCTTAAAACAGGCTCAAGGATTTCTGACATGATACCGATAACAAAGTTAAGGTTGCTGCATGATCTCATCGTTAATGCAAGTAAGCAAGGCTAAAAGACGGCAAAACCTGTTTAAAAGCTGCTTTTTCCGTCTTGAAAACCGCTTGTATGCCGCCATTTATGTGTAAGATGGGAATAGCACTCCAGCCGAGTGACTTCGCATCCATTTTATTAAGTGAAGGAAGTTGCCTATGTCTGATCAAATCAAATTTACGCCACCGACTGAAGTCGAGTTGAACCAGGTTGAGCATCCTGCCTGGGATGAGCCTGTGATTTGCCGTGTAGAGGTCGACTTACCAGGATGGCTGACCAAACTGACCGGGCAATCGCACTGGGAAGTCTACAGTGAAGAGGAAGAGGAAAACTGCATCAGCTTTGCCATGCGCTCATCACACACCCGTGGTCTGCAGAAAGCAACCAGGGTTGAAGACGACATGCAAGCTGAAGTCACGCTTTATCACAATGGCTACGCGGTGGTAGATGTAGACGGAAAGTCTCTCTTTGATGGCGCATTAACGCATGCGACCAATGATTGTGCGCGTCTTAGCTACTACCATATTAGCGGTGAGCCTATCGCGCTAAACTAAACTGACACAATACCGCCTGCCAGCAAATGGCAGGCTGTCAGATTATTGCTGACGACTGACGGAAAAGTGAGCAAGATCCAGCATCGCTTGTTTTGCAGGTGATTCTGTAAACACTGACAAAGCCTCACAGGCCAGTCTCGCTTCCTTCTCTGCAACACCACGCACATAATCAAAAGCTTTCACAGCGTGCAGGATTTCAAGCACTTTATCTAACTGCGCGACCTGCCCTTCCAGCAAGGCTTGCTTGACCAGATCAGCCTGTGCAGCAGGGGCCTGCTGTATCGCATAAAGCATAGGCAAAGTCACTTTACCTTCTGCCAGGTCATTGCCTAGCGTCTTGCCAATTTTTTCACTCTCACCTGTTAAATCCAGCACATCATCGACGAGCTGGAAAGCAGTGCCCAAATGCATGCCATAATTGGCCAAGCCTTGCTCCTGCGCGGTATTTGACTGACATTGAACGGCACCCAAGCGGGTCGCGGCTTCAAATAACTTTGCCGTTTTAAAGTGAATCACCTGCAGGTAATCCCGCTCACTGACGCCAATATTGCGCACATTCAGTAGTTGCAGAACTTCGCCTTCAGAGATCACATTGGTGGCATCAGCCAGGATGTCCATAATACGCATCTTCTGCAGCTTGACCATCATCTGGAAGGCTCGAGAATATAAGAAGTCGCCGACCAACACGCTTGCCGGATTGCCGTACACATGATTTGCCGTGGACTTTCCGCGGCGCAACTCGGAAGCATCTACAACATCGTCGTGCAATAGCGTTGCAGTATGGATAAACTCGATAATCGCTGCCAGCTGATGATGTGCTGCAGTCACCCCGCCCGCAAGGTCTCCGGCCATCAACACCAATGCAGGCCGCAAACGTTTGCCCCCACTATGAATGATATATTCTGAGATCTGATTTATCAGCGGAACTTGTGAAGATAAAGACTGGCGGATGACATCATCCACCTGCTGCATATCACTGGCAATACGCGACAAACAAGCATTGAGAGACACTGAAATACCATGCATTGATTAAAACTAGAGCATACCATATCTGTCTATTCTCCCGCCACGCCAACCATTGTTTGCCATCGGCAACATGGTCAAATCATTTTTATTTAGGGTTGTTTTTTAGTTAAAATAAGTTTACATTTACATTGTTTGGTTTTTCTTTATCTTTCTTTTCAAAGAAAACCTAACCGATTATCTTCGGATAATTCGTACCTACGAGCGAGTAGGAATTTACTTTTAAAAACGTTTTAGGAGATTAGTAATGGCTATTCAAGAATTGAACCGAATTGAAATTGAAGCTGTTTCAGGTGGCGCAGTAGTCGATGTTTCCGGCACTGTAGGATCCTTACTAGGTGGCGTATCGGGCCTCTTATCCGGCGTATTGACAGGCACCAAAACGATTGTTGGCGCTGTTGGTAATTTCCTGACCGACTTACCAGTGGTTGGCCCAGTCGTGGGCTCCGTGCTCGGTTCCATTGGCGGCGTGATTGCTCTGTAATTGACGCCTCTGAAAACAGAATCCCGCGGAAGCGGGATTTTTTATTTGCAGTGAACATTGATTGAATGCAACCTATTACTGCATTTGCCATGTCAAAAAGTCAGCTTGATGCTTTCTAGTGAGCATAGGCCAGACGACCAGAATCACCTGCGAATCCCATCAAAATTTGAATTTGGCGGCATGCCGATGGATGTTAATCAGTCAAATAAAATCTATCGCCCACAAAAGAAAAAACCTCTTAGACCGTTAAGCCTAAGAGGTTTATTTCATTACTAATTTGGCGCGCCCGGAGCGATTCGAACGCCCGACCCTTTGGTTCGTAGCCAAATACTCTATCCAACTGAGCTACGGGCGCCAAGGTTTGTTGCTTTGCAACAAAAACAGCATTATACACTATTTTGCGCTTTGTGGCGGTGCAAAATCATATTCTGCAACCAGTTTACCAAAAACAAAACCCTCGCAAAGCGAGGTTTTTGGCGGTGAGCGAGGGATTCGAACCCTCGATACAGGTTTAAGCCCATATGCTTCCTTAGCAGGGAAGTGCCTTCGACCACTCGGCCAGCTCACCTTATTAAAACAATCAAGTTCTAATAGTACCAACACAGCGCATGCTGTTCTCTTTGCAGCATTGCTACTGCATCGAAGGGCGCCATACTACGTGAAAACCCTTCAAAAATCAACGCAAAAAAGAAGAATGTTTTATTTCTTTATTCGTCCGTTTGCGATTATGCGTTTTCGAGGCCGAATGCTTTATGCAACACGCGTACAGCCAGTTCCATGTACTTCTCTTCGATCACGACTGCAATTTTAATTTCGCTGGTTGAGATCATTTGAATATTGATCCCTTCTTCGGCCAGCGTACGGAACATCTGGCTGGCGATCCCTACATGTGAGCGCATACCCACCCCAACCACAGAGACTTTGGCAATCTTGTCGTCGCCGCTGATTTCACGTGCCTGGATATGGCCCTGCACTTTATCTCTAAGAATGCTAAGGGCCTTGTTCATCTCGTTTTTATGCACGGTAAAGGTGAAGTCAGTCGTACCATCCGCACCTACGTTCTGGATAATCATATCCACATCAATATTGGCGTCTGCCACCGGGCCCAAAATCTGATAGGCAATGCCTGGTTTGTCGGGCACGCCCGTCACGGTAATTTTCGCCTCATCGCGGTTAAATGCGATGCCGGAGATAATTGGTTCTTCCATGTTTTCCTCGTTTTCTTCGAATGTGATCAGTGTACCGTCGCCCTCCTCTTCGAAGCTGGACAGCACACGCAATTTGACTTTGTATTTACCTGCAAACTCAACCGAGCGAATTTGCAATACTTTGGAGCCCTGGGAAGCCAGTTCCAACATTTCTTCAAAGGTAATTTTATCCAGGCGGCGTGCTTCAGGCACCACACGCGGATCGGTGGTGTAAACGCCATCGACATCGGTATAAATCTGGCACTCATCCGCCTTTAACGCCGCAGCAAGTGCTACGCCAGTGGTATCTGAACCACCACGGCCCAAGGTCGTAATATTGCCATTGGCATCCACGCCCTGGAACCCAGCCACCACGCAGACATAGCCATCATCCAGGTCTTTTTTCAGGTTATGTTCATCGATATCCAGAATACGTGCTTTAGTAAAGGCATCGTCAGTCAGTATCTTGACCTGGGTACCGGTATAGCTTTTTGCCTTAATGCCAAGCTCCATCAGTGCCAGAGCCGTCATGCCGATGGTGACCTGCTCACCAGTAGATACCATCACATCCAGCTCACGTGGATCAGGGTCTGGCATGATTTCCTTGGCCAGTGAGATCAACCGGTTGGTTTCACCAGACATTGCGGATACCACAACCACCACCTGGTGGCCCATTGCCTTGTAACGCGCCACGCGACGCGCCACATTACGGATACGCTCGGGATTAGCCACCGAGGTACCACCATATTTTTGTACGATTAATGCCATTATTTCGCTCTGTTAATCAATTAAATTAATTTAGTTTTGTTTCTACCCAAGCCTTCACGCTTGCCAAAGCCTGCGGCAAATTAGCGGGCTCAGTACCACCTGCCATTGCCATATCTGGCTTGCCACCGCCTTTGCCACCTACCTGGCCTGCCACATGGTTAACCAGCTCTCCCGCTTTCATCTTGCCAGTCAGGTCAGCAGTCACGCCTGCAGCCAGGCTGACTTTACCGTCAGCCTCGCTCGCCAGCACAATGACGGCAGATTTGAGTTTATCTTTGAGCTTATCCATGGTTTCGCGCAAGGCATTGGCATCCGCCCCTTCGAGGGTGGCTGCCAGTACTTTGGCGCCGTTGACGTCCTGCGCTTGCGTCGCGAGGTCATCCCCCTGTGAGGAGGCCAGCTTGGACTTGAGGCGTGCCAATTCTTTTTCAAGCGATTTCACGTTGTCCATCACCTGTGCGATTTTGCCAGGCAGCTCATGTGCGGGCGTCTTGAGTTCGCCAGCCACTTGATTAATCAGCGTTTGCTGCGCCTGTACCAGCTTGAGGGCACCCTCGCCTGTGGTGGCTTCTACCCGGCGCACACCGGCAGCCACGCCACTTTCAGAAGTGATTTTGAACAGACCGATATCGCCGGTACGGCTGACATGGGTGCCTCCACATAATTCACGGCTGGAGCCAATATCGAGTACACGTACTTCGTCACCGTACTTTTCACCAAACAGCATCATGGCACCGGTTTTTTGTGCGGACTCGATATCCATCAGGCGAGCCTCGGTTGCCACGTTGGCGAGGATTTCGGCATTGACCAGCGCCTCCACTTTGGCAATTTCGGCATCCGTCATCGGCGCATTGTGCACAAAGTCAAACCGGGTCTTTTCAGTATCTACCAGGCTGCCTTTTTGCTGCACGTGTTCACCTAGCACTTCACGCAAGGCTTTGTGCATGAGGTGCGTCGCCGAGTGGTTGCGCATGGTGCTGGCACGCGCTTGCAGATTGACTTTGGCTGTCAAATCATCACCCACTGACAGGGTACCGGTTTTCAGTACACCATGATGACCAAATACCGCGGCCTGAATTTTTTGCGTATCTTCAACGGCAAAAATACCGTTGGCAGACTTGAGCTCACCGCTATCGCCAATCTGGCCACCGGATTCGGCATAGAACGGCGTATGGTCCAACACGACCACGCCGAGATCACCTTCGTTAAGTGTGGCCACGGCACTGCCATCTTTATATAAGGCGAGTACTTTGGCCGGGACTTCCAGTTTGTCATAGCCGTGGAAAGTGGTTGCAGCCCCTTCGTACTCAAGGTTAAGCGCCATTTTGAATTTACCTGCAGCACGCGCCTGCTCTTTCTGGCGTGCCATGGCGGCATCAAATCCGGCCGTATCGACAGTCACTCCGCGTTCGCGGCAAATGTCTGCGGTCAAATCAAGTGGAAAGCCAAAGGTATCGTGTAATTTGAATGCCAAATCGCCATTAAACACCGCTGGCTTGGTTGCCAATTCAGTTTCCAGAATCTGCATGCCGTTTTCGATGGTTTCAAAAAAGCGGTCTTCTTCCTGCTTGAGCACGTCCGCAACACGCGCCTGGTTATTGACCAACTCAGGATAAGCTTCACCCATTTCAGCGACCAGGTCTGGCACCAGCTTGTGGAAGAAAGCAGCACGGCAGCCTAATTTATAACCATGGCGAATCGCACGGCGGATAATACGGCGCAGCACGTAACCACGGCCTTCATTGCCTGGAATCACGCCATCGGCAATCAGGAAAGAACAGGCACGAATATGGTCCGCCAGTACCTTGAGTGAAGGGCTATCCAGATCGGCAGTATGCGTTTCTCGCGCAGCGGCTTTAATCAGCGCCTGGAACAAATCGATTTCGTAGTTGGCATGCACGCCTTGCAGTACGGCAGAAATGCGTTCCAGCCCCATCCCGGTATCTACCGATGGCTTGGGCAAGGGATGCATCACGCCCGCTTCGTCACGGTTAAACTGCATGAACACGTTATTCCAGATTTCAATGAAACGGTCACCGTCTTCGTCTGGCGAGCCTGGAGGGCCACCTGGAATATGCGCACCGTGGTCATAGAAAATCTCGGTACAGGGACCACAAGGACCGGTATCGCCCATCATCCAGAAATTATCAGACGCATATCTGGCACCCTTGTTGTCGCCAATGCGGACAATCTTGTCCGCTGGCACGCCGACTTCCTTGTTCCAGATATCGTAGGCTTCGTCGTCCTCAGCGTAGACGGTGACCATCAAACGCTCTTTAGGCAAGGCATAGACTTCGGTCAGCAATTCCCAGGCATACTTGATGGCATCACGCTTGAAATAATCACCAAAACTGAAGTTACCCAGCATCTCGAAAAAGGTATGGTGACGTGCGGTGTAGCCCACATTCTCGAGATCGTTATGCTTGCCGCCAGCACGTACGCATTTTTGTGCAGTGGCTGCACGGGTATACGCGCGCTTGTCAAAACCCAGGAATACGTCTTTAAACTGGTTCATCCCGGCGTTGGTAAACAGCAAGGTCGGGTCACCATGCGGCACCAGCGAACTGGATGCCACCACCTGGTGACCTTTGGAAGCAAAGAAATCCAGGAAGGCCTGGCGGATTTGTTTGCTGGAAGGTTTTTGCCCGTACTTAACTGTCATCTTCTGCGTGTCTATTCAAAATTTGTTTAATTACTTCAAACGTAAAACCCCGACTCTGTAAAAAACGGGCCTGTTTTGCCCATTCCTCGCGTGTTGTCGGGGCTGCTTTAAACTTTTTGCGCCAGACTTCGCTGGCGCGTTCCACTTCACTGTCCTGCAAACCAGCAACTGCTTCGGCGATCAGGGTGTCGTCCACCCCTTTTTCGCGTAACTCATGCGCCACCCGCGCTGTACCGAACTTGGCCTGGCGCGCATGCACCATTTGTTCGGCATAACGCGCATCACTTAACCAGCCACGAGCCATGAAATCAGCAATCAAGGCCGGGATATCATCCGCGTCGTCCGCATAACCCTTGAGCTTTTGCGCCAGTTCGGCTGCAGAATATTCGCGCTTGCTTAGATACTCCAGCGCACGCTGGCGCAGCGACTTTTCAATCGGCTGACGCAAGCTGTTTAATCGTCCTCACTTCTGGCCGCAGTCATGCTATCTGCCAGCACATTAGAGTTGTCGCGAATCTTGGCTTCAATTTCTGCCGCAATCGCTGGATTCTCGCGCAGGAACTCTTTAGCGTTTTCTTTACCCTGGCCGATTTTTTCACCGTTGTAGCTGTACCACGCACCTGATTTCTCAACCAGTTTCAAATTTGTACCCAACTCAATGATTTCGCCCAGACGGGAAATACCTTCGCCGTACATGATGTCGAATTCAGCCTGTTTGAACGGCGGCGCAACCTTGTTCTTGATGACCTTCACCTTGGTTTCAGAGCCAATGACCTCGTCGCCTTTTTTAATCGCACCGGTACGGCGGATATCTAGGCGGACTGAAGAGTAAAACTTCAGCGCGTTACCGCCGGTGGTCGTTTCAGGATTACCGAACATGACACCGATCTTCATACGGATCTGGTTAATAAAGATCACCAGTGTGTTGGTACGCTTGATGTTACCAGTGAGCTTACGCAATGCCTGTGACATCAATCGTGCCTGCAAGCCCATGTGGCTGTCACCCATTTCACCTTCAATTTCGGCACGCGGGGTCAAGGCAGCCACCGAGTCAACAACCACGATATCCACGGAGCCGGAGCGTACCAGCATATCGGCAATTTCCAGCGCTTGCTCCCCGGTGTCAGGCTGTGAAATCAGTAATTCAGGCACATTCACGCCCAGCTTAGCCGCGTACTGTGGATCCAGCGCATGCTCAGCATCGATAAATGCTGCGACACCGCCCAGCTTTTGCATTTCGGCAATCGCGGACAAGGTCAATGTGGTTTTACCTGAAGACTCAGGGCCATAAATTTCGATAATACGGCCACGTGGCAAGCCACCCACCCCCAGTGCGATATCCAGGCCCAGTGAGCCGGTGGAAACCACTTGCAGGTCTTCGCCGATATCAGCATCGCCCATGCGCATAATGGAGCCTTTGCCGAACTGTTTTTCAATTTGGGAAAGTGCGGCGGCGAGCGCTTTGCTTTTGTTGTCATCCATGCTGATTACCTTCATTTATTAGCGATAAAAATGCGCTGTTTATACAAACGCTATATAATCCAAACAATAACTTCTAATTATTTCATAAATCGACCATCAGTGAAATGGCGAAGCCATGAATTCAAGCCAGTGATTTCGGCTTAAAAATTCGGCCTGAATCTTGTCAACCTTGATCAGGGTGACACGTTAAGGGAATCTGGGAGCATTATTATGTTTTCCGTGAGAGGAGAATTTATGAAAATCGTAAAATATTTAATAGGATTGGCATTGGGTAGCCTGGCTGCTTTTAACGCACAAGCCGGAGATAACTGGTCTGTAGGCGTGGTTGTTGGTAATCCTTACCCGCCTGCATACTATGCACCACCACCCGTTTATTACGCGCCGCCACCTGTCGTCGTTTACCGCCACCCACAAAGTAACTTTTATGGTGTGCCTGCCGTAGCTTATCCTGCCCCAGCGCCTGGGTTTATTCAGTTTTCATACGGCAATGGCGGCTACGGCGGTTACAACTATGGTCCACGACACTTTCACGGTGGCAACTGGGGGCGCGGACACGGGCACCATCATCACCAGCGCTAGCATCATCAACGCCAGATTATTAGTCTGAGTGATTGATCAGTCTTAGCAAGCCAGTCAGGAGATGACTGGCGGCTTGCTGCCGTACCTGTGTGCGGTCACCTTCGAAATGACGGGTTTCGATAACAATCTGATTGCCCTGATTTTCGACGCCACGCATAGCCCAGGCAAAGCATACTGTTCCTACCGGCTTTAATGCTGAGCCGCCGCCTGGCCCGGCAATCCCGGTAACGGCTCCACTGATATTCGCCTGACTACGTTGCAAGGCGCCCATCGCCATTGCTCTTGCTACGGGTTCACTCACAGCCCCATGCTCCGCAATCAGCCTCTCAGGCACAGCCAGCATATCGATCTTTGCGGCATTACTGTACGTCACAAAGCCGCGATCAAACCAGGCAGAGCTGCCCGCAATGGCAGTCACTGATTCTGCAATCATGCCTCCCGTACAAGACTCCGCAAGCGCTAATTGCCAACCTTGCGCCTGCATCGCCTGCCCCAAATCAGCACTTAACTCCAGCAAAGATGGCATCACACTATCCTTTGCACAACTTGCAAAACAAGTATCGCCATGACGGCGGCCAGCGCATCATCCAACATCACACCCAATCCACCTTTGACATGACGGTCAGCCCAGCTAATCGGGAAAGGTTTCCAGATATCAAACAAACGGAAACAGACAAATGCGGCCAACCCCCAAACAACAGACAGTGGCACGGTGATTAATACAGCAGCCATGGCGACCACTTCATCCCAAACGATAGCACCGTGGTCACTGACACCGAGCGCATGACCGGTAAACTCGCAACACCAGATACCAAATAAGAACAACCCAACCAGAACTAGCCACTGTTGACTCACTGGCAAACCCATCAACAGCCAATAAAGTGGAAAACCCAACAGGGTGCCGACTGTCCCTGGCGCTTTTGGTGACAAGCCAGTGCCCAAGCCAAAACTCATGCAATGCAAGGGGTGCGAGAGCAATAGCTGCCAACTGGGTTGCACTTTGTGCTGAACACCACTAGCCAAAATGATCGTATCCTTTCTGCGACAGCAGGATGGGGTTATTCGCATCAAAGACTTGCAGCCCTGGTTCAGCCTGAACTTTCCCGATGCGGCTCAAGGGCAAACCCAACTGCCCCGAGAGGGCGAGTACAGTCTGCCGCTCCGTCGCTGGCGCGGTAAAACACAGTTCATAATCATCACCTCCCGTTAATACAGCCTGCTGCATGACCGGTTCACTGACTTGCGAATACTGCAAGACAGGCTGGGAAATCGCTTGCCAATCCAGCATCGCCCCGACCTTGGAGGCCTTCAAGATATGCCCTAAATCCGCCAGCAAGCCATCCGAAATATCCAGTGCTGCGGTGGCAATACCACGCAATGCCTGACCTAAGGCGACACGCGGTTGAGGATGATGCATAGCCGTGGCCAGCATGGCAACGTCTTCTGCATGCAGCACAAGCTGGCCCAAACGATACTGAAGCCACAAGGCGGCACACCCCAACTCGCCACTGACCCAGATATCATCGCCAACTTGCGCACCATTGCGTTGCAACGCCTGCCCAAACGGTACTTCACCCATGATATTGATCGCGATAGTTAGTGGCCCCCGCGTGGTATCTCCGCCAATCAGCGACACACCAAACGCCTCTGCACACTTAAATAACCCATCGCTAAAGTCCCGCAACCATGACTCATCCAGCTCAGGCAAAGCTATCGACAAAGTCGCCCATTTTGGCTCAGCGCCCATGGCAGCCATATCACTCACATTGACGGCCATGCTTTTCCAGCCGATGGCAAACGGGTCGATGTCCGCAAAAAAATGCGTGCCTGCCACAGACATATCCGCAGACACGGCCAGTTGATAGCCGTCACGCACCCGAATCAGGGCAGCATCATCCCCTATGCCTACATCCGCCTGGGCAGGTCGGGTAAAGTATTTAGCGATAATATCAAACTCAGCCACGTCGCTTGTTCCACCCGTGCTGCCACAGAACTACCACAATCCAGGCTAATAAAATGCCAACAAGGTCAGCCAGCCAGTCGTATGTACTTGGCTGCCGTGTAGTGGTCAGTACTCCTTGCAACACCTCCATAACGGCTCCAAACACCGCTAGCCCTAGCATGACCATCTTAGGATAACGCTGAAATGCCAGCAGTCCCCAAAAAGCCACGCCGCCAAAAGCAGCAATATGCTGTAGCTTATCCTTGTAAACTGAACCATTGTTACTGGGCGCCATTTCCATGAGTAAGAGATACGTCAAGAGGGCAAAACAAACGAGAAAAACAAGCCTATAAGTGTTTTTGAAAAACATGCTATTCCTGATTTAGCGTGTGGCAGCCTGACGTATGGCTGACTTGGGCCGAAATGATTTCACCAGAGCCTCATTCGTTTCCAGATAAGGCATGGCGCTATCGGGCGTGGCGAGCAGATCCAGGCAGTATGGTACTGCTGCAAAAATTCCCGGCACCAGCGTATTACCATCGTTATCCTTGAGACCTTCCAGCGTTTCCTGGATAGATTTAGGTTGGCCAGGCAAATTGATAATCAGGCACTGCTTGCGGATAACGGCAACCTGGCGCGATAAAATGGCAGTGGGCACGAACCGCAGACTGATTTGCCGCATTTGCTCACCAAAACCGGGCATTTCGCGATCCGCCACAGCCAATGTCGCTTCTGGCGTGACATCCCTGACTGCCGGTCCGGTGCCTCCTGTCGTTAATATTAAGTGGCAGCCTTCTTCGTCGACTAATTGCTTGAGCGTATTTGAGATAGTGGCCTGATCATCTGCAATCAGCCGGGAGGATACCGTATATGGAGAAAGCAGGGCCTGGGCCAACCACGCTGTGAGCGCAGGAATTCCCTTGTCCTCATAAACGCCTTGTGAAGCGCGGTCGCTGATCGAAACTAATCCGATACGCGTAATGTCTTCTTGCATAACCTTGTAGATGGGGTCTGTGTTAATGTACCGATACATCATAACATTACAAACTGTTATTCGATCATGGAGAAACCTAATGAATACACTGTGCAACCATGAGCAGCTGGCTGGATCACCAAGCTTGCGGAGAAATCAGCCACCGGCAAAATCATTTTTATGGCTAACGCTTTTACTCATTGCCGCGACACTGCTAACCAGCCGTGCGATACGAGCAGAAGACAATCCTTACGCCATTAATTACCAGGCACAGAACCAGGGCAATTTGCACTCCATGCAGGCAAATCCAGAACCTCAAATATTCAGCGGCACCCGTAGAGACGAGGACAATATCAACATGCTGGAAAACGGCTATGACCTCATGGGAATTAGCAGCTTTGAAGCTGAGGTTGTCCCGGCCGAGCAAGCGATTATCCATGGGCGCACCATCAAGGCCGATAGCATCCTTGTCTATGTCAAGAAAGCCGGCAATACGACACCCACTTCTAAAATGGAAATGATCAAGGAGGCGAGCAGAAAAGGAAAGGCCCTGACAGAAAAAGACATGGCGGTCGATCCGACAAAATATCGCTATTACGCCACTTACTGGGCAAAGTTACCGCCGCCTGTATTAGGCGTGCACGTAATCAAACTGGTACCTCGCTCCTCAGCTACTGAAAGCGGTAACAAAGAAACACGCCCTGCAAGCAGCGATGGCGTACGAGTGATTGCCGTCATTCACGGCTCGGCAGCCGAAAAAGCAGGCCTGCTACGTGGTGACCAGCTACTAAGCATTAACCAGGAGAAAGTGCAGGATGCCGCCGAACTCTCTAACCTGGTACGCAAATACCGCGGGAAATTGGTTCAATTACAATTGGAACGACAAAATGAGCCTGTACAACTGGAGGCGCAGCTTTAAACGATCAGCGCATGTTATCCTTGCCCTAACCAGTATCAAAGAAAGTGTTTCACATGTTTCGCCCCATTTTTGATCACCAGACTGCCCGCGAGGCGGCTGGTGATATCAATGATATTGAATTTATACGCGCCTTATTCGACAACATTCGGCCTAAAGAATCGACCGATATTGAAAGCGCCAGCAATGCTCTGCAAGCATTGTGTTTCTTATTGCAGCAGCAACCTCAGTTTGCCATGCTGTTGCGAAACAGCTTGTTACGCCTGCTCAACGAAAAAACGGTGATCTCGCTTTATTCAGATCATGGCATCCAGTCAGACCTAGGCTTTTTTACTGAAATTTATCGCCGACTTTCTCATAAAATCCTGCCAGATGTTCCTGATCCCAAATATCTGAAGGATGTGTTCGGCCAGATTTTTCATCAAAATGACGATGCCGACTGGGTGACCGGCATGCCAGACCAGATTTGGCGAGACTTCATGTTGACGCTGGATATCAGCCGTGGCGACTGGCAACTGCAGCAAAACTGTATTCAAGAGCTGAAAGACGCGCTGCAAGTACTGTCTTTCCGGCTATCAGCCTCGGGACTGGATCCAGAGCTGATTCTGCAGCACGAAGACCTGGAATCCAACACCTCACCATTCATTACCCAAAATATCGAAATCCAGAAGTTTCTCGCTCTATCTAGTATCCAGGCTGAAGATGTGCAGCATCTGTACAGTGTGCTCAAGCGCTGCGAACAACTGACCTATGAAATCCGTAAGGCTAATGCAAAAACCGGGACGAGTATCTCCCTGACCGCACTGATGCAACGCATTTTGCAGCAAATCCAGCGTATGCAACTGGTGGTGGATATCCTGCATGGACTCATCCTCAAGCATGATGTCAGCCAGGCGATTACACGCCTGTTGAAACAATTAGTGAATGCAGAGTGCAAGAAAAACAACCTGTCGGATTACTGGCGCCAAAATACCGAACTGCTGGCTTTGCGCGTTACTGAAAACGCCAGCCATACTGGCGAGCATTATATTGCGCAACATCGTAGCGAATACTACAAACTCATGGGGTCGGCCATGGGGGCTGGTGTCATCATCGCGGTCATGGCCATGTTTAAAATCATCATCGCCAGTTACCATTTGCCGCCACTCACCGAGGCTATTTTATTCAGCCTCAATTATGGCCTAGGCTTTGTCATCATTCATCTGCTGCACTTTACAGTGGCAACCAAGCAGCCCGCCATGACTGCGGCGACCATTGCGGCTAGCATTGATGATCATGGTCACGACAGCAAAAACATACACAACCTGGTCAATATCGTGGCACAAACCACCAGTAGCCAAACCATTGCTATATTGGGAAATGTGGTCGTAGTGATTCCGGTAGCGATACTGATAGACTGGTTGATCATGGAGGCCACGGGGCATCACTTTATCGGGACAGAAAAAGCGCATGCATTACTGGATAGCAATAATCCATTAATCAGCTTGACCGCCTGGTACGCTGCGGTGGCTGGAGTGTGTTTATTCCTCTCTGGCCTGATCGCAGGTTATCACGACAACCTGGCAGCGTATAACCGCATCCCCGAGCGGCTAAGCCATTTGACATGGCTACAAAAATTATTGGGTAAAGAACGCTTGTGTCGCATTACTGACTATATTCGCCATAACCTGGGAGCATTGGCCGGAAACTTTTACTTTGGCTGCCTGTTGGGCTTTGCCTCAGGTTTAGGCGTGATGCTGGGATTACCGCTAGATATCCGCCATGTGACTTTTGTGGCAGCGTTCACCGGCTATTCTCTCCCTGCGCTAGACTTCCAGGTCAGCGAATATATTGTTGGCACAGCCATTCTCGGCATTGCCTTGGTCGGTACCCTTAACCTGATCACCAGTTTTGGCCTGGCCATTTATGTCGCGATGAAATCAAGAAAGGTACGCTATCGTCACTGGAAAGCGTTTTGGCTGGAATTATTCACTGCGCTTTATCGCCACCCAGGCAGATTTTTATTGCCGCCCAAGAAGTCTGGTTGATTAAGCGCCTGGACGCGGGATAGCCTGCACGAAGCAGGCTAATCGCTAAGAGCTATTACCCGGTTTACAGGGCGGCGTCTTTCTCAATTAAAAAGTTGAATACGCCATCTTGCTTGTGTAGCGACAATAAGGTGACGGGATGATTATTGATCAAATTACGAATATTCTGCTCACTACCCGCTGCCGTCGTTTTCACAAGTACCACCTGTCCTGATGTCAGGCTATCTAGCAACTCTTTTGTTTTCAACATCGGCAAGGGACTGTCCAAACCGGTTAAATCAAGTTCTATATCAATGTTGTTGTGCATATATCCTCCCTACTCAGACATTCCGTCTTCGAATGCGCCATCGTCAAAACCCGCGTCTGCGACAACGCGCTTGCCTTCCATGATTTCCCGTATCATCTTGAATAGCTCACGGCTACTTTTAGGTGGCTTTCCAGCAGCATGTTCCTTCTGCGCATTACGGATTAAGGTCCGCATTTGCTGCACATTGGTTTGAGGAAACTCGGCAAGGAACAACTCAATTGCTTTTGTCTCTTCCAATAATCGACTACGCCACCGCTCCATATGATGGAAACGGGCATTTTCCTCTTGATGCTTGCCTTCCCACTTTTCCAGCTGTTCAACAATAGGAGCCAAATCAGTCTCCCGCATCAGTCGCCCAATATACTGCATTTGACGACGAATCGCCCCATTGGAGGTAATGCGTTTAGTCTCTGTGATCGCATCCATAAGACTTTCCTCAAGCTGCAACTTTTTTAACTTGTCCTTTGGCAGCTCAACGAGTTTACGGCCAATGTCTTGCGCGGCGTCTGCCTCCGCCTTGAGGCGTGTTTTACTGGGTTGGGAATCATCAAAGGTTTCAGATGTCATGGTGAAAGCAATCTCTGCCAAATCACGGTATGATAACAGCTTTAACTGCCAAGCAAAAAACAAGCGCATCAGCATGCAACAGGATCAACTTCAACAAATTGCCCAAGACATCATTCAATTGACGCGTAAAGCAGGTGCCAGCAGTGCCGAGACCGAAATCAGTTTTGGCACTGGTCAAAATGTTTCTGTCCGACAGGGCGAGACTGAAAATATTGAATACAATCGCGACAAAGGCTGTTCGGTCACGGTCTATTTCGGTCAAAGAAAAGGCTACGCCAGCACCTCAGACCTCAGTCCGCAAGCCTTGAAAGACACGGTAGAAGCTGCTTGCAATATCGCAAAATACACGGCGGAAGACGCTTTCTGTGGATTAGCAGATGCTCAGTTGATGGCAAAAGACTTTCCGGATTTATCCTTGCATCATCCCTGGCATATCGATGTTGATACGGCACTGTCCCTGGCAAAGCGTTGTGAAGCAGCGGCCCTGGCGGCAGACCCCCGTATCAGCAATAGCGAGGGTGCCAGCATTTACAGCCAAAGCGGCGCATTTGCTTATGCCAACAGTCATGGTTTTACTGGCGGCTACCCCAGCTCACGCCACAGTATTAGCTGCTCGGTTATTGCCGAGGCAAATGGGCTAATGCAACGAGACTACTGGTATAGCAGCGCGCGTGATGCGTTAGACTTGGATACCCCGGAACAAGTGGGGCAGATCGCAGGCTCCCGCACAGTCAGGCGCCTGGGCGCCCGCCCGATCAAAACCGGACAATATCCGGTGATATTCGAAGCACCCCTGGCTAGCGGGTTGATCAGCACGCTGATCAGTGCTATTTCGGGAGGCAACTTGTACCGCAAGTCCTCATTCCTGCTTGATAGTCTGGGACAGCAAATTGCCAGCCCGTTGCTGCAGATTGATGAAGATCCTTTTTTACTCAAAGGCGCGGCCAGCAGTCCTTTTGACAATGAGGGTGTTGCCTGCCGCCCACGTACGCTTGTTGAAAACGGTGTATTACAGGGTTATTTGCTCGGCAGTTACTCCGCACGCAAGTTAGGCATGCAATCCACAGGAAATGCTGGCGGCGCGCATAATATCCTTGTCCGCTCTACAGGCCATTCCCTGGTGGACTTGTTGCAAACCATGGGGACAGGCCTACTGGTGACAGAATTGCTTGGGCATGGCATGAATATGGTCACAGGCGATTACTCCAGGGGCGCGGCAGGCTATTGGGTAGAAAATGGAGAAATCATGCACCCGGTTGAAGAAATTACCATTGCCAGCAACATGAAAGAGATTCTGAAAGGCATTGTTGCGATTGGTAAAGACCATATCCCGCATAGTTCCAGGCTGACCGGCTCAATTCTGGTGGACCGCATGACCGTCGCCTCAGGGGAATAATCAACCATAAAAAGGTGGCACAATAAAAAAGGCTTTGCAGTGCAAAGCCTTTTTTATTGCTGCTGTGATGGGTAAACTATTGTGCTGCCGGAGTCGCGGCTTCTACCGTGAGCAACGTCTCATCCACACCAGCAACCAGTGCCGCTGCGTCAGACTCAAGCGCAGGCGCATCGTCAATTGACTGATCAGCTTGCTCCAGTAATGGCGGCAATTCATCAATAGCTTCAGGTGTCATCTCGGCTGACTCATTGATTTCCGCAGCAGGCTCTACTGCCACAGTTGTATCAGTGGTCGCCGCTAGTGACTCGGTTTCAGTTGCTGACTCTACTACTTCTGTCGTTTCGTTAGCCCCTTCGATAGGCGCAGCCGATTGTAACAACACAGCATCAGCGCTTGAGGATGGCTGCAGGTCAGATTGAGCGGGCGCATCCTCATCTGCAGGCTCAAACTCGTCTTGCAACAGTTCTTGAGGAACCAGCCCATCCTGAATCAGGCTGGCACGACGCTGCAGATAAGCATCGCGCATAAATGCATAAGGATCAATAGATGCGTTATCAACCAAATCAGTCGCATCAAGCAATTGGGTACGTCTGTCCAGCAACTGAACTGCACGCACCTGGTTGTGGGCGCGGATTTGGCCGGTATTATGCAGGTAAGTGATCGGATCTGACGTCACAGTATCGATGAAAAGACCACTGGCATCACGCACGGTGCTTGGCCCGAGGATAGGCAGAACGAGGTAGGCACCCGAGCCCACTCCCCAGTAACCCAACGTTTGACCAAAATCTTCCTGGTGCTTGGGGACATTGTCCATACTGGCAACATCAATAAATCCAGCGATACCAAAGGTAGAGTTGATCACAAAACGGCCAGCGTCCGTAAAAGCCTGGGCAAACTTCAGCTGCAACAAGTCGTTGACGATGGTCGTCAACGTGCCGAGGTTGCTGAAGAAGTTGCTGATGCCTGTACGCACAGGCGTAGGCGCGACAGCCTTATAGGCTTTTGCGACAGGCTTCATTGCATAGCGGTCAGCCACGTCGTTAAATTTATAGATTCCCCGGTTAATGCCTTCTAGCGGGTCTTTATTAGTTGTTGCACAACCAGAGACACCAGACAGGACTGCAATCAATACTATCGCTCTTAATTTTTTCATATTAGTCATTATATTCAGAAGCTGCTCAAGCGTACTTAAAATTTGTATCCCCAACGTTGTTGCTTGCAGTGTGTAATTCGTTAAGACCTGCCATCACTGTTAACGGATATTTCTTCTAAAAAATGAAGGAATATCTGTGAAATGGTCAGTGAACTATACCAGCATAGCCTTATCCCAAATTAACCATAACACGAAGTAAATCGTTTTTATTCTACATCAAATGTCATCTTTGCTTCACATTATTTTTGTATAAGCGCAAAGCCAGCTCGCGCTGTACTGCATGATCTACCACAGGCATGGGGTAATCCACAGCCGATGACTTATCGAACAAGCCTTTTTTATGAAAACGCGGATCCCATGGCGCATGAATTCGCTGCTCTCCCAGGTCTGCAAGTTCCGGTAAATATTTACGGATAAATTTACCTTGCGGATCAAATTTTTCTGATTGCGATTGCGGATTGAATATCCTGAAATAGGGTTGTGCGTCACAACCTGTCGAGGCTGCCCATTGCCAACCGCCATTATTGGCTGCAAAGTCAAAATCAATCAATTTCTCGGCAAAGTAACGCTCACCCCAGCGCCAGTCAATCAGCAGATCCTTAACCAGGAAACTGGCCACCACCATACGCAGGCGATTATGCATGTAACCCGTTTGATTCAATTGCCGCATCGCAGCATCCACAATGGGGAAGCCAGTACGCCCTTCGCACCAGGCCGCAAACCACTGTTTATCGTTAGGGAAAGGCAGCGATTCATATTCGGGTTTGTAAGATTTACCTTGCTGTAAATCTGGGCGGTGAAACAATACCTGGAAATAAAAGTCTCGCCAGATCAGCTCGCTTAACCAGGTGGCTGCGCCTTCGCTACCGGCCAAAGATAACTGCCAGGCCGCAGCACCTAATTGCCGGATGGAAATGGTGCCAAAACGCAAATGCACAGAGAGATAAGAAACCCCTTTGATGGCAGGATAGTTACGCGCATCGTCGTATTGGTCTATGCGATGCAAAAAATCTTTAAACAACTGCTGTGCGCCAGACATGCCAGTGGGCAAGCGCAAGTCTACAAGGTTTGTGCGCTGAAAACCTAGTGACTCCAATGTCGGCATAGGCTCTGGATTAGTCTGCGCAAGATGATTCCAATATTTTTTAACTGGATAAGCCTTGAGATAAAAGGCATTTAACTTGGCCAGGTGCGCATTTTTATAAGGGGTAAACACACCATAGGGTTTTCCCGCTTGCGTCATGACCTCGTCCTGCTCAAACAAGACCTGGTCTTTAAACAAGTGTAGCGTCCGATTTGTTGCCAATAAAGTATTGGCAACCTCTTCATCACGTGCGATAGCGACTGGCTCGTAATCCTTGTTGGCAAACACTGCGGTAACTTGCAGTGTTTGCGCCAGCGCCGGGATCTCAACTTTTGCCCGACCGTGCAGCACAATCAAGTCAGCGCCGTGCGCTTGCAGGGACTGTTTGAGTTCACGAACACTCTCCCAGATAAACTCTACCCTGCGGTCCTGTTTATCTGCGAGATGATCCAGAATATCGGTATCAAACACAAAAGCGACATAGACTTGCGTATGGCGTTTCAATGCATGGTAAAGCGCAGCATGATCATCATCGCGCAAATCGCGACGCAACCAGACTAAAGCATTGGACATGTTTATTCTCGGTGATAAGGATGACCGCTTAGAACAGTGTACGCGCGGTAAAGTTGCTCGGCCAGCATGACGCGTACCATGCCATGCGGCATGGTCAATTTAGACAAGCTGAATAGCCATTGCGCCTGAGCTTTGAGCTGGGCATGCAAGCCATCCGCTCCGCCTACTACCAATGATACGTCTCGCCCCATCTCTTGCCAGCTTTTGAGCTTTTCCGCCAGTTGCAAGGTGGTCACGGCCTGACCGCGTTCGTCCAGCGCAACCAGGTAGTCTTTACCGGCCACTTCCAGGATGCGTTTGGCTTCTGCCTCTTGCACCACTTCGCTGTTCTTGCCGGAGGCACGTTTATCAGGTTTGATTTCGATGATGCGTGTTTCGAGCTCACGGGGCATGCGCTTCAGATACTCAGCGCATGCTGACTCTACCCAATCCGGCATTTTGTGGCCGACAGAGATAATATTGAGTTTCATGGCGTAATGATTGCATGAGAAAAGCGGAGGAAAGCATTGACACCGCTAAGTGTAGAACGAGTGACTACGCGACATGTGCGCACGTTCAGCACGCACACTACCATCAAAGATAAAAGTCGTTTAAGCAGCAGAGGCCGCACGGCGAGACTGAGACTCGCTCCACAGTTGTTCGATATTGTAGTAGGCGCGTGTGGTTGGCACCATGACATGAACGACGATGTCGCCCAAATCGACCAGCACCCACTCCCCTTCTTTCTCGCCCTCGACACCGCGTGTATCTACGCCTTTTTCCTTGAGCTTTTCGCGCACGTTATCGGCAATCGCCTTGCATTGGCGAGTGGAGTTACCGCTGGCGACAACCATGTAGCTGGTCACTGCCGTCATATGACGCACATCCATGACAGTAATATCAAAAGCCTTAATATCTTCCAGCGCGTCAACAACGGCCAGCTTCATGTCTTCAAGAGACAACACATCAATGTTAGGTTGCATAGGCGTACTCAAAATCAGGCGGCTTGCGCAGGAATATGGTTTTTCTGTTCAACAATGCGGTTTTGCGCATCCACGTAGACCAGTTGCGGATGGTAATTGGACAGTTCGGCTTCGGTATATTGCGAATAACTGGCAATAATAATCAAATCATCCGGATCGGCTTTATGTGCAGCCGCACCATTGACTGAAATCACACCAGAATGACGCTCGGCACGGATGGCGTAAGTCGTAAAACGCTCACCATTGTTGATGTTGTAAATCTGGATTTGCTCATATTCGTGAATATTGGCAGCTTCCAGCAAGGCTTCATCAATCGCACAGCTGCCTTCATAGTGCAGCTCGCTATGCGTCACACGCACCCGATGCAGCTTTGATTTCAACATGGTTCTTTGCATTGCGTCCCTTCAGTCGAATCCCCGCTCGCGCGGAAAAGGTCGTAATTATAAAGTTATCAATGGCTTAGCGCAAAATAAATTTATAAAAAACACGCACTCTTTTTATCACACACTGACTTCACAATTGTCGATCAGGCGCGTCTTACCCAGCCTGGCCGCCGCCAGGATGACCCAGTCCCGTGTCTGTGCATTCGGCAGGGTCAATGCATGTTGACGCCGAATTTCTACATAATCCACCTGCCAGCCCTGCTGTTTCAACTGCAAACTGGCTTGCTCACACAACTCAGCATAATCACGGCGCCCGCCGAGCAATGCATTCTTCATACTCAACAATTGCTGCTGTAACTGCGAAGCCTGGCTTTTTTCTGCAGCTGTAAGGTAACCGTTCCTGGAACTCATGGCCAACCCGGAAGGCTCACGCACGGTATCTCCGGCGATAATTTCAATGTCAAAGTTGAGTTGGCGCACCAAGGCCCGGATCACCATGAGTTGCTGGTAATCTTTTTTACCAAATACTGCCACCTGTGGCTTGACCATATTGAATAACTTGGCCACCACCGTCGCCACGCCAGCAAAATGCCCGGGGCGGCTGGCACCGCATAGATCATCCGCCAGGGGTGGCGGCTGGATGACGATCTGCTGATGTAAATCCCTGCCATCAAAATCCGGGTAAATTTCCTCTACGGCTGGTGCAAACACGACATCTGCGCCTACGGACTGCAGCTTTTCGCAATCAGACTCCAATGTACGTGGATAACTGCCAAAATCCTCATTGGCTCCAAATTGCAACGGGTTCACAAAAATACTGACTACCACCAAGTCGACATGACTTTTGGCCAGCGTGACCAACTGGCAATGACCAGCGTGCAAATTGCCCATGGTGGGGACAAATCCAACCCGCTGATCTGCGCGGCTGTCGAGAAAGGCGCGGAATTCGCGCAAGGTATGAAACAACTGCATGAATTAACTGTTTGATCCATCAAAACCATGATGCTAGCAATATATCACAGAGACATTTTTTAAAGCCGGTACTTGCCATATCGTCGACCCGATAATTGACAAGCAAGTGAATCCACGCCTATAGTCACTTTTGCAATGTTGCTAACGATAACAATTGAGGGAACGAGTAATGAGTGTCATGTCTGAATTTAAACAGTTTGCGCTAAAAGGCAATGTCATGGATCTGGCAGTCGGTGTCATTATCGGCGGCGCTTTTGGCAAGATTGTGGGCTCTATGGTCGACGACATCATCATGCCGGTGGTCGGCAAAATTTTTGGTGGGTTTGATTTCAGCAACTTATACGTACCACTCAACGGACAATCAGCTGAACTGGCCCTGGCTGAAGCCAAAAAACTGGGAGCAGTCCTAGCCTACGGTAACTTTATCACCATCGTGCTGAACTTCGTCATCCTGGCATTCATTATCTTCCAGATGGTCAAGTTCATGAACACCCTTAAGCAGGCAGAACCACCTCCACCACCTGCTGCAACACCGGAAGATATTGTGTTGTTACGTGAAATCCGTGACAGCCTGAAAAAATAATTTTGAAGCCATTCAAAGATAAAGGGCGCCGTGGCGCCCTTTTTCATAGCATGAGTACAGAATTCAGGAGTACGGAATTCACTGGACCGAAATTAAAGGTCGGCAGGATTAGGTTGCACCTCATAGCTCTGACCTGAACTGTTATCAGACCCATCGTTATTCAGGAATACCACCACACTCACCTGGTCATCAATCAGATCAAGCTCAGTTGTCTGGTAATAAGCGCCCTGCGCGTCTTTGTTAATATTGTGGTAATGCCAGATCGAAGCCACCACACGTCCACTGTCTTTTAACTTCACATCCTCTGCACGTGCAGGCTCACCTAACAAAGCGACCAGTTGCGAGCGATTAAGCTTACCTACCGCATCAACGAATCCCTGCTCGTCCTCAGGAAACTTTCCACCACTGCCATCTGCTAACGCCATCCCACTCACAGACAATAACGCGACTGCCAACCACCCGTTCAACCAAGTTTGTGCTTTCATCATCACTCTCCTTTTATATTGATACTGTGGCAATTAAAACGACGATAGGTTCCTGAAATCTCTCGGGCCTGTAACGCTATTTCAATTGTCGATGTCGCCTCTGTCATCAGTGCTATCAAGGCGTAAGAAGCGCAGTTTGGTTATTTCCAACAAGCGCCGAACAACGCGGAGAGCGCTGATGACAGAGGTAACCCTGCGGGCTGGCGTCATTGATTCGCTTCGCTACGTTGTCTATCGCTTATGTAGCCAGCTACAAATCTATTCCTGCGACTCTTTCCGCCTTGCGTAACGTATAAATGCTCTCCAGCAGCGGCAACTGAAATAGCGTTAACAGGCCCTAGACAGACTCGATGGGATACGCCTCTTCCGGCAACTGTTCGACCAGCAATACATGTACGCGTCGGCTGTCTGCATGCACAACAGTCACACTCAGGTTATCAATACGAATTTGCTCACCGCGTTTGGGTAAATGGCCGAAATGATTAACGACCAGACCGCCTACGGTAGAAAACTCTTCATCACTGAATTCAGTACCGATCGCTTCATTAAACTCTGGAATCTCGGTTAACGCCTTGACGCGGTACTTACCAGGTTCCTGCTGGATAATATTACTTTCGTCTTCGTCATCATCGTATTCATCTTCGATGTCGCCAACAATTTGCTCAAGCACATCTTCAATCGTGACCATACCAGCCACACCGCCGTATTCATCTACCACAATGGCGATATGGTTACGGTTGCTGCGGAATTCCTTGAGCAACACATTCAGGCGTTTGGACTCGGGGATAAAGACGGCCGGGCGCAACATGTCACGCAGTTCGAATGTTTCATGCGCGTAATAACGCAATAAATCCTTGGCCAGCAAGATGCCGATCACATCGTTTTTATTATCTTCAATGACAGGAAAACGCGAATGCGCAGTTTCAATCACAAACGGCAAAAAACTTTCTGGCGGCTGAGCAATGTCAATAACATCCATTTGTGAGCGCGGAATCATGATATCCCGCACCTGCATTTCACTGACCTGCAGGACACCTTCAATCATGGCCAGCGAATCGCCGTCCATCAGGTGATTTTCGTAAGCCCCGTGCAGCAACTCAACCAGTTGCTCCCTATCTTCTGGCTCGCGCAAAAGAAAGTGGCTTAATCGTTCTAAAAGAGAGGGTTTATGAGACAACTTATCCGGCTCTGAAGCCATATGTACTGCTGAAACCAGCATCCTGTATAACGTGTTAATCTAAGCATACATGAAAATGGATGGCAATGTCACCTTCAAGCCAGTAGACGCCTCATTTGCAGCAAGATTTGTATTATCGGTCGCGTCAATAACGGTATAAACATTTAAATTCTGCTAAATTAATGCCTATGTTGAATCGTCTACGCCCCACGCTATCTTACCTAGGCCAATCTGTTGCATTCAAGATTACCGCCGGACTCATTGTCTTTTATTTTTTATTTGCCTGGCTGGCGGTCAACCCATTGGCAAAATGGCTAGTGCCTAAGTTGGCACAAAGCCAACTGGCCAGCCAGGCCAATGTGGAAAAGGTCACATTCGACCCTTTTAGCCTGACAGCGACCATCGAAAAACTGTCTTTGACAGAAAAAAACGGTGCCCCGCTCGCGGCGTTTGACAAACTGGTTGTTGACCTGGAAGCCAGCGGCCTGTTTAGCTGGGCCTGGAAACTCAAACATATTGCCCTGACAGCACCATGCGTCAATGTGCATATCTCCAAGCAAGGAAAACTCAACTGGGCCGACCTGATTGCAAAACTCAATGAAGACCCGTCACCGCCAAACCAGGACCTGCCGCGTGTCATCATTGAAAACATCACCATCAGCCGGGGCGATATTGAATACCTGGATGCACACCATGGCGAGCCATTGCAAGCTTCGCTCAAACCGCTGGACTTCACACTGGAAGGCTTTTCGACGCTGCCCAAAGACCGCGGCGATTACCTGATTGCGGCAAAACTGCCTTACCAGGGCGGCACCTTGAAATGGAAAGGTAACTTTGGCGTCAACCCTCTCGCCTCACAAGGCACATTAGCCATTGAAACATTGCAAATTGCCAAAATCATGCAATGGGTGAATCCCGGCACCTTGCCATTCCGGGCACAGGCAGGGACGTTTTCCAGTGAATTCAATTACGATTTCTCCATGCCTGACCAGCAACCCAAACTATTGCTGGCTGACATCCGCCTGCATGTAAAAGCGCTGGAAGGGACATTGAAGCCAGACGATAAACTCGCCCTCAAACAGTTGGAAGTCACCGCCAAACGCCTAGCTTTGAATCAGCAAACACAGTTAGCCATCGATACTGAAAACACCCGTATTCAACTGGATGATTTTAAACTGCAAAAGCCACAGGGTGATGTGTCGATAGTTAGCGGCAACCTTGAGTTGCCTAAACTTGCTTTTAAACAAGACAAACAAACACAACTTAATTTTGACAGCCTAAATTTGAATCTTCATCAGCTACAGATTCAACATGCACAGAAAACCTTGTTCCTGTTACCAGAACTAGCGATCAGCAATGCCAGCCTCAACCTGGCAGACCGCCAGGCCAATATCGCCAGCATCGCGCTGAACAAAGGGCAGTTATCAGCCACGCAAAACCCTGCCGGCATTTTGGACTGGCAACAGGTATTTGCTGAGCCAGCGGCAAAAGCGCCTGCCAGTAGCCAAAGCCCTGTAGCCAAAGCAGAGGATAAGGGCAATCTCCCTTTCCATTTTGCTATTGGCGATATCCGCCTTGCGCACTGGCAGTTCTCTTACACTGACCAGCAGTTCGCCAGCCCCCTGCAGGCGATCGTGGGAGACCTTAACCTGAACCTGGCCGTCAACAACCAGTCAGGGCTAGCACTGAAAAATATGCAGCTTGATGCCTCACAATTCACTCTGCAGTCAGACAAAAAGCCTGTCGCACAACTGGGAAAACTGACAGTTGCTCATGGACAGCTTGCCCTGGACCAGCAAAAAATAGAGATTGGCAGTATTCAGCTCAGTGGACTCAAAACGGCTGTCATCCGGCAAGCAAACAAGCAACTAAATTGGCAAAGCATATTAAGCTCTGCAGGCCATGGTGCGACAACATCAGTGGCACGCTCTTCGTCATCACATACGACTGCACCAGCATCAAAACCCTGGGGATTTGCTCTGAAACGCTTGGCTTTACAACAGGCAGATGTGCATATTGAGGATCAGTCTACGCCTACACCTGTCGTACTGGATGTGGTGGATGGCAAGATTGAGCTCTCAGACCTCAGTCAGAACTTGACTCGCTGGCAGTCGATCAAGGCCGGTTTCAAGGTTAAGCAAGGCGGTCAATTTAATCTGCAAGGCAAGCTGGCTGCGGCCCCATTTAAAACCGATATGCAATGTTCACTGACAGATTTATCACTGAAACCGTTTGCGCCTTATCTCCAGCAAGTAGCCTTACTGCGGCTGGAAAACGGTGCCGCCAGTGTAGAGGGCAAACTACAGCAAACCACTAATGGTGCCACCAAATTTGACGGCGGCTTTAGCATCAACCAATTATCCATTATTGAAGAAGACAGCCAGCAACCCTTCTTGCGCTGGGAGAAACTACAAGGCGACGGGCTGGCGCTTTCGTTGACGCCGAATAAATTGCAAATCAGCACGCTGACATTGAGCAAACCCCAAACCAAATTTATTATTTACCCGGACCGCAGCCTAAACATTACCAAGCTGATGCGCAGTCCAGCGCCAGCCACCAGCTTACCTGCAGATCAAAACACGACTGCCACACCTCCAGCAGCAGGCAAACATCCGGCAGTCGCCAACACCGCCAACGATGCTCAGGAAGGCAGTTTTCCTGTCGGGATTGATAGTGTGCGCATTCAGAATGCCGAACTGGAATTTGCCGACTTGTCATTGCCGCAACCATTTGGCACAAATATCCACAGCCTGGGTGGCGTCATCAATGGTATTTCCAGCAATCCTGCATCTACCGCACAAGTCGAAATGGACGGGAAAGTAGATGACTACGGTGCGGCGCGTATCCGTGGCTCATTGCAGCCCTTCAAAACCACTGAATTTACCGATATCAAGCTCGCATTCACCAACCTGGAAATGAACCGCTTAACACCCTACTCTGGCAAATTTGCCGGGCGCAAGATTGAGTCCGGCAAACTATCGGTCGATCTGGAATACAAAATCAAACAACGCAAACTGGCTGGTGAAAATAAATTTGTTATCAACAAATTGACCTTGGGGGAGCGCGTTGACAGCAAAGATGCCGCCAACCTGCCTCTCGATTTGGCGATCGCCATCCTCGAAGACAGTGATGGTGTGATTGACCTGGATTTACCCGTCAGCGGCAGCTTGGATGACCCCAAGTTCAGTCTGGGTGGCATCCTATGGAAAGCATTTACGAATGTAGTGACCAAAATTGTGACGGCGCCTTTTAGTGCGCTGGGCAAGCTCTTTGGCGGCGGTGAAAAACTCGAAGCGATTACCTTTGACCCTGGCAGTTCAACGGTTTCGCCACCCGAGCTGGAAAAACTGCACTCTGTGAGTAACGCTCTTGGCAAACGCCAGCAACTCAAACTGGGCATTGTGCCTGGCTATGACGTGGCAGCAGATACCCGCGCCATTCAGGAAACCACTTTGCGCAAACAGGTGGCAGAAGAAGTTGGCTTCAAACTGGAAGCAGGTCAGGCCCCTGGGCCGATTGACCTCAATAATTCCAAGGTGCAGTCTGCGATAAAGACATTGCATGACCGTTTAACCAACAAGGGGTTGCTGAAGCGTCTGGCTTCGAAATTAGAAAAGACGCCTGCCGGTTTTTATGAGCAAGCACAAGAAACGCTAACCAAAAGCATACAGGTATCGGAAGCAGATTTGCAGACGCTAGCTCACAACCGGGCAGCAGCGATTCAAAAAGCGCTTATCGAATCAGGTGTTAGCCAGGAGCGCGTTGCTATCACGAATCCAGCAACAGTGAAAGCAGATAGCGATCATGTTCCAACCAAACTCACCCTGGAGGTCATCAAGCATTAAAAATGTGAGCAGCTACTTGCTGCTCAAGCGGACATTACATGATGATGATCGCCAATAACTGCTGGAAAAAACGCAGCACTGGCGACAGCAAAATACCAAGAATGCCGGTAAACAATAAAGCGATCAGGATAAACATGCCATAACGTTCGATCTGGGCAAATTTGATCGCGGCTTTCATCGGCAACAAACTTACCGCAATGCGTCCACCATCCAGCGGTGGCAATGGAAACAGATTCAGCACTAGCAATACCAGGTTAATCTGTATACCAGCCACGCTCATTTGTGACAGGTACGCTTGTGCAGACTCAGGAAACAACTCCACCCTGGCCAGCAATAACCCCCAGCCTATGGCCATGACAAAATTGGAAGCAGGCCCTGCAAGCGCCACCCACAACATATCCTGTTTAGGACGCCGTAACTGGCCAAAATTGACCGGCACGGGCTTGGCCCAGCCAAACAAAACACCCCCGAGCATAATGCTCAAGGCGGGGAGCAAAATGGTTCCAATCGGATCAATATGTTTGAAAGGATTGAGGGTAATCCTGCCCATGCGCTCTGCGGTCAGGTCACCAAAATATTTGGCAGCATAGCCGTGGGCAGCCTCATGCACTGTAATCGCAAACAGGATAGGCAAGGCATAGGCGGCAATTTTTTGTACAACAGTCAGTTCTTCCATGCATACTTCCAAAAAACATTAAGGCCAGGGTGCGACACCTGCACGCACAAGCTCAGGAGGGTCTTGCGTCAAATCCAATACAGTCGTTGCCCCGACATGCACAATATCACTGTCTATCACGGCGTCAATCTGATGCTCTAGGGTTTCGCGGATTTCCCAGCCTACAGACATCGGTGTCTCATCCCCTGGCAACTGCAAGGTCATGCTGAGCATGGGCGAGTCTAACGCCTCCAGCAAAGCTTGCGTCACGATATGCTTGGGCACACGCAGGCCAATGGTGCTGCGTTTGGGATGCTGCAAGCGGCGCGGCACTTCGCGGCTGGCTTCAAGCAAAAAGGTATAAGCGCCGGGCGTCAACGCTTTCAGTAGGCGGAACTGACTATTATTGACTTTAGCGTAAGTGCCAATCTCAGCCAAGTCACGGCAAATCAGCGTAAAAGGATGTTCGTCATCTACCCCGCGTAAGCGGCGGATACGCGTTTGCGCGTCCTTGAACTCCATAAGGCAGACCAGTGCATAGCTGGAATCCGTGGGACAGGCCAGCACGCCTCCCTGCTTCAATAATTGTACCGCTTGCTGGATAAGCCTGGACTGCGGATTCTCCGCATGAATAATAAAATACTGTGCCATAACGACTATTGTAACTGACTGGCTTCTGGCCAATCCTGCCAAACAGGCACGCAACCTGAAGGCAAAGCTGGCAAACGTCCCATCTCCATAAATGATAGTCCTGGCCCGTGGTAATCAGACCCTTGTGAAGCCTTTAAATCAAACCGATGTGCCAGCTTGGCAAACTGCTCATATTGCGGCGGCTGGTGACTGCCAGTCACCACTTCAATTGCCGCACCGCCCAGATTCCTGAATTCATGTAATAACAAATGCATGTTCACAAACCCCAGGTCATACCTGCCAGGATGTGCAAGCACGGCCACCCCGCCACTGTCACGTATCAGTTGTAATGCCTGCTCCAGGCTCATCCACTCGTGATTGACGTAGCCAGGCTTGCCTTTCACCATGTATTTCTTGAACACGGTCTTGATATTTTTGGCATGTCCATGCTTCACCATGAATTGGGCAAAATGACTGCGCGTCATGACGCTGTTACCTGCAATTTCTTTTGCGCCTTCGTATGCACCTGCGATCCCGGCTTTGGCCAATCCATCGGCAATTTCACGGGCACGCGCCTCACGCGCTTCCCTCACCTGTTGAAAAGCCATCAGTAACGCCGAGTTTTCCACATCCACACGCAAGCCCACCACATGCAATGTACGTTTTTTCCAGGTCACCGAAATTTCGACCCCATTGATTAAAGCAATACCATGCTGCTCGGCGGCGGCATGGGCCCTCGCCAGCCCGCTCACTTCATCATGGTCAGTCAGCGCCAGCACACGCACGCCTTTGCTGGCGGCATGCGCGACAAGGTCTTCAGGGCTCAGCAAGCCATCCGACATGGTGGAATGACAATGTAAATCGATGGGGACTGACATGATGGATAATGATGACATCGCTGGTTAGAGGGGAGGTGCCGTAAAATAGGCAACCTTTACATTTCGACAGAAATCATAGCAAAATAGTGCCCTTACAGATAGCAGGAATTCAGTCGCCTGAAGCCAGTCATGCAAGTCATTACCGATTTATTGCCCGTCATCCTCTTTTTTATCGCCTACAAAAAAGCCGGGATTTTTACTGCCACAGCGGTCGCCATGATCAGTACATTGGTGCTCATGCTGATACTCTGGATCAAACGCGGCAAAATAGACAAAATGCTGATGATCAATGGCGCAGTCATCACCGTACTAGGCGGGATCACGCTATTGCTGCATGACAAAACCTACATCATGTGGAAACCGACCGCTATTTACTGGATAGGCGCACTGGCATTACTATTCAGTCGGTATATTTTCAAACGCAACCTGATTGAAAGCATGTTAGGCAAATTGATGGCGCCGCCATCAGCCATCTGGGACAGGCTAAACCTGTGCTGGATTGCTTTCCTAGTAGGCATGGGCATTTTAAACCTGTATGTCGCATTCCACTTCAGTGAAGAAAACTGGGTCAACTTCAAACTCTTTGGCGCCACCAGCCTGATGTTTGTATTTATTATTGCGCAGGTGTTTATGTTAAAAGATCACTGGATTGAACAAAATACCCCTTCTGCCTGACTAAGAGAAAACGCTATGCTTTACATGATTTACGCACAGGACACGCCCAACAGCTTGTCACTACGCTTGGAGCATCGTTCGCCACATTTGGCACGCTTGCAGCAATTGCAAAGCGAAGGCCGCCTTGTGCTAGCCGGTCCTTTGCCAGCGATAGACAGCGTAGATCCCGGCGAAGCCGGTTTTAGCGGCAGTCTGATTGTGGCAGAATTTGATTCATTACAAGCCGCCACTGACTGGGCCAACGACGATCCTTTTGTACATGCAGGCGTATACGGCCAGGTGTTGGTCAAACCGTTCAGAAAAACCTTGCCATAAATGCTTCACACAGAAATTGAACAGCGTTTGCAAGCGCTAGCGCCTGAACAACTGGAGATTCAGGATGACAGTGAATTTCACCGTGGGCATGCAGGAAACACAGGCGGCGGGCATTTCACCATCAAGGTAAAAAGCTCGCTATTTTCAGGAAAATCACAGATAATGCGCCATCGCATGGTATATCAATGTTTGCAAGATTTAATGCCTCATCGCATACACGCGCTCAGTATTCAGGCCCTATCGACTGATGAGTCATTTATTTGAAACAATCCTGTTTTTTAATATCGCACCAATTCAAATCGTTATATTAAGGATATTGCATGAAATTTTTGAAAGTAATGTTGGCGATTGCTTGCTTTAGCGCATTGCCACATGTGTATGCGGCCGATGCCGATGCGGTTGCCACAGTGAACGGCAAGCCGATTAAAAAATCCTGGGTAGATTTCATTTTGAAAGATGCCGAAGCACGCACCGGCCAGAAAGCCAACGATGGCATGAAAGCTGCCGTGGTCAACGAACTGGTAGGTTCTGAACTGGCTTACCAGGAAGCGCAAAAAGCCGGCATCGACAAACAACCGGATTTTATCGCCAGCGAAGAACTGGCACGCCGCAAGTTGCTGGTAAACGCGTTCCTGGCCGACTTTATCCGTAAAAACCCGGTGACCGATGCCGAGAAAAAAGAAGGCTACGAGCAATATAAAAAAGAACTGGGCGACAAAGAGTATAACGCCCGTCACATCCTGGTAAAGACTGAGGCGGAAGCCAAAGCGATTATTGCTGACCTGAAAAAAGGCACCGACTTTGCCAAAATTGCCAAAGAAAAATCTCAGGACCCAGGTTCTAAAGACAAAGGCGGCGATCTGGGCTGGTTCTCTCCGGCTGGCATGGTCAAACCATTTGCTGAAGCTTTGGTAGGCCTGAAAAAAGGCGAAACAACGCCTGAGCCTGTGCAATCTCAATTCGGCTGGCACGTGATCAAACTGGTTGATACCCGCGCACTGCAAGCACCTCCTTACGAAAAAGTACAAGAAGGCATTGAGCGCACATTGCAACAGCGCAAACTTGAAAAATATATGTTGAGCCTGAAAGACAAAGCCAAAATCGATGTCTCTGGCCTCGAGAAGAAATAATCCAGGCAATACTCAAGCGCAATAAAAAAGCCAGTTCTAACTGGCTTTTTTGTTACCTACCCACTGACTTCCAAAGCAATGAGCGAGTTTAAGCACATCTATCGCTGACAGAAATATTTCTTTGCCAGGCAATCTAAGATAAAATCAAGAATTATTCTCATTTGTAACGCCCACATGCATCTAGACGCACTCAAACCTGGCCAGACGGCCATCATTGATCGCATCCATGCCGAACAAGCACTGTCACAACGCTTGAGTGCACTGGGGTTCAGGTCCGGCAAGCAACTGGAAGTCATCCGCCAGGCGGCTTTTAATGGCCCAATGCATGTGCGCATAGGCTCAACAGATGTGATCATCCGTCTGCACGATGCTAAAGCCATACACTTGCACCCACTCCCGCATCAAAAAGAATCCACCACTGTATGAAACGTGTTGCCTTGCTCGGTATGCCCAACACGGGCAAATCCACCCTGTTCAATCGCTTAAGTGGCGCTTCTGCGCGGGTCGGTAACTGGCCTGGCATCACCGTCGACTTGATGAGTGCAAAGATATTGCTTGGCGGCCATATTGCCGAGCTGGTTGATTTACCAGGCCTGTATGACCTACATGGCTTTTCGGATGACGAGCACGTGGTTCGCCATTTCCTAAGCCATCATGCTGTCGACCTGGTGCTGATTATCCTCAACAGCGCGCAGATAGACCGCCAATTATCACTGGCATTGCAGATTCGCTCACTTGGCTTACCTGCGGTGCTATTGCTCAACATGGAAGACGAAGCCAAACGGGCTGGCATCACCATAGACGTGCAAGCTATGAGCAAACAGCTCGGTCTACCAGTTCGCACCATCAGTGCCAAATATGGCCAGGGCTGCCCGGAGGCGCTGCAATTGGCGGCACAAACGATATTGCAGCAACCCAATTTAGTGACGCCGCAAACCATCGCCCACAAACTGGAAATGGACAATGCCATTGAGCAGGAAATGCACCAGATTATTGACCGTACGGTGCATTTCCCGTTGCAGCTCAATCACAGCCTCACCGACCGCCTGGATAAAGTGCTGCTACACCCGTGGCTGGGCCTGCCGCTCTTCCTGCTATCGGTTTTCCTGTTGTTCCAGTTTATTTTTACTGTTGGCGCCCCGTTGCAAGAGGGCATGGGCTGGCTGTTTGATAGCCTGCGCAGCGAATTGCTGGAACCAGTACTGACCAGCTTACCCACCTGGTTAAACGGCCTGTTGCTTGATGGCTTGTACACCGGGTTTAGTACCGTGGCAGCATTTGTACCGATTATCGTGCTGTTTTTCCTGGTCATGAGTATGGTGGAAGACAGTGGCTACCTGTCACGCGCCGCCTTCCTGATGGATACGCTGATGGCCAAAATGGGGCTGGATGGCCGCGGTTTTGTCATGATGCTCATGGGCTTCGGCTGCAACGTGCCTGCCCTGATGGGCACCCGCGTCATGCGTAGCCGTCCCATGCGGCTACTGACCATGCTGACCATTCCACTCTCGCTGTGTTCAGCCAGGTTGCAGGTGTTCCTGTTTATCATTGCCATCCTATTCCCACCCTCACAAGCAGCGCTGGTACTGTTCTCACTCTACATGGTGAGCTTTGCGACTATTTTTATCACAGCTATCCTGTTTAAAAGCAAATTTTCCAGCCGCGAACCGTTTGTGCTGGAACTCCCGCCCTACCGCTTTCCGACGCCGCAACAAATCTGGATGCGTGGTTGGCAGGAAGTGAAACACTTCCTGGCGCGTGCCACCAAATTCATTGTCATTGGTGTGATCATGGTCTGGCTACTCACGCACTTGCCTACGACTGCCATGCCTGCGAGCCCGGACACCTGGGCAGGCAGCATAGGCCGTTTCTTTGCCCCGGTGCTAGACCCGATAGGCATTGATACCGAGCTAGCGATTGCCCTGATCTTTGGTTTTGTGGCCAAAGAAATTGTTGTCGGTTCACTGGCGGTGATCTACGGCTTGCAGGGAGATGCACTGAGTCATCAGATTGCAGCCAATATTGATTGGGTGCAAGGCATGAGCTTTATGCTGTTCACACTAATTTACACGCCCTGCCTGTCCACCATTGCCACACTTAAATCCGAAAGCAAAAGTAGTGGATTTATGTGGCTCTCACTTGGCTGGTCACTGGGGCTGGCGTGGATCGTCAGCTTCCTGTTTTACCAAAGCGCCCGCGCACTCGGCTACTGATCTGCATCAACCCATCTCCGTGATAATATACTATACTGATAAGTGAAAATTTCACCTTACTCACCCAAGGAGATGGTTGCCATGAATAAAAAAATACTGCTTGTCACGCTCGCCACGCTATTCAGTGTGCCTGCATTTGCCAACAATCATTCACACAATGGTCCGATGGAAAAATGCATGAAAGCGGCTCTTGCCAAACACCCCGGCAAAGTAATTTCTCTGGAAGCTGAAATCGAAAAAGGTCGCGGCGCGATTTATGAATTTGATATCGTAGGCACTGATGGCAAAGAGTGGGAAGTCGAGTGCGAAGCCAAAACCGGCAAAGTGTTTGAAGAAGAAGTGGACGTGGATCCCAATAGCGACGAATTCAAGTCCAAAGCCAAAGTGACGATGGATCAGGCTAAGAAAACAGCCCTGGACAAGTACCCAGGTGAAGTAGAGAGCATTGAATATGAGCTGGAAAATGGCAACCCGGTCTATGAATTTGATATCAAGCAAGCGAATGGCAAAGAGGTTGAAGTTGAAGTAGACGCCGTTACCGGTAAAATCGGTGAAACTGAAGAAGAGGTCTACGAAATCGGAAAAGACTAATTCTTTGATCTGATGCTCAAAAAAACAGCAACCTTTAGGTTGCTGTTTTTATTTGGGGAAGCAAGTTAGCGCATTCGATCTCAGTCGCGCTTTCTGTTAAAATAGCAGTTTGAATTTTCAATGAAAAATCCAACCGCCTCATGTCCAGTCAAGCGCAATTTTTAAGCCTGCGCGGCAGCGCCGCCCTCTCGCAATTCCGTCTCGATAAACTGTATAGCGTCCTCAACACCAGCGCACCGAATATCGCCCATATTTATACCGAATTTGTGCATTTTGCTTTTAGCGAAACTGCACTGAGCACGACTGAGCAAGACACGCTGCGCCAGATTCTGACTTACGGCCCGAAAACTGACATTGAATCCCCGAGCGGTGAACTGCTGCTGGTCATACCACGCATGGGCACCATTTCTCCTTGGGCCTCACGCGCAACTGACATTGCCCATAACTGTGGCCTGGGTAGCCTGTTACGCCTAGAGCGCGGTATTGCCTACTACGTGACCACCAAAAATGGCGCGCCACTGACAGACAACGAAAAACAGGCTTTGCGTGCCGCCATCCAGGACCGCATGACTGAGACTGTGATCTACAGCCAGGCAGATGCCGAAAAGTTGTATCACCATGCTGATCCTAAACCATTGTCCAGCATTGACATCCTGACCGGTGGCAAAGCCGCACTCGAAACCGCCAACAATGAGATGGGCCTGGCCTTGTCGCCGGACGAAGTAGATTACCTGCTGGAAAACTATACCAAAATGGGCCGCAACCCGACGGATGTCGAGCTCATGATGTTTGCCCAGGCCAACTCCGAGCACTGCCGCCACAAGATTTTCAATGCCGACTGGGTGATTGATGGTGTGCAGCAAGAGCTGTCACTGTTCAACATGATCCGCAACACGCACAAACTCAACCCAGGCAATACCGTGGTGGCCTATTCGGACAACTCATCGATTGTGCAAGGGCAGAAAACCAAACGCTTCTACCCGTCTGCCAACCAGAGTTACCAGTTTGTGGAAGACAATATGCACTACCTGATGAAGGTAGAAACGCATAACCACCCGACGGCGATCTCCCCATTTGCCGGTGCCGCGACTGGCGCCGGTGGCGAAATCCGCGACGAAGGCGCGACCGGCATAGGCTCCAAGCCCAAAGCAGGTTTAACCGGCTTTTCAGTTTCCAACCTTAACCTGCCAGGCTTCAAGCAACCGTGGGAATCCAATTACGGCAAACCCGGCCGTATCGCCAGCCCGCTGCAGATCATGATAGACGGCCCACTGGGTGGCGCGGCTTACAACAACGAATTTGGCCGTCCTAATATTGCCGGTTATTTCCGCACCTTTGAACTGGAAACCACCAGTGCCGATGGTAAAACAGAAGTGCGTGGCTACCACAAGCCGATCATGCTGGCCGGTGGTGTCGGTAACATTTCCGATAGCCATAGTCATAAAAACAGTATTCCTCCAGGCTCTGCATTGATTCAGCTGGGTGGCCCAGCCATGCTGATTGGCCTGGGCGGCGGCGCGGCCTCAAGTATGGATACCGGTGCCAACACTGAAAACCTGGATTTTGACTCCGTGCAGCGTGGCAACCCCGAGTTGCAACGCCGTGCACAAGAAGTCATCGACCGCTGCTGGCAGATGGGCGACAAGAACCCGATTTTGAGCATCCATGACGTCGGTGCTGGGGGTATTTCCAACGCGTTCCCTGAACTGGTGAACGACGCCAAAGTCGGTGCCGTGTTCCAGCTGCGTGATGTGCATAACGAAGAGCCTGGCATGAGCCCGCGCGAGTTGTGGAGTAACGAAGCACAGGAGCGTTATGTACTGGCCGTGACACAAGACCAGTTGCCATTGTTTGAGGCGATTTGTGAACGTGAGCGCTGCCCGTTTGCCGTGGTCGGGGTGACCACGGAAGAGCGTCATTTAACCGTGGAAGACACGCACTTTGCCAATAAACCAGTGGATATGGAACTCTCAGTACTGCTGGGCAAACCGCCAAAAATGCTGCGTGATGTTAAATCAGTACAAAAAGCATTGCCAGCCTTTGATACCAGCAACATCGACCTGAACGATGCCGTGGCACGTGTCCTGCGCCTGCCTGGCGTGGCGGACAAAACCTTCCTGATCACCATTGGTGACCGTAGCGTGACAGGCCTGATTGCGCGCGACCAGATGGTCGGCCCCTGGCAAGTACCGGTCAGCAACGTGGCCGTGACTTGTGCCGGATTTGAAACCAATATCGGTGAAGCCTTCGCTATCGGTGAAAAAGCCCCGTTGGCGCTGATTGATGCACCTGCCTCCGGCCGCATGGCGATTGGTGAAGCCATCACAAATATTGCCGCTGCAGCCATTAGCGACATCGGCAACCTCAAACTGTCTGCCAACTGGATGGCACCCGCCGGGCATGCCGGGGAAGATGCCGCCTTATACGCCACCGTCAAAACTGTCGGCATGGAGTTGTGTCCAGCCCTGGGCATCAGCATCCCGGTCGGCAAGGACTCTATGAGTATGAAAACGGTGTGGCAAGACAACGGTGAAAACAAAGCCGTGACCGCACCAATCTCACTGGTGATTTCCGCGTTTGCCAATACGCCTGATGTGCGCAAAACATTGACCCCTCAACTGCGTACCGATCTGGGTGATTCCGAGCTGATCCTGATCGACCTCGGCAACGGCCGTAACCGCATGGGCGGGTCGGCACTGGCCCAGGTCTACAAACAGCTGGGCAATGTCGTGCCTGACGTTGACCAGCCTGCACAGCTAAAAGCATTTTTTGCTGCCATCCAGCAACTTAACAACGATGGCAAACTGTTGGCCTACCATGACCGCTCTGATGGCGGCCTGTATGTGACCTTGGCAGAGATGGCTTTTGCCGGTCATTGCGGCTTCAATGCTGACTTATCGAGCCTGAAAGGCGACACGATCAGCATTCTGTTTAACGAAGAACTGGGTGCCGTGATACAAGTACGTGCTGCTGATGCAAGCACAGTGACCGCCCAACTGGAACAGGTGCTCGGTGCCTGCGTCCATCGCATTGGCCAGGTCAATATCGGCCATGATATTGCCATCACACACGGTAATATGCAGTACAACGCTTCCCGCATTGATTTGCACCGTATGTGGTCTGAAACGACTTACCGCATGCAAAGCCTGCGTGACAACCCGATTTGTGCGCAGCAGGAATACGACCGACTGCTCAATGCAGACGATGCTGGTTTACATGCCAAGCTGACGTTTGACCTTAACGACAACATTGCTGCGCCGTATATCAATAGTGGCAAACGCCCCAACATGGCGATTTTGCGTGAGCAAGGCGTCAACGGCCAGACCGAAATGGCGGCCGCGTTTGACCGCGCCGGCTTTAACAGCGTAGATGTACATATGAGCGACGTGATCAGCGGCCGCGTATCACTGAAGGACTTTGCTGGCCTGGTCGCCTGCGGTGGGTTCTCTTACGGTGACGTACTTGGCGCGGGCGAAGGCTGGGCCAAGTCTATCCTGTTCAACAGCCGGGCGCGTGATGAATTCAGCGCCTTCTTTAACCGCAGTGACACATTCGCCCTGGGTGTGTGCAATGGTTGCCAGATGATGAGTAACCTGCACAGTATTATTCCGGGCGCCGACCACTGGCCACATTTTGTGCGCAACAAGTCTGAGCAATTTGAGGCGCGTGTCGCGTTGGTTGAGATTTTATCTTCACCTTCCATCTTCTTTGACGGCATGGCCGGTAGCCGTATGCCGATTGCGGTGGCACATGGTGAAGGTTTTACGGAATTTACTGATGCCAGCATGGTCACAAGTGTGCTACAACAGCAACTGGCAACTGTGCGTTATGTGGATCATGCCGCGCAAGCGACCGAAGTCTATCCGTTCAACCCTAATGGCTCACCTCAAGGCTTGACTGGTTTTACGACGCAAGACGGTCGTTTCAGCATCATGATGCCGCATCCGGAACGTGTATTCAGGACGGTGCAACACTCCTGGCATCCTGACGGGTGGCAAGAAGATGGCCCATGGATGCGCATGTTCCGTAACGCACGCAAGTTTGTGGGTTAAGCGGAACCATAGATTTTATGGTTTCGCCATTAAAACAAAGTTGTTATTTTTAAAAATGAAATCAGGTGTTTGGAGAGATTATGAAATCAGTTAAGTTTTTAGTGGCCTTGTTCTCACTGTCATTTGCCTTGCAGGCATTTGCATTGTCCGATGAGGAATATATGGAGTTTACCGAGGCCCTTACCGGTGGCAACGTGAAAGTGGTTAAAAAATTTGTCGAGGCCGATCCTAGCCTGGTCAAACAGAAATTCTTTGCCTGGGAGCCGCTGCAAATGGCAGCCTCAAAAGGAAAGATTGACGTGGTTAAATATCTGGTTTCGAAAGGCGCTGACCTGAACTACGTACACCCAGCCAGTCACAATACCGCTTTCCATATGGCAGCCTTTATTGGTGACACTGACACTATGAAATACCTGGCTTCTGCAGGTGCAGATGTGAACGTTAAACTGAAAGGCGATGTGTCATTGGTGCGTTTTTTCAAAGAAGAAGGAAATCAGAAGATGGTGGACTTGCTGACACAACTGGGCACCAAGAATGATGGTTGCCAGGAAGAAAAATGCTTTTAATCGCTTGTGAGTAATAGCGATGTTAATGCAAAACGGTCATGAGATTCATGGCCGTTTTTGTTTTAATTTACCGTGATCAATGTAACCATAGTCACGCACGCCAGCATCATCTGTTTAGAATAATGTGACATCTCAAACAATCATCTGGGGGAAGCATGCAACGTTTCACTGTCACACTTGTATGGGTTTGTTTTACCTGGGCCACGTTCCCGGCACAGGCAGAAGAGCTTGCCCTGACCAGCACCCGCACCCTGGCAGCCTCTTGTTCTGCCTGCCATGGCCCCAATGGTAATAGCCTGGGCAGCACCCCAACACTGGCTGCGCTCAATCAGCAATATTTTATCCAACGCATGCAGGGCTTTAAAGATGGCTCAGTCAGCTCTACCGTGATGCATCATCATGCCAAAGGCCTGACCACAGAGGAAATCACTGCACTGGCGGCCTATTTTGCGCAGCAACCCAGGAAGACGCCGCACCCCCTGCCGCACCAATCATTTCTGGGAGCACAATAATGGCGATGGAGAAAATTACCAGACAGCCTGTTCCCGCTCGCAGGCAGTTCGTACGTTCAGTCATTTATGGCGGACTCGCTTTTTATGGCTTACCTGCTTTTGCACGTGCCGGCAAACCACCATTGGGCCATGTGGTGGTGGTCGGTGCAGGCTTTGCCGGCCTCACCGCAGCTAAATACCTGCGCGAGTGGAGTATGGGCAACCTCAAAGTCACCCTTATTGAACCCAATCCGCAATTTATCTCCTGCCCGCAAAGCAATCTGGTGCTGGGTGGCAGCCGCACCCTGGACCAGTTGAGCTTCAGCTATGACATCGCGCGCAAGCAGCATGATCTGCATTGGATACGGGATAGCGTGATGGCCGTCGACATGGCGAACAAGCGGGTCAAACTCACGCGAGGCAGCCTCAGCTATGATCGGCTGGTGCTGGCCCCTGGCGTTGATTTCAATTACAGCAAGATTCCCGGGATGCCTGTACCTGTGGATGATATACCGCACGCCTGGAAGGCAGGTAAGCAAACCTTGCAATTGCGGCAGCAACTGGAAAGCATGCCCGATGGTGGCGTGTTTGTCATGACCATTCCCAGTGGCGCTTACCGCTGCCCGCCAGGCCCTTATGAACGTGCCTGCCAAGTGGCGCATTACTTCAAGCAGCACAAACCGCGCAGCAAAGTGATTATCCTGGATGCGAACGCCGATATTGTCTCGAAAAAAGGACTATTCCTGCAAAGCTTTAATGGGGCTTATCAGGACATGATTGAATACCATAACAACAGCGAGATTTTACAACTCGACACCGGCAGCAAAACCATCAAAACCGACTTTGAAACAGTCAAGGCCGATGTTCTCAATGTGATCCCACCACAGCTGGCGGGAAAAGTAGCGCAAGTGGCCGAACTGAATAATGTGGACCAGCGCTGGTGTGAAGTGGATTTTGTGAGCTATGCATCCACCCTGCAATCAGATGTGCATATTATCGGGGACAGCATTTCGGCAGGGTTACCGAAGTCTGCCCATATGGCAACCTCGCATGCGAAAGTATGCGCAGCGGCCATCATTGACCTCCAATCCGGTCACGCCCCTAACCCGCTGCCCGTGTTTGCCAATACTTGTTACAGCTTTGTCGATGACCAACAAGCCATGCATGTGGCTAATGTATACCGCTACGATCCAGCCAAAAAATCTATGGTCTCGGCTGAAGGCGGCGGTGTGTCTGCCAAAGCCTCGCCACAGGAAGGTGAATATGCACAGGCCTGGGCACAAAACATCTGGGCGGACACATTGACATGACCGCGGCGCGCATCCAGATCTCTGCCGTCAGCAAAGTTTCCCGGTTTTTATTCATCGGGCTGGCAGGCTTGTCTATGGCGATTGGCTTGCATTATGCAATGGCGCAAACGCAGGAAGTCAATACAGCCCTGGCAAAGCTGGAAGTGCCTGCAGGGCTCAGAATTGAACGTTTCAGCGATGTCAGCCGCTGGGGCGCTCCTCGTATGCTGGCCCTTGATAGACAAGGCAGGCTACTCGTGAGCCTGTCAGATACCGGCCGCGTTTTGCGCCTTGACGAGGAAGGCAAGGCAGAGATCATTGCACAAGGCCTGAACGCGCCACACGGACTGGCATTACTTGGAGAAGACCTGCTGGTGGCCGAACAAACCGGTGTGGTTAAACTGGCCAGGCAGGGAGAGAGCTGGGCAGCGCCACAACCGTTTATCCGCAACCTGCCCAGTGGTGGGCATAGCCTGAAAACAGTCAAAGTCTCGCCGGATGGTTATATTTTCATCAATGTTGGCTCTAGCTGTAATGTCTGTGTAGAGGATAATCCTGTGCGCGGCACCCTATTGCGTTATAGTGCAGACGGTCGCCCCGCAGGTGCTTTACTGACAGTTGGACGTCATGCACAAAGCGCTATTTGGGCCACCGGATTACGTAACAGTCAAGGCTTTACCTGGCATCCAGACACAGGGGAGATGTTTGCCACTAATAATGGCGCAGATAACCGTAGCGCTGTTAAAAATGGCAGCATTCATGATGACCTGCCGCCGGAACACCTGAATAAAATCGAGGCCGGAAAACACTATGGCTGGCCCTATTGCTGGGGGCATTCAGGCCAGCCCGGACAACTATTCCAGGACCCCAACTTTACCGGTGAACCGGGTATTTGCCAGCAAGCGCAGGCGCCTGCGCTGACTTTGCCTGCGCATAGTACGCCTATCGGCATCACCTTTCTGGCTACAAGCCGCTTGCCATCAGACATGCAACAGGATGCCGTCATCGCCCTGCATGGCTCCTGGAACCGCAAACAACCCAGCGGTTACGCCTTGCTGCGTGTACAATTCAGGAACCAACAGCCTATTGCAGCCGTCCCATTGATCAGTGGCTGGCTAGAAGGAAAACAAGCCTGGGGACGTCCAGTAGACGTGATTGTCGGTGCAGATGGCTGGCTTTACGTTTCTGACGACCTGACAGGCTGGATTTACCGGATACGTAGTACGCAATAAAAACCTTAAATGACTGAGAATTTTTTCAGGAGCAAGCAAATAATGAAACGTATTTTATTATCTATTAGCAGCGTGCTTTGCCTTGGCTGGATGAGCATGAGCCAGGCAGGTGCGCAACCTTCACTGGTGATACAGGTGCCAGAAGCTTTTTACCAGCATCCGGTAAGATTCCTGCATCCTTATATCAACTATTGGCACAACCGTGCAGAAGCGGCTGAAACAACAGGTATCAGTAGCTTCCAGTCAAAAAACTACGCGACCTCCAGCTGTGAAGCCGAGGCGAGAGGCCAGGCATTGGTGGTGATTGAACCGAATATATTTTATAACCCGCAAACGGGCATTTATTACAGCGAAATTACTGCCAAAGTTTACAACCAGCCTGCGGCTGATAGCGCTTTAGGTAAACCCCTGATGACGGTCAAAGGACAAGGGCAATCACGTGGCTGGCTTTCCTTCAATGTAGAACATTCAACACATCAATCGTACCTGCAGGCGTTTGATCAGGTCATCGAGCAATTGCAGAAGAACCCGGTTTTCCAGCAGTCTGTCGAACAGGGGCCTCTACAAACCTACCAGGCTTTATGCAATAGCATCGACACCCTCTCCCAACCCAAAGCCTTTTTCTAGGAGTGTGTATGCTGTTTAAACGCCATCAGCACCATTGTTTCTTTTCCAGCGTTCTGGCGACCTTGTCACTCACTTTTGCTGGCTACAGCCATGCACATGGACTGGACGCAGTCAGCGGCTTATTGACGCCAGAGTCTGTGGTACAAGCTGCTGATGGCAAAATCTATGTCTCCGAAATCAATGGTTTTGGCCAGGATGGAGACGGCCAGGTTCGAGTGATAGACCACGGAAAAACGGCGGTGCTGGTCAAGGGCCTCGATGACCCCAAAGGCTTGGTGATCATCGGCAGTGATTTGTATATTGCCGATAAATCACGCGTATTGCGCATAGCCTTGAACCAGCCAGCTGCTAGTGCCGAAGTGTTTCTGGCAGCCACTGACTTTCCCAAAATCCCGCAATTTTTAAATGATTTGAGCGCAGATGCCAATGGCAATCTTTATATCAGTGACAGTGGCGATATTTTGGGCACAGGCAAAGGCGGTGCGATTTACAAAGTGACGCCTCAACGTGCATTAAGCCTGTTACTGGATGGCAATATTGACGCGCGCATCCTGGCCCCCAATGGCCTGCTGGCGGATGCGAAGGGTGAGCAGCTGTTATTGGTCGACTTCACCTCGGGCGTGCTTTACAACTATAACCAGTTGACCAAACAGCTGGACGAAATAGCGAGTGGGTTTGGTGGCGCAGACGGCATTGTCAAACAGGCCAATGGCAATATCTATATCAGTGACTGGAAGAATGGCAAAGTATTCCGTGTCGATACGCAGCACAAAGTCACCTTGATAAAAGAGGGCTATCAGTCTGCAGCCGATATTGCCCTGACACAAGATGACCATCATTTGCTGGTACCAGATATGAAAGCGGGCAAGCTCGATATTATCGACTTGCGTTAATTGCATCCCAAACGACAGGTAAAAAAAAACCACGCTTGCGCGTGGTTAAGTGAGAGGATACACACGAAACCGCTGATTGCCTCAACACACTGCAGGGAATTCAGCGTGCTAAGGCAACTTCACAGTTACTTGGTTTGCGCAGTTTTTTTGTCAACCTCCTTTTGGGTGTTGACCGCTGGCTGCGCGACAGCGTGTCTGGCGAATTTCATATGCTTTTGCATTTCAGACTGGTCGTGCGGGGAGGGGTTCGTCCCCGCAACTGCCAAGGCTGAAGTCATCAATACCGATATGAATAACAATATTTGTTTGTTCATCATCGCTCCTAAAGATTGCGCATTCAATCTATGTTGCTCATCTGTCATGTGACAGTGCGCCCACTGCCCACGATTGCACAATACACCCCTACCCTTACAGCTAACTTACGCCTTTCTTGCAGCAAACTTACAACACGAAAAACCGGGAGACATTGAGGTAAACTGGCAGCATTGAAACGAGCAGGTAACAGCGATGCGCCTATTAATAGTGGAAGATGATTTGGTCATTGCAAATGGACTGGTCCGGGCTTTAGGGCAGTCTCAGTATGCAGTGGATCATGTGACTGATGGCAAACAGGCTTTGCGGGCCATCCAGGATGACGTCTATGACCTGGTGATCCTGGATCTGGGGCTACCGACCATGGATGGCATGCAACTGTTGTCACACTTGCGGCAACAGGCCAACCCGATTGCCGTCTTGATATTAACGGCACGGGAAGATGTCGCGACCCGGGTACAGGCACTCGACCTGGGGGCCGATGACTTTTTGACTAAGCCCTTTCACCTTGAGGAGCTTGAGGCACGTGTACGTGCACTGATCCGTCGCAGCAAGCTGGGCAACAATCTACCCTTGCAATGCGGCAACCTGAAACTGGATGTGGCCAATAAACTGGCCAGCATCAACGACCAGCCTATCACTCTCTCGGCACGTGAAATTAACCTGCTGGAGACCTTGATGATGCGTATGGGAAAAATCATCGCCAAAGAGCAGATCATGGAATCCCTGTGCAATTGGGATGAAACCCTGGGTGACAATGCGATTGAAGTGTATGTACACCGTTTACGAAAAAAAATTGAACCCAGTGGCGCGCATATCCGTACCGTCCGCGGGCTCGGTTACATGCTGGAAGCAGCACATAGCGGCGTGTAAATGATCAACATCGGACCCCGCTCGCTTAAAAACCAGCTCAGGCTGTGGTTGTTGCTCACCATGTTGCTGGTCCTAGGTGTCTCTGCTGCCCTGTCCTATTCGCGCGCGCTGCTCTACGCCACACAGGCTTATGACCAGGCCTTGTTACGCACCGTACTCGCCCTGGCCGATGAAGTCATCATTGATGCCAACAATGAGGTCAAAATCGAGATTCCGGAAGTCACGAGCCACTTGCTCAGCTATAACGAGGGTGACCGTATTTACATACGTATCAGCGCCCCCGACGGCAAGCTGGTCTTTGGTGAAGCCAATTTGCCTCCACCCACCAGACCACCTGGCGGTAACCAGCAGGTTTATTACAATAGCTTCTACAAAAACGAAGCTATTCGTGCTGTCACCTTCGGTCTGCCTGAAAGCAACGCTGTCAATGCAAACAATATATTGATTACCATGGCAGAAACCACTGGCAAGCGCGATGCCCTGGTGGCAGAAATGATAGAAGAAATGCTATTGCCGCAAGTACTGATGATGATCCTGGCGGCCATCGTGATTGAATTGGGAATCCACTTCGCTCTCAAACCTATGCAGGATCTGCGGGAGTCTTTGCTCCAACGTTCTCACCGCGATCTAAGCCCCCTGGACACCACTGTCTCGCCCCTTGAGTTACAACCATTGCTACATGCCATGAATGCCCTGCTATCACGGGTGAAAGCAGGGATACAGCAACAACAGCAATTTATCGCTGATGCGTCTCACCAGTTACGTACACCCATCGCTGGCTTGCAAACCCAAGCCGAACTCGCGCTGAGAAGCCCTTCGCCCGAAGCGGTGAAAGAACCTTTGAATTACATCCTGCGCAGCACCACGCGGTTATCACATTTGATTCAACGCCTGTTAAGCCTGGCGAGAACTGACGCTGCCAGCAGCCAGCACGTTTTCAAGCCTGTGTCTTTAACCAGTCTGATTTACGATGAATGCGCCCGCTGGGTAGGCCCGGCTGCGGACAAACAGCTGGAGCTGGAAGTCCTCATAGAGGCCCAGCAGGATCAAGTGCTGGGAGATGCTTTAATGCTTTCTGAAATGCTCAACAACCTGCTCGAAAACGCCATCCAGTACACGCCAGAACAGGGACTGTTACAAATCCGCCTCTGGCAGGAGAAACAACATCTGCTCTTACAAGTCACCGACAGCGGAGTAGGCATTCCCAGCGACCAAACAGAATTAATTTTTGAACGCTTTCATCGCCTGGACCCGAATCAGGGCAATGGCTGCGGCCTGGGACTGGCGATTGTGGCGGAAATCGCAGAACAACACAATGCCAGCATAACTGTGACACCGGGACTGGAGCATCCAACCCGATATCACATTGGTAGCCAATTCACGGTAAAATTCGAGCGTGATGACACATTGCCTGAGAACCCTCGCCCTACAAGTACTGATCCTGAGTGATCCCCAACAAAAATGTAGCCAGGTTCATGCGCTGTGGGAGGCTGATTTGGCAGGCACTGTGCTGCTGGATACGCAACTCAATATCGCAGCGCCGACCGAAGCCATTCCTGGCCGTCCCGACAAACCTCAACTAGTGCCGCCCAAATATGTACAACGCAGGGCCATGCACACACCAGAAGGGCGTGCTGCATTAATACATGCGCTGGCACATATCGAGTTCAACGCCATCAATCTCGCTTTAGATGCCGTTTGGCGCTTTGCGGGCATGCCCGCAGACTATTACCGCGACTGGCTGCAGGTAGCCAAAGAAGAGGCTTACCACTTTTCATTGCTTCGTGCACACCTGCAAAGCCTGGGGTTTGATTATGGCGATTTTGATGGCCATAACAGCCTGTGGGAGATGGTGGAAAAAACACAGTCTGATGTCTTGGCACGCATGGCGCTTGTCCCCCGCACGCTGGAGGCACGTGGCTTGGATGCCACCCCGCCCCTCAAACAGAAGTTGCAGCAAGCTGGCGACCACGCAGCTGCGGCCATTCTGGATATTATTTTGCGCGACGAAATTGGCCATGTGACGATAGGCAACCGCTGGTTCAATGCTCTTTGTGACCAACGCAACTTAAACCCTATGCAGACATTTGAACAACTCTGTTTGCAATTCAATGCGCCCAAACTAAAACCACCATTTAACCTCACAGCCCGCAAACAAGCGGGGTTCAGTGAGCTTGAACTTGCATATCTGGATGGCTTAACAACGTGATATTTCTGGCAAGAATATTACAAGCACTTGTTAGATTAAGCGTCATGCTCGACGTGATACTATAAAAAATGAATTGATATAAAAAATATGCTCTACTTCAATTTATCGCAATAAGATTCTCATACTAAAATAATGTGTGTTTGTGAGTTTATTTCACAGGCAGAACAATATGATCATGATATAAGGTGAGAAAATGAATTGCGGCAAATGCAACCCTCAGCAGCTGGACATTGATTTCTCAATGGCTTTTCAACCTATTGTGACATTCTCCGAACAAAAAATCTGGGGTTACGAAACATTGGTGCGCGGTCTCAATAATGAACCAGCCTCTTTTATTCTGGATCAAATTGACGAGTCCAAAATCCACAGTTTCGACCAGATCATCCGGTCTAAAGCCATTAAACTTGCTCACAGCCTGCATTTTGACCAAATTTTATCTATTAACTTTTTGCCAAATGCAGTCTACAAACCTGAGAACTGCATCCAGTCTACACTGGCAGTCTGTGATACGTTGGGATTTGATAAAAAACGAATCATGTTTGAAGTGACCGAGGCTGAAAAAATCACTGACCATGCCCATTTGAAAAATATTTTTACGGAATACAAAAAACACCAGTTTTTGACCGCCATTGACGATTTTGGTGCGGGCTACTCAGGCCTGAACCTGTTGGCAGAATGGCAACCGGACATTATCAAGCTGGATATGAACCTGATTCGTGATATAGACCAGAACAAAACCAAGCAACTGATCGTAAAAAGCATTCTGGATGTCTGCAAGGGACTTGGAATTCAGGTGATTTCAGAAGGAGTAGAAACTCGGCAAGAGCTGGAAGTGCTCGTAGATTTCGGAGTGAATCTGTTTCAGGGATATTACTTTGCCAAACCGTTGTTTGAAGGCTTACCAGCAGTACCCGAGAGCTGCTTTCAACTTAACTAAGGATACACGGAATAAGTGAGCGAGCGGGATAAAGTGTAAAGCGCACGAAACGCAGAAACCAAGATAGTACCAGGGTTACAGCGAGGTTTTGACAACTAACGAAGTGTTGCGGTGTAGGCTAACCTTTAGGTGATGCCGAAACCAAAAAACCGCGCAACGCAGCAATTTGCCCCGTAGCCACTTATTCCGTGCATCCCTAAAAAAGACTCTCCCGCGGCAATCTTCCAGACGAGTGCCACAAGAGAGTAGGTTTTCGATCATGACTCTATTTATTGGGCAACCATAGAGTCATGAGGCTAAATTGCCCCTGTCTGAGCCAGTGCTTGCCACTGACCATCAGCATAACGCCAGCGTTGACCCTGCTCTTCACACCACAGATGTAACCAGCCATGCTTAACCAGATGACTGACAGCCGCATGCTTTTCAATGATGTGCGCTATCTTTACCCGGCTGGCAACAATCACCACCGTGAGCCTAAGCGGCTCATGCATCCAGCGCTCACCATCGTGTAGCGATTGTTTCGACAAACCGATTCTGAGATCCCCTCCATTCCCTTCAAAGACACCAATCCTACCGCCGACCACGTTATGCAACAGCTTGTTGCCACTTCCAAACTTGTCTGGTTCGCAGGTGGAGGCATGGTATTGCCAGTTAATCCAGTGTGTGACCAGCATGGGTGCCGTCATCAGCTGCTCCAGTAGTTCTCCATCCTGGTCTAGCTGCTCGTCATACTCATGTAAAAAGGCACGGCCCATGAGATTGAGATGTTTGGTGCGCGCCCGCGGTGCCAAGATGAATGCGGCGTTATTCGCCAAGCCCCACTCTGGACGCGTCTGTGCCCCATCATTGGCTCGTTGGCGGAAAATCCGAAATAAAGCCGCTGCATCCAGCGCTGAGCCCAACGGCTGGATGGGTAATGCAGGCTGAGCCCTGAGTTGGTTACCAGCGGCCTTGAACAAGGTGGCAGCCAACTGCCATTGCTTTTGTTTGGCGGGGGTAAGCATATCCAAGTCAAAGGCCTCCACCTCCTGCGTGGTGGTATTGTGCAGGGCAGCCACAAATGCTGTCTCTTCGGGAATATCGACACCGATACTGGCAAGCTGGGCCCTGACCTCCCTATCATTCAGCAGCGCAGCCAGCGCACGCGTATTGACCTCACCTGATTGTCCGCAACAGGCGCCACAATCAAGGCTGGAGGCATGCGCGTTATTTTGGCTTTGGCTCGCGTGACCGACCAGCAGCACCATGGGTGCGAGGCCGTTGATCAGGTTCAAACTCCCCAGAACGCGTGCTGCGATTTCCGCTTTTTCTGCCACGCTGACGGCTTGCAGCAATGGCCGCGTCAGCGAGCGATATTTTTGCGGCAAACCATACTGATCCATGGAAACCCTGGCTAACCGCTTGGGCCGAACCAATGACCAGAGCGGCTTGAGGAACATTGGGCCAGCACTCTCCACTAGCGAAAACGCAGCGCCTGGGTACTGACTTAAGCGGGCGAGCTGGTTGCCAAAAGTAAAGTTTCTGATCCGTTTTCGCTTCACTTCTGCATCCAGTAATGATCGCGCTACCTGTGTTTGCCCTGCGCGGTCTCGTTTGGCTGGCGCTGGCTTCACCTGATCAGCGACCTTTAGCTGAGGGGCCAACAATCCCGGCAATTGTGGCCTCTGTTGCTCAGAGCCCAAAGGCTGGTAGGCGATGGGCAAGCCAAAGAAACCGGCCACACCCAAAGTCTGCACGTGCGGTGAGAACGATTCGATCGCGCGACGCAAAGGTTCACTACGTACATCAATACAAAATGCGGCCTGAATCTGCGGTGCAGGTACTGGCTCTGGTGCAGGGATAGGCAGTTGCAGTTGTTGTGCTAACACGCGCTGATATCCCTGCTCCAGAGCAAGCTGCCAGACTTCATCAATCACAAGCGACTGTTCGGCCTCCTGAATATCATTTGAAGCATGCTGCCATTTCTGCTGGATCACCTTGATGGCAGTGTTCGTTGCATTCAGCCCCTTGCATTGCATTAAGATCACCCCCCAGGCCAGGCGGATCGCCAGCAAATCTCGCAATGATTCATCTGACTGGCCCTGAAGTTTTGCCTGCCATGCGAGATAGGCGCACCAGGAGGCCCACCCATTCACGGTGAGCAGGACTGCCTCGAAATAGTCCGCCAGTACTTCCTCACTGAGGCCCAAAGCTTCCACTACCCAGCGCTCTGCCTGTTGACGCGTCAACGGTAAATAATCTAGGTATTGATGGATGTTCGGTAAACCCATCAATACGGCGATGCCATGGTCATGCACAATCATTTCTCGCCAAAAATGATATAAGCCACCTTCACGTTGCGGTTGCCAGTCCGACTGATCCTGATCAAAATAGGCAGCACAGGCTTGGCTCACCTGGTGCGTGATCGCGTCACGCCAGGTCAGGCGCTGAAAACGTTGCGCATCATCGTCGAGCACATCAATCAGCAATGGCAATGCTGGTAAATTGAATGGATCAGACAGATGTGCCACACAGTCTTCAATCGTCAATCGGTTGTGCTTGAGTTGTGTCATGGCCTGCGTCAGGTCAGTGGCCGTCACCCTACCCGCCTGCCAGGCGTGCAAGAGGTAAGTCCGCTCGGGGAATACTTGCACTTTTCCTAATACCGCCATACGAGCAGCCACTGTTCTCAAGGGCATCTGTATACGATGCCAGTGCGGGTTTACTGCAATCGACTGATCCAGCGGCCACGCAGGTGCAATGCTATCGCAGGCCTGCTGACAGGCGCGACTGATGACTGCCTCGGACAATGGCTGGTGAGGCGATTTGCGACGTGGTGGGAATAACTGATCCTCAATAAAAAACATTTTCTTCTCCATCATGAGTGGAATTGAATTGCCTGATTAACGGTTAGCATGAGACTCTTTGCCCCAACTAATGGGCCATAATCTCAGCACATTGCGTGTATAGAACTCATCCAGGTAAAGGCCGGCATAGATCCAGCGGTGCATGTGTCCCAGTCTCGCTGGCATCAGCACAATCAGGGCAGTTGCACTATATAAGCCAATCATCGCCACCATCATCCATGGGGCATCAGTCGCATGCGGATGGTCTTGAATCCCCAGGGGTAAGGTATGGAATAGCAGGCTGACCACTGTCAGCATCAAGGTCACCAGGCTGCCAAATGCGATGGACTGCCACTTCGTCCAGAGGGATGAAGCGGACTGTTGATGCAGCCAGAGCAAGGGTGCCCAGGCCAACGCCAGTATCACACTCCACCAGGCTGGCCACATGGCATGAGCTAATCCGGCCTGCGCTGTAAAGACAATTCCCAGGGTGATGCATGGTGCCAGGAAGAGACTCCAGGGGTAATACCTAGGCTTGCCGGTCAAATGTTTTAGCCGGGTCTGGGTCACCACATCTGCGGCAGAAAGGAAAGCATAAGCTTTATAAATCGAATGCCCGATCAGATGCAGGGCGGCAAAGGTGTACAATCCCAATGCGCATTCAACCACCATGAATCCCATTTGCGCCACGGTTGACCAGGCAAGGCGGACTTTGATGCTGACACGCGTTAACATGACCAGGGAGGCCACCATACAGGTGATCAGCCCAATACCCATGAGGCAATGTCTGGCTGGCGCATAATGCTCCATCAAGGGGGCTAACCGGATCAGCACAAATCCTGACAGGTTCACCACGCCTGCATGCAACAAGGCAGAGACAGGAGTAGGTGCTTCCATGACTTGGATCAGCCAGCCGTGCACTGGCAACAGTGCTGTTTTTAACACCACCACCAGTACCAACAGGCACGCGCACCAGGCAACAAGTTGACTGTCACCATGGCTGTACACATGTTGCAAGAACACCGAGATGCGCATGCTGCCAGTTTCAACATAGGCTAATAAGGCCATCAGCAGTAATGCTGCATCAGCCAGCATGTCGGCCACGGTTTTCTTGTGCGATGCCAGTAGTGCGAATGGTCTTTGCTCATAAAAACACAGTAAATGCCGCATACATAAGCCAATGGAAGACCATGCCGCCGCAAATAGCAACCAATGATCAGCAATCAATAACAGATGCACGTTCACCAGCACCAGGCTCAGTGCCGCTACAAATCTGCGTTGATGAGATTCGCCTTCAAGGTATCGGCTGGAAAATACACCAATGACCCAGCCAAGGAACTGTACCAAGACAGCCAATACTGACTGCAAAGGTGTTATCGTGAGCCCCCAGTTTGTATCAATTTGCGCAGGAATATTCCCAGCCTGGGTCAGTACATTGGTCATCGCCAATATAACCAATATCAATGAGATCATGGCGGCTCTGTTAAACCGGTGCCAGCCGCGTGCATCTTGCCAAGGGCTGGCAATGGTGAGCATAGCTGTTGCCAGCATCACCAGACAGGGAGTGAGAGCCATGACTATCTGAAGATTCATGCAATCAGCCTTTCTTGAATAGATAATACTTTCAAAAAATAGAACATATTTTTAATATAAATAGATAATAAAGATAATCAGCCTGAAACTTCGACCTCTTCATTCAAGCTAGAGGCTATCTGCCGATTCAACTCCTGAGATGCCGTGTACATTTCATTCGCCTCTGGCAACAACTCAATCACCACCTTACCTGGTGCAATCACCTCATTACCATTAATTTCAATTTTTTTGGGATAGACCGTCACGATGCGGCCATCGATTTCAAGGGTTTTGATCATGACTTTTCCTGAATAATGACTTTAAAATGTCAGGTAGCCCGGATTTTGACGCAGATAATTAATTATGTAAAATATATAAATATTAACTTTATGTTCTATTTAATATATGGAAAGACTGAATTATCATCATCTGAAATATTTTTGGCATATCGTCAAAGTAGGGAGCTTGACCAAAGCGGCAGAGAAATTGCACATTTCTCAGTCCGCCCTCTCCTCGCAAATCCGCCAGCTGGAGGAGAGTCTTGAGTGCAGCCTGTTTTTGCGGCAGGGACGCAAACTGGTATTAACCGAGTTTGGAAACTTAGCGTTTTCGTATGCTGACTCAATCTTTACCAAAGGGATAGAACTGGAGAACTTGCTCAGAAAGGGCATTGCCGCTGAGCATCAGACATTGCGGATTGGCGTACTTTCCACCATGTCGAGGAACTTTATTGAGAGCTTTGTCGAGCCACTGTTGAATCATGCCAATATCAAGCTGGAAATTGCCGCCAGTGGCCAGACCAATCTGCTCAAAGCGCTTTCAAACCACCAGCTGGATCTGGCCCTCACCAATATTGAAGTGCGAGGCAACCACGACCAATTATGGGAATGCATTCTGCTGGATCGCCAACCGATCAGTGTCATCGGCCCCTCCAGTCTGGACATTAAATCCGGTTTTTCAGCCAAATACGCGGATTACCACTGGATTCTGCCCAACCAGGACAGCCCTATTCGCGCTGCGTTTGATGGGTTATGCGCCCTGCATCATTTAGAGCCAAATATCGTCGCTGAGGCGAACGACATGGCGATGCTGCGATTGTTAGCCAGAGATAGCATGGCACTGACTGTGATGCCTGAAGTCGTGGTGAAAGATGAACTCAAGAACGGCGTACTCAAATCGTTCACACAGTTGGAGGGTATTTTTGAGAACTTTTATGCGGTGACGGTTAAAAAACATTTCCGCAACTTTGAAATCAATCAGTTAGTGAATCAGTTCCTGATGAAAAAAATTCCGCCTCCCTCTTGAAATTATTTTTACAGCCCATACTTTCGCGATATCAGCTGTTCTGCTGATAATTATTTCGCCACTGGAGGCATGATTGCCAGTTGCGTCTGCAAACGTCTCCAGTGGTGTGTTTTGTTGAACTTATCGCTAAGGAGAATTGAACATGAATATTCGTCCCCTGTATGACCGCGTCATTGTCAAGCGAGTCGAGCAACAACGGACGACCGCTTCCGGCATTGTGATCCCTGACACTGCAGCAGAAAAGCCAGAGCAAGGAGAAGTCATTGCTGTGGGCAGTGGCAAACAGCTGCAGGACGGTGGCCTGCGACCACTGGAAGTCAAGGTGGGTAACCATATCCTGTTTGGCAAGTATGCTGGTCAAACAGTCAAGCTTAACGGCGAGGAACTGCTGGTCATGCGTGAGGAAGACATTCTCGGCGTGATTGAATCCAGTCCTGCCGACCTCAAAAAAGTCGCTTAATCACTTCACTGCTGATACAGAAAGGAGAATTTAACGATGGCAGCAAAAGATGTGAAATTCCATGATCATGCCCGCACTAAAATTGTCAAAGGCGTGAATATCCTGGCCGATGCGGTCAAGGTTACCTTGGGGCCCAAAGGCCGTAATGTCGTGCTGGAGCGCAGCTTTGGCGCCCCGGTGATTACCAAAGATGGTGTCTCCGTCGCCAAGGAAATCGAGTTGCAGGACAAACTGGAGAATATGGGCGCACAAATGGTGAAGCAAGTCGCTTCTAAAACAGCTGACGTGGCCGGTGACGGTACGACTACCGCTACCGTGCTGGCCCAGGCGATTGTGCAAGAAGGGATGAAGTCAGTCGCCTCCGGCATGAATCCCACCGACCTAAAACGTGGGATTGATAAAGCCGTGACAGCCCTGGTGGATGAGCTTAAATCCATGTCCAAAGCCATCACCACCCATAAAGAAATTGCCCAAGTCGGTGCGATTTCTGCCAACTCTGACCATGCCATTGGCCAGATCATCGCCGATGCCATGGAAAAAGTCGGTAAAGAAGGCGTGATTACGGTGGAAGAAGGTAAGTCACTGCAAAATGAACTCGAAGTGGTCGAGGGCATGCAGTTTGACCGCGGCTATATCAGCCCCTACTTTATTAACAACCCTGACAAGCAGGTAGCAGCTCTCGATGAGCCCATGATTCTGCTTTACGACAAAAAAATCAGCAATATCCGTGACTTGTTGCCAACTCTGGAAAACGTCGCCAAGACCAACAAACCCTTGCTGATCATTGCCGAAGACGTGGAAGGTGAAGCCCTGGCTACCCTGGTAGTCAATAGCATGCGCGGTATCCTCAAAGTGGTTGCTGTGAAAGCACCTGGCTTTGGTGACCGCCGCAAAGCCATGCTGGAAGACATTGCCATCCTGACCGGGGCCACTGTGGTGTCCGAAGAAACCGGCATGCAACTGGAAAAAGTGACCCTTGAACACCTGGGCCACGCCAAGCGCGTTGAAGTGCAAAAAGAGAATACCATCATTATTGATGGCGCAGGTGATGCAGCCAAGATTAAAGCCCGCGTGCAGTCCATCCGGACTCAAATAGAGGAAGCTACCTCAGATTATGACAAGGAAAAACTGCAGGAGCGCGTAGCCAAGCTGGGTGGTGGCGTGGCGGTGATTAAAATCGGCGCCGCGACCGAAGTCGAAATGAAAGAGAAAAAAGACCGTGTCGATGATGCTCTACACGCCACACGGGCTGCGGTGGAAGAAGGCATCGTTCCAGGTGGCGGCGTGGCTCTGCTGCGTGCCCGAAGCCGCATGAGCACTCTCAAGGGCGATAATGATGACCAGGAAGCCGGTATCCGCATCGTATTGAGGGCAATAGAAGAGCCCTTACGCGCGATTGTGAAAAATGCAGGTGAAGAACCTTCTGTCGTCATCGCCAAAGTGCTTGAGGCAACAGGTAATACCGGCTACAACGCAGCCACCGGTGAATATGTGGATATGGTGGAAACCGGTGTGGTGGACCCAACCAAGGTGACCCGCACTGCCCTGCAAAATGCAGCCTCGATTGCCGGTCTGATTTTAACCACTGACGCCACTGTGGCCGAACTGCCCAAAGAGGAGAAAAAGGCGCCGGCCATGCCTGAAATGGAGTACTAATACTGATTACTCAACGCCATGAACGTTTAAAGCCCCGCAAGGGGCTTTTTTTCTATCTGGATCGTGTAAATGAGACTTTGAGAAAAGCGCCATACATCATCAGGCAGGTCTTCTTGGCGGCAGATGCCTGAATGTAATCCGGCCCTTGCCCATGTCGTAAGGAGACATTTCAATGGTGATTTTATCGCCCGCCAAAATGCGTATTTTATGCTTGCGCATTTTGCCACCGGTGTAGGCAGTCAACTGATGCCCATTGTCCAACGTCACGCGATAACGCGCATCTGGCAACACTTCAGTCACTGCGCCCTGCATTTCAATCAACTCTTCTTTAGCCATGTGATTCCTTATCAATGAATGAAAAAAGCCCGCAATCGGGCTTTATAGGCTGAGCGTGAAGCCCAGGCTTGACTAAGCAATTACTTGAATCGCAGAAGCTTGCTTACCTTTAGGTCCTGTGGTTTCTTCATAAGAAACGCGCTGATTGTCTGCCAGGCTTTTAAAACCAACAGATTGAATAGCGGAAAAGTGAGCAAACAAGTCTTCACCACCTTGATCCGGGGTAATAAAACCAAACCCTTTTGCATCGTTAAACCATTTGACAATACCTGTAGCCATATCTAAATCCTTTGTAAAAAATGAAAGGGATAACCCTAGAAGGGCGAGGAACAAGTAAGCAGGATTAACGAGAGAACCAGGAGATACCACCAGAGAAAACAACAATGCTTGAACGTCGCGTATAGTCACTATGCGCCTTATGCACCACAATAGCAAATGTTATTTTCAAAAAATCCAAAATAAATCAAATATTTATTAATACCTCATCAATGTTGGCAATGGCTACACAGGCAATGATAAGTCTTTTTTACACTGTCAGTAGATTCGCCACCCCATCCAGGCCCACCACATTCAAGGCATACATCGCCTGCTCCTGCACCACCGGTTTGGCGTGATAAGCCACCCCTATCGCAGCCACCGCCATCATTTTAAGGTCATTGGCGCCATCCCCAATCGCAATCGTCTGCGCAGCAGACAGACCTAACTGGTCGCGCAATTTGATCAGCTCATCGGCTTTACGCTGGGCATCGACAATATCACCCACTATCTGGCCGGTGAGTTTGCCATCCACGATTTCGAGGGTATTGGAAACGGCATAATCCAGCCCCAGCTTGTCTTTGACGTGGTTGGCAAAAAAGGTAAACCCTCCCGAGACGACCATGGTTTTGATGCCATGCTGCTTGCAAGCGTCTATCCACGCTTGTGCACCTGGATTAAAGTGCAAACGCTCATCTATCACGCGTTGCAGGGCAGTCTCCGGCAAACCTTGGAGCAAAGCTACCCGTTTGCGCAGGCTGGCCGAAAAATCCAGTTCCCCGCGCATGGCCGCTTCGGTAATTTCAGCCACCTGTGGTTTAAGGCCCATCATGTCGGCAATTTCGTCTATGCATTCAATGGCAATCAAGGTCGAATCCATGTCCATCACACACAAGCCCATTTTCTGCAAACGGTGGGCATCTTGCACCAGGGCGCAATCGATCTGCTGGCTGGCACAAAAGGTTTTTACATCAATGTAGTCCCCTTCCGCCACTGGCAGGTAGTAGGCATGCTGAGCCACTTGCATGAACTGGGTATGTCCGCCAACCAATCCATGGATATGAGACAAATGCGCCATGCTGATGGCAGGGCCTTGAACCACTAAACGCATGATAAAAATCGTTCATTAAACAAAAGCGCGATTATACCAGTTGCCTACCGAAACGCTGAGTACAGGCTGTTTTTAAGGAGTATTTCCATTTTTGGATTGCCTCAAGCGATGGTATGCTTGCAGGCAAATTAAAAAACCCCGGGGAATGTATGAAACAAGACTCACAAACACTGCCTTGGCTTAACCTGCCAAACTTGCCCTTACCGCTCAAAGCACTGTTTATCGGCTACCTGCTGGTCATCGGCGTCGGGCTATGTATGGCGGGTTTGCAAATCATGCTTACACACGGCATGGCAGACGGTAAATTTGGTCTATCAGTCAATGATATTGTTTACAGCTACTACGGCGACCGCAGTGGTACCAAACTGGCGAGCAAGCTCAATGGATCCATGTCCGACAAAGCGCCACTGGAAGTACGCCAGGACATTATCAAATGGGCGCAATTAGGCGCACCGCAAGACCAGTGGGAATCACATTACAAACAGGTATTTGCCCAGCACTGTGTGATGTGCCACAGCAATATTCCGGGTATCCCAAACTTTACCAAATACGAGGAAGTGAAATCCCGCGCGGAGGTCAATGAAGGCGCCACCATCAGCGGCCTGACCCGTGTTTCTCATATCCACTTGTTTGGCATCAGCTTCATCTTTTTCTTCATTGGCCTGATTTTCAGCTTTGCGGTCAATGTGCCCAAAACCGCCAAAATTGTGGCGATTGGCTTTCCATTTGCCTTTCTGATTGTCGATGTGCTGTCCTGGTGGCTGACCAAGCTATCGCCGCATTTTGCCTGGCTCACAATTATCGGTGGGATTGGATATAGCCTGGCCTCAAGCTATATGTGGGTGGTCAGTATGTATCAAATGCTGGTGTTGTCACGCAGTGGCAAGATATTTGGTAATGCCTGGGCGCAAGATATTTAAATATCAGCGCTTGCGTTAAATGATTTAAAGAACCGCATCCACATGCGGTTTTTTTGTTTGCCGTCTAGCCTTGGCAGGGTATTTGCGCGAAAATAGAGGCTTAACTATTAAAACCACAAAACTTTCATGAATCTGCACGAATACCAGGCCAAACATTTACTGCAAAAGTATGGTTTGGCAACCCCGACCGGTCTGGTCGTCCAATCTGAAGAAGCTGCGGCCGCTGCCACCAAGGAATTAGGTGGCGAAGCCTGGGTTGTCAAGGCACAGGTCCACGCGGGTGGCCGGGGCAAGGCTGGTGGCGTCAAAGTCGTCAAGTCATCACTGGAAGCACAAACCGTCGCTGGCAGCTTATTAGGCAAACATTTGGTGACTTACCAGAATGCCCCTGACGGTCAGCCGGTACATCAGGTATTGGTTGAACAGACCTTACCGATTGCACGTGAACTGTATCTCTCTATGCTGGTGGACCGCACACTTGAACGTGTGGTCATGGTCGCCTCCAGCGCCGGTGGCATGGATATTGAAGAAATTGCGGCAACACAACCGGAAAAGATTCTGCAAGAAATCTGCGACCCACTCAATGGCCTGGTGGATTACCAGGCACGCAATCTGGCTTTTGGCTTGGGCTTAAGTGGCGACCAGATTGTTGCGTTTACCAAACTGGCCAAAGGTTTGTACAAATTATTCAAAGACAATGACCTGTCATTGCTGGAAATCAACCCGCTGATTGTGACGACTGACGGTAAACTGGTGGCGCTGGATTGCAAGATGATCGTCGACGATAACGCGCTCTACCGCCAGAAACCGTTTGCTGAAATCCGTGACTGGTCACAAGATGATGCCAAGGAAGCCGAGGCGCATCATAGCGGGCTCAATTATATTGCCTTGAACGGCAATATCGGCTGTATGGTCAACGGCGCTGGTTTGGCCATGGCCACCATGGACCTGATCAAGCTGCACGGCGGCATGCCGGCCAACTTTCTGGACGTCGGTGGCGGTGCCACGGCAGAAACCGTGACCAAGGCTTTCAAGATTATTCTGTCTGACCAGAATGTAAAAGCCATCCTGGTCAATATTTTTGGCGGCATCATGCGTTGCGACATTATTGCAACAGGGATTATTACTGCAGTGAAGGAAGTTGGCATGACGATTCCTGTCGTGGTCCGCCTCGAAGGCACTAACGTGGAGCTGGGCAAGCAAATGTTGCGCGACAGCGGTTTGAATATTATCTCTGCCGAAGGGTTGACTGACGCTGCCCAGCAAGCGGTTAAAGCAGTGAGCAAAGGTGTGTAGTCATGGCCATTTTAGTTGATAAGAATACCAAAGTGTTGTGCCAGGGCTTTACCGGTAAACAGGGCACGTTCCACTCCGAACAGGCGCTGGCATACGGCACAAAAATGGTTGGCGGCGTGACCCCAGGCAAAGGTGGACAACAGCATCTGAACTTGCCTGTGTTTAATACCATGCGTGAAGCGGTGAAAGAAACACAGGCCAATGCCAGCGTGATTTACGTACCACCACCGTTTGCGGCCGATTCCATTTTGGAAGCTGCTGACGCAGGCATTGAATTAATCGTGTGCATTACCGAGGGTATCCCCGCCCTGGATATGCTGAATGTGAAAGCGGCTTTGCGCGCCAATGGCACCAAACTCATTGGCCCTAATTGCCCAGGCGTGATTACACCGGATGAATGCAAGATTGGCATCATGCCTGGCTTTATCCATAAACGTGGCAAGGTCGGCGTCGTGTCCCGCTCCGGCACATTGACATATGAAGCCGTGCATCAAACCACTGCGCTAGGTTTGGGTCAAACCACTTGCGTCGGCATTGGTGGCGACCCAATCAAGGGCCTGAACTTTATTGAATGCCTGGAACTCTTTCAAAAAGACCCCGAAACAGAAGCGATTATCATGGTGGGTGAAATCGGTGGTAGCGATGAAGAGGCGGCCGCAGACTTTATCAAGCATCATGTGACCAAACCTGTAGCAGCCTATATTGCAGGCCTGACCGCACCAAAAGGCAAACGCATGGGTCATGCAGGCGCAATTATTTCAGGTGGCTCAGGGAAAGCAGAAGACAAAATTGCCGCCTTGGAATCTGCAGGCTGTGTTGTCGCTGACTCCCCAGCAGGTCTGGGCCAGGCAGTTCTGGCAGCAATTCAACGTGCCGGCAAATAACCCTTTACAGGAGATAGCATGAAGCATATTCCCCAGACGATGACATACCAGCTCAGCCTGTTGCTGTGCGGTAGCATGCTGTTAATGGGGCTTTGCCTGAGCGCTCATGCTGCCAGCAAAAACAAAAGCAAACCAGCGCCTGACAGTCCGATCATAGACAAATCAGCGATGGAGGTGCCCCCGCTTGACACCAGTGCCGACGTTTCTTATCTGCTGATTGCCGCTTCCAAAGGCGACATTGCCACTGTCCGCGCTTTGCTTAAAAGTGGCGCCAACCCTAACGTGACCGATACCGAAAAAATCACCCCGATTATGTATGCGGCCCGCAAAAATCAGGCCGAGGTCATCCGTGAGTTACTGACACACGGAGCTGATATCAACGCCAAGGATCAGGGCGGCTGGACTGCACTGATGTTTGCGGCCAAGAAAAACAATCTTGATGCCGTGAAAGTCTTGCTCGAAAAAGGCGCAGACGTAAAAGTGCGAGACCCTGCGGGCTGGAGCGCACTGGGACTTGCCGCCACTTCAGGATACAGTGAAGTGGTCGGCCTGGTCATTGCGCGTGGGTTTGATGCTAATGTACGCTCTTCCGATGGTAAAACGGTACTGATGTACGCCGCAAAAAGTGGGGATGTGCCTACCATCACCACGATACTCACACATGGTGCAGATGCCAACCTGAAAGACAAACTGGGCACCACGGCACTGATGATTGCCGCCAGAGAAGGCCATACTCCGGCCGCGATCTACCTGGTGGAACACGGCGCCAAAGTGGATGAGGAAGACGAGCATGAATGGACGGCGCTCACCTGGGCGGTTGAGAAAAACCAGGTCGAAGTCGCCAAAGCTCTGTTGGAACACAAGGCCGATGTCAATCATAAAGACAGTGAGGGCACGCCGTTGCTACACATGGCTGTCAGCAACAACGCCCCGGAAATGGCGGGCCTGCTGTTGGAACATGGGGCCAATGTCAAAACCCGTGATCAATATGGCTTAACCGCGTATGTATACGCACTCAAAGGCCAAAATCCCGCCATGGTAGAGTTGATCAAGGCGGCTGGCGGAAAATACTAAGCCTCATCAGCACTTAATTAGGGCACCATATTAGAACACCATGAAACTTGCAATTGCGCAAATGAACTGCATGGTCGGTGCCATGCAGAAAAATGCAGAACGTATCCTATCACTGGCCAATCAGGCCTATCAGTCTGGTGCACAGTTGCTGCTCACTCCTGAGCTCTCCTTGTGCGGCTACCCGCCTGAAGACCTGTTGTTCAGGCAGGACTTTCATGACGCAAACCAGCGTGTATTGCAATGGCTGGAGCAACACTTACCCCCCGCGATGGCTGTGATCATAGGTCACCCACACAAAGCCGGAAACAAACTGTACAACGCGGCTTCTGTGATTCATTCTGGCAGAATCCAAGCAACCTACCACAAACATCACCTGCCTAACTATAGTGTGTTTGATGAAGAGCGTTATTTTGAGGCCGGTGACCTGCCTGTGGTGTTTGAATGGCAGGGGGTGCGTTATGGCATACTGATTTGTGCCGACAGTTGGGAACCGGGGCCAGCCTTGCAAGCGCTGCAAGCGAACGCTCAAGTACTGCTAACTATCAATGCTTCGCCATACCATATGCATAAACAGCAGACGCGTTATCAGGTGCTGCGTGATCGCATCAAGGAAACTGGGTTAGCGATGGTGTATGCCAATATGGTAGGCGGCCAGGACGAACTGGTATTTGATGGGGCTTCATTCAGCATGAATAGCCAGGGTGAGTTGATGCACGAACTGCCCATGTTTGAAGAGCAGCTGGGTTATTTTGACATAACAGGTACGCAACCCCTGCCAGCTGACATTGCGGCGCCGCTGCCCATTGAGGCTGCCGTATATAAAGCCCTGCGCCTGGGCTTGCAAGACTATGTCAACAAGAACAAGTTTCCCGGCGTGGTGTTAGGCCTTTCTGGGGGCATAGATTCAGCACTGACACTGGCGATCGCAGTGGATGCATTGGGAAAAGAGCGTGTCAAGGCCGTCATGATGCCTTCGGAATTTACAGCCGGCATCAGTATCGATGATGCAGCTGAAATGGCTCGCGTTATCGATGTCGAATACAGCGTCCTGCCGATCAAGCCATTATTTGATGGCTTTTGTGACACGCTGGCTGGCGAGTTTGCTGGAAAATCGTTTGATACCACCGAAGAAAACTTGCAGGCACGCATCCGCGGCATGCTGTTGATGGCGATTAGTAACAAGTTTGGCAGTCTGGTCATCACGACCGGTAACAAATCAGAAACTGCTGTCGGCTACAGTACCCTGTATGGTGATATGGCCGGTGGTTTTGCGCTGATTAAAGATGTCCCTAAAACACTGGTTTACCGCCTGGCTGCCTATCGTAACCAAATCAGTCCTGTGATCCCGGAAAGAATTATCACCCGCGCACCCAGCGCCGAATTACGTGCCAACCAGACTGACCAGGACAGCCTGCCAGCCTATGAAATCCTGGACGCAATTATGGAAGCGTATGTTGAAAAAGATCTCAGCATTGACGCGATTATCCAACTCGGCTATTCCCGGGCTGACGTTCAGCGCGTTACGCGCCTGATAGACCGCAACGAATACAAGCGCAGGCAGGCAGCAGTAGGCGTGCGCATCACTGAGCGCGGGTTTGGCAAAGACCGCCGCTACCCGATTACCTGCAACCTGGCATTTTAAAAGCGACATTTGAATAAAAAGCCTTGCTTGCGTAAAATGTAGACAAAGTTTTATCCACGGAGCGTATATGAAAAAAGTAGAAGCCGTCATTAAACCCTTTAAACTGGATGAAGTGCGCGAAGCATTGTCCGCAATCGGCGTGAATGGACTGACCGTCACCGAGGTTAAAGGGTTTGGTCGTCAAAAAGGCCACACCGAGCTATATCGTGGAGCAGAATATGTGGTGGACTTCCTGCCAAAAATCAAAATTGAAGTCATTCTGGCTTCTGACATGGTAGATAGTGCAATCGAAGCGATTATTAAAGCAGCACATACTGGCAAAATTGGTGATGGCAAGATTTTTGTGACCTCTGTCGAACAAGTCATTCGTATCAGAACTGGCGAAACCGGCGAAGCTGCGATTTAAGCACACGGCTGATCTCTGACCGGGTGGCTGCACTGTTGATGCGCCACCCTTTCTTTTGCACGGTACCAATATACTCACATATCCATGTCCCTCACCCTGATTAAAACCGTCCTGTTATTAGCCGCAGCCAACCTGTTCATGCTGTTTGCCTGGTATGGTCATTTACGGGACTTGCATCAAAAGCCCTTATGGATTGCGATTGTCGCCAGCTGGGGAATTGCCCTGATTGAGTACTGTCTGCAAGTACCCGCTAACCGAATTGGTTTTACGCAGCTTAATCTGGGCCAACTTAAGATACTGCAAGAAGTGATCACACTAGTCATGTTTGTCCCTTTTGCCGTCATGTATATGCACCAACCACTCAAATTGGATTACCTATGGGCGGGTCTATGCATGATGGGTGCCGTTTACTTTATCTTCAGGGCCTAATGACTAGCCCTAATGGGCTATTTCCCAATTGTCACACAATAGCCATAATTGCACCCAAGCAACATCTCAATAAATATCTATCGGGGAAAATTATGTTGAAAAAACTCTTCATCGCAGCTTCATTATTGGTAAGCACTTCTGCATTTGCTGCAAGCACAACGACAACTTTCAGCGGCACAGACTTGTCCGGTTCTAGCGACGCAAGAACGGCTAAAATCAGCATCAGCTCTGCCTTTGATTTCGATTTAACAGGCATTCTTGATCCAAGCGTCAGATTCCTGCAAGACAATAATTCAGGTTTATACCAAGGTCTGACCTTAATCAGTGATTCAGACAGCACATTTGAATATGCCCCTATCATTCTGCCACTGAGCCAGTTTGACCTGACTCGTTACACATTCAGCATTTCAAATCTTGCCGCAGGCAACTATACTCTGCAGTTTAACCTGATCGGCGGTGGCTACTATGAAGGTAGCTACACTATCAGCACAATCACCGTGCCAGTACCAGAACCAGAAACTTACGGCATGATGTTTGCAGGCTTGGCTTTGATGGGCGTGATTGCTTTCCGTCGCCAGAAAAACAGCTAATCAGCTTCCTGTTCTAGCTTCATAATAAAAAAGCCTCACTGCTGTGAGGCTTTTTTATTTGTGCGTGCTGAAAACTAGTCCGCAAACACTTTACGCACCAAATCCAGATCTTCTGCAGTATCTACGCCAGTGGCTGGTGCATGGGCTGTCACCGTCACTGCAATTTGATAACCGTGATACAGAACCCTTAACTGTTCCAGGCTTTCAATCTTTTCTAATTCAGTGACCGGCAAACTGGCATATTGCTTGAGAAAACCGACACGATAAGCATAAATCCCAATATGACGGTAGGCAGCGATAGCGTGGCGATGCTCTGCATCACGGGGAAAAGGAATGGGTGCACGACTGAAATACATTGCATGGTGTTTGGCATTCAGAACTACCTTGACCACATTGGGATTATCGAATGTTTCGCTTTCATGCAAGGGATGACAGGCAGTAGACATGACCGCTTGTGCATCATTTGCCAGGGTCTGTGCAACGTCATTAATCAATACCGGATCAATTAACGGTTCATCTCCTTGCACATTCACCACGATCATGCCATCTGGCCAAGCCATTTTCTCAACCACTTCAGCAATACGATCGGTACCAGAGACATGGTCCGTCCGCGTCATGACACTAGCAACACCATAGGACTGAGCTGCCTGCATGATACCCTCATGATCAGTTGCAATCACAACTTCATTCGCCTGACTTTTTGCAGCCTGCTCAGCCACGCGGATCACCATGGGTTTGCCGGCAATATCCAGTAATGGTTTACCCGGCAAACGGGTACTGGCAAAACGGGCGGGGACAACCACTTTAAACATCATTACTCACTGTATTCATGTTCTTCAAGTCGGCGTGCTTCATCTTCCAGCATGACAGGGATACCATCACGTACCGGATAAGCCAGGCGTGCGGCTTTTGATACCAGCTCCTGCTTTTGCTTATCGTATACCAGCGGCCCTTTGGTCACCGGACACACCAGAATTTCCAGTAATTTAGGATTCATGTTTACTTCCTTTGCATTGTTGCAACAAGCCTGTGACATACGCTATCAGGGGCGTATCATGGCCCACGGACTGAAGCTCAGCGCTCACACGCAAAAACCAGGCATTGTCTAATCGAAGATGCTGACATTTTACGGCATCTTTCTCAGTCATCAGTATGGTTTTTCCATGCAGCGAAGCAAAATCAGCCTGCTTGTAAACATAATGGTCGGCCTGTGGCCGTAGCTCTACCTGCAAACCCATGCCCTCCAATACGTCGAAAAACCGCTGTGGATGCCCTATGCCCGCCATGGCCACCAGAGGTTGACCACGCAATACTTCAGTAGATGTTTCACTATTAAAGTCAGTCACAGAGGTCCAGGTATCCGGGCGTAAATTGAGTTGGTAACTCACTGCATGCGATGGTGCTACCGGTAACTGACCGCTTTCCACCACGATATCCACCTGCTGTAAGCGGCCAATTGGCTCACGTAATGGCCCGGCAGGTAACAACCTGCCATTGCCAAGTCCTAATGGCCGTTGTACGACAGCGATTTCGATATTACGCTGCAAGGCGTAATGTTGCAGACCATCGTCACAAATCAATACATTGACCTCGGGATGCACCTTCATTAACGCTGACCCACCTGCCACCCTTGAAGCATCTACCCAAACAGGGCAGCCACTGCGCCTGGCGATTAATAGCGGTTCGTCGCCAAACAATTCTGGCCGGCTATCTGGCATGACTTCTCCGCTATATTTCCCTCCGTAGCCTCTGCTCAAAATACCAGGAGTGTAGCCTGCTGCTTTTAATTGCTGAGCCAGGTAAATGACCAGTGGGGTTTTACCAACACCACCTACGGAAAGGTTACCCACAACAATCACGGGCACTGGCAAGGCCTGGCTCGAAAGCAGGCCAGCCTTGTAGCTCCAGCGTCTCACTGCTGCCAGCAAGGCAAACAACCATGACAAAGGGAATAATAGGCTTTGTGCCCAGCCTGTTGTTTGCCACTGTCGTTCAAACCATCGCCGCAACATCAGTCATCTTGAAACTGTTTATGATACAGTCGGCTGTAATAACCATTCTCAGCCAGCAGTGCCTGATGCGAGCCAGTTTCTATGATCTTGCCGTGGTCCATGACAAAAATCCTGTCGGCGTTTTCAACCGTACTCAACCGGTGTGCAATCACAATGGTTGTGCGATCCCGCATGAGGCGATCCAGCGCCATTTGTACATGCAATTCTGATTCACTATCCAGCGCAGAGGTGGCCTCATCGAGTAACAACACAGGTGCATTTTTCAAAATGGCGCGTGCAATGGCAATACGCTGGCGCTGACCGCCAGACAAGCGCACACCGCGGTCACCAATCTCACTTTGCAATCCTTGTGGCATTTGCTGGATAAACTCCCAGGCATTCGCCGCCTTGGCAGCCTCAATGACCTCCAACTCACTGGCCTCCCGCAAGGCACCATAGGCAATATTGTTGAAAATGGTATCGTTGAACAACACGATATCCTGGCTGACCAATGCAAATTGTGACCTCAAGTTCTCGAGATCGTAATTTTTAACATCAATACCATCTAATATGACTGCACCGTGTTGCGACTCATAAAAGCGTGGTAGCAGATTGACCAGCGTCGTTTTACCGCTGCCTGAACGGCCGACCAATGCCACTTTCTCACCCGCTTTAATTTCGAAGCTCAGTGAAGACAATGCATCTTTTTTTGCTTGAGGATAACGAACAGTGACATTTTCGAAACGAAGATTGCCCTGAACCCTGTCGCTACGATAGCCGCCACGATTATCTTCATTTTGCATATCCAGCACATCAAATACACTTTGGGCCGCAGCCAAGCCTGTCTGCAAGTCTTCATTGGCGGCGGTAATGTGCTTCACAGGCGCAATCAGCATCATTAAAGCGCCGACAAAAGCGGCAAACTCACCCACCGTGAACTGACCCAGTGCATAAAAAACAACCAGGCCCAACGCAATGGCAGATAAGACTTCAATCACAAAACTATTCAAACCGGAGATTCTGGCAGTCCTTAACTCAAGCTGCCTGTTGCGTGAGACAACCTCACCAAAGCGTTGATTCTCAAAGTTTTGCGCACCGAAAATCTTGACGATACGCTGCGCGGCAATCGCCTCTTCTGCCGTTTTGGTAATCTCACCCACGGCTTGCTGTACTTTTTTGGCATTTGCACGCAACTTGGGGGTTGTTCGCCCCAAATACATGCCCATTAATGGTGTGACGGCAGCAAACACCAGCGTCAATCGCCAATCAAGATAAAGCATATAGGCTATCAAGCCAATCACCGTCAACACATCACGCAATACATTGAGGGCAGAGCGAGTGACAACATTCGATAAGCGCTCAATATCATAAGTCATTTTTGAAACTAAATAGCCATTGGAGTTAGCATCAAAAAAGCTAACAGGTAACATCATCAGCTTTGCAAACACCTGCTTGCGCATTGTCTCAACCACCCGTCGAGCAACAATGCGAAGACTGTAACTTGAGAAAAAACCAGCCATCGCACGCAGAGTCATCAACCCAAATAACATCAAGGGCAAGATATAAACCTGTTGGGCGGACTGTTGTACAAACCCTTCATCAGTGACCTTCTTGATGAGTGCGAGAAAAGCCGTATTACTGAATGAAAGGACAGCTGTTGCAAAAATAGAAAGCGCAAAGTGCAACTTATACTGCCAAGCATAAGCAAATAGCCGCTTATACAACAGCTTGGGAGCGGTGGTAATGAGAGTGTCAGAATTGTTTTTTCGCGCCATTGGCTTCCTCGGCCCAACTGAAACAAACAGCCCGCCAAATGTGGCGGGCTTGGTAAGGCTCAATGCAGCCTGATTTTAAACAATGCATTAGCGGGAATTCACCTGCGTTGCAAAGGTGATATGTGTGTAATTCGCCATGCGTGCAGCTTCCATGATATTGACGACCGATTGGTGTGTGGCTTTGGCATCGGCATTGATAATAATGGTTGGCTCCTTGCCAGCTGGGCCTTCTGCACCGGCTTGTGTCAGTGCCGCTGACAAATCAGCAACCACCGCCCCATTCGCTTCTTTACCATTAACAAGGTAACGGCCACTGGCGTCCACCTCTACTGTAATCGTCAGCGGTTTTTCTTGTGGCGCATTGGCATCTGCAGTCGGCAGATTGATCTGCAACTCGCTGGTCCGTGAAAAAGTCGCACTGACGATAAGAAAAATAATAATCACCAGCAACACGTCAATCAACGGGATAAAGTTGATTTCCAGTTCCTCGTCGTGGCTACCACGTTTAAAATTCATGAGACTGCCTTTATATCCTGTCGCAAATAATGATTACTTATCCGCGGTCGCCGTGAATGATTTCTACCAGCTTGATGGCTTGTTGCTCCATGTCAACCAGAAAGCCGTCCACCTTGCTTTTGAAATAGCGGTAGGCAATCATTGAGGGCACGGCAACCACAATACCGGCCGCGGTATTGTAAAGGGCCACCGAGATGCCGCGGGCAAATTGCGCAACGTCATGGCCGCTGTTGGTGAAAGAACCAAACAGTTCCACCATACCGATCACGGTACCCAGCAAGCCCAACAACGGTGAAACGGTTGCAATCGTGCCCAAGGTAGGCAGATATTGCTCCAGTTTGTGTGCCACGGCACGGCCGGTTTCTTCAATCGCCTCCTTGGTCACCTCACGAGAGTTGTTCATGTTAGTCAGGGCACTGGCAAATACCTTACCCAGTAAAGAATGCGCCTCAAGACGGCTCAAGGTTTCACGGGTCACACCGCCTTGCTTTAACCAGTTTTGCACTTCTGGCAGCAGTTGCTCAGGCGTCACCACTGAGGCTCTCAATGCCCAGAACCGTTCAACAATAATCGCCAAAGAAATCACGGAGGCAATAATCAGAGGCCAGATAGGCCAGCCGGCCGCTAAAATAATTTCCCACACAGCAAATACTCCAGTTGTTTTTTTAAACTTCCGCTACTTTAGCGTTAACCAGCCCTGAGGGCAAGTTTTGCGCGGTATCCATCGGGTTACAATTGCCATTGCCTACTCTTCCCAATAATGTGGCTCAATCGCCCGCCAGCGAGCAACATGTGGTCGCTGGCCCTGCGTATAATCCAGCAGGATGGCACCATCCCTGTCCGAACGCAACACCTCACTGCCCAGCGCTTCGTAACGCGCCATCACTGCTGGCTTGGGATGGCCAAATCGGTTCAGGTAACCCACCGTTGCAATCGCGATTTCAGGTTGCACGGCTTGGACAAATGCCAGACTGGATGAGGTTTTACTGCCGTGATGCGGCATAGTCATCACATCCGAGGCCAGGCCGGCAACTGAAGATGCCAACATGGCCTGCTCAGCAAGCTGCTCGATATCGCCAGTCAGCAACAGGCTGCCATGAGCCGATACGATCTGAATCACACAGCTTTTGTCATTATCCTTGATGCCTGCCGGTAATGACTGGCCTGGGTAAATGACGCGAAAAGTCACGCCGTCCCATCCCCACACCTGGCCAGCCTGACAGGCCTGGCGCCGAACAGCAGCTGCATTGGGCAAAGACTGTAATTGTCCAAAAAATTTAGCCTCCGCTGTTAATGAGCTCAGGATCTTGCCGGTAGTCACGCCAGCCAGCACTGAGGCCATACCCCCGACATGATCATTATCATCATGCGAGATCACGACAATATCCAGCTTCTTTAACCCCAAATGCCGCAAATAAGGCAAGACAATACGCTGGCCGGCATCACTCTGCTCATTGTATACAGGCCCCGCATCATACAACATGGCATGTTGCGCTGTTTGCACCAGTACACTTAAACCCTGCCCAACATCAATGACGGTGACCCGCATTTGGCCCGGCTGCAAGCCCGGCAGCTTGGGTATACACAATGGCAGCCATAACAGCAAACCAGCCCAACGCAACGGCCAGCCGCGGGGCATCAGCCATACCAGTGTTCCCAGCAATGCAATCAACCATGCCCATAGAGGTGGCGTTGCCAAATAGCTGACTGCCCATGGCCATTGACGCAACCACTGCAAGGCATGTGCACAGGCTTCCCATATTCCCGACGCCAGCTGTAACAGTAAGTCAACAGGCAACAAGGCTCCCGCAATGGCCAACGGCACGACTGCCAGGCTGACCATGGGGATCGCCAATGCATTTGCCAACGGTGAAACCAATGACAATTGATTGAAAAACATGATGACCACTGGCACAAAAGCCAGGGTCACTGCCCATTGGGTATGCATGGCATTTTGCCATCCAGGGGCTGCCTGCAAACGGCCACCCATGGCAAATGCCAGGATCGCCACTGCCCCAAATGACAACCAGAAGCCTGGGGCCAGTACCGCCCAGGGATCAAGCAGTAAGACTATCCACATGGCAACACTCAGTATCCATGAAAATGGGAAACGCTGCTTGAGACTCAACATCGCCAAGACCGTCAGCAACATATAAAGCGTACGCTGGGTGGGAATGGAAAAACCAGCCAATGCAGAGTAGGCTATTGCAACCATTGCCCCACCTGTACTGGCAGCCAGGGTGGAGGGCAAATATAACGCCAGACGTGGTTGCAGACGCCATAGCCAGCCTGTACATAAATAGCCCAATGAAGCCAGCATGGTGATATGCAAGCCTGATATCGAGACCAAGTGGTTGATGCCGGTATCCACAAACAACTGCCAGTCTGGCGGCGCAATCTGGCTGTCATCACCGATAACTAATGCGCGCAGTACTGCGCTGGATGGCGTGATACCCAATACATGTTGAATACGCTCACCCACCTGAGATCGCCAGTGTGCAATAAGTGCGGCCGGCTGCCAGGCCAGTGAGCTTACTCTTTGCATGGGGGCTTTGCTAACAATAGAGCCACTTGCCCCTATCTTATTCGCCAGGGACCAGGCCGCATAATCGAACCCGTGTGGATTACGTGTCGCGTGCGGTCGCTTAAGTTTGACACTAAATTGCCAGCGCTCTCCCGCCTGCAATCGTGGCTGCGCTGAAGACTTTGCTTCAGACTCACCTTGAACTGCTTTATCTTGAGAGTGTTTTTCACGATAAGCCTGTTCATACAGATGAAGCCGCACTCTCGCAGGGATCGGACACTCTGGATTAAAACTGCGCTCAATCGCGAAATCCACATGCTGTCCGCGCGCATCGCGCTCAGGCACACTGACGATCACGCCTTGTACAGAAATCACCTGCTGCTCACAAGCGGCGGGCAAAGCTTCTTGCAACCGCCACCAGGCTCTGGCCTGCGCCCAGGCAAACCCCAAGGCCGCAATCAACACGATTATCCAAGCCTTGCGTAACAGGGCGTGGTAGCGGTGAGATAAAGAAAAACCAGCTATGGTGCCGATGTAACTCAACAAGCCAAGCAGCGCCAGGGCAGCAAACCAGGCTGCCCAAATTGTCAGTGACCATAGACGTGGTTGTTGCTGAAACAGCCAAACCCCAAACAGTAATCCGACTGTGGCGCCCGGCAGCATAGATTATTTAACCGGCGAGTTGCCCCTGCGTTGTGGTGGACTCTATGGCCTGCAAGCTGCCATCTTTTAAGTGATACTGCCTATGCATGCGAGCAGCCAGTGACAGGTCATGCGTGACCACCACCAGTGCCGTGGCATGCTGCGACTGAATATTCAACAACAGCTCAAACACCTGCTCTGCCGTTTGCCGGTCCAGGTTACCGGTAGGCTCGTCTGCCAGCACACAGCGTGGCTGGGTCACCAGCGCACGTGCCAGGGCTGCGCGTTGCCGTTCGCCGCCAGAGAGTTCACCCGGCGTATGCTCCAGTCGATGCGACAGGCCTACTTGCGACAAATAATGTTCAGCTTGCGCCAGCGCTTCACTACGAGGCATACGCCGTATCAATAAAGGCATGGCCACATTTTCCAGTGCGCTAAACTCGGGCAGCAAATGGTGAAACTGGTAAACAAAACCCAAATACTGGTTGCGCATCGCACTCTTTTCCCTCTCAGACAAGCTAGCCAGTGGCTTGCCCAGCCACTGCACTTCGCCTCGGGTAGGCGCATCCAGCCCCCCCAGCAAGTGGAGCAAAGTACTTTTCCCACTGCCAGAAGCCCCGACAATCGCCACATGTTCGCCCGCCGCCAACTGCAAATCTACAGCGGTTAACACCGAGGTATCCAAACCTTCATAGGTTTTTGCCAGGCCCTGGCATTGCAATATCCAATCACTCATAACGCAAGGCCTCCGCGGGATTCATGCTGGCTGCGCGTGCACTTGGGTACAAAGTAGCCACCAGGCTTAATAAAATAGACAAACCCACAATCGCCGTCACATCTGACCACATGAGTTTGGAAGGTAAATCGCTGATGTAATAAACATCTTTGGATAAAAACTGTACATTAAAGGTGCGCTCTATCCACGGCACCACGGTTTCTATGTTCAAAGCCAGGATCACGCCTAACACCGCGCCGGAAACGGTGCCTATGATGCCTATCATGGCGCCCTGTACCACAAACATTTTGCGGATCGCCTGCGGCGTCGCGCCCATGGTGCGTAAAATGGCAATATCCGCACGTTTGTCCGTCACCGCCATCACCAGCGTAGACACGATATTGAAAGCCGCCACGGCTACAATCAGCGCCAGGATAATAAACATCACGCGTTTTTCAAGCTGAATTGCCTTAAAGAAATTGGCATGTTGCTGGGTCCAGTCGGTAATGTAATAGTTAGGCCCTAATGCCTCTATCAACTCACGGCTCACGCGGTCCGCCATAAACAGGTCTGCCAGTTTCAACCGTAGACCGGACACCTGGTTACCCAGGCGATAGAGTTTGGCGGCATCATCGAGATGGATCAGTGCCAGCCCGGCGTCGTACTCATACATGCCAACCTGGAAAATACCCGCCACGGTAAATTGCTTGATGCGCGGCACCAGTCCGGCGGGGGTCACTTGCCCTTGCGGAGCCATGAGTACGACTTTCTCGCCAACGTGCACGCCGAGTGCCATAGCCAGGTCTGAGCCCAGCATGATATTGAACTGCCCGGACTGCAAATCCTTCAACTGGCCCAGTTTCATCTGGCTGGAAAGCTCAGACACCTTGCCCTCCTCACCAGGTAATACCCCCCGGATCAGCACGCCTTGTACAGCTTGGTCATGCGTCAACATGCCTTGCGCCATGATGTATGGTGCCACTCCTTCAATCGGGCTGGAAACTGCCTTGGATGGAATCGACTCAATCTGCTGTTGCAAGCCTTGCCAGTCAGCAAGCCCCATATCAAAACTGCGCACTTCGATATGTGAGGCCACGCCCAGAATGCGTTTGCGCAACTCATCCTGAAAACCATTCATGACCGAGAGGACGACAATCAATGCCATCACACCCAGCGCAATGCCTACCATGCTGGTCAGTGAAATAAACGAAATAAAATGGTTGTTGCGCTTAGCGCGTGTATAGCGCCAGCCTATCCAGTATTCATACGGCAAACGTTGCACCAGCGATTTGGCCAACGCAGAAAGAGTATTTTTCATGCCCGAATCTTAACAGCTTTTAATATGAATGCGGAACCGGACCTGGGTAAATCACTTCAACAATTCCTGGTTGTCAGCCTAATCTGACCCAAAGTTAGTCTAATGGCCGACTGAATCCCCTGCCATTTCTCTTTATGATGCAACACAAGGTCAGTGACCTGATTACTTAAATCAATTGAGGAGAACTCGACATGAATAAAGACATCTTCGAAGGTAACTGGAAACAACTCAAAGGCAAAGTCCAGGAGCAATGGGGCAAGTTAACCAACGATGATCTGGATGTGATCGAAGGCAAACGAGACCAGGTTGCCGGTAAAATCCAGGAGCGCTATGGCATCACTAAAGATGAAGCCGAAAAACAAATCGAAGCCTGGGAAAGCAAACACAGACATTAATTTTGCTCTGTGAATAAAAAAGGACAAGCACGGCTTGTCCTTTTTTAATGGGCATTAATAGAAAGTCATACGCATTAACCGGTGTTACGCAAACTGGTCGCAATGCCATTAATGGTTAACGGGATAGCCCATTTCAGTTTTTCATCCGTTTCGCCCTTGCGATATCGTTGAATCATTTCCACCTGCAAATGATTTAAAGGATCCAGGTAAGGCAGTCGGTCGCGGATGGATTTTGCAATCACGGGTTGAGTGGCCAAACGCTGCGTGGTGCCCAATAACAGGTTGATGGCATCCGTGGTCAATTTGTGCTCATGCTCTATGCGACTGAAAATCTCTTCACGCAGCTCGCGGTCTTCCAGCAAATGTGCATAGTGTCGGGCCACGATCAGGTCCGTCTTGGCCAGCACCATGTCCACATTATTGATCAGCGTATTGAACAGGGGCCAGTGTGCCTGCATGTCATGCAGCATCGCCAGGCGCACGTCTTTCAAAGCAGGATCCTGCTGCAAAAAATGCTGGATAGCACTACCCAACCCATACCAGCCGGGCAATAACAAGCGGCATTGTCCCCAGGAAAATCCCCAGGGAATCGCTCGCAAGTCTTCAATGCGCCGCGTGGATTTACGCGCAGCCGGGCGGCTGCCCAGGTTCAAGCCAGCAATTTCGTCTATCGGGGTAGTATTAAAAAAGTATTCGGCAAACCCTGGCGTTTCATATACCAGGCTACGGTAACTGGTCATGGCCGTGGTTGATAATGTTTCCATCACACTTTCGAAGGCTCGCCGTTTGGAGGATTCCAACTGGTCAGATGGGAACAGGGTGGCGTCCAGCGTCGCTGCAATCAGTGTTTCCAGATGCTGGCGGCCCACCACGGGGTCAGCATACCTTGTAGAAATGATTTCACCTTGTTCGGTCAGGCGTATCTGCCCATCGACTGTCCCCTTGGGTTGTGCCATAACAGCCTGGTAAGTAGGCCCCCCTCCCCGGCCCACCGTGCCGCCGCGGCCATGAAACAGGCGCAACTTCACGTTGGCCTGATTGAATAATTCGACAAGCGAAATTTCTGCCTTGTACAGCTCCCAGTTCGATGTCAGGAATCCGCCATCCTTGTTGCTATCGGAATAGCCCAGCATGATTTCCTGTTCACTTCCCTGGTAACGGATAATATGACGGATGCCTAGCAGGCTCAGCCATTTGCCCATAATCATGGGGGCGTCACGCAAGTCAGCAATGGTTTCAAACAACGGCACGATATGCAAATCTACCTGTATATTGGCCGACCCCCACACACCGCGCAGCAACCCGGCCTCGCGTTGTAACAAGGCGACTTCAAGCAGGTCAGACAGCGTTTCGGTATGCGAAATAATATATTGCCGCACGGCATACTCACCAAAGCGCTCACGCATCTCGCGTACTGCAACCAGCACGCCGATTTCCTTATGCACCAGCTCAGAATATTGCTGGAATGGCGAAAACAGCAGACGCGGCTGTTTGAGTTCCTCGAGCAGGACGCCGATTTTTTCGTCCTCATTAAACCCGGCATAATCAAAATCATGGCCTGCTTTATGCAATAACTCAGTGATGACCGCTTCATGCACATCCGACGATTGGCGAATATCCACCGTGGCCAGATGGAAACCAAAGCTATGGATGGCCTTGATCAGCTTGCCCAGTCGCGGGTAAATCAGGGCTTCGCCCTGATGCTGGCGTAAAGACTCGGCGATGATTTCCAGTGACTCTAGCAAGTCATGTGCGCTTTCATAAGGGTCGGCAGCGATACTTTCATCCACCACCCAGCCCTCTCCCGGCAACAACTGATCTGCCGTGACCAGCAAACGGTCATAGATGCCATTGAGTGCCAGGCGATAAGGTTCGTCTAGCCGATGTTGCGATTGGTCACGCGAGGTCCTGGCCATCTGCAATACAGCCTCGCTGACGCCGACCACACGGGTAGACACCGCCAGTTCGCGTTTAAGGGCTGCCAGTTCCTGCAAATAAAACCTGAACAAAGTAGTGGCCTGCAAACGCACGCTGTCCCGCAATGTTGTGCCGTTCACAAACGAGTTACCATCGCGGTCGCCACCTATCCAGCTACCCATGCGCAAAAAGCCCGGTAGCGTCACATCCGGCAATAGGTCAGACAGGTCGCGCTCGATGTCCTGCAATATCTCTGGGATGACATTGAGGAAAGTCGATTCATAATAAGTGAGAGAATTTTCAATCTCGTTTTGCACACTGAGCTTGGAATAACGCATCATCCGTGTTTGCCATAGTGCCGAGACTGCCCCTTGCAGTAACAAGGTGTTGCGCGCCAATTGACGCTCGGACACCAGATGTGACCTTTCGGCCAGCAGCTCGGCAATCTGGCGCTCAATATCCAGCACACTTTTGCGTTGCACTTCGGTAGGATGTGCTGTCAGCACGGGCGAGATCAGTGCATTTTCTAACAACGCTTTAATCGTTTCGGCTGGGATAGAAGCCGTCTTGATTTTCGCCAGGGTATACGACAGCATGCCGGGCGCCGGGGTATTCTGCTGGCAATGCCCCAATTGCTGGCCATATAAATCTTCGGCCAAGTTGGCCAGATGCTTGAAATAAGCCAGTGCCCGCACGACACGCACCGTATGCTCCAGGCTCAGATTGGCCAGTAACTGTTCGAGATCCAAAGAAGCCTGCTGATCGTGCGTCTGGTGAAAACGCAACGCCGCCTGGCGGATAGCGGCAATTTTTTGTGCGACCTCTTCGCCTTCCACATCCAGGACTGCTTTATCCAGCAGTGCACCCAATAACTGTATATTTTCGGCCAGTTGCGCCTCTGCTGAAACCATCGCGCTGGCAGCCAGTTTTTTTATCATGATGCCTCTCCTCAAGCTCAGCCTTACTCTAGCAACAAGCAGGCCATCTTTAAGCAGGATTTTTTTACTTTAAAATCATGATGTTGAGAAAAGCAATCGGTCACTTATATCGATAGCGGTGCACTCACTGCACTGATTTGGCCCAGGCTGTAACATACTGGCGTGTGCGTGAAGAAAACTGCATTCCTCTCATGCTAGACGCATTTAGGGTGACTTAATTCAAATGATTATTTTGGAAATTCGACATGACTTCTGACAGTAGAAATCGTGAATGGCACAGTCTGACTCAGAATGCCTTTACTCAGGCATAATAAGCAGATGATTCTCATTAACCTTGATCATTGGCTACAGCAAGTCCTCACAGTCTGGCAGTCGTTGTCAGCGCATGTGTGGCAGCAGGATGCTTTCCTGCTGCTAGTATGCATCATTGCCTGCCTGCTGCTGTTTTTTACCGGTACCGTGATCGGACTCTTTATTCAATCGCTATGGGGGATTTTTATCTCTAGCCGTCATTCTGACGAGGAGCAGAGATAGTCGTTGCTTCGTGTTATCTGGCATTTGCCGCGATCAGCTGCTGCTGAATGGCCGCCAGTTCACCAGCGACGTCTGCCCCATAATCGTCATACTGATGACCACCAGTCCGGGCATACCAGTACTCACTGTTCCAGGTATCGCCTTCAATTTTGTGCAGCACGGCATGAATCCAGTTCGCCATGGTATCACTATAATCCTGGGCGATGTTGTGGGCAGCATCCCAATCACCAGCTTGCGCCAGCGTGACCGCTTGCAACAAATGGCTGGCGTTAGACATTCACCGGGTACTCAATAGTCCCCTTCTGGATAAACTCGATTTTATAACCATCAGGGTCTTCAATAAATGCGATGACAATGGTGCCATGCTTCATCGGTCCCGCTTCGCGCACCACTTTACCTCCTTTGGCTTTCACCAGTTCACAAGCCTTATAGGCATCATCCACCTCTATCGCCATGTGGCCATAGGCCGTGCCCATGTCATAAGCGGTTTTGCCGTAGTTATAAGTCAGTTCCAGCACGGTATTGTCATACTCATTGCCATAACCAACGAAGGCCAGCGTAAATTCGCCATCCGGGTAATCCTGGGTACGGATGAGTTTCATGCCAAGCACACCGGTATAAAAGTCAATCGATCGTTGCAAATCTCCTACGCGCAACATGGTATGTAACACTCGCATTATTCACTCCTTGATGATCTGAATTATTTTTTAATGATTGTTTTAATTATTTGTTTGCAGTGATCCGCTGATATTTTTCCATGAGTTCCGCTTGTGTTTCGCGCCGCTCCGGGTCGAGCGGAATGCAGCTGATCGGGCACACCTGCTGGCACTGTGGTTTATCGTAATGGCCGACGCACTCCGTACACAACTCCGGATTGATTTCATAAATTTCTGCGCCTTGCGAAATCGCCTCATTAGGGCAAACGGGTTCGCACACATCGCAGTTAATACATTCGTCGGTAATAAATAAAGCCATGACTCTTAAATGTAGATATTCTACAGGATTGCAACCGCCTAAGCCGCTGCCAGTTTTTGCTTGATCGCAGCTTCGACGCCAGGTGACACAAACTGGTTCACATCACCGCCCAGGCGTGCGACTTCACGCACCAGGCTGGAAGAAATAAACATAAACTCCTCAGCCGGTGTCATAAACAGGGTTTCCAGCTTGGGATAGAGTTTGCGGTTCATACCGGCCAGCTGGAACTCATACTCGAAGTCACTGGCTGCACGCAGGCCACGAATCACCATCTGCGCGCCTTGTGCCTGCACAAATTGCATGAGCAGGCCGTCAAAACCAACGACACGGATATTATCGCCATCAAATACCGACTCCGCCAATGCCACGCGCTCTTGCAGGCTGAACAAGGTTTGCTTGCTGGTACTTCCGGCGACCGCCACAATCACCTCGTCAAAGAGGTTGGCGGCCCTACGCACAATATCCTCATGCCCCATGGTGATCGGGTCAAACGTGCCCGGATACACTGCGATTCTGACTTTACTCATGCACCTTTACCCCGATATTTTTTAAGGTGTGTCTATTATTGCTTGCGCTGTTATGTTTGCTTGCTCTGGCCGCAACAAGTGATAGAACACCTGCCCTGCCTTGCCGGACTTGACCACTTGCCAGTCCGGATCAGATTTTAACGCATATTCCGCTTCCACATACAGCACACCATCTTCTGCCAAGTGAGCCGACAGCAGTGGCAGCAATTTATCCAGCCATTGTTTATGGTACGGCGGGTCACAAAAAATCACATCATAACGCTGCCTGTTCTGAGCCAAAAACTGCAAGGCATCGATCTGGCGGATATCGGCTTGCGCTGCCCCCAGCAGGCGCTGATTTTGCAATAATGCCTGGAAAGGCGCTTTGGCCAGTTCCAGCATGGTCACTTGCCTGGCATTGCGTGACAAGGCCTCAAACCCCAGCGCTCCGGTCCCGGCAAACAAATCCAGGCATACCTTACCCGTCATATCTTGCCCTAGCCAGTTGAACAGCGTCTGGCGGACCCGGTCAGCCGTCGGACGCAAGCCTTCTGCATCTGGAAACTTGAGTACCCGGCTACGCCAAATGCCGGCATTGAGGCGAACTTGATTCATGAATGGCGTTCAATCCAATTGCGATGACAAAGCATGATTATAAATGGCTTAGACGCGAGAGCCATAGCGGCATGACCATAGACATCATCGTATCGTGCTATGATTCAGGGCAATTAACAGAGGAAAATAGCATGGAATTTTTATTTGGGTTTGGAATCTTGGGCAGCCTGATTGCGCTGGCACTGGGATTATTCTGGGTATGGATGCTGGTAGATTGCCTGGCGAATCAAAGCGAAGACAAACTGGTCTGGTTCCTGGTGATTTTCTTCCTGAACCTATTGGGTGCGTTTTTATACTACCTGCTGGCACGCAAAAAACGCATCTCACCCTTGGCTTAAAATTAACACAACTGCCAAATAAAAGCCGACATTTTGTCGGCTTTTATTTCATTGCTATTACTCTGCACCCACAATCACGGTGGCAAATCTGTCAGGGTGTATGCGCCGCTTAAATGCATCATTGATCTGTGAGACAGTCACCTGTCCCACATGCTGGTTAAAATTATCCAGGTAGTCCAAAGGCAGCTTGTAAAAGCCAATCATATTCAGGTACTCAAGAATTTTGCTGTTGCTGTCTATACGCAGCGGGAAACCACCTATCAGGTTATCCTTGGCAGCCGCCAGTTCTTTCTCGGTGACGCCTTTTTCGACAAATGACTGCACTGTTTCCATGACCAGCTTCAGTGCCTCATCCGCCTGTTCTTTCTTGGTTTGCAAGCCAATCTGAAACGGGCCTAATTGGCTCATCGGCATAAAGTAACTATATACGCTATAAGCCAGGCCGCGTTTCTCGCGAACCTCTTCAGTCAGACGCGACACAAAACCACCACCGCCCAGAATATAATTGCCTACATACAAGGGGAAAAAATCTGGATCACCGCGCATATTGCCTGGCTGACCCAGCAGAATATGTGCTTGCATGGCAGGATGGGGGAATTTCTTGACACTGGACGCCTTTAGTTCTGTGACCGGTGGAATAGCCGCGACTGCAGGCCCTTGCGGCAAGCCTGCGCTCAATCGCTCGGCAATCTGTTTGGCCTGGTCTGTGGTCAAATCCCCCATTAAGGCAATCACGGCTGACTTTGCCGTGTAATGCGTCTGGTAAAACTGTTGCAACTGACCCACGGTGAGTGATTGCACGGTGGAGATTTCACCATTCTGGTCCATGCTATACGGATGCATGCCATACACAGACTGCATAAAGGCCTTTTGGGCAATGCTGTCCGGTTCGGTTTCAGCCTCCTGCAGAGCAGCAATGATACGTGCCTGTTCGCGTGCCAGCACACTTTGTGGAAAATCAGGCTTGTGCAATACCAGCATAAAACTATCCAGGGCGGCCTGTTGTTCACTGGTTAATGTGCGTACTTTAAAGCTGGCCCGGTCAGCATCAAAACTGCCTCCCAGCACAGCACCAATATCGGCAAATCGGTTGGTGAGGGTTTCCTCGTCCAGGCCGCCAGCACCCAGCGTCATCAAGTGATGCGTCACCGCCGCCGCACCACTGGTTGCCAGCGTGTCATAAGCGCTACCGGCGCGGAAGTTGATACTGACATCCATCATGGGCAGTGAATGGTTTTCTACGAAATAGACTTCACTGCCTTCTGCTGTGGTCCAATGCTGGATATTGAGCGCAGCAAACACGCTGATGGCATACACTTGCAAGGCCAGTGCCAGCAAAACTGTTCTAACTAATACAAATACGTTCATGTGATTCCTTGATTCACCTGCCTGCCAGGTGACGGCAAATAGTGATAACTGCAAAACAATATCAGTGCTGATGCGGGCGGCCAGCCGGTTTCTGGTTGGGGTCTATCGGTTGCGGATCCAGGCTGACCAAGGTCATCTGGTCCGGCACCAAGTACTTCTTCGCCACGGCCTGCACTTGCTCAGAGGTCACAGCCTGCACCCTGGCGGCGTTATTCTGCAACAGGGACAACGGGTAACGCATGGTTTCCAATTGGCCAATCTGCATGCCCTGATAAAACATCGAATCACGTTTATACACATCGGCCGCAATCACCGCTGCTTTCACTCTGTGTAATTCGGCAGCAGTCACGCCTTTGTTTTTAACGTCTTCAATTTGAGTCCAGATCGCTTTGACCAGATCTTCTTGCGAAACACCTTCACTCGGAGAGGCCGCGACTTCAAAGGTGGAAGTCTGTCCACGGTTGGTGCTGTCATAGCCTGTATCAATTTCGAGGGCAATCGCCTGCTCACGCACGAGTTTCTGGTTCAGGCGAGAAGCATCATTACCACTGAGGATGCTCGATAAGACTTCCAGCGCATAAGGTTCCCAATCCTGCTCACTATAAGCCTCTCCATTTTTCAATGCTGGCGTATGAAAGCCCATGACAAAATAAGGTAACTTGGCAGGCGCCTTGACAATGGCACGGCGCTCACCAATTTGTGCTGGCTCAACCTGTGGTTTACGTACTGGCAACGGTTTGGCTTTCAGTTGACCAAAGGTTTTTTCAGCGAGTGCAAACACTTCCTGCGCCTTGACGTCACCCACCACCACCACCGTTGCATTATTTGGCGCGTACCAGGTTCGGTACCATTCTCGCGCATCATCTGCCGTCATGTTTTCAAGGTCATTCATAAAACCGACCACCGGACGGCCATAGGGGTGCGCCCGGTAAACCGAAGACTCAAACTGCTCATTGACGCGCGATTGCGGCTTATCCTCTGTACGCCAGCGCCGCTCCTCTTTCACTACCTCAATTTCCTTGGCAAACTCGGCATCTGTAATCTGTAAGTTGGCCATACGGTCAGCCTCCAGTTTAAAAGACAGCGGCAACCTGGATTTTTCCAGCTGCTGGAAGTAGCATGTGTAGTCTTTGCTTGTGAAGGCATTTTCCTTGCCACCTGCAGCGGCAATCTGCCGTGAGAACATGCCAGCGGGGACCTTCTTGGTGCCTTTGAACATCATATGTTCAAGAACGTGTGCAACGCCTGTTTTACCATTCACTTCATCCAGCGAACCGGCACGATACCAAACCTGGGAAACGACCACAGGTGCACGGTGATCTTCCTGCACAATGACCTTCAGGCCATTTTTTAACGTTTTTTGTTCAATGTCAGCCTGCGCCAGCACCGCATGCGTGCTCATGTAAAGCGTGAGCAATCCAGCCAGGGAAACCGTTTTTTTCATGGGATACATTATCTCTCTGAGATCAATTAAAGAGTTGGGATTTGAAACCTTGTATGTGACTGATGCATCAATGACTAAGTTCGCGATTGCTTGAATGGACGACGTCCGCGCACTGTAAGCAAAAGCTTGCCGTGGCGGGAATCGTCGATTCGGCTTAAAATAACCATATTACCGAGTTTTCAGCCACCATGTTTAATCCTTTTGCTAAAAAGTCCGATCCCGTCACACCAGCCCCCGCAGAGTCTGCCAGCCTGAGCTGGACGCAACGCCTTAAAAATGGCTTGTCCAAAACCCGCCTACAGTTGGGCGGGCAACTGAGCGCCCTGTTTGGGGGCGGAAAAATTAATGAAGAGATTTATGAAGAGCTGGAAACCATCTTGCTTACTTCAGATGTTGGTGTAAATGCCACCCAGTATCTACTCGAACAATTGCGTAACCGTGTCAAGAAGCAGGATTTGCAAGACACCATCGCGCTCAAACAGGCCCTCAAAGACACCTTGCTGGAACTGCTGAGCCCACTCGAATCACCGTTGGATGTCAGCCCACATCATCCATATGTGATGATGATGGTGGGCGTGAATGGTGCAGGCAAAACCACCACCATAGGCAAACTGGCAAAATACCTGCAAGCACAAGGCCATAGTGTGCTGATTGCCGCAGGTGATACTTTCCGTGCGGCCGCCCGTGAACAGTTACAAGTCTGGGGCGAGCGTAACGATGTGCATGTGATTGCCTCTGAAAGCGGTGATCCTGCCGCCGTGATTTACGATGCCGTGAACTCAGCCATTGCCAGGAAAATTGATGTGGTAATTGCGGATACCGCTGGCCGCCTGCCTACGCAGTTACACTTGATGGATGAAATCAAGAAAGTACAACGCGTGATTGACAAGGCCTTGCCAGGGGCACCGCATGAAATCCTGCTGGTACTGGATGCCAACACGGGCCAGAACGCCGTCAACCAGCTCAAGGCTTTTCATGAAGCCCTGGGAGTCACTGGATTGGCACTTACAAAACTGGATGGCACAGCTAAAGGTGGCGTCATCGCCGCGATTGCCCACCTGAGCCAACAATCTGCAAGCAAAACGCCGGTACGTTTTGTTGGGGTAGGTGAAAGCATAGACGATTTACGTCCATTTAACGCCAATGATTTTGTTGATGCTTTAATCGACGACTAGCATGGCTCTCGCTAAACGATGATCAATTTTAAAAATGTCAGCATGCGCTATCCCAATAGCGCGCATTTATTCCGCCAGGTCAGCTTTCATATAGACAAAGGCGATTTTGTACTGGTCACCGGCCATTCGGGGGCAGGCAAAAGTACCCTGCTCAAACTCATGGCCGGCATAGAGCCGCCATCCAGTGGCCATATCCTGATCAACGAACAAGACATCAGCCAGCTACACCCTAATGCTGTGCCCTATCTGCGACGCCGTTTTGGCCTGGTGTTCCAGGACCACAAACTACTGTATGACCGTAACAGCTTTGAAAATGTGGCGTTACCGCTGAGCATACAGGGCATTACTGGTGAAGAGGCCGCGCGTCGCGTGCGTGCTGCATTGGATAAAGTAGGCCTGCTCAATAAAGAAAAAGCCATGCCGATCACTTTATCTGGTGGCGAACAACAGAGATTGGCGATTGCACGTGCCGTGGTCAGCCGTCCTTCGATTGTGATTGCTGACGAACCGACGGGTGGCCTGGACCAGGCTGCGTCACTGGAAATCATGCAGCTACTCAAAGCGTTTAATGATGTCGGCGTGACTGTCGTCATTGCCATGCATGATGTCGCCCAAGTCAGCACCATTGCCTATCGCACTTTGCATATCGACCAGCAAACCATCAGCGCCATGCCGGCACAAACGGCCATGTTATGACAGCCAGATTGAGGAGAATAGCTGCATGAAAAACTGGCTCAACCAACACGCACTCGCCATAGACCTGGTCTTGCAACGCCTGAAGTCGCACTGGCTGAATACGCTCACCATCTGTATGGTGATTGGCATCACTGTCACCCTGCCCGGCCTGCTCTTTGTCGCGCTAGATAACTTGCAGGATATGTCCCGTTCAATTAAACAGGATGCGCAAATCAGCGCTTTCCTCAAGCCGTCCGTGAACGCCAATCTCATTCAGCGCCTGATTAATGACGTCGAAGCCTTGCCACAGGTTAAAGAAGTACGTTACGTACCGAAAGAGGAAGCCATTAAACAACTGAGCGCACAGTTCGTACAAAAAGACCTGCTGGCAGACTTGCCGCAAAACCCGCTGCCGGATGCCTTGTTCATTACATTGACCGATACCCAGCCAGCCTCAGTCAAACCGGTGCAGGCGTTACTGCAAAAACGTGGCGAGGTCGAAGAACTGGTCATCGACAGCGTCTGGATAGAGCGCCTGCATTCCATGCTAGTACTCGGCAAACGCATTGCCATCATCTTTGCCAGCCTGCTAGGCATTGCCATGATTACGGTAATCAGCAATACCGTGCGCATGCAGGTGCTCACGCACGAGGCCGAAATTGAGGTCAGCCGACTGATAGGCGCCACGCACAGTTTTATCCGGCGGCCGTTTTTATATATGGGCGGTGCCTACGGGCTGGGTGGCGGGTTGATTGCAGTGGCCTTGCTGTTTTTGATTGTATGGAATTTAAGGCAACCTGTGCAGTTACTGGCGAATAACTACCAAAGTAATTTTCAGCTGGTATTTCACCTGTTTAATGTGGGCGGGCTCATGCTGGTGGCAACCACTGCCATCGGGTGGATTGCGGCGTTTATTGCATTGACGCAGAAGCGATAGCAATCTCACTCTCTTCTATTGCGATGTAAACAACGTATCTTTTCGCCTTTAGGCGACCGTTCTTTCTTATGCTTGTCAATAAGAAGGCAAAGAACAAGACACCCTAGCTTCCGCTTGACTCCTGCGTTGCTCATCAGCGTGGGCGTCCATTGAAACTCGCCCTAACAAGCCACACACTTCGTGGCTTGTTGCGGAGCTCAAACAGGCAATGGCCGACACCTCCCACGCTGACTGCGCTACTCGGCGCGGCAGATAGGGGCCCATAAAATCACACGTTTTCCCTTTGGTTAGATTTTTTTGCATTGCGTCGCGCTCGATCACCGTGAAAAACAAATGGTTTTTTAGTGCAGCTTTGACGTGAAAAGTTATTTAGCGCCCTGAATTAATCATGCTCAACTGACTTCTCATCGTGGTGGGTTTAAACGGGCCCCTATCTGCCGCGCCGAGTAGCGCAGACAAAACAAGAATAAAGGGAGCGACTGTTCGAGTCCCGCAGCAGCTCACGCATTGTGTGAGCTGTAAGGTCGAGTTTCGTGACCGCTTGTTTTGGTGAGCAACGCAGGAATCAAGCGGAAGCTAGGGTGCATTTCTTTTGGTTACTTATTCTTTGGGCAAGCAAAGAAAAGTAACTCGCCGAGAGGCGAAAAGAAAGGTTACTAAATGAGTCTACCTATGCTCACACATACGCTAATACTAATTAACATTCAGGTAAGGTAACTCACTGACTCACTGCGAAACATAATTCGGCCCACTGCCCCCCTCTGGTGGCACCCAGGTAATATTCTGAGTAGGATCTTTAATATCACAGGTTTTGCAATGAATGCAGTTTTGCGCATTGATCTGCAATACCTCCTTGCCAGCCTGCTCAACAAACTCATACACCCCCGCTGGGCAATAGCGCTGCTCAGGCCCGGCATATTTCGGCAAATTCACGCGCTCCGGGATATCAGCCACAGCCAGTTTCAAGTGGCAAGGTTGCTGGTCATCATGACCAATATTGCACAGGCTGACCGAACTTAGTTTATCAAACGTGAGCACGCCATCCGGCTTGGCATAGCTGGGCTGGCGGCTTTGCTTGGCTTCTGTCAGAGTCGCATGGTCAGCGCTGGTATGCTTCAATGTCCACGGAAGGTTCAGTCCCCAACTGGACAACCACATTTCTATGCCACCGAAGACAGTGCCCACCCAAGTGCCCCAGCGTGACAAATAGGGTTTTACATTACGTACGGCAGATAATTCTTGCCAGATCCAGGAAGCACGCAGTTTTTGCGGATAACTGGTCAACAGTTCGGGCGCGCCCTGCTGGATCGCCTCGAAAACAGATTCTGCGGCCAGCATACCGGACTTCATGGCGTAATGAGTGCCTTTGATTTTAGGCACATTCACCAGGCCTGCGCTGCATCCCAGCAAAGCACCGCCAGGGAAAGCCATTTCAGGCAGAGATTGTGTGCCGCCTTCGGAAATCGCGCGCGCCCCGTAACTGATGCGCTGACCACCTTCAAGCAAGGCTTTTAATTTAGGGTGTGTTTTATAGGTCTGGAAAGTATCAAACAGCGACATGTAAGGATTACTGTAATCCAGATGCACCACATATCCGACAGAGACCAGGTTTTCGGCGTGGTGATAAATAAAGCCACCGCCACCAGTATTGGCATCCAGTGGCCAGCCCAGGGTATGTTCAATCAGGCCTTTCTGGTGATTTTCCGGTTTGATGCGCCAGATTTCCTTGAAGCCCAAGCCATACTTAGCAGGGCTCGAAGTGGCACGCAGGCCATACCTGGCCTCCAGCTGTTTGGTCAACGAACCGCGGGTACCCTCGGCCACCAGCGTATACTTGGCACGGATTTCAATGCCTGGCGTGAAATTGGCGGTGGGGTTGCCCTGTTTATCCAGGCCCATGTCGCCGGTGATCACCCCTATCATGCGGCCCTGCTCATCATAACTGGGGGATTGCGCGGCGAAACCGGTATAGATCTCTACACCCAACTCTTCGGCCTTGCCAGCCAGCCAGCGGCAGACCTCGCCCAGGCTGATGATGTAATTGCCATGGTTACGCATGAGCGGGGGCAACGACCATTCTGGCATGGTCCAGTTTTTTTCTTCGCTCAACACCACAAACGTATCTTTATTAACGGGGGTATTCAGTGGTGCGCCCAAGGCCTGCCAGTCAGGAAACAGCTCCTGCAAGGCTTTGGGGTCCAGAACGGCACCTGAGAAAATATGGCTGCCGACTTCGGCGCCTTTTTCCAGCACGCAGACATTGAGCTCCTGTCCTTGCGTCTGTGCCAGTTGTTTCAAACGGATGGCCGCAGACAAGCCTGCCGGGCCCGCCCCTACTACCAACACATCATATTCCATGACATCTCTGTCCATACTTGCTCCTTCGTCAGGCAATTGCCGGGATATCGATCAGGTCACTACGCGTCGCCCCTTGGGTGAACGCCTGGCAAAAGGCCAGGAACTGCCGAATGCCACCGGTCTGATATTTTTGCCTGTGCCATAAAAAATAAAAATTGCGGTGAAACTGCAAACTGTGGTTTTCAATCGGCACCAGGCTACCACGCCTGAATGCGTCCTTAAGCGCCAGCCGTGAAATACAGCCGATGCCGAGGCCGGACTCTACCGCCCGCTTGATCGCCTCGGTATGCTCCAGTTCCAGCGTAATATTGAGTCGCGAATAATCCTGCTTGAACGCGCGGTCAAACGTCTCGCGTGTGCCAGAACCCTTTTCGCGCACGATCCAGGGTTGCAATAATAAATCTGACTTATGGATGGTTTTACCGGTGTTTGCCAGCAGCGCCAGCGGATGCGTAGGCGCGGCAAAAATCACCAGTTCGTCTGCAATCCATGGCGCGACAGCGATCTCTGGATGGTTACACTCGCCCTCTATCATACCCAAATCCAGTGTATGGTTCGCAATTTGCTCGACGATGGTCCGCGTGTTTTGTACCTGTAGCTGGATATGGCTTTGCGGATACTGCTGCAAAAATTTGGCCACTAGCAAGGTCACCAGGTAATTACCCACGGTGAGTGTCGCGCCGATTTTTAGGTTGCCGTAGCCTTGCTGGCCTTGCAACATACGCTCAATTTCCCGCGCGCGGTCTAGCAATTCTACCGCTTTGGGTAATAACTCCTGACCAGCTTCATTGATGCGCAAAGATTTACCGACACGGTCAAACAAACGGATATCGAATTGCTTTTCAAGCTCAATAAGCGCGGTACTGGCAGCGGATTGGGACAAGGCAAGCTGGTCACAGGCCCGGGATACGCTGCCCGTGCGGCTGATTGCAACAAAAATCTCGAGCTGCCTGAGCGTGTATTTCATTGAAGGTAATGTGATTGCACGGCATTTGAGCCGCATCAAAATCAATCTAAAAAATAGATATATATTATTATAATAATCAATTTAATAAATATTACAAACTGGCTTAAAATGCCCGGTTACGAATAAAACCCCTAACAAAGGCAAAACGTTTTATGAAAGCACTGGTAGCGATCAAACGGGTCGTTGATTATAACATTCAAGTCCGGGTGAAAGCGGATGGTTCAGATGTGGATATTGAGGGCGTCAAAATGGGCGTGAATCCATTTGACGAAAACGCGATTGAAGAAGCGATCCGCCTCAAGGAAAAAGGCATTGTCACTGAAATTGTGGCTGTCACTATAGGCAGTGCAGCCAACCAGGATATCCTGCGTCATGCACTGGCCATGGGTGCAGACCGTGCCATGCTGGTAGAAACCCAGGAAACCTTGCACTCCCTGGGCGTGGCTAAGGTACTCAAAGCCGTGGTCGAGCGCGAGCAACCCACCCTGATTTTGCTGGGCAAGCAGGCCATTGATGATGATGCCGGCCAAACTGGCCAGATGCTGGCAGCCTTGCTGAAACTACCACAAGCGACTTACGCTTCCCAAATCACCATTGAAGGCAGCCAGGCCACCGTGGTCCGCGAAATTGATGGCGGGACAGAAACACTGGCAATCAGCCTGCCCGCCGTGATTACTGCGGATTTGCGCTTGAACGAGCCGCGCTATGTCAAACTGCCCAACCTCATGATGGCGAGAAAGAAACCATTGGAAAACGTGCCACTGGACTCGCTAAATGTCTCCCTGACGCACAATGTGCAACAGCTCAACGTCGCCACCCCGCCCGCCCGCCCTGCCGGCGTCATGGTGAAAGATGTGAATGAGTTATTGAGCAAATTGCGTACGCACGAGGGGATCATTGCATGAGAACACTGATTATTGCCGAACACGACGGCCAACACTTGAACGAACAGGTCGCGCGCGCCGTCACGGCTGCGCAGCAATGGCAGCAACCTGTGGATATCCTGGTGGCAGCCGCACAGGCAGACACATTGGCCGCACAAGCCGCAGCCATCCAAGGGGTAAGCAGCGTACTGGTTGCCAGCGATGCCGCCTTGCAACACCCAACCGCAGAGCACCTGGCCGAGATCATTGTGCCGCTGGCTGCGAACTACACAGTCGTACTGGCCGCGCATAGCGCTTTCAGCAAAAACGCATTGCCACGCGTGGCTGCCCTGCTGGATGTGAACATGATTTCTGACGTGTTGCAGATCGTTAGCGCCAACACCTATGTTCGTGGCATCTATGCGGGCAACGTGCTGGCGACTGTACAAAGCAGCGACAGCAAACAGGTACTGACCGTCCGTGGCAGCAAATTTGCGGCGGCAGCCAAAGACGGCGCTGCCGAGATTAAAGCGGTTGTAACGCCTGCTGCGCCAGCCGGAAGCCGCTGGGTGGCCGAAGCCTTTAACAAATCTGAGCGCCCACCCTTGGCTGCCGCCAAGGTAGTGGTTTCCGGTGGCCGTGCCCTGGGGAGCGCCGAAGCGTTTGCCGAAGTCTTGGCGCCATTGGCCGACAAACTGCATGCCGCGATTGGCGCCAGCCGTGCCGCGGTGGATGCCGGTTATGCACCGAATGACCTGCAGGTTGGCCAGACCGGTGTCGTGGTGGCCCCCGAACTGTATATCGCTGTCGGCATTTCTGGCGCGATCCAGCATGCGTATGGCATGAAGGACAGCAAGGTGGTAGTCGCCATTAACCAGGACCCCGAAGCACAGATTTTCAAGATTGCAGATTACGGGCTGGTTGCCGACCTGTTCGAGGCCGTGCCGCAACTGACGGCTGCGCTATAATGAATCCTTTAAATTAAACCTTTCAGAAATCTACTTCATCTCATGAGTAAAAAATATTCTACCGAAACGGTGTTGAGCGTTCATCACTGGAATGACACGTTGTTCAGCTTTAAAACCACACGCGACCCAGGCTTGCGCTTTGAAAACGGCCAGTTTGTGATGATAGGCCTCGAAGTGGATGGCCTGCCATTGACCCGTGCTTACAGCATTGCCAGCCCAAACTATGAGGAACACCTGGAGTTTTTCAGCATCAAGGTGCCTAACGGCCCGCTGACTTCACGCCTACAACACCTGAAAGTGGGCGACCCTCTACTAGTCAGCCGCAAGCCGACTGGCACACTGATTACCTCAGACCTGAAGCCAGGCAAAAACCTGTACTTTTTCTCTACCGGCACGGGCCTGGCGCCGTTCATGAGCCTGATCCAGGATATCGAAGTGTATGACCGCTTTGAGAAAGTCATCCTGATTCACGGCGTGCGTTATGTCAATGAACTGGCTTACGAAGACTTCATCACCAAAGAATTACCGAATAACGAATTTTTTGGCGAAGAAGTACGCAATAAACTGATTTACTACCCCACAGTCACCCGCGAACCCTTCAAAAACATGGGCCGCCTGACTGACCTGGTAGAAAGTGGCAAACTGTTTACCGATATCGGCCTGCCACCACTGAATCCGGAAACAGACCGCGCGATGATTTGCGGCAGCCCGGCCATGTTGGTCGATACAGCCGCCATGCTGGACAAACGTGGTTTCAAAGTTTCGCCACGCATTGGCGAACTGGGTGACTATGTGATTGAAAAAGCGTTTGTCGAGAAATAATTAATTCATCACATCTTTCGCTGGCTGTCATGATGAAACTATCGCCGTGACAGCCATCGCCCACCTCACCTTCAAACGGCAAACCTACCTGATTTGCCTGCCTTAGCCGGTCTACTTGCTGCATTATTTCTCAGGAATACGATTCACAGACAATCATGCCGCGCCTGCTTTACCAGCCATCAAGTATGCAAGCGTGGCGGTTATTGATCTAGTTTAACGTTTGGCATCCTTCATACCGATGGCCACCAGTATCGCCAGCACAAACACCACCGACAGCAATAAGAAGCCTTGTGCATAGGCCTGGAATACTCCTGGGGCAACCGCACCCCATACCTGCTCACGCCATTCCATAAACACGGCCATCAAGGTTACGCCGACGACACCACCCAATTGCCGCGCATAGCTGACCACCACGGATGACTGCCCAAGGTGTTGTGGTTCCATTTCGTGTAAGGTCGCAAGGTTCAACGCAGGCAAGATGAGGCCCAACCCAATGCGGCCAACCACTGTCGCCGCAACAATTTCCCAGTACTGGACTCGCGTTGCCACCACGACGAAGACTAAAAACGAGGCACCGAATATGGCCAGGCCCGCCAGGGTAATGCGTCGGGGAGAGAATTTGTCTGCCATGCGGCCTGCCAGCGGAATGGTCAGCACCAACGCGATACCAGAAGGCAACAGCAGCAAACCGGCATCGGTCGCGCTAAAAGCCATGGCATTTTGTAAAAATACAGGGATCAGGTATGTGGAGGCAAACAGGCCAAAGCCATAGGCAAAGGCCACAAACGTGCCCCGGCTGAAGGTGGGCCTTGAAAACAGGTGCAATTGAATAATCGCATGCGGCAACCGATGTGCATGCCGGATATAACAGATCAGCGAAACCACCGTGAGGATGCCATAGCCCCAGGTCCAGATGGCGACCACGCCACTGTGATGCAAGCTGGAAACGAATTCGATCAGCCCTATCGTTGCCGCAGACAACCAGCCTAATCCAGGCCAGTCAAACAGCGGCACCTGTTTTTGACGTGGGGCTGGTAACCAGACCTCTGCACTGACCAGCGCCAGCAAGGCAAATGGCACACCCAGTAAAAAAATCGCATGCCAGCCAAACTGGTCGAGCAACCAGCCACTGATGGAAGGTGCGATGGCAGGCGTAAACGCAATACCAACAATCAGGATGCCGGAGGCGCGCCCCTGGATATGAGGCGGAAATAAACGCATCAAGGCCATGATACCCAATGGCTGTAACACCCCTGCTGCCACGCCCTGCAACAATCTTGCAATCACTACCTGTACAAAAGTCTGCGCATAAAATCCGGCCACACTGGCGGCAATCAGCAACCACAGCGCTGCCATAAATATGCGACGCAAGCCAAAGCGCTCAAGCCACCACGCGGCTGGCAACATGCCTATGGTCATCGCTGCCAAAAAGGCTGTCATCGCCCATTGCACATGGTCTTGTCCCAGATGAAAAGCATGTGTCAACGCAGGTACGGCCACATTAAAGCTAGACGTACAAAGCACCCCCGCAATCGTTCCCAAACCGACAATCAGCAACACCATCCATTTATAGCGTTCGCCATAACGCTGATTCAGGACTTCAAAAGTGAGCGCTTGTGTTTGCAGGAGCATATATTCAAAAAGTTTTTATATCAGGAGACTAGGGCCTGCATCTTTTGCAGGGTCACTAGCTGAGACCCCGCAAAAAAAGCAGGGTTCTAGTCCAATCATTTTTTCCTGACATTAAAACAGAACAAACATCCAATCTCAACCAATTGATTTTTATAAACAATCTTCCATGTGCATCTGGCTTTGCAAACTGGCATTGTTATTGCAAAAAGTCATTTATTTAAACGAGGAGCGAATGTGAAACGTTGGATGTTATATACCTGCCTGGCTTTGCTGACTCAAGGTGCATTGGCAGATGAGGCTCTGGATAATGAACTGGCCAGCCTGCAACATGCCTGGGCAAAAGCCACCTACCAAACCCCTAAAGACCAGCAGGAACCTGCCTTTAAAGCACTCACCGAGCAAGCCCACCAGCTGTCAGCAAAAAATCCCGAGGCCAATGAGGCCATGATTTGGGAGGCGATTGTACTGAGTGGTTATGCAAAAAGCATGGGGCCATTGCATCCCATGAACGCCCTCAAAGCTGCGGAACAGGCGCGCGACCTGCTGCTAGCCAGCATCAAAACCAATCCGCAAGCATTGAATGGCTCAGCTTACACCACGCTGGGCTCACTCTATTTCCGCGTACCCGGCTGGCCGATTGGTTTTGGCGACAAGAAAAAAGGCCGAGAATATCTTGAGAAAGCGCTACAACTGAACCCGACCGGCATAGACAGCAATTACTTCTATGCCGACTTTTTGCGCGCACAGGGCGATTACAGCCAAGCCGTGACCTACTACCAGAAAGCGTTGCAGGCACCCGCACGACCAGGCCGTGAAGATGCAGATGCCGGACGTAAACAGGAAGCAGAAGAAGGGTTAAAACTGGCTCAAAGCAAGTTGAAATAAATGAAAGTCAGTTTGCGGCATATCCTGATTCGCGATAAGGATTCCAAATACCCACACTGGGTATTGGATGAATTCCTCATATCAAATCATTTATTCAGGAATGCCGCTAAAACTTGATTTTAGACGCCACTAGCGAGGCGGCAGCGGTTCTGGTTTCTACGCCCAGCTTCTGGAACACATGCTCCAGGTGCTTGTTGATGGTCCGAGGGCTGGTGCCCAGAATTTCGCCCACGTCCTTGTTGGTTTTGCCTTTGACAGTCCAGTACAACACCTCTGACTCACGCTTGGTCAGCTGGAACAATTTCCCCAGCGACTCAATCTGCGCTTCGTCAGAGTATTCACGCAAGACCACCACCCATTGCTCCTCGCTGGTATTGGCCACGGTCAGGCTGAGGCGGGCATTGCCCTGATTGACGTTAAGCGTTTGCATGGACTGGCCACTTGAAAACTGCTGGATGCAGCTTTCCAGCCACAGGTAAATCATGGGCGGCAAGGTTTGTACCGCGCTATAAGCCTCCTTGGCGGCCCATTCAGCAAAATACTGTTCAAGGTATTGTTTTGCCAGCGGGGTTTGCCACACCAAGCGTTTGTCGGTAGGCAGAATTGCAATTGTTGCCTGGCCGAATGCATCCAGCGCTGAAGTCGCCTGGTGCATTTTCGTCGCGTTCTGGACGTGGACTTTGAGGCGGGCCAGGACTTCTGCCGGACGTACAGGTTTGGTCACATAGTCCACACCACCCGCATCAAAGGCCATGGTCACGTGCTCCACCTCTGTCAGGCCGGTCATAAAAATCACCGGGATATGCTGGGTTTCTGCTGCCGCCTTGATGCGCCTGCAGGTGGCAAAACCATCCAGCCCAGGCATCATGGCATCCATTAAAATCACGTGCGGCTGCATGAGGTGCGCAACCTGCAATGCCATCTCGCCCGAATTCGCCACATAGACCTGATAGCCGGACTCATCCAGTGCATCATGCAGATAAGCCAGGTTTTCCGGCACATCATCCACAATTAACACGGTATGGTTTGGACTGGTAGTCATTTGGCGTGCTCCTCAAGCAAGCTTTGCAGTTTAGCAAAATCGAAACGTTCCATGGCCTGTTGTAATGCATTAATCAAGGTTTGATGCTGTGAATGTTCACGGTTGAGGGTAGCCAGCACCTCACGGACACCCTTCACATACCCCATGCGGGCAAACTGTGCCAGGTTCTCCAACAACACATCAGGAATCGGCGGCAATGATACCCCATCGGCTGAAGATTCAGCTGCGTTGGACGCTGGCGGCAGTTTATTGTCTGCACTATCGGCATAACGCCAGGTCAGACCCAATTGATTGCCTATCCAGTCCAGGACCTCGTTCAAGTTAACCGGTTTGACAAAAAAGTCCTGCGCCGGAATTTTGGCCTGATTATCCAGGCTGCGGTCATAGGCATTGGCCGAAATAATCGCTATCGGCAATTTGGCGTGATGAACCTGGCGGATAATATACGCAGCTTCCCAGCCATCCATGACCGGCATGGCCAGATCCATGAGGATCAGGTCGGCATGGATCATCTGGTACTGGTTGACGCATGCCTGACCGTTACCGGCTTCATGCACAATAAAGCCGAGCGGCTGCAAGGTATTGCGTAACAGCTCACGGTCAACCTCTTCATTATCCACCACCAATATGGTGCGTATCGGACCTTCATAACCAATACGCTGACGCACCGCTTTTTTGGATAGATGCGCTGTCTCCCGGATTTGTGGCAAGAACAGGCGAATTTCAAAGCGGGTGCCGCGGCCCAGTACGCTGTCAAAATGCATTTCACCGCCCATGAGCTGGGTCAGTAGTTTACTGATCGTCAACCCAAGACCAGTACCACCAATGCCAACCACATCCGCAGCACTGCCACGCTCAAACGGTTCAAAAATCTTTTCCACCTCATTAGGCGCAATGCCTGGGCCGGTATCTTCAATATCAATTTGTGCAATCTCGCGTGCATAGCTCACGCGGAAAGTCACACTACCCTTGGTTGTAAATTTGACGGCATTACCCAGGATATTCACCAGAATCTGCATCAACCGCTTATGATCTGCCCGTACATATTCAGGCAAATGACCTTGCTGCTCAAAATAGAACGCCAGCCCCTTGTTTTGCGCCTGAATTTCAAACATGCTGACGATCTGGCCAATAAACTCAGGAAAATGCAACGGCTTGACATCAAACGCCATCTTGCCACTTTCAATGCGGGCAATATCAAGCGTACTTTCAATCAATGACAGCAAATGTTCGCCGCCGCGGCTGATGGTCCTGATCGCCTGCCTGCGATGCTCCGGGATGCTGTCATCATTGGTCAGCAATTGCGCATAGCCCAGAATACTATTCAAGGGTGTCCGCAACTCGTGGCTGATGCCGGTAATGTAACGACTCTTGGCCTGGTTGGCCTCCTCTGCCAAGCGGCGCGCCTTTTGTAACTGCGCATCGGTTTTCTTGTGTGACTCAATTTCCTCAAGCAACAATCCCGTCTGCCGGTTAGATTCTTCCTGGGCCACACGCCGGCTGGCTGAGGTTAAGACCAGCCACCAGGCGACGATTCCGCCCAAAAACAGCATAGCCACAAACACCTTCAGGTAACCCAGTCTGAAATGATGCATCAGGTCTGGATATTCTCGACCTATGGTCAAGGCATCATGCAGGTAAATCAGGCTGATCGTGGCCCCAAATAAAAGTACCGCAATCACCATCAATAACAAAAAGTGCGCCACCCCGCCATTGAGATGCGGCCATAGTTGTTTGGGTAAAATCCTTTTGTTTAATGCCTCCCATTGCGCGCTCAGGCGGCCATGTGGCTTGCAGGCATCATGGCAGCGGGCGTCCAGGCAACAACATAGCGAACAAATCTCGCCGCCATAAGCCGGACAGTGCGCCATGTCGCTGACCTCATATTCACGCTCGCAAATGACGCACTGCTTGGTTGCATTGGGTTGCAAGTACTTGGGGCGATGCCTGGCTAGGTAATACTTACCCTTGGTAGCCCATGCAATCAAGGGTGACAGCAGCAAGGCCGTAAACAGGGAAATAAAGGTTGAAAAAGACTGTGCCAACGGGCCCATGGCTCCGGTATAAGCCACAATTGACACGGCCGAGGCCATAAACATGGCGCCCACTCCCACCGGGTTGATGTCATACAAATAAGCACGCCGGAACTCAATCCCTTTGGGGCTCAAGCCCAAAGGCTTATTGATCACCAGGTCAGCGACCACAGCTGCAATCCAGGCAATGGCAATATTGGCATATAAGCCTAGTATTTCTTCCAGCGCCTGAAAAACATTGAGCTCCATGAGCACAATTGCAATCATCACGTTGAACGCCACCCAGACAATCCGGCCTGGATGGCTATGCGTCAGGCGGGCAAAAAAGTTAGACCACGCCAGAGAACCGGCATAGGCATTGGTCATATTCACCTTGATTTGCGATACGCACACAAATAGCGCAGTGACTGCCAAAGCCACTTCGGGGTTACTGAACACATGCCCAAATCCAACCCAATACATATGCGTCGGATTGATCGCAGAAGAGAGCGGCATATCGCGATTAAATACCATATAGGCCAGCAACGCCCCGGCAAACATTTTGAGCATGCCCAGAATCACCCATCCTGGCCCCGCCATCAATACCCCCAGGTTCCAGCGCCAGTAATTTTCCTTGTTGCGTTCCGGCATAAAACGCAGAAAATCGACCTGCTCACCAATTTGTGGAATCAGGGCTACACCCACCGCCGTCGCCGCGCCAAACAACATCCAATTAAAATCTCCGCCATTGGCAGAAATACCGGCAAAATGACTCAGTCTGTCGAAGATTCCGGGGTCCATCTTGAGAATCGCCAAAAAAGGCAAAAACATCAAGGCAATCCAGATCGGTTGCGTAATCATCTGTATCCGGCTAATCAACGTCACCCCATGCGTGACCAGCGGAATCACAATCAGCGCACTGACCAGGTAGCCCAAATAAAGTGGCAGGTGGAAATACAGTTCCAGCGCATACCCCATAATCGCCGCTTCAAGCGAAAGCAAAATAAAGGTAAACGAGGCATACACAAACGAGGAAATGGTCGAGCCTATGTAGCCAAACCCGGCCCCTCGCGTCAGCAGGTCCATATCCAGGCCATACTTGGCTGCATAATAACTAATGGGTAAGCCCGTTAAGAAAATCATCAGGCCAACGGCCAGAATCGCCCACATGGCATTCGGAAAACCATAATTGATGGTGATCGTGCCGCCAATCGCCTCCAGCACCAAAAACGAAATCGCCCCCAGCGCTGTATTAGAAACGCGCAAAATAGACCACTTGCGGAACGCCCGTGGCGTGTAGCGCAAGGCATAATCCTCTATCGTTTCATTCGCTACCCAATTGTTATAGTCGCGACGAATCTTGACGATACGCTGTATCGGCTCAGCACGTATTTCGGTGGATAATCCAGAAGTGGACGGGGTAGACAATCAACAATCCTTAAGTATCAATAGCCAGGTTGGGAACAAGGCCAGCTTTTTCCCGAGCATATACTAGGAGAGTTCGCTCATGCAATCACTACGTTAATTGACGTAGGAGATGTGCCACAAAAGCACAGTGCCACATTGATTAAATTCGACACAACGCTATCCCTGTATTCCCTCATCACCGCTCATTTACAACCGCTGCCAACTCTTCAGCCAAAACCGCTAATGCCCTGGCCTCCAGTTGCAGTATTTTTTGCGTAAGTGCTGGGTTATCTACAGGTAAAAATGAGGCACCGCCCAAATCACTTAACACAATCTTTTCAGCGCCCCACAAAATATTATGTGCGTATAAATCGCCATGCATGAGGCCATGAGCATGCAGATGCTCTGCGGCCTGGGCGATGCCGGTTAAAATAAATTCAGCTTGTTGCGGCGTAAGTGTTAAGTCATCCGCGTATACATCGCGCGTGCAGCTTTCATAACTGGGTGGCTTGGCCAGCACTTTTAAATCGGCGTCCAGCAGGGGCATGACCAAGCCGGCAACGCCTTGCGGGTGATTGTGTATCACGCCTTTAACGCCGACTAAATTGGGGTGTTCACCTGCCAGCATATTGGCGTGCATTTCACACCGTGGCAGGCCGTCGCTGGTGAGGCCACTCTTGAAGAGTTTTACTGCCACAGACTCTTTCGTGTTTTTGTCTTGCATCAATGCCTGATAGGTGACACCAGAGGCCCCCTCGCCTAAGATCTGTTGCAGCGTGAGTGTTTGCCAGTCGATGTGCTGCATGGGATGTTGGCTGATTAACGCTTGCTCAGTAGCGTTGCAAAACGGGTTGCCGGCATAGGCCAGCCAGGTAAGTTGGGGTAAGTCGAATAAAAAATCGGGTAAGGTCTCAAACTGGTTGGCAGAAATCCGCAATAACTCCAAGGCGTGGCAATTGGACAGGCTGGCGGGCAAGCTGCTGAGCTGGTTACCTGCCAGCATGAGTTTTTGCAGTTTGCTGCACTCGCCCAATGCATCTGGCAACCTACTTAATGCATTATCGGTGACGATAAACCAGCGTAAGGTTTGGGTGGGGATGGCGTTTTCAGCGATGTGTTTGATCTGATTGGCTTTAAAACCAATCATGCTTAAGTTTTCGCATTGGCCCAGCACTTCTGGCAGGTGGGTAAACTGGTTGTTTGAGCAAAACAGAATGCGCAGTTTTTTCAGGCGATATAAATCAGCAGGCAACTCAGTCAGTGCATTGCCGGATAAGTCCAGAATTTCGAGGCTATCGGCTAAGTCAAAAATCTCAGCGGGGAACTGTGTTAACTGCGCACTTAATTTGAGCTGTTTGGCCCCTTGAAGTTTGCCTGCCTTGAGTTGAGCGAGGGTGTCGTCTGGCGCTGGGGTAAGTGTCATCACAATGCATGTATTTTATGGATGCGCTATGTTACTTGAATTACTCTGCAGATTTTCATCTCGGGCAGGAGATTCGGCTGATGCACAAAACTTAGCAAGCCTCTCACAACTAGAGATTCCATTATCACCACCCGAGCCTAAAATGCATACAATCTCTTGTACACAGTTAAATTAACGAAGGGAAGTTTAAACAACCCTTAAAAGCACGTGTTTTAATAATGGGAATAGCCAAGCGGTGTGGATTCCACAAGCTTTCCAACTGGATATTCAACAAGTTGAAATAAGTCGTGCAGACAATGGTGATCTGGTACTACATCCGATCAAACTTAACTGCGGGGATATGCTCATGGAAGCGCTAAATCAATTTGACGATGATTTTATTCGCGCAGTTGAGGATGAAATTTCATAGAGCAAAAGGTCAATATATCCTCTAAAACAAAATAAAAAGCCAGCAACTAATGGAAGCTGTTCAGTAAGGGCGTTGAAAATATTAGGATGGGAGTGTTGTTACTTTCACAATAATTTGTTTTTAAATTTTAGGATTATCGCGAAAAATTGAAAATTCTATCGAAACCAATCCTATCGCGCAGCTGGCTATCCTTGTTGGTTGTGATCAAGCCAACCAGTACCTTCAAGATATTCCCTGGATTGAGAATTCGTGAAGTCAATCATCTTGGCAATGATTGTCACTGGGTCGGTGCCTTTGGCTTTTTCAGTGTTGTATATTTCTAAACGTTTAGCATCAATGTCTGCGGCTTCTTTATAAAACTTCTCTTTGAAAGCATCATCAATTTTTCTACCTGTTGACGATAGTTTTATATCGTCATAATTTTGAGACTTAAGGGAGTCCGAAATATCATAAGCAATGGCGCTAGGGATGGTTGCCATTTCATAGGCGTACTTTTCAGCAAACTGAGGATCTTCGCTCGCAGACTTCAAAACGCCATTTTGAATTCCTGTTCTGGATTGTGTGGTGCCATTGTCGGGAGTGGAGAGCGCCTTGGCTGCATCAGAAATCTTAACTGTATCGGCAGATGTTTCCGTTGAGTTTAGCAACGCTTGTTGCCGCTGAACACTTGATTTGCTGAGAAAGTTATACACTGAAGTAGCACTTCCAATATCCTGAATAATCATTTTCTACACCTTAAGAAATAAAATGTTAATTAAGTGTAGTAAATTAAAAACAAGAACCATCCCAATAAAAAAACCTTATTTCCACCGCTTTTACTCTCTTGAGGAGCGACGTGAGACACGAAAACAAGATTAATCATTAGCTTCATTGGCATAGTCAATGCTGATTTTTTTAAGAAACCAGCAGACTAGCAGGGTGGCTTGGATTAAATAGTTTTTTGCGAAGGTCTAATGAAAGGGATTTGAGGCTTGATGATTTAGTATCATTTTTATGTTCATCATTAATGAATCAAAAAACATGGGCATGAATAATCTACAACAAAAAAGCCCTATCAAGTTAATGATAGAGCTTAAATTCAAACCACCAACTTAAACATCAACACCTTTACTGAACGGCTTGTGCTGAACGCTGGCTTTTATTTTCACAGGGCATTCAAGAACTAACGCTGAATATTTGCAGCACATTTATCGGCACTTCACTCAAGCCAACATCCACAAAGCACCAAACCCCAGCATCACGCCGCCCAGTAATTGCGTGGCTTTTTGCAATTGCGGATTGTTTTGGCGGCCCAACACCCAGCCCAAACCATGCAGCAGAGCCGTTGCCAGCACCATACCCGCCAAGCCTGACCATTGGTTGCCGATTTCCATGCCATGCAAATAGCCATGTGCCGCGGCGGCGATGCTGACAACACCAATTTGCACAGCGCGGTTCACTGTTAAATTGCTCACCAGCAATAAGCCCATGACCACCACACTGGCCGCCACCAGGGCCTCAGCCAATGCAACCGGCAGCCAGGCCATGGCGAATGATGCTAAGGCTGCCATCACAGTCACAAACAGCACAGGCAACTGCCAGCCTTGCGCAGCTGGCCGACGTGCTGCCCAGATTCCCAGCGCGAACATCACCAGCAGATGATCCCAGCCACTGAATGGATGCATGAAGCCAGCGGCAAAGCCAGATTCCAGGCCGTGGCCGGGGTGAGCAACCGCGCTGGTCGAAGCTGCGAACGCACCTAAAAATAAAAGAATACTTTTTCTCATTGAATCTTCTCCGTTTTAATTTCGGGATACTTGTGGTCTTAACCTAGTCTGTATTTGGTATTTCATCCCTATTCAAGATGAAATCCCTTCAAATCATCAAGCGAATGCTCTGCGTTTGTGGCAAGGCGCACGGGCACAGACAGTACAAACCAGTACGGCAAGCCTGCGCAACACAGCCACGGACGCAGAGCATTTGCTTGATTAAAGCATGAGGCCTTGTTTTTCGATGAATGCGACGATGTCTTCCAACCCCTGGCCACTCTTCAGGTTGCTGAAAATAAACGGCTTTTCGCCACGCATGCGTTTGGCATCCTGGTCCATCACCTCTAGCGATGCGCCCACCATGGGCGCCAGGTCTATCTTGTTAATCACCAACAGGTCAGACTTGGTAATGCCAGGGCCGCCTTTACGCGGGATTTTTTCCCCGGCAGCCACGTCAATCACATAAATGGTTAAATCAGACAACTCCGGGCTGAAAGTCGCAGCCAGGTTATCGCCACCACTTTCCACAAACACAATATCCAGCGTCTGGAAGCGTTTACTGAGCTGATCTACGGCTTCCAGGTTCATCGAGGCATCTTCACGGATGGCGGTATGCGGGCAACCGCCCGTTTCGACGCCGATGATGCGCTCAGGCACCAGTGCTTCGTTACGGGTTAAAAACTCCGCATCTTCCTTGGTGTAAATATCGTTAGTCACCACGGCAATGTTGTAGACCTCGCGCAAACGCTGGCATAAAGCTAACGTAAGTGCGGTTTTTCCAGAACCGACCGGGCCGCCGATGCCAACACGCAATGGCTCTTTATAGTCGGTAACTTCTGGGGTGGGTGATGCAAATTGTGTATGTATTTTCATGATCTGAATAACCTGCTGTATTGTGTTTCATGTTGGCATCCGGCGATACTGAGTAACGGGTTAAAGTTGCTCATGTGTTCTTCCGGAAGCGTCATGGCGCTCGCAACGACTTGCGGCAATCGCTCGCCCAAGGCAAGCAAAATGGTTTGCCCAGCCACTTGGCCGAGCGGGACCGCTTTCATGGCAGCGCTGGCCTGATTTTCCAGCCAACCCCAGACATAGCCTTGAAGTACCTGCTCTGGTGGAATCTGCCAATGCTGTGCAATAGCCGCAAACAAGGTTGGAAAAGCGGGTGATTGCAAGGTATTGATCTGTGCCACTAATGCTTCTGACATTGGCTTTAAGTCGTTTAATAACCGACGCAGAGAATACCCCATTTGCCGCGTTTCAGCCCAGCCTTCAGCCGTATCGCGCCCGGCCTGATAAAAGCTGTCCCACTCCTGCACCTGCACCAAATCACCCGCTTGCCAGGCTTGATATAACTTGTATAGCACTGGCAACTCAAAGCGCGCCTGGTACACCTGCAAACTATCACCTATCCAGGCTTGTGCGGAGGTCACATCTTTGACCTCACCAGACTCAATCGCCCATTCCAACCCTTGTGAATAGCAATAAGCCCCCACGGGCAGCAATGGGCTGGCCAATTGCAACAAGCGGCTGACTGCGAGTGTGGTTGCCATTAACGATCCTGCCCTTTCAGCCGTGGCCGTAAGGTCTGCAAAGCATCGTCATCATGCCCATGCCGGTGACCGCCGCCATAAGCGCCGGCCTCGGGCTCAAACGGAGCATGCACTTCACTGACCTGCATGCCCAAGCCAAGCAACATGTCACGCAGCACATAGTCCTGCTCCAGGCGTAACCAGCCATCACCAATCTGCAAAGGTACATGACGATTACCCAAATGGTACGCTGCACGCATCAAGTCACGCGGGGTAGGCGCAATCACGTTATAAACAGGTTCCTGCGCGGCCACGATCTGCACCACCACACTGCCATCCTCAGACTGTATCAAATCGCCGCCACGCAAAATAATGCCGCGGCTTAAAAATAATGCAGCTTCTTTGCCCGAAGCCAGCGTGACGCGCAAACGGCTTTTTTGGCGCTGATCAAAGGGCAACTCCAATTGATCGTCGATATGGCCGCTGACAGTGATACGTTCGGTTAAATGGATCATGGTTAAATTTCAATCGCCATCAATGAGCGAGCGGGATAAAGTGCAAGGCGAGCGGAACGCAGAAACCGGAATGTACATGTAGTACATGAGGATTTTGAGTACCGCGCAACGCTGCAATTTGCCCGCATAGCCATTGATTAAAATAAGAAGTAACGTTGCGCCATTGGCAGCACTTCAGCTGGCTCGCAAACTAAAGGCATGCCATCTGCCAGCACTTCGTAGGTTTCCGGATCTACATCGATCTTGGGCATCCAGGTATTGTGTACCATATCTGACTTCTGTACATCACGTGTGCCTTTCACGGCCACTAATGGTTTTTGCAGACCTAATGCCTTGATTTCAGGGTTTTCCAATGCGGCTTGCGAGACAAAAGTAACTGCAGTCTTAAGTCCACCGCCATAAGCACCAAACATGGGGCGATAATGTACCGGTTGCGGCGTCGGAATAGACGCATTTGGGTCACCCATCGCAGCTGCAGCAATCATGCCGCCTTTGATAATGGTGAATGGCTTGACGCCAAAGAATGCGGGTTTCCACACCACCAAATCCGCCAGCTTGCCAACTTCAACCGAACCTACCACATGTGAAATACCATGTGTCAGGGCCGGATTAATGGTATATTTGGCGATATAGCGTTTGACGCGTAAGTTATCGTTACCGGCCGCATCTTCAGCTAATGGCCCGCGCTGGATTTTCATTTTATGCGCGGTTTGCCAGGTGCGGATAATGACTTCGCCGACACGGCCCATGGCTTGTGAGTCGGATGACATCATGGAAAACGCGCCCAGGTCATGAAAAATATCTTCGGCGGCGATGGTCTCACGACGGATGCGGCTTTCGGCAAAAGCAATATCTTCGGCAATCGCCGGATCTAGGTGATGGCACACCATCAGCATATCTAGGTGCTCGTCTATGGTATTGACGGTGAATGGCCGCGTCGGGTTGGTCGATGAAGGTAATACATTCGGGTGACTGGCCGCCTTGATGATATCCGGCGCATGCCCACCGCCCGCGCCCTCAGTATGGAAGGTGTGGATGGTACGGCCCTTGAACGCGCCTATCGTCGTCTCGACAAAGCCGGATTCGTTCAGCGTATCGGAGTGGATGGCGACCTGGATATCCATTTCGTCGGCCACACTCAGGCAGTTATCAATCGCCGCTGGCGTGGTGCCCCAGTCTTCGTGCAATTTGAGGCCAATCACCCCGGCTTTGACCTGCTCACGCAAAGGCTCTGGCAAGCTGGCATTTCCTTTGCCCAAAAAGCCCAAGTTCATCGGGAATGCATCGGCTGATTGCAACATACGATGGATATGCCATGGCCCCGGCGTACAGGTCGTTGCGAATGTCCCCGTGGCTGGTCCCGTGCCGCCACCGACCATGGTAGTGACGCCAGACATCAAGGCTTCTTCAATCTGTTGCGGACAAATAAAGTGGATATGGGTATCAATACCACCCGCGGTGATGATCATGCCTTCACCGGCAATGACCTCTGTGCCTGCACCAATCGCAATCGTCACACCGGGCTGGATATCCGGGTTACCGGCTTTACCGATTGCGGAAATATAGCCGCTCTTGATGCCGATGTCGGCTTTAACAATCCCCCAGTGATCGATAATTAAGGCATTGGTTATCACGGTATCAGCGACTTCAGCTGCCAGGCCCTGCCCCTGCCCCATGCCATCACGGATGACCTTGCCACCGCCAAACTTGACCTCTTCGCCGTAGATGGTGAAGTCTTTTTCGACCTCTACCCATAAATCGGTATCGGCCAGCCGTACTTTGTCACCCACCGTCGGGCCAAACATTTCCGCGTAAGCGCGTTTATCCATTTTAATCGTCATTGCATCTCCCCTACTTGAGGGCTCCCATCACTCGGCCGGCAAAGCCATACACTTTGCGCTCCCCTGCCAGCTTGACCAGCTGTACAGTACGCGTCTGCCCTGGTTCAAAACGCACTGCCGTGCCGGCCGCAATATTCAATCGACAGCCATACGCTAATGCCCGGTCAAACGACAAGGCATCATTGGTTTCGTAAAAATGGTAATGCGACCCCACCTGAATCGGACGGTCGCCTTTGTTTGCGACATCCAAAGTGACCGTCTCACGTCCTGTATTGAGTTCGATGTCGCCTGCTGCGACCTGCATTTCGCCGGGAATCATTGACATCTCCAGTGAATATGATTGTGTTTATTAAATCCGTTCAAACCGACACTCTCAAGCATATTGATGCAGGCGTGGAGGGCAAGGCGCACAACCGCAGACAGTACAATGAGTACGGCAAGGTTGTGCAACACCGCCATCTGCGTCTGCATCAGTATGCTCTTATGGGATTGGGTGATGGACGGTGACTAACTTCGTCCCATCCGGAAAAGTCGCTTCGATTTGTATATCCGGGATCATTTCCGGCACGCCTTCCATCACCTCATCGCGGTTCAGTAGCGTGGTACCGTAGCTCATGAGTTCGGCCACTGTTTTACCGTCACGCGCCCCCTCCATAATGGCTGCGGAAATAAACGCCACGGCTTCAGGGTAATTCAGTTTTAAACCACGCGCTTTACGCCTTTCAGCTAACAACGCCGCAGTAAATATGAGTAACTTGTCTTTTTCTCTTGGGGTGAGTTCCATAGATGAATTCTCGGTTGATCTTTTTGTTTGCTCAAATCAGGTATTCCAAATCCGCGGCCTGACAGCGTCTTTTTGATAATACCATGGCCGCAGAATCTGCCAGCACTGTTCAAAATACTGCCTGGCTTGCTGCGAGGCATGGCCGACATAACGAATACACAATACTTCGGGCAATGCTGTGATACCCGTTTTAGCATCCGACACTGGAATATCGCGGCAGGCTTGCAAGATTTCTGCTGGCACGTTTCCGGCACATACAACAAAGGTCCCGAATACAACCGCACCACCCAAGCCTACGCGACTTATTTTGACCAAGTCTTCTGCCTGCATGTGGGCACGTTCATTCCAGATCAGGCGACCATTGCGTGAGATGCGTTGATTTAACTTGTACACACCGCGCTCCCAGACCTCCTGCTGCGCCTGGCGACCCAGGCAGACGATATCCCATGCGGCCAGTGTGGCATCAGCGGCCAAATCAATCTCGGCACTAAAACCTACCTCAGCCGCATCGAACAAGATATTTTCCTGCGGCAACCATTCGAGGCCGCTCCCGGATGCCAGCTGAAATGACAGCTTTTGCGTGGCAATGGTGCCATTGGCTTTATACCACTTACCCGCGCCCGGAGTGGTCAATAAGGCTTTAGCACTCTCATCCACGGTGACCTGCAAATGCAGGTCATCTCCACCAGCGACACCTCCCGGGGGATGTACGACGACAGCATGGCAAACATCGCCCCCTTCAGGGTGCAGGCTTTTTTGTACGACCAATGGCCCCTTGTGTAACCGGTGCGCCAGATAAGAGCGATCATCACGTCTGGCAATACCAAGCTCAAGGTTGGCTTGCCAGTGTTTGACCGTCATATGTTGAGGTGGCGATGAAATCGCAGGCTTTAAATCATCCATACCGGCATCATGCCACAAGCGCTGCCCTGATGGGCAGCAGACCATTACACCGACAGATAACTTTTCACCTTGGCGGCATCCACGTTGTCGCGGGTATCCTCATGGATAAAGCGGCCTTTATCAATGACGATAATGCGGTCTGCCACTTCCATGGTGAAACTTAACACCTGCTCGGAGACAATGATGGTGATTTCGCGCATTTTGCGGATTTCATTGAGCACTTTGGCAATATCTTTGATGATGGACGGCTGAATCCCTTCAGTCGGCTCATCCAGTAACAACACTTTTGGGTTCGTCACCAGCGCACGGGCAATAGCCAACTGCTGCTGCTGACCACCTGAAAGGTTACCGCCCTTGCGTTTGCGCATCTCATGCAACACCGGGAACAAGGCAAAAATATCATCCGGGATTTCACGGCTCGCAGATTTTTCCAAACCGGTTTCAATGTTTTCCTGCACGGTCATGTTAGGGAAAATCCAGCGCCCTTGCGGCACATAGGCCAACCCCTTCATCACGCGATCATGCGTAGCCGACCCCTGCAGGTCTACGCCATCCACAGTGGCTTTAGTGGCCTTGCTGGGCAAAATGCCCATCAGGGATTTAAACAGAGTGGTTTTACCCATGCCATTACGGCCCATGATGGCCAGCGTTTCGTTCTTGTTGGCTTTGAAATTCAGGCCATGAATCACCTGGCTCTGGCCATAACTTACCTGCAAATTCTCAATTTCAAACATGCGATACTCCTCAAGTAATGGCGCTTAAGTTAATGGCCCAAATAAACTTCAATCACTTTTTCGTCGGCCTGCACTTTTTCCATCGGCCCTTCGGCCAGGATCTTGCCCTGATGCAGCACGGTGACTTTGTGCGCAATTTTCTTCACAAATTCCATGTCGTGTTCAATCACAATCACCGAGCGGTTCTGGCAGATACGGTTCAGCAGATCGGCCGTCTGGTCGCGCTCTTTCGCACTCATGCCGGCGACTGGCTCGTCCAGCATCAACAGCTCTGGCTCCTGCATCAGTAACATGCCGATTTCCAGCCATTGCTTCTGGCCGTGGCTCAGCAAGGCAGATTCCATATCGAGAAACTCGGTCAACATGATGTCTGCCGCCACTTTGCGTACACGGTCTTCCACCTCTTGCGTGCGTTTGAAGGTCAGACTGCCAAACACACCGCGACCTTTTGGATAAGACACCTCCAGGTTTTGGTACACAGTCAGGTTTTCATAAATCGAGGGATTCTGAAATTTACGGCCCACGCCTGAACGAACAATCTCGTGCTCAGACAGCTTGGTCAGTTCCGTGTTATTAAACTTGATGGACCCTGCCGTGGATTTGGTTTTGCCGCAAATCAGGTCCAGCACCGTGGTCTTGCCAGCCCCGTTGGGACCCACCAGTACACGAAGTTCGTTTTTGTCGATATACATGGTGAGGCTATCCACCGCTTTAAAGCCATCGAAGGAGACGGTCAAATCTTCTACAGCCAAGACGAAGTCGGTATTACTCATGCTTCTGCTCCTCTCATTTTGCTACTTTCGAGCCCAGTGTCTTTTTTACTGGCTCTCTTGCGTGGTGCTTTGGTGGCTGTATTGGTAGAGTCAGCAGCCAACATGGTTTCTGTGGTTTCGGTAAGTACAACTTGTGCTTCTACCCCGGAAGTACTTACCTCAGGCTTTTTTGCAACCTCGGCTTTGTCTTTGAACCAGCCGTATTTAGTTGCCAGTTTGTCCCAGATACCGGCCAGGCCGTTAGGGAAGAACATCACCACAGAGATAAACAACCCGCCCATCAGGAACAGCCACAATTCTGGATAGGTTTCTGAGAACACGGTTTTGCCGTAGTTGACCAGCAAGGTGCCATAGACAGCGCCGATCAGTGAGGCTCTGCCACCCACGGCACAGAAGATCACCATTTCAATCGACGGGACGATGCCGACAAAAGAAGGCGACATAAAACCAACCTGCAAGGTGAACATGGCGCCGCCCACGGCAGACATCATGGCGGCCAGGCAGAAGATAAAGATCTTGAAGTTGGATACATCGTAACCAGAGAAACGCACACGCTCTTCTTTATCGCGCATCGCCAGCAACAGCATGCCGAACTTGCTGCTCATGATGTATTTGGACAAAAAAATCGCGCCAAACAACAACAGGCCATTCACAAAGTAGAGAATATATTTGGCAGAATCACTGCGAATATCCCAACCCAGCATGGTGCGCAAATCTGTCATACCGTTCACACCACCGGTGTAGCCTTGCTGCCCGACAATCAGGATACTCAGAATCAGCGCAATCGCCTGGGTAATGATGGAGAAATACACCCCACCGACACGACGTTTAAACATGGCGTAGCCGATGATATAGGCAAACAGGGCTGGAATCGTCAGAACCGCAATCAGCGTAAACGGCAAGCTCTTGAACGGCTCCCAGAACCATGGCAAGGCGGTCAGCTGGTTCCAGTCCATAAAGTCAGGGATGCCTGGCGTAGACTGGATTTTAGTACTTTCCGGATCAGAGGCTTCCAGTTTGAGGAACATGGCCATGGCGTACCCACCCAGACCAAAGAAAATGCCCTGCCCTAAACTCAGGATACCGCCGTGTCCCCACAACATAACCAGGCCGACTGCGACGAACGCATAGGTCAGGTATTTACCGATCAGGTTCAGGCGGAAAATATCTACACTTAACGGCAAGATCACGAAGATCACCGCGGCAAGCACTGCCAGGCCGATCACTCCTTCCTTACCACCCAGTACAGGACTGGCTTTCATTTTTTCCCATAAAGTCATCAAGATTTCTCCTCTGTTGATGCGTTAATTCTATTGCGACAGATATAAAGTACTAATACGTCTATTTACTTATGGCAACGTGCGAGAAACCTGCTCACACGTTGCCGCATCTGTTATTTACGCAGTTTGGAGGCAAACAGACCTTCCGGCTTCATCATCAGGATGGTGACGATGACGAGCAAGGTGGAGACCTTACCCATGGAGCTGGTCATAAAGAATTGCAGTATCGATTGCGCCTGGGCAATCCCGAAGGCGGAAGCAATCGTCCCGACAATGCTGGCTGCGCCACCAAATACCACGACCATGAAGCTGTCCACGATATACAAGGTCCCGGTGGTCGGGCCAGTAGAGGCAATGGTGGTAAATGCAGCACCGGCAATCCCGGCAATACCGCAGCCCAGGGCAAAAGTGACGCGGTCAACTTTGGCTGTATTAATTCCTACTGCGCCAGCCATGGTACGGTTCTGCACCGTGGCACGTACACGCAAGCCCCAGCGGGATTTGTACATAAACATGTAGACACCAAAAGTCACTAGCGCCGCCAGTACCATCACGAATACCCCGTTAATCGGGATATCGATATCAGGGGTTGGCTTGAAAGAGCCCAGCATCCACTCAGGCAGTTCGGCACTCACTTCTTTGGCGCCGAATGAAGAGCGGAAAATTTGTTGCATGACCAGACTCAAGCCCCAGGTGGCAAGTAGCGTATCCAGCGGCCGCTTATACAAGTGCCTGATCATAATGAATTCAACAAAGTAACCGACCGCGAAGGCCAGCAAGAAGGCAATCGCAATGGCAAACACGAAGTAGTAATCCGTGAAGCCGTAACTGGCTGCTACTTTTGAAATGAGTACGGTGGTGTAGGCGCCTATGGTCATAAACTCGCCATGTGCCATGTTAATCACACCCATCTGCCCGAAAATAATCGCGAGACCAAGTGCCATCAGCAGCAACACTGTAAACATGCTCAGGCCAGAAAAGCCCTGCATCACCACAATATTGCCTATATCTGCCATCGAATAACCAAACATATCGGTCTCCTTAAAACATCACTTCTCTATGAAATTTTTACTACAGGGAATCTTTACTACAAAGAATTTTTACTGCTTGCGCCAAACGGTAGCCGGTTTAACCGGCTACCGCTCTAGCATTTCAAGATACTACGATCTTATTGGTAGCCTTTTGGAAATGGATCAGGTTTGATGTAGTCAGAGGTGTAAACCACTTTAGCTTGACCATCTTTACCCCATTGACCAATACGCAGCTTGGTAGTCAAGTGGTGGTTAGCTTCTACAGTCACAGGACCTTCTGGTGCATCTTTGAAGGTGTAGCCTGGCAATGCTGCTTGTACCTTGTCTACGTCGAAGCTACCAGCACGTTCAACCGCAGCTTTGTACAACCATGGGCCCAGGTAAGCCGCTTGGGTCACGTCGCCAATCACAGCATCTTTACCCCAGCGTTTTTTGAAAGCCTCTACAAATTTCTTGTTCTCAGGGTTGTCCTGGGATTGGAAATATTTCATGGCTGAGTAGAAACCTGCCAGGTTTTCACCACCGATACCCAATACTTCGTCTTCGGTCACTGAGATGGTCAACATGGTTTGTTTGCTGGAGTTGAGGCCAGCCGCGTTCAATTGTTTGAACCAGGCTACGTTACTGCCGCCCACAACCGCTGCGTAGATCACGTCAGGTTTTTTCAGTTTGATCTTGTTGATCACAGAACCGAACTGGGTGTCACCCAAAGCAATGTACTCTTCACCCACCACAGTGCCATGCAAGTGTTGCTCGATGTGTTTACGGGCAATCTTCATGGAAGTACGTGGCCAGATGTAGTCAGAACCAATCAGGTAGAAAGTTTTGGCTTTTTTCTCTTTAGCGATCCAGTCCAGACCTGCCAGAATTTGCTGTGTCGCTTCCTGACCTGTATAGAACACGTTTTTGGATTGTTCCAGGCCTTCATAGAAGGTTGGGTAGAACAGCAAGCCATTGTCTTTTTCAAACACTGGCAAAGCCGCTTTACGTGAAGCAGAAGTCCAGCAACCCATCACTGCAGCCACTTTGTCTTTCTCGAGCAATTTCTTCGCTTTTTCGGCAAAAGTCGGCCAGTCAGACGCACCGTCTTCCTGAATGATTTCGATCTTGCGGCCCAGAATGCCGCCCATGGCATTGATCTGCTCAATCGCCAGCTTTTCAGCCTGGATGGAACCAGTTTCACTAATCGCCATGGTGCCAGTGGCTGAGTGCAGAATACCTACTTTCACTGTGGAATCAGTCACTGCCAAGCCAGTTGTATTCACTTTTGCTGTTGGGTAATCTGCTGCAAAAGCATGACCACTGATAAGGCCTGCGGCCATCATGGCACCGACTAATGCGCCTTTCATAAAACCGCGTCTGTTTGAGGTACTCATTACTTCTTCTCCTTTATGGATAAATCAATAAAAATCAATGATTAAGGGATTAATATTGCTGATTAATGCCCGACCATCCACGGCCTGGCCGTTTTCTTGGTCTGCATTTGCAAGCCTGGTTTACCTGTGTCCTGGTTCACCGGAGGCTTGGTTTTACAAGTATGTGATCCGGTACAGCCACAACTGGAACGTCTGGCTGTACGCGGCTCATTCGCAGATTTCTCGTTACGTTCATGCGCGGACCGTTGCAGTTTGTCCATGATGGCCAGCTTGGGCACCGACAGGATGCGTGGGCTCACGGCACCACAGCAATCACATTCGGCAGGCAAGCTGGACTCACTCATTTTGCGTAGCGCGGTAAACACGCCACAACTGTCACACTCATATTCATACAAAGGCATCTGCGCAACTCCTTATGAGGTAAATGAAACATCTACACCCGGCGGCACCATGATCTTCGGACCATCTGCATTCGGACGGATATCAAACTCAAAAATCTCGGTCGGAATCCACAAGGTGGCGCAGGCGTTCGGGATATCGACGATACCGCTGATATGCCCTTCTACCGGTGCAGTCCCGAGAATCGAGACAGCCTGCTCGCCGCTGTAACCAAACTTCTTGAGATACTCAATCGCATTCAAGCAAGCCTGGCGGTAAGCCACATGCACATCAAGGTAGTGTTGTTTGCCTGCTTCATCTACAGAGATACCTTCGAAGATCACATAGTCGCGGTAAGTTGGTGTGATCGGGCTAGGCTGGAAGATAGGGTTCTTGATACCGTATTTCTTCACACCATCCTTGATCAGGCTGACCTTGATATCGAGATAACCGGCCATTTCAATCGCACCACAGAATGTGATTTCGCCATCGCCTTGTGAGAAGTGCAGGTCACCCATGGAGAGGCCACCGTCTTTCACATAGACCGGGAAGTACACCTTGGAGCCCTTGGTCAGGTTCTTGATGTCGCAGTTACCACCGTGGTCACGAGGTGGCACCGTACGTGCACCCTCCATCGCAGCTTTCTTGGCAGCGTCACCGGTCAGTTTGCCCATCACGGCAGACTGTGGCTCGGGTGGCAATGCCAGCGCTGGCACGCGGTTAGGATCGGTGGCAATCAGCGCAGCTTCACGCTCATTCCACTTTTCCAGCAATTCACGTGATGGCAGGCAACCGATCAAACCCGGGTGCATGATGCCGGCGTAACGCACTTTGGGTACATGGCGGGAAGTCGTGTAAACCCCGTGGAAGTCCCAGATAGACTTACTTGCTTCAGGGAAATGGTCTGTCAGGAACCCACCACCATTTTCTTTGGCAAACAGGCCGTTAAAACCCCATTGCTGGTCTTCAAAAGTCCCTACATCCAGGATATCTACTACCATCAGGTCGCCTGGTTCGGCACCTTCAACGCCGATCGGGCCACTCAGATAGTGCACCTGTGTCAGATCCACGTCACGGATATCGTTGGCACTGTCATTGTTACCGATCTGGCCACCAGTCCAGTCCATGCATTCAACGCGGAACTCGTCCCCTGGCTTGACCATGGCGATCATGGGCAGGTCAGGGTGCCAGCGGTTATGGATCTGACCATCCTGCTCCCAGGGTTTTTTATCCAAATCCAACTTCACTATTGTTTTCATTACGCTCATCTCCTTTGTGGGAAAGGGTTATAAGGTGTTGATTAAAATTGCATCTGCAAAGCAAGTTTGAAGAAGTTATCGGTAGATGCTTGTGGTACATCCGTTTTTCCGAATGTCGCAGTAATCACAGAGTTGTATGGAGCAATGACATAGTTAGCACCCACCTCGAAGCGCTTGGTATCTGCGCCTGTACGTGTGTTGACGCTAGCGCCTGAAGTCAGGCCATCAGCATCAAACTTCTGGTAGCGGACGATAGGCATGATCTTGCCCCAGCCCACTGGATCATTGAACAGGTAACCCAAACCGGCAGAGTAAGCATGTCCCTGTTCAGCCAGGAAGACATCATCTGTGTCGTAGTAGTAGTACGCCGCTTCAGCAGAGAACGTGCCTGGGCCTACATCTTTTTTCTCAAGCAGGAAATCCACGCTGTAAGACTTGTAATCACCCACTACACCAGCAATAGAGCTGATAGCACCATCTTTTTTCATGCGACCGGCAATACCGATGGCCAGAATGTCTTTGGCGCCAAAGTAGTTGCCAGTGCCATAGTAGCCAGGCTCAGCATCCCAGAAGTCGATTTGTACGCGACCGGCATACATCAATTTGTCCTTCACCGCTGCACTTTCTTGTGCGCCCAAACGCGCACCGGCTGGTCCGCTGAAACGGAAAATATTGTCACCTTCAAATGCACCGAAAGAGACTGCCACATGGTCTTCCATAAAGCTGGTCACTACTGCCACACCATCGTCACGACCAATCACGCCGCCGTTCCAGCCGTAACGGGAAGCGATGTTTGCCCAATAGCCACCACCCATGGAATAGTAAGGACCTGCCATGTTGGCGCGATCACTTGGTGAGAGGAAACGCCCTGCCCAGATAGAGACTTCAGGAGTTAACTGAAACTGTACGTTGGCATCGATCACTTCAAAGTTACTGCCAGCAGAGCCGCCGCCAGATTTTTCAGTGTTCAACATCCCCTTGATGTATTTGTTAAATGAGCCTGACAAATACAAACGTGCACTGTCGAGCGTAAAATCGTTTGAGCGATCTCTACCGTTATTGGCGGCATCTTCAACAGAGTTATAACTCGTGATAAAACCAAAGCCAGCACTGATATACTTATCTTCACCAAAGCTGATGGTGGCACCTGCATTTGCCAGTTGTGCACCCAGGCCACAAGCCATTACTACTGCAGTATGTAAGGCACATTTTTTCAAGTTGTTCATCAAAAACTCCCTTTCTCGTTAAATTCAAACAATCACAGTTGATCGAAACTTGCGCTCAGCTTAACGAGAGGGGTGTGTAGGACAAATACGTCAATTTGCGTAGTGGCGATGTCAGTCAAAGCCCGCTAGACTGCGCATAACAAATCATGAACAGGACTCGCAATGCGTCTTTTAACTTACGTAGGTTTAATCGCTTTATTAACTGGTTGTGGAGAGCTTTCTTACAAGCAAGGCGGTAGCCAGCAGGAGATAGACCGCGCGCACCAGGCTTGCCGCGGCAGTGGGGATCAGCTCTCAGCTTGCCTCGCTGAGCATGGCTGGAAAAAACCAAAGGTAGATGCGTTTGACCCCTTGTTTGCGACCATAGAAGCTACTGATAACCGCGAAGCGACGCAGACTAAACCTAGCCCCTTTATTGAATTATCAAAAGACGCAGCCCAGAAATCAGAGCCAGCCCCAGTTGCAAAAAAACCACAAGCTGCTGCGACTGCGCCTGAGCCAGTGAAAGCGATCCCGGCAAAAGAACCTGCGACAGAGGCAGCGCCACATAGCACGATTAATGACGGTCCCGATGTGGAGTATTCAATTAATTCGTGGTGGAAAATGGGGGCATTTCCAGACCAGTTAAAACGAGATCAGGTCGCCTGCGAGAAGAAACTGGGGCAGGCATATTTGCCGGATTACAAGACACAAACCTATAAACGCGCCTTCGTGGCCTGCATGCATGAATCAGGTTGGATGGCGATCAGGAATATCAATAAGTAAAGCGAGTGGGCACACTTCTCATTACTGGATGAGAGTGGGTGGGGAGGCGGTTTTGGCCAGGCAGCGCAATACCTCGCCCACACTCCAGGCTTGCGCAATGCATCCGCCAGGGGTGTAAGGGGACTCAGCATCAAATACTTCGCTAATAGTACCTATGCCGGCTTCATTCAGGTGCAGGTTAAAATCCAGCAATAATTGATGGGCTTGTGAACCGGCATCAGGCTCTACTTTTAGCCACGCATCAATATAAAGGCCGATAAGCCAGCCCCAGACGGTACCTTGATGGTAAGCGGCATCCCTGGCCATGAGGTCGCCCACATACGCCAGCTTATAGTCTGGATGGTCCTTGGATAGAGAACGCAAGCCATAAGGCGTCAGCAATTCCCTTTTTGCAGTCTCAAACACCGGCTGCCATTTATCTTTGTGCAGCACTTCGTGATCTAGCGAGATCGCTAGCAGCTGGTTGGGGCGGCAGGCGGTATCGTCTCCGCTTTCGCCATCGACAACATCGTATAAATAACCGCCTTTGGCATACCAGAACCGTGTATTGAATGAGTCATAGGCCTGTTCGGCGATTTCTTGCAGCCAAGCGGTGGCGTGTTCGCCATCTTCCTGGCGGATCCAGGTGGCCAGCAGGCGCACCGCGTTATACCACAATGCATTGAGCTCAACCGCCTTGCCACGACGAGGCGTGACCACCCATCCATTGACCTTGGCATCCATCCAGGTCAATTGATAGCCTTCGGCACCCTGCTTTAGTAATCCATCGGCAGGATCAATGCCAATATTAAATTGCGTGCCTCGTAAATGGTGTTCCACGATATCAATCAATTTCGGCAAGATAGCACGCAAAGTCTCTCTATCTTGCGTGGCGGAAACATAGCGATGCAAGGCATGAAAAAACCACAACGTGGCATCAGCCGTATGATACACGCCGGTTTTATCGTGTTCGGGAAACATATTGGGGATAAGGCCATCACGCACATGATTGGCAAACGTACGCAGAATATACCCTGCCTCTTGCTGGCGGCCAGTGGCCAGGGTCAAGCCCTCCAGGCTGATCATGGTGTCGCGTCCCCAATCGGTAAACCAGTGATAACCGGCGATAATGGTCCTGGCGTCACTGCCAGAAGCTTTCGCGCTTACAGACTCATCGGGTCTGCCTGCCGGTGTGATAATAAACTGGTCTGCGGCCAAGACGAGTTCCGCCCCCATGCCGTTTTGCAACACTGGCGAAGCAGATTGCAACAACACCTGTCTGCGCCGGATTTCCACCTCCTTGGCTTCTTGCGGCAGTTTCGAACGAATCACTTCCAATGACTCAGTAGAAGCGATCAGGGTAGATGGCTTGCCCTTGACCATGGTCAACGCAAACGCGCCTGGACTCCAGTGATGACCAGTATGCGGATAGCCACGCGCCTCTTCAACACGGAAATGAATGTCTGAATGTTTACGCCTGTCCATGATAAAAATAGCATGCTCGCCACAAATACAGAGCCGGACCGGAGGATAAGGGTCACCACCGTGGATTTCAAACAGGTCGTCTTTAACGAACAGCGTGTAATCCTTGGCGAACTCCCGATCTACTGTGGCCTCCTGAGGACGGAAGTGGATAGAAGGCCGCAGTTCAAGTTGCAGTAGATCACCTTCAATCAGTTCGTAAGTAATGTGGGCAGTATTCTGCCCATAAGGCATCAGCACCCGTTTCTCAAGAATCACCCCATCCATATCATAGCGCCAGATTGGCAACCCCATTTCAAGGCGGAACTCCTTTAAATATTGAGAACCCGGCATATGCAGCCGACGGCCGCTAAACTCCTCGGCAGTGAGGTCAATACGCATGCCATCCGAACGGATCACCTGTTCGGAAAGATGATTAAGCATGACAATGCGGCCAAGAGGTGCGGGTAAAGACGCAGTCAAAAACCCATGGTAGCGCCGGGTGACGGCACCAGAAATAGTTCCTGAAGCGTACCCACCCAAGCCATTGGTCACCAGCCACTCTTGGCTCAGTAATGCGTAAGGATCATCCTGGATTTGCAACACTCGGTTTATTTGTAAAGACGACATGCTCAACCCTCCATAGCACTCGTGACAGCGATAAACACCTGCGCCGAGTGACCCGAAATCACAAAAGACTGGCTCAAATCAATGCCATGAATCCCCTCCCCACCATATTTGGGATGCTCGCTTGACCAAATAAGTTGCCACTGACAAAGGGCTGCGGGGGCAAGAAGTGGCTCTGCCACGGACTCACACCACATATCTGCACCCAGGTTCACGACGAGTAACCGGTCCATATCAGGACTGTCAGCAAAAAATCGCAGTAGAAACACGTTTTCAGACAAGACGGCACCATCAATGCTATAAGGGTCGGCGAATATGGGATCTTCGCGGCGCAGCGCCAGCAAGTCATGGTGAAGCTGATAAATACTTGCGTGACGTTCACGCTCGGCAAAATCAAGCTTGCAACGCTCAAAGGTTTTGCGGGTTTCTGGCCTGTGGATATAGGCAAGACTCAAGGGGCTTTGCAGGCTTGGAAACTGCGATAGAAACTCTGTCCGGCCAATCTCTACGCTGGCAGCCATTTCCGGCGCATGGTCCGCAAAAAACAGGAAAGGTGCGGAAGCGCCGAACTCTTGCCCCTGAAACAGTAAGGGCGTTTGCGGCCCCAGCAATAACAATGCCGTCATGGCACGCATGGCACCTGGATGGATATGCTGATGCAACCGCTTGCCAAACCCGGAATTAGCGATCTGATCATGATTCTGCAGATAATGGATAAAACAGGTTGCTGCTTTGTCCAGCACAGGTGTGCCACGTACTTTCTTCTGCCAGGCGTAATACTGCCCCTGATACAGGTAACCCCATTTGATCAGTGAAATGAGTTCCTGCGCGCTGCCTTTGTAATCATGAAAATAAGCCTCGCGCTTGCCGCGTGCAGCTACATTGGCTGCATGGTGAAAATCATCATTCCACACTGCATCTAGGCCAAAGCCTCCCTGGTCAACAGGCGCAGTCGCAGATGCTTGCTGAGACTCGTTTTCACCAATAAAGTAAAGTATTTTGTGTGCTGCCGCCTGCCTGGCGTACCTGACCATTTCTGCAATGATATGGTCAGGCGATGCATCATAAATAAAATGGGTGGCATCAAAGCGCAAGCCATCAAGGCGAAACTCTTGTATCCAGTAGCAGACATTGGCAATGAAATACTCCCTCACCGCAGCCGATTCCGGTCCATCAAAATTGATCGCAGCTCCCCAATCACTGTTATAGCGCTCCGAGTAATAGTGATCACTGAACACACTGAAATAAGCCCCACTTGGGCCAACATGGTTGTAAATAACATCCAGGATTACAGCGATGCCCTGGGCATGTGCTTCATTGACAAAAGCACGGAAATCATCCGGTGTGCCATAACCATGATAAGGCGCATAAAAGCCCACCACGTCATAACCCCAGCCAAATGCACCATCAAACTCTGCCACGGGCATCAGTTCTATTGTAGTGATGCCTAATCTCGCCAATTCTTTTAACTCACAAGCTGCCGCCTCATAAGTGCCTGCCTGGGTAAAAGTGCCGATATGCATTTCATACAACACGTGACGCCCTGAAGGAATGCCAGACCAGGCACTGTCTGTCCATGCAAACAAATCAGGCTTCACAATACAGGAAGCGGCATGGGGCCCTTCGGGCTGGTAATGCGACGCGGGGTCTGGATACAACCGTGTATCGTCGTTGATTTGGAACTGGTACCGGTCACCCGCCTGCGCAGCTGGATGGAATAGCGACCAGTATCCGTTTGCTTCAGGCTGTAGCGGAATGGCTGAACCCGAATGATGGTTAAGTATGAGTGAAAGTTGTCGGGCATTAGGCGCCCAGATGCGAAAGTGGGCCCTACCTTCTGGTTGACATTCTGCACCAATGGGGAACCGTCTAGTCATGAAAAATCACCGTGTTCTGCGATACAACGCATTTTGATGCTCACAAACATCTGTAGCGATCAATGAATAAAATGCCATGAGGCACAAAAAATAACCCGGCGAAGGCTACTTCGCCGGGCATGAGCCGTTAATTAGTCATTTTTATGACTTTGGCTACCAGCTTTGGCATGTTGTTGGCTCGATCCACCACGGGTAGAAGAGCCTTGGTTACTGCCTTGGTTTTTGTGACTCTGGCTGCCAGCTTTTGCATGTTGTTCACTAGAGCCTCCACGGGTACTATTTTGATTTGAAGCCATAACTATCTCCTTTTCGCTTCCGGATGACCGTCACATTGCACCGGTATCCAGAAATTTAAAGTGAATTAAGCAATGTGTGAGGCCATGTTAAAACGCGATAAGCCGTAAAATTATCCGCTCATGGCTGATTGCCTTGTCAGAAATTCATTAGAAACCTGAAGACGGAGCGCTTCTAGAATGGAACTCAGGCTTGCGTCTTACTCGTTGAAATTCATGCAAAAATCTACCGGAAAAAGTCCCTCACTTGCGTCAGAAAATTCTGACATCGCTATCAGAATGATGAGACTGCCCTCTACACAACCCGCTTTTTAGAATGTCAACGCGTAAAACTTTTATGCGTTTTAAAACGTGTTATTTAAATAAGGACGAACAAATCATGAAAAAATTATTGGTGGGTGCATTACTCATGGCTGGCTCAATGACTGCCAGTGCAGGCGTGGCCGTGACAGTCGGCCAGCCTGGCTTTTATGGGCAAATCGTTCTCGGGGATGCCTACCCCACCCCTCAAGTCATTTATCCCCAGCCAGTGATCATCCAACCGCCACCAGTCGCCGTCGTACAACCGCCTTTGTATTTACATGTACCACCCGGCCATATGAAAAAATGGGGCCGTTATTGTGGAAATTATGGCGCATGCGGTAGACAAGTATATTTTGTGCAAGACAGCTGGTACCAAAATGTCTACGTCCCTCGCTACAATGCGCATGCAGGTAGACCTGGTGGCGGTCCTGACAGATGGGATCATCATGACGATCACAGACACGGAGGCGGGCCGGGTAAAAAAGGTGGCGGCCCTGGCAATGGTCGTGGTCACGGCCATGGTAAAGATTAATGCCCTTTGTAAGGAAGAAGTCAGCCAAGATTGCTATCGTATGCTTTGCTGGCTTCATTAGTTTTAACCGTAACAACCGATTGATAAGCGATTGCTTTCATCACGCGTCTTATAAATGATGCGCCTGGAATGCCCCTTGTTCAGAACGTTGTTTTATCAGGGCAAGGATTTTGTACCCTTTTTTATTACATTCCTTACTCACCTCTGCTCAAAGTGCAGTCTCCTGTCCACCTTACGAGTATCCGCCTATTTTTCCGCAACCGCTTCCACTTCCAAACTGACAGGAAAATTAAGTGTTCCTATCGAAATTCCCTGGAACTTTCAAATGGGCTAGCACTCTCATGCTTTGAGTGCTAAAATCATTTTAAACATCTTCTTTTTTAAGGAGTTTATTATTAACGCTTTGACATTACCTGTTGTTTCATCGGCTGACAGCCTGGATAAATACCTGCAGACCATCAAGCAGTTTCCAGTGCTCACGGCAGAGGAAGAGTATGGTTACGCTACCCGCCTGAAAGAAAGCGGTGACCTGGAATCTGCGCGCGCACTGATTGTGTCGCATTTGCGTCTGGTCGCCAGTATTGCGCGTGGTTACAGCGGTTATGGCTTGCCACAGTCCGACCTGATTCAGGAAGGCAATATTGGCCTGATGAAAGCGGTTAAACGCTTTGACCCGGATCGTGGCGTGCGCCTGGTTTCATTTGCCATGCACTGGATCAAAGCCGAGATTCACGAATACATTGTGCGCAACTGGCGCCTGGTGAAAACAGCCACGACCAAGGCACAGCGCAAACTGTTCTTCAACCTGCGTAGCATGAAGCAAGGGTTTGAAACCTTGAGCCAGGATGATGTGCATCGCATCGCGACCGAGCTCAATGTGAAACCGGAAGAAGTGACTGAAATGGAATATCGCCTCAATGGTCAGGAGATTTCACTGGATGCGCAGGTAGATGAAGATGGCGAAGAAGTATATAGCCCTATTTCCTTCCTGGAGGATGAAGGCCCTGAGCCTTCTACGCTGCTGGAAAATCTGCAGAATGAGCACATGCAGACTGAAGGCTTAAGCAACGCATTGCAGCAACTTGATGAGCGTAGCCGCCGCGTATTGCAGGCACGCTGGCTGACCGAAGGTGATTCAGCCACCTTGCATGAGCTGGCTGCAGAATTCAATGTGTCGGCTGAGCGTATCCGCCAGATTGAGCAAAAAGCGATGCAAAAAATTAAAACCTATATGCTGGAAAGCAAATAACAAAAACGGGTGCTTAGGCACCCGTTTTTGTTTCATGGCTTTATTTTTATTGGCGACGGAAGTTGAATTGATACAAGTGCCCTTAGGCCGCTTGTATGATCACTTCTTCATGCGCTAACGCAAACATGGCTTTGCCATTGAGCTGATCCAGTTCAGCCAGTTGCTGGCGAATCGATAGCTCCACTTGCTCTAGATCGGCAATCCGTTCCTCTAGCGTATCCGTCGCCTGGTAAATACGCTTGATACTTTCTACACGCCGCTTAAGCTGCACATGATGTTCACGCATCTGGCTTTCCATAGGCGCAATCACTGCCTTAAGCCAGCTCTCAGTATCGCGGTTTGCCGCCTCATACTCCAGGATCACATGACTCGCCAGCGTTTCAAAAAACTTGCTGGTCAACGTCAGTTTTTCGTGAGCAATCATATTGAAGGTAGTATTAAACTGGTCACGGTAAATCGTTTCCAGTTTATTGAGGGCTTTCAAATACCGTGAAGTAGAGAATGGTGGCGGCGTCTTTTGCAGCAAACCATGTTCTTTGGAGAATTTTTCATACATGGCCTCCATCATTTTCTTGATTTCAAGCACATGCACATCAGCATCCATCATGCGGCGCTTGAGATCACTGAAAAAGTCATCCATGGCCTGACGCATGGTTTTGGTAAACGCCGCTTTCATCATGGTATCGCGGGTTTCACGGACCTTGGTTTTGAGGGCCGGCATCCCCAGATGGTGGAATAACTGGTTGGACTGCACAGAAAATACACTACGCAAAGCCTGGTAGCGTTGCAAGCCCACTTCAAAATTCACCTTATCCTGCTTGACCTTGCGCATCATCTGCGCAATCACATCTTCGTTTTTGCCTTGCAGACAGCGCAGCTCGTCCGTTTGGTCAAGCACACTTTGCAAACGCGTTTCCAGCGTAATACGCGTTTGCTGCATCATGTCTTCAATTTCGCCCTGTATGCTTTCACGCACAATTTCCTGCTTGGCTGGGATCAGCTCGTCAGACAGGTTTCTCTCCAGTTGCAGCAAGCGGCTCTTTTGCAGCAGTACCTGGTCACCCTTCACCTTGGCCAGCAGGCCTTTCTGGGCAGAGGTCGGCAAAATCTGGTCGCGCGGCAAGCCGAGTAATTCGGCGGTATTTTGCAACTGGCGATAGAGTTCGGTTTCGACTTCATCGTCAGTTTTCAATGGGTCCCATAAACCATCGATTTTATTGAGCACCGCCATGCGGCCTTTTTGCTTCCAGCGCGCACCACTGATGTAACGGCGCCAGACTTCCATTTCAGATTTGGTGACGCCGGTGTCGGCGCCCAGGATAAACAATACGGCATGCGCATTGGGCAACATGCTCATGGTCAACTCAGGTTCTGCACCAATCGCATTCAAGCCTGGCGTATCAAGAATCACCAGACCCTGTTTGAGCAAAGGATGCGGAAAATTAATCACGGCGTAGCGCCAGCAAGGGATTTCGAGCAAGCCATCTTGACCAATGAGCATGGCATCATCCGGCTGTTCCGGATGGTATAAACCTAAAGACTGGGCCTCTTCTACGGTGACACGGCGTGTGCGGCTCACCTCTTTAAAGGCCTCCACCATGCTTTCACGTGAGTGCGCATCAAATTCAACCACAGACCATGCTTGTGGCGTACGACGGTATTCAGTGATGGAAATCTGGTGGGTGCTGGTTTCAATTGGCAGTAATGACAAACTCACCGGTTTGCCATTGTCATAGCGTAATTCGGTGGGACACATGGTGGTGCGCCCGGCGCCGGATGGCAGCAAACGGTGGCCGTAACCGGAAAAGAAAATCGCGTTAATAAGCTCGGATTTACCGCGCGAGAATTCGGCGACAAATGCCACGTTCAGCTTATCCTCACGCAGGCGGTTTAGTTGCTGCTGTATGCGCTCTTCTATCTGCACATCGCTGAGCTGTTTATCGGCCAACCAGCGCCGATACTCCCCTAAGACATCAGCAATCGATTGACGCCAGCGTGTGTACAAATCAAATTGTTGTGCCAGTCTGTTGTTTTCCATAGGACCTGCTTAATTGTTATAAGGTAACCTATTCATGATTGTCTGTTTTCCAGTAATCTATCACGAAATAATAAAAGTTCAAATAAATCATGTAGGTATAGCTATTAATTCACAAATAAAATGAATTATCAACCATAAGATACAACAACCTAGCCTCATGCGTTGCATGCGTGCATCTGCTATCATGCGCATAATCAAAATTATCGACTCAATCCACGACTTTCTTCAATGCTATGAGCGGTCTTCACCCCGATTGTCCTACCCCGACCCTGATCCAATTGCATCAGGGATCACACCTGCTGGAAATACACTTCGACAACCATACCGAGTGCATGTTGTCTTGCGAGTTTTTGCGTGTTTACTCTCCGTCAGCCGAAGTCCGCGGGCATGGCGCAGGCCAGGAAGTACTACAGCTGGATAAAGAAAATGTGAACATCACCGGGATTGAACCCGTTGGCCGCTATGCTATCAAACTGATCTTTGATGACGGTCATGATACTGGCCTGTATTCATGGGATTATTTGTACTACCTGGCACAACATTATGAAAGTTTGTGGCAAGACTACGTGACTAAACTGACCATCGCTGGCCATACCCGTAAGGAACCGATACATGCAGCAAAACACTGATCAGGAAAAAACCACCCATTTTGGCTTTGACACGGTAGCGGAGTCAGACAAACAGAAAAAAGTCGGTGAGGTATTTCATTCGGTCGCGCAAAAATACGACATCATGAACGATGTCATGTCTGCTGGCATGCACCGTTTGTGGAAGCGATTTGCGGTCGATATCAGCGGTGTCGGACCCGGCGACAAGGTGCTGGATATCGCGGGCGGTAGCGGCGACCTGTCCCGCCTGTTTGCAAAAAAGGTAGGCACGCAATCAGCGGCCAATCCAGGGACCGTGATCCTGACCGACATCAACGCCTCCATGCTGGGCGTGGGCCGCGACCGCATGATAGATGCCGGGCTCAATATCCCGGCCGCACAGTGTAATGCCGAAATCCTGCCATTTGCAGATGAGACTTTTCATTGCGTGATCGTCGCCTTTGGTTTGCGTAATATGACCCATAAAGACGTTGCGTTACGTGAAATGCAACGCGTGCTTAAACCGGGCGGGCGCTTGCTGGTCCTGGAATTCTCAAAAGTCTGGCAGCCATTGGAAAAACTGTACGACACCTATTCATTCAAGTTACTGCCCAAATTTGGTAAATGGATCGCCAACGATGAGCCTAGCTACCGCTACCTGGCGGAAAGCATACGCATGCACCCTGACCAGGAAACGCTCAAACAAATGATGCATGAGGCTGGCTTTGGCAAAGTGGATTATTACAACCTGACTGCCGGCGTTGTTGCCCTGCACAAAGGCATCAAACTCTAAGCCATGTTTAAACCATTGATTCAATTTGTGCTGCAACACCTGATGCAGCAAAACAGCTGGACGGCGCCATTGTTACAGCCGTACGCACACAAAAACCTGCGCATTGACTTCAAGGTCGCCCAGGTGATGCTGACAATTCTCAATAGCGGCGAACTGGCTATTGCAGCCGACTCGGCCACCGCTGACGCTACCATACATCTGCCACCTAGTTTGGCGATGCGCTTATTGCGGCAAGACCCGCTGGCATACAGCCTGATTAAAATTGAAGGCGATGCCACTCTCGGCATGGAAGTTGGCAAGATACTCTCTGCTATCCGCTGGGACGTTGAAGACGACCTGAGCAAAATCGTAGGTGACATTGCGGCTTATCACGTCGTGCAATTAGGGCAGGAAAAACTGCAACGCTGGCAAGGCCAGGCCAAAAATCTGGGTGAAATGCTGGTGGAATACTGGCAGGAAGAACGCCCGATCATTGCCAAAAAAATCCATATCGAGCAATTTAACCGCTCTGTTGACCGACTGCGTGAAGACACTGACAGACTGGAACAGCGCGTTGAGAAACTGCTTGCTGCCGCCACGCCTCCTGAAAGTCAGTAAGCATGCATTGGTTACGTTTTTTTCATATTATCGGTGTACTGATCTGGTACCGCCTTGATGTTTTCTTTATCCGTGATGAACAGCCGGGAATCGCCTCCCGTCTGCTCAATGTACTGCTTTTCTGGCGGCATGCGCCAGAAAAGCGCGCAGTACGCCTGCGGCTGGCACTGGAAAGACTAGGGCCCATTTTCGTCAAGTTCGGCCAGATGCTCTCCACCCGCCGTGACTTGCTGCCGCCAGATGTCGCTGACGAACTCACCAAGCTGCAGGATCAGGTCCCCCCGTTTAGCTATACACAGGTTGAAGCTATCATCAATCAGGCATTTGGTGCACCTTTGGCAACCGTCTATGCCGAGTTTAATACGACGCCTGTCGCCAGCGCATCAGTCGCACAAGTGCATTTTGCCAGGCTGCACAGTGGCGAGCAGGTCGCTGTTAAAGTACTGCGTCCCGGCATTGCAGCCATTATTCACCGCGATATTGCCCTGTTACGTACCTTGGCCTGGTGGGTTAAAAAGGTTTCCAGCGAAGGCCGTCGCCTCAAGCCCGAAGAAATGGTGGATGAATTTGCCCGCCATACCGAGCATGAACTCGATTTGACGCTGGAAGCTGCACACTGCGCCCAATTAGGCCGCAACTTCAGTGACCGCCGCCTGCTGGTTCCCGCAGTGTATTGGGATTACTCGCACAAGCAAGTCATGACCATGCAGCGCATGCATGGTACGCCAGTGCGTGATACGGCCTCGCTGGCTGCTTACGGCATTAATCTGACCCAACTGGCACACGAAGGCGTAGAAATCTTTTTCACACAGGTGTTCCGGGACGGTTTCTTCCATGCCGACATGCATCCCGGTAATATCCAGGTCGTTACCGAAGGACCAGAGAAAGGCAAGTTTATCGCGCTCGACTTTGGCATCATGGGCAGCCTGACACCTACGGACCAGTATTACCTGGCGCGTAATTTCCTGGCCTTCTTCAACCGCGATTACCGTGATGTGGCCGTGGCCCACATTGAATCTGGCTGGGTTCCGGCAGACACCAATGTGGAAGCCCTCGAAACCGCCGTACGTGCTATTTGTGAACCAATCTTTGAAAAACCGCTTAAGGATATTTCTTTTGGCCGTACGCTGCTGAGCTTGTTCCAGATGTCACGCCGCTTTGGTGTCAATATCCAGCCACAGCTCATCATGTTGCAAAAAACCCTGCTCAATATCGAAGGGCTGGGCCGTGAACTCGATCCGAACATTGACCTTTGGCAAAGTGCGAAGCCTTTCCTCAAACGCTGGATGAGCGAACAGATCGGCTGGCGTAGCCTGCTCAAGTCTGCCAAACGCGAACTTCCTTATATGCTAGCCCATGCAGCCGAAATGCCGCGTTTGTTTGAACAATACTTGCGCAACCAAACAGAGCTTGGCAAACAACAAAACCGCATTGACGCCCTGCTCGTGTCACAGCACCGACAGGCGACCTGGCAAAAATGGGCCACCACCGCCATCATCGTGCTGGTATTACTACAATTTGCAAGTTTGTTCCTGCTGTTTAACCACTAAGGGAGATCAACCATGCGTCACATCAAGCCACTGCTGGCAATCGTTTCTTTCTTGCTCTCTTATTCCGTACATGCGGCAGACCTGGTCGGCCTTTGGCAAACCACGGATGACCGTACCGGCAAACCGCGATCACTGATACGTATGACGGAGAATGCCGGTGAATACAATGCTGTTGTTGAAAAAGGTCTACTCGCGACTGACACCGGCGATGCAGTCTGCGACAAGTGTACTGACGAACGTAAAGGCCAGAAAATTGTGGGTATGACGATAGCCAAACACTTGAAATCATCAAGCAAAAGCAATGTATATGAGGGCGGTGAAATCCTGGACCCGGAAAATGGCAAAACCTACAAATGCAAAATGACCCTGAGCCCCAACGGAAACGAGCTGGAAGTGCGCGGCTTTATCGGCTTTTCATTGCTGGGACGCTCTCAGACCTGGAAGCGGATTGAGTAAATTGTGCATAATTGTAAAAAGGCCTGATTTTCAGGCCTTTTTAGTCTCCATTCCTGCAAGAAAACCATGCTTAGGCATGGTTTTGTTTTAAAATCGGCCTTTTGCAATCCATCAAAGGAAACTGGCTGTGCTGATCTGGTTTGTTGTGGCGTATTTACTGGTCTCAATAGGCATAGGCCTGATTGCCGCCAGAAACGTGCACAACACCAAAGATTATGCCGTCGCAGGCCGCCATTTGCCACTGCCTGTGGTCATGGCCACGGTATTTGCCACCTGGTTTGGCGCAGAAGCGGTCTTTGGTGTCTCAGCCACCTTTGTGCGTGAAGGCCTGACCGGAGTGGCGGCTGACCCTTTTGGATCCAGTATGTGCCTGATACTGGCCGGCATTTTCTTTTCCAGCCGCCTGTACAAACTCAACATCTTGACCCTGGGCGATTTCTACCGCATGCGTTATAACCGTTCGGTAGAAGTACTCACCACCATTGCCATTGTGATCTCCTACATGGGCTGGGTCGCCGCCCAAATCAAGGCGCTGGGCCTGATTTTCAACCTGATCAGTCATGGGGCTATTTCCGAGCAGACAGGCATGATTGTTGGTACAGCCATTGTGCTGACTTACACGACATTAGGTGGCATGCTGTCCGTAGCGATTCTGGACTTTGTACAAATGATCGTGGTCATCGGCGGCTTGTTGTATATCGCGAGTATCGTCTCTGACCAGACGGGCGGTATCGCCCCTGTGATCGAGCATGCACGTCATGCTGGCAAACTGCACTTTTTCCCGCAATCCACAAACTGGAGCGTCTGGCTGACCTTCCTCGGTGGTTGGCTGACCATGATGCTGGGTTCTATCCCGCAACAGGATGTATTCCAGCGCATCACCTCGGCCAAAACTGCCAGAATTGCCTTGTGGGGCTCTATTTTTGGCGCAAGCATTTATTTCTGTTTTACCTTTGTGCCCATGTTTATTGCCTATGCGGCCACCCTGATCGATCCGGCCACTTTTGGCACATTAGTCAACACAGACTCCCAACGCGTGTTACCAACCCTGGTACTGACACATACGCCATTACTAGCCCAAGCCATCTTTTTTGGTGCGGTACTTTCTGCCATCATGAGCTGCTCGTCAGCCACTTTACTGGCGCCTTCGGTCACCTTTGCCGAAAACGTGGTGAAAGGGTTTATGCCACAGATGAATGACCATGCCTTCCTGCGCGTCATGCGTCTGTGCCTGATAGGCTTTGCAGGCATGGTATTGCTGTACGCGCTAAACTCGGAACTGTCTATTTTTGGCATGGTGGAAAGTGCTTACAAAGTCACGCTGGCGGGCGCATTCATACCCTTGTTGTTTGGCGCATTCTGGAAGCGAGCGACCAGCCAGGGCGCGCTGGCGGCCATCATTTTCGGCATTGCCAGCTGGGTGCTGATTGAAATACTGGTAGGCGAAGACAGCCTGGTACCCGCACAACTGGCAGGCTTGGTGATCAGTGCAGCAGCCATGGTCATCGGCTCATTGCTGCCACAAAAGATTGGCGGAACGCCTCATAGCCCTTCCGGTTATTTGCACGAACACGCAGCACGCAGTCATCCACATTAAATCAGCCCCATTCACCTGACAATCAGTGGAATACATCTCCAAAATGGCAACTTTTCAAATAAATAAAGTCATTTTATATTGATGATAATGCTTTTCTGGGATCATCTGTTTTGAGAAAATTAAATATTTATGGTCGTTAACAAGCGTCACTACACCCTACTTCTAAGCGCTATTGTACTCATTGGCTTTGTTGCGACCAGCCTCATCGGTTACTTTGTCGCCAAGGACTCCATGACTGAGCGTTTGCAGGAGGAAATGCTACCGCTCACCAGTGATAACATTTACTCCGAAATTCAGCGCGACTTGCTGCAGCCCTTACTGATCTCGTCCCTGATGGCTAACGATGTGTTTGTGTTCGACTGGGTCAATGATGGAGAACAAGATGCCCGCAAAATGACCAGTTACCTGGCGCAGATCCAGAAAAAATATAACACCATCACCGCTTTTTTCGTGTCAGAAAGCTCTGGCAACTATTATCACCCAAGTGGTGTATTGAAACGCGTTTCCAGCAAAAACCCTGATGATCGCTGGTACTTTGACGCGAAGAACTCTGCCGGCCCCTACGTCATCAATATAGATCGGGATACCGCAGACAAGCGTCGGCTCAGCATTTTTGTTAACTACCGCATTGAAGATAAATCCGGCAAGTTTATTGGCGTGATAGGAGTCGGCTTATCCCTGCAAACGGTTGCTGAACTTATCGAAAATTACCAGAAGCGCTATGGGCGAGAAATTTACTTTGTGAACCGTCAGGGCGAAGTCATGCTACAAAGCAGTCACTATCGTTCAGAGTTGCATTTACAGGACAAAGCCGGGCTGGACAAAGCGTTTCTTAAAGTGCTGACCTCTCCCAGTGCTTCGTTTTCATTCAAAACCAGCAGTGGTAACACGCTATACCTCAATAGCCGCCTGGTGCCCGAATTTGACTGGTACCTGATTGTAGAACAGGTCAATGACCCAAGCTCCGAGCGCATAGAAACTGCCTTCTTTATCAACCTGGCGGTCGCTGTCATCATCAGCATGATCGTGCTGGCACTGGCGCACTTTGCCGTGCGTGGTTACCACGACAAGCTGGAGATGATGGCGACTCAGGACAAACTGACAGGCGTCGCCAGCCGTCAGGTATTTGAGTTCTATTTCAAGCAGGCGGTCGCGCGCAGCAAACGCCGCGATGAATCGGTATCACTTGTTTTGCTGGATATTGACCTGTTCAAGCAAATCAATGACTCTTATGGCCACCAGGCGGGCGACCTGGTATTGACCCGGGTGGCAAATCTGATCAAATCCCACATTCGAGAAGAGGATGTGGTCTGCCGCTGGGGTGGAGAAGAGTTTTTATTGCTACTTTCTGGCTGCAATATACAACATGCCAGGGACATTACCGAACTCATCCGTTCGGCGGTTGCTAGCATGCAATTTCATTTCAATAACGAGATTGTGCACATCACGGTGAGTGCTGGTGTGGCAGAAATGCACACGGATGAATTACTGGGCCAGGTGGTAGAGCGGGCAGACCATCATTTGTATGCCGCCAAACGTGCGGGGCGCAATTGCATCAGGCCTGAGGTGGATGAAGAAGAATAAGCCTTTTACTTTTTTGCAGCACGTGTGTCACGTGGCTGGCAAACCTGGCAATAGAAGGTTGAGCGCTGTCCTAGCCGTATGGTGAAAATGGCTTGCTGGCAAACACGGCAAGGCTCCCCGGTGCGGCCATAGACGAAATAAGTCTGCTGGAAATAGCCAGGATTACCATCCGCCCCAAAAAAGTCCCGCAGGCTGCTGCCACCGGCCTCCAGTGCTGCATTCAGCGTGGTCTTGATCTCCTGCACCAGCAACTCACATTGTGCCAGGCTTAATGACTTGGCAGGTGTTTCTGGATGAATACCCGCACGAAACAGAGACTCGCTGGCATAAATATTCCCCACACCCACCACCAGGTGCGCATCCATGATGGTAGTTTTGATCGCTGCATTGCGGGTACGCAATTGCCGGTACAAATAATCCGCGTTAAAGGCAGGCTCTAATGGCTCTGGCCCGAGGCGATTGAGCAAGACATGCTGCATGGGGTCCTGGTCCAGCCACAATACGGCACCAAAACGCCTTGGGTCACGCAATCGGATCACCCGACCATCAACAAAGCGTATATCAAAATGGTCATGTTTTTCAGCGGGGAAATCGCGTTCCAGCAGGCACAAACGGCCAGACATCCCTAGATGCAACAGCAATACACCTTCCACTTCAGTGGACCCTATTTCGGCGAGAATATATTTGGCACGGCGCCTAAGCTTGAGTACCCTGCGGCCTTGTAAATGCTGCGGCAAATCGGCCGGAATGGGCCAGCGCAAGCCATGATGGCGAATGGTCGCCTGCTCAATCAGGGCACCTTCAACAGGTAACAACCCTCGTCGCGTAACCTCAACCTCAGGCAATTCAGGCATGGCAATTATTTGCTGTCTGGAGTCTGGATATTGACCGGTGGATTGACCATGGTAAAGCCAGTGTCATTGCTGAAGTGATAAATAATGCCTTCATCCGGGCGTGCCAACAGGTACTCCGGTGACTCCTGCAATTTATCAAAATGCACTTTTTTACCATTGCGCAACAATACTTCAAAGGAAGGATAGGACTGCTTGCGATCAGGTGTGTAAAACTCTACTGAAACCGCTTGTGCCTGTACCCAGCTGAAATCACTCCACTCGTTCATATCGTTCTGGGTAGGTTTTGCTTTGGGGTCATTTGCAGACCACTTTCCATCACTGGATAACTCTACCTTGAGGGCATTTTCTTCCCATTGCTCAAGATGAGCCAGGTCAAAACCAGCCAGTTGCTTGCGCTCTGTCGGGGATAATGGGGTTTTATCCACCATTTCAATGGGCTGTGTAGAAGCAGCCTCTCCATATTGGCCAGGCAATAAATACACCTGTCCGGCAAAACCCACATATTGCTCTTCAGTGACGGGATTGAACGTACCAAACGTAAATACCTGGTCGCCTTTTGCACCTGACAAGGTGAGTTTTAGCACAGGCTGGTCCAGTCCATATTTTGCCGCATCCTGCAATGGCAGCCTGGTCGCAGTCGTGGCAGCAATAATAGAGATGATACGTTGTACTGAAGGCTGGTCTGCACGTGCGGCATAAGGCTTGCGCATCATCCAGTAGCCATCCTGTTTCTCAAACACCGTCGGTGCTTTGGCGGGAAACTCGGCTTTCACCGCCTCAAAATCCGCCATCTTCAGGCTGGATACCTCAAACCTGGCTGATGCTGCCTGCTCTTGTGGTTTTAAGTGCAAAAACACAGCAATGCCAACCACAATGACCAGCAACAATAGATTCAGAATCCATCTTTTTTTCATAATACGACTCCGGCCAGCCTGGCAGTTAAGCCTTGCGGCGCTTCCACCACAGCAACAGGCCAGCCACAAACAAACCTAAAGGGATAAAATATTGAAACGCATGGAATACACTCCAAGCCACCAGTCGCCCCTGATCTGTCGCCGGAATCGTCACATTGATATCCTTGAGTGGCATTGGCTGTATCGTGATCAGGCGGTCATCTCCCGCCAGCCAGTTAATGATATTGATCCCCAGATCAAGATTGCCGCCATTGGTAATAAAGGTATTCGCCAGGAAATTGGCATTGCCTATCACCACCACACGCTGCCCTTTTTTGCCATAAGTACGCTCCAGCGCAACACCAATATTAATCGGTCCCGCTTTATCCTTGCCCTGGTCAAAACGCACCTTGAGGTTTTGCGCGCCAGCAGGAATCTTGTCTGATTCAAGCCAGCCATTAGGCGCCACATCAATCAGCCGACCGACTTTCCAGCCGAGGTCGTCAGACGCCTGGCCATCCACCTGATGCGCCTCAGGGAACACGGTACGCAGCATGAAGTTACGTGTGATCGGGTGATCTCCATACAGACTGGCAAACGCCATTTTCGGATCCGCGCCATATTGCTCGGCCGCACGATCCACCACAATCCCTGGTGACACTTTAATGCCCAGGTAGTCGGCCACTTCCTGCAAGCCATGCAAATTATCATCATCCAGCAGCCACAACACGTTGCCACCGCCCTCAATATAGGCCTTGATTTTTTTTGCTTCAACGTCGGTGATATCCACCTGCGGCGCAGCAATTACCAGCATGGCTCCGTTGGCAGGTACCGCTTGTGCAATGGTCAGATCCGGGTTAGCAAACTTGAAACCCTTGCTTTCCAGCTGTTTGCCAAACTCGCCCAGGTCATGGTTTTTCAGGCCTTGCAGCAAACGTTCACCGTGGCCATCCAGATACATGACCGGCTGGTTGTTAGTGCGTGACAAACGCACCAGCAGATTGGTCATTTCCTGCTCGGCAAACGGTGGCGTAATATGTTCGGAGCGTTTGTTGTATTCAACAATCGTTTCACCATCCACCTTCACACCAGCCTCTTGCGCCAGTTTTGGCTCTTCAGAGGGGTTGATGAACTTGATAAATACATTTTTCTTTTCGCGCTGGTAGCGGGCAACAAAATCCAGCATGCCCTTGCGGAAAGTATCGCCGTTATTGGCATCATCATTGGTGGCATAGACGGTAATGTTGATATCACCGTCCATCTGCTTGAGCACATTGACACTGCCCTGGGTCAGGATATTGCGATTCGCCTGGGTAATATCCTTGGCCCAGCGATACTGGCTGGATAAATAACCCAGCATCACCACCAGCGCCAGAAACACCAGCACGAACATCCAGTTTTGTGCGAGCAGTTGCCATCTAAACTTACGGTTAATTTTCATAATGCTTTCAAACTCGACAACAATGCGGGGTTAGCCGCGCAAACGATCTGCATCCAGACGACGTATCGTCAGGGTAATAAAAGTGAGGATAAACAGGCCAAAATAAGCCAGGTCAGCCGTATCAATCAGGCCTCCAGCAAAAGACTGGAAATGGCGCATCAGGGAAAACTTGAGCATGGTACTGGTGGGGTCACCGGCAAAAAAGCGGTCGAGGATCATCAGCACAAACAGGGCAATAAAACTTAGGATACCGGCGATGATGGGCTGCGCGGTTAGGCTGGAAAAATAGAGACCAAGTGCCGCAAAACTGGAGACCAGTAACAGCAAGCCCAGGGAGTTGGCAAAAATGTAGCCAAAATCAATATCTGCCCATATATTCAAGGTGGATAACATGGCCGCAATATAGACGACCAGGAAACTCAAGAATACAACCAAACCTAAAAATTTGCCGACAACAATTTCAGTAATTGAGAGCGGCGCACTAAACAGAAAGGGCATGGTCTGGCTACGGCGCTCTTCCGAAATCAGGCGCATGGATAACAATGGCACCGCAAAGAGCATAATAAACGAGGCCAGGCCATACACGGTTTGCCCCACAAACTGGGTCACACCTATACGCTCAGCCGGGCGGATGGAGCCGGACATGACTTCAAAGTAATTGTTTACGCCATTCAGGTAATACGTGCCAAACGAGAAGGTCAACAGCGCCAGAATAATCCACCCCATAGGCGAGGCAAACATACTCTTGAGTTCTTTTCTTGCAATATTCAACATACTTGATCTTTCTATCCGCTTAAGCAGCCTTGGCAAGGTCTGCCGCAGTCTCAGGCTCCTGATAAGTCAGCTGTACAAACACATCTTCCAGGCTGGTCTGGTCAGGCGCAATATGATACAAGCCCCAGCCATTTTGCACGGCCGCCTGCACAATCGCTTCATGCGGTTGCGTCCCCTCCTGGAAACGGATGCGCCACATGCCATCCGCAGGTTCGACTTCAGCCACGCCGGTAATCGCGGCCAATTGTGCTGCCTCTGGCGCATGACGCAAACCAACCAGCAGTTTGTTCCCTACCCGTTGCTGCTTGAGCACGTCGATCCCGCCATTAAACACCAGCTTGCCTTTATCTATAATCTGCACATGGTCACAGACCATTTCCACTTCCGGCAAAATGTGGGTAGAGACAATCACGCTGTGCGCCTGGCCGATTTCCTTGATCAGCGCGCGGATATCGCGGATCTGGATCGGGTCCAGGCCCACGGTAGGTTCATCGAGGATAACGACCATAGGATTGTGAATGATCGCCTGGGCGATGCCAACACGCTGCTGGTAACCGTTGGAAAGGTTTTCAATCAGGCGCTTGCTCATATGGGTCAGGCCACAACGCTCTTTGGCATGCTCTACGGCTTTTTTGAGGTGTTTGCCAGAAACGTTGTGCAACCTGGCCGCAATGGTCAGGTATTCATCAACCGTGAACTCCTTATATAAAGGTCTCATTTCCGGCAGGTAGCCGATCAAAGCTTTGGCTTCCTTGGGGTTTTCAATCATATCAATGCCACAAATTCTGACACTACCGGCACTGGGGGCCAGGTTTCCTGTCAGCATTTTCATTGTCGTTGACTTACCAGCCCCGTTCGGGCCGAGAAAACCCAGCACCTGCCCTTGCTGCAAACTAAACGTTACATCACTGACTGCGGCCCGGCCGCCATACATACGCGTCAATTCGATTGCTTCTACTGTTAAATTTGCCATGATTCTTTCACACACCTACTCACTAAAGATGACTGTTTACCACTGGCAAAGCAAGCGCTAACCAGCAAATCCCTAGACAAAGATTTCATCAAAAAGTTATAGTGCTAAAACACTCTTGCTTCATGACGTTTTAGCGCGCGCCAAACCGCCAATTACAATTCAGTTACAAATCGCACATTATGGATGAACTTGCAGCAACTGTCACGGACTAAACAAAAATTCAGTATTGCATATCAACCCTCACACCACAGTCATGACACTGTTCATCAACAGACCAATTAAACAGGAATCCCGTATGCCTCACACCAGCCGATTTACGCTCAAACCCACCGCAAAGCGCCGTACGACGATAGCGCTCTGGCTGGCATTACTGGCAACCCCGGCCTGGTCGGCCAGCAGCTCCCCCACCATGACCGCCCCCACGGCTGAATTTGTTTACAAATACCTGCTCGGAGAGGTGGCTGCGCAACGTGGGGAATTCGTACTGGCAGGGCAGCTGTTCCTGGACTTGGCCAAACAAACGCGCGACCCGTTGCTGGCAGAACGCGCCACACAGGCAGCCACCATTGCGCGCACACCGCAACTCGCCCTGCCCTCGGCAGAGCTGTGGGCAGAACTGGCACCAGACTCTATCCCGGCAGCCCAAGCCGCCAGCCAACTGCTGATTGCCAATGGCAATCTTAAAAAAGCCGTGCCACAAATCCAGAAGGTGCTGGCCAATGACAGCATCCGCCCCAACGCCTTTATGGAACTCAATAGCCTGATGATGCGTGTCACGGACAAAACATCGGTTCTGGAAGCGATCCAGCAATTGGCAAAACCTTATACCAAGCTACCGGAAGCTCACTTTGCCATTTCACAAGCTGCTTATTTTGCCCATAACGAAAAGTTGATGGAGGCGGAATTAAAAGAAGCTTCAAAATTGCGCCCAGGCTGGGAAGCCCCTGCACAAATTCGCGGACAAATGCTCAGCGAGAAAGATCCGCAAAAAGGGATAGCCTTCTATCATGATTTTTTAAAGACAAACCCTGAGGCTGACCAGATTCGCCTGGCACTGGCACGTGCCTTACTGGTACAAAAAAACACCACCGATGCCAAAGTAGAATTCACCAAATTGCTGGAGCGTCATCAAAACAATCCTGAAATGAATGTGATTGTCGGCCTGCTGGCTCTGGATGCCAGAGAATACAGCTTTGCTGACCAGCGTCTGGAGCATGCACTGCAGGTCGGCTTCAAGGAGCCGAACAAAGTATATTTCAACCTGGGCCGTTCTGCGGCAGAGCAAAAGGATGATACCCGCGCCTTGCAATGGTTCGACAAGATAGGTGAAGGCGAACAATTCCTGGCTGGCCGCCTCGCGGCGGCCAGCATTATAGCGCGCCGTGATGGCATAGATGCAGCCATCACCATGCTGGACAATGTTGACGGCCTGACACCAGAACAGCAGGCGCTGGTCATCCAGAACCAGGCATTAATGCTGAACCAGGCTAAACGCAACGATGAAGCCTATGCCTTGCTGGGCAAGGCTGTGCAAAGCTTTCCCGACAGCCCTGAACTGCTGTATGACTATGCATTGAATGCCGAGCGACAAGGAAAATTTGACATCATGGAAGACACCTTGCACAAGGTGATCAAAATGAAACCAGATATGGCGGCCGCCTACAACGCCCTGGGCTATTCTTATGCTGACCGCAACATCAAGCTCATGGAAGCCAAGAGCCTGATTGAAACCGCCACCAAACTTTCACCAGAAGATCATTACATCATGGATAGCCTGGGCTGGGTCTATTACCGCCTGGGAGACCTGGCACGCGCGACAGAAGAGCTGCGCCATGCCTATGCGATACAGCAGGACCCTGAGATTGCTGCCCACCTGGCAGAAGTATTATGGAAACAGGGCCAGCGCGACGAAGCGCAGAAAATCCTGGACCAGGCATTGTCCAGCAATCCGGATAACGAAGTATTGATGGCTACCGCGAAGAAACTGAAGTCTGAGCTTTAATGCCGTCGATACCGATACAGTGGAGGCTGCCTTCCGGCGGCCAGGTCATTGCCGGAATGCTAGGGTTCATTCTGGCTAGCTGTGCTTCTCTGCCCGCTCCCAGCACCCAAACCACGGCCAGTAAGGCATCGCAGCAGCGTACCCAGCGGCTGCAGGAGATCAAAGACTTTAGCCTGGAAGCCAAAATGGCCGTGCAATATGCAGGCAAGGGCTATACGGCGCGCATGGAATGGCAGCATCAGGCCCAAGAAGACACCATGCGGATTTTCAGCCCACTTGGACAGCAAGTGGCCCTGATTCACCGCACACCGCATGCCGTCACGCTGACCGACCAGAACGGCAAGGAACATGAAGCGGCTGATGTGGCCAGCCTGACTGAACGCCTGCTGGGCTGGCGTCTGCCGTTGGCAGGCCTCAGCCAGTGGATACTGGGCATTCCACACCCGGCCAGCCCCTTTGAGGCGAATTATCTGGAGAACGGCACGCCCGCCAGCCTAGTGCAGGATCAATGGCAAATTAATTACGGCGATTACCAGCAGACAGCACTGAATGGGGCATTGGAGCAGCTGCCTTACACTACGCGCCTGCAGCAGCAGGATGTGCGCCTCAAACTGGTGATTCAACACTGGTAAATACACATTAGACTGCCCTGTTTTCCGCCATGCGCTGATTAAAGATTCAGCGCATGACGTCGATAATGGCTGTATGAGCTGTTATCTGTTTACCCCTACTTACTATCGCATCTGGCTGGCCTGCAGCTTATGGCTGGTGCTATGCCTTGCGCCTGGTCACAGCCAGGCATCCCAGTGGTTGTCGATCCAAAAAACAGACCACAACCAGCTTATGATAGACAAGCAATCCCTGCTGGAAGAAAAACCTTATATCAAAGCCTGGGTCAAGGTGGATTACAGCACACCGCAAAAAAATGTGGAATCCGTTGACCGCGTGTATAACCACGCCAAAGCCTTATGGTATTTTGACTGCGACAAACGCAAGGCAGCCACCATTCAGGTGTTCCAGTACGAAGATGATGAGCTCGTCTACTCAGCCGGCACCACGGCCAAGCAGGCAGACTTTATTGAGCCCTTGCCTGAGTCCGAAGTAGAGGTTGCCCAGCAATACGTGTGCAAATGGCAAGCCAAAGAAAAACAGCGCCAGGAAGCTGCCGCGAGACGCGCCGCTAATCCTGTCGTCCCCGCTGTGGCCAGCAGCAAAGACAAACCCGCAGCCCCTGACAGCGTTGCCGAACCTGCTCCTGCTGCCACCGACAATGCAAAGCCGCAGGAAAAACCTGTCGCAGAAAACAAACCTGCAGAGACAAAAACAGCCGAGGCTAAACCGCCTGCAACAAAACCTGCCTCAGATAAAACCACTACAGGCAAGCCAGACTCCGCCAGCAAAACAGACAAGGGCGCTGCGGATAAGGAAAAAGACAAACAGCCTAAAAAAGATAAGACCAATGATCCATCCTGGGCCTATAGCGGCCCGCATGGACCGGACAAATGGGGCAGCCTGAATCCTGACTTTGCGGTATGTAATGCAGGCAGCCAGCAATCTCCGATCAATATCGACAACACGATTACGGCTGCGCTCAAACCGCTCAAGCGCTTACAAAAGTTCCCACTGAAAAATATAGCCCTGAAGGATCATAGCCTGATCCTGGATGCCGGGACCGGCAATATGATGGTGCTGGACCAGAAACCCTACCAGCTCAAATATATCAGCGTGCATGTGCCCAGCGAACACCAGATCAAGCAAAAGTCCTATGCTGCAGAGTTGCATATGGTGCATGAAGATAAAACCGGCCATCGCGTGATCATTGCGGTCATGCTGGAAGAAGGCAATGCAAACCCAGCCTTTGAGAAACTGCTGGGCAGCGTGCCCAAGGAAAAAGAGCAGAGTAAACCGCTGGCAATACGTGTTACACCGGGTGACCTAATGCCGACCAAACCTGCCTATTACCGTTACAGCGGCTCATTGACAGCCCCTCCTTGTACAGAAGGTGTACAGTGGGTCATCATGAAAGAGGCGCTCAAAATCTCCAAGTTCCAGCTGGGCAGTTTGCAGCAAGCCATCGGCGAGCCTAACCAGCGCCCGTTGCAAGATGGCCAGGGCCGCATGATCCTGGAGTAAACCTTCACCCGAACAAGCATGCCTGAAATATTCGGGCATGCTTTACAATAGCGGCCATGGCATTCATTACCTACCCTGCGCCCTGTAAAATCAACCTGTTCCTCCACATTACCGGTCGGCGCCCTGACGGCTACCACACCCTGCAAAGCCTTTTTCTGTTGTTGGACCACGGTGACGAAGTGCGCATACGCGTGCGCGAAGATGGGCAACTCGTGCATAGGAACCCGTTAGCCGGTGTGCCGCCAGAAAAAGATCTCACCATCCGCGCCGCCCGCGCATTGCAACAAGCCAGCGGCTGTACGCTGGGTGCCGACATCTATTGCGACAAGCGGGTTCCCATGGGTGGGGGTCTCGGGGGTGGCAGCTCAGACGCTGCCACGGTACTGATGGTGCTCAACCAGCAATGGCAACTGGGCTACTCCAGGCAACAACTCATGACCATTGGCCTAAGCCTGGGGGCAGATGTGCCCGTGTTTATTTTTGGCCAGCCGGCCTGGGCAGAAGGTGTAGGAGAGCAATTGGCGGCGGTCGCCCTGCCCTCTGCCATGCTTGAAAAATACTATGTTGTCATCACGCCGCAAGTAGAAGTGCCGACAGCACAAATTTTTGCGCACCAAGCATTGACAAGAGACTCGAAACCATTGAGAATAGCGGACTTTTCAAACGGCGCTAATTCCGGCGCGTTCTGGCAACAAGCCAGGAACGATATGGAAGGGGTTGTTTGTATGCTTTATCCTCAAGTCGGCAAAACGTTGGCCTGGTTAAAACAATACGGCGATGCCCGTATGAGTGGTTCCGGTGCTTCTGTGTTTGTTGCCGTGGATAGCGCAGAAAAAGCGGATGAATTGATTGCAAATCGACCAGAAAACACTTCTGGTTTTTGGGCAAAAGGGTTAGAATACCATCCGCTTTTTGCTTCGGTTGCTGATGGTGACCAAGCCACACAACGAGTGTGATAAAGACAAGTTTTTGGGGAGTCGCCAAGCTGGTTAAGGCACCGGATTTTGATTCCGGCATGCGAAGGTTCGAATCCTTCCTCCTCAGCCAAACATAAGCGTGTAGATTTGACGATTTACACGCTTAAATTTTTTATAGATTCCAGCCACAGGCATGGTTTCAGGTTTCAAGACATCGTCATCGCTAAAAAGGGTACAACGTTGAGTAACGCCAACATGATGGTATTTACCGGCAATGCCAATCCGGTACTGGCACAAGAAGTTGCCAAGCATTTGGGCATTGAACTAGGGCGTGCGGATGTTGGCCGTTTTTCTGACGGTGAAATCATGCTGGAACTGCTGGAAAATGTGCGTGGCCGCGACGTGTTTGTGTTGCAGTCCACCAGCTACCCCACCAATGACAGCCTGATGGAAGTCATGGTCATGGTGGATGCGCTGCGTCGCTCCTCGGCAGGTCGTATCACCGCAGCGATCCCCTACCTGGGTTACTCGCGCCAGGACAGGCGTCCGCGTTCAGCCCGGGTGGCAATTACGGCTAAAGTGGTGGCGAACATGTTGACCAGCGTGGGCGTGAACCGCTTGCTGACCATGGACTTGCACTCTGACCAGATTCAAGGTTTCTTTGACATCCCGGTCGACAACATTTATGCAACGCCAATCTTGCTGGATGACCTGGCAAAGCAAGGGCACGAAAACCTGGTGGTGGTTTCACCAGATGTTGGCGGTGTAGTGCGTGCGCGAGCCGCTGCCAAGCAATTGAATGCTGACCTGGCCATTATCGACAAACGCCGCCCGAAAGCGAACGTGGCCAAGGTCATGAATATTATTGGTGAGGTCGAAGGCCGTACCTGCGTCATCATGGATGACATGGTTGATACTGCCAACACCTTGTGTGAAGCGGCTGCCGCCTTGAAAGACCGTGGTGCAACCAAAGTCGTCGCCTATGCCACACACCCGGTATTATCCGGCGGCGCTGGCGAGCGGATTACCGCCTCCGCGCTGGATGAGCTGGTGGTCACCAACACCATTGCATTGAATGCTGGCGCCAAGGCCTGCAGCAAAATCCGCCAACTGAGTGCGGCGCCATTGCTGGCAGAGACCATCAAGCGTATCAGCCAGGAAGAATCAGTGTCTTCCTTATTTATGGATTAATGGATTTGTGATTTTTTGTGCTGCAAGCTGGTCGCGGCTTGCAGTTTTTAGTGCAGTACCGCCATTTATGGCGTTTTTAGGAGCCTCAACATGAGTATCGAAATTAAAGCCGTCAAACGTGACGTAAAAGGTACGGGTGCGAGCCGCCGCCTGCGTCGCGCCGGTAGCGTGCCAGGTGTTGTATACGGTGGTGACCAAGCCGCTGTGTCTATCGAGCTGAACCATAAAGAACTGTTCATGGAATTCCGCCATGAAGCATTCCACGCCTCTATCCTGAACCTGGTGCTGGATGGCAAGGCAGAAAGCGTTCTGTTGCGTGACTATCAGCTGCACCCAGTGCGCAACACGATTCAGCACATCGACTTCCAGCGCGTTTCCGCGACTGAGAAAATCCACGTAAAAGTGCCTTTCCACTTCACAAATGAAGATGTGGCACCTGGCGTGAAAACAGGCGGTGGTAGCATCTCCCACATCCAGACTGAAGCTGACATCAGCTGCCTGGCGAAAGACCTGCCAGAATTCATCGAAGTAGACCTGGGCAAACTGGAAGCTGGCCACTCTATCCACCTGTCTGAAATCAAACTGCCAAAAGGCGTTGAGTTCGTACAGTTGGCTCACAACGATGACGCGGCTGTCGCGACCATCCTGAAACCACGTGGTGGCAGTGACGAAGCAGCTGAAGAAACACCAGCGGCTGAATAATCGGCTGACTCAGCGAAAACCGCTACAATAAACGCGCACTCTTGGGTGCGCGTTTTTTCTTTGTCTGAATGATAAATACACCATGACCGGTATCAAATTGATTGTAGGGCTGGGCAATCCCGGCGACAAATACACCATGACACGCCATAACGCAGGCTTCTGGTTTGTGGATCTATTGGCGCAACAATCCGGCAGTCGTCTGGCCGCCGAAGCCAAGTTGTTTGGCATCGCTGGCAAGTGGCAGCCCCATAGTGACAAATGGCTACTCAAACCCACCACATTTATGAATGCCAGCGGCAAGTCGGTGGCAGCGATCGCCAATTACTACAAAATCCAGCCTGCCGAAATCCTGGTGGTCCATGACGAACTGGATTTACCTGCCGGCCAGGCCAAACTTAAATTCGGTGGCGGCCATGGCGGCCATAATGGCCTGCGCGATATTCATGCCGCATTGGGCACCGCAGATTACTGGCGCTTGCGCCTTGGCATCGGCCATCCTGGCAACAAGGCAGAAGTCGCAAACTTTGTCTTGAAAGCCGCAGGCAAGGATGAGCAACAAGCCATAGACGACAGCATCATCAAGGCGACCACTGTCAGTGAGCTACTGGCTCAGGGCCAGTTTGAAAAGGCCATGCTGCAACTGCACAGCAAATAAAAAAGGGCGCGATTGCGCCCTTTGGCTTGAGTTAGCGTCTGCGTGACAATACCCCCGATTTTTGGTGCCACTCCTGATGCCAGCGGATAAAGGCGTCAGGCCGCAACGGTGGCGAGAAATAATATCCCTGGCCAAAATCGCAGCCCATCTCCTGCAACAGGCTTAACTGGCGCTGGTTCTCTATCCCCTCGGCAATCACCTGCATGCCAAGACTATGCGCCATGACAATAATGGCGCGACACAATGCCTCATCTTCACCAGAGACCCCCAGCTCACGCACAAATGAGCGATCAATCTTGACGTAATCAATCGGGAATTTTTTGAGGTAAGACAAGGCAGAATAACCCGTGCCAAAATCGTCTAGTGCGACCTGCACCCCCGCCTGCCGATATTGGCTCAAACGCTCACTAATCTGGCTATGTCCATCCAGCAATAAGCGCTCGGTGATTTCTACCACCACCATATTGCCTTCATAGTAGCCATTAGATACCTTGGATAACCAGTCATCCTGCTTTCTATGCTCGGTGGCAAATTGCACCGGCGATTTATTGATTGCCATCTGGAACATGGGATGCAATGACTGGCGCCACTGCCGACATTGCTCAATGGCCGTTTGGAACACCCATTCACCAATGGGGACGATTAATAAATTATCTTCAGCAATACAGACAAAATCCATCGGTGGAATCAGGCCTTTGACCGGATGTTGCCAGCGCAGCAGTGCTTCTGCCTTCACCACCAGGTTGGTCTGTAAATTCACCACCGGCTGGTATTCAAGGAAAAACTCCTCGTTGCTGATGGCCTGGCGCAAATCATGTGACAGGCGCATGCGTTGCTCTGCATTCTGCTGCATACGCGGGGTAAAATAGGTAAAGCAATTGCCGCCTTTTTGCTTGGAGGCATACATGGCCTGATCTACGCATTTCATCAGGTCTTCCTTGTTTGCGGCATCGTCCGGGAAGATCGCAATCCCCAGGCTGGCAGAGACATAGGCATGTGTCTCATCCAACTGGAAAGGCTGGGACAAGGCATCAATCACCCGCTGTGCCAGTGCCTCAACATAACTCGCCGTCGCCTCACTGAGCATAAGCACAAACTCGTCACCACCCAACCTAGCGACCAGATCCTTGTTACCCACACACCCTGCCAAGCGTTTACCGGCCTGTAATAGCAACTTGTCACCCTGGTCATGCCCTTGGGCATCGTTGACTTCTTTAAAACGATCCAGGTCAAGAAATACAATCGCCAGTTTCTGGTTAGTCACTTTAATCGCTTGCAACGCCTGATCCAGACGGTCAAAAAACAGGCGTCGATTAGGCAGCCCCGTCAAGGTATCCACGTTGGCATACTGCCAAACCACTTCCTCCGATTGCTTGATCTTTGAAATATCCGCCAGCGTGCCCAGGATGCGTGTTGGCTTACCGTGCTCGTCATGCATCAATACCCTGCCACGGTCAAATACCCATTTCCAGCTGCCGTCCTGGCATAGCAGCCGATATTCCACCGCATATTGTTCACGCGCGCCCTCAAGCACCTGCTGTTGCAACTCGGTGACCGCGGCAGCATCATCCGCATGAATACGTTGGTGCCAGGCAGCCGGTTTGTGCGCAAGCTCCTGTGACGAAAAACCGAGCAACTTTTGCCAGCGCTCTGAAAATACCACCTTGGACTCGGAGACATTCCAGTCCCACACACCATCTCCTGTACTTTCCATGGCCAGTTTCCAGCGCTGCTCACTGCTGCTAAGGGCCTGGCTATATTGTTCAAGCGTATGGCGTGTGCGATGACGCATGACAGTAAATTGAACCAGTCCAGCCAGCAACAGGCTCACCACCACACCTAAAATACCTCTATCATTGGCATCCTGATAATCAGTGGCCGACTCAAATGCAGCGGTCGAACGTGCCTGCAACCGCCACACCTGGCCATTCACATTCAAGGTATATACACTGGACCATGCTGCCGCGCTGTCGTGGACATTTGCACCATCATCCCCACCACTGTGATACAAAGGGACCTGCCCCTCTTCTTCTCCCATGTCGAATACATCAAAATGTATCAACCTTTGCTCGACGGAATGCAAAGCCTCTGCGAGCATGGTATTCACATCAAAACGCAAGAAAACCCAGCCATTCAGGCGGCTACGCCTATCCACCGTGTTTGCTTCAGCCTTGCCACGATACACAGGGGCATTAAAAATATAATTCTTATATGGTTGAATATCGCGGCTATCCGCTGAATGCCGTGACATAACCAAACGGTCGCCATCGCCCGCCTCCAGCAAATCAGCACGTAACTGCGCATCCAGAAAAGCGTTTTTTAGCAAGACCTCGCGATTGGCATCGTTCCTAGGCTCCACATACAGCACAGGAGCAACCTCATTCTCACCTTTGACAAACTCCAGCTGCTTGAGCAATTTTTGGACAGGCACCTCCAGATCATTAAACGTTTCCGGATGATGCAAGTGGATATACTTGATAAAACCGAGGGCATTCAGGCTGTTGTATTCAGTACTCTGGGTAAAGTCTTCAACATACAGCCTGAACTCTTCAGCCGATACAAATTGGGAGGAAATATAGAGCTGCTCCACGCCCTTGAGAATTTGCCTATAGGCATTCAGGCGTTGCTGCACACTCTCGGAAGCAGACAATGTGTACTGCTTGAATTTAACAGCCTGTAATGCTTCAGCGTGATGGCGCTCGCTCAGCCATAACAAAAATGAGGCTTGCAATGCGCAAAACAATATCAGCGCGGCAATCCATCGTGACGACAACAACGGTTGTAATGATGCCATATTGAAACCTAACATTTCTCATCCTTTGCAGGAAGGCGCATGACGACAACAATTATGCCCCCGCTATCATGCGTTTTCTAATTTATAATAAAACTTAAATCTTTCATACAATTTAATACAGATCAAGATTCATTCTGGCTCTATCTCCTTACTAACGGTAAAATATTGGTTTTATTCAATCTTTGCCGCAAATTACACTGCGGCAACACTCACGCTAGGGTTCATCCACTATGAAATGCGGTATCGTCGGCCTGCCCAATGTAGGCAAATCCACCCTGTTTAACGCCATCACCAAAGCGGGCATTGCAGCAGAAAACTATCCTTTCTGCACCATTGAGCCTAACGTCGGCATTGTTGAAGTACCCGACCAGCGTATGCAACCGCTGATCGATATTGTCAAACCGCAAAAAACCCAGCCGGCGATTGTTGAGTTTGTAGACATTGCCGGGCTGGTGGCTGGCGCTTCCAAAGGTGAAGGCCTGGGAAACAAATTCCTCGCCAATATCCGCGAGACGGATGCCATTGCACACGTGGTGCGCTGCTTTGAAGATGGTAACGTCATACACGTCGCTGGCAAGGTAGATCCACTGGCCGACATTGAAGTGATTAACACCGAACTGGCGCTGGCCGACATGGAAACCGTTGAAAAAACCATGCAGCGCGAAGGCAAAAAAGCCAAAAGCGGTGACAAGGAAGCCATTGCCCTAATCAAAGTGCTGGATAAAGTATTGCCTTGCCTCAATGAAGCCAAAGCCGTGCGCACTCTCAATCTGGACGCCGAAGAACTCAATTTGCTCAAACCGCTGTGTCTGATTACCGTCAAACCCGTGATGTATATCACCAACGTGACCGAAGACGGCTTCGAAAACAACCCGCATTTAGACAAAGTGCTTGCCTTAGCCAAAACCGAAAAAGCGCCTGTCGTCACTATCTGCGCAAAAATTGAAGGGGAAATTGCTGAGCTGGACGACGCCGATAAACTCGAATTCTTACAAGAGCTAGGACAAGAGGAACCCGGCCTCAACCGCGTGATCCGTGCTGCATACGATTTGCTGGGCCTGCAAACCTATTTCACTGCAGGTGTGCAGGAAGTCCGTGCCTGGACCGTGAAAAAAGGCGCCACCGCACCCCAAGCCGCAGGCGTCATCCATACTGACTTTGAACGCGGCTTTATCCGTGCCGAAGTGATTGCTTACAATGATTACGTGCAATACAAAGGTGAAAAAGGCGCGCAGGAAGCAGGCAAAATGCGACTGGAAGGTAAAGAGTATATTGTGCAGGATGGCGACGTCATGCACTTCCGGTTTAACGTCTAAGCCTGAATATACACGTGCAAAAGGCTGGGTCTCCCAGCTTTTTTCACGCTACTCGCCAGCGGCAATAAACGACTGGTACTCGGGTTTCTCAATCACCCGCTTGAAGTGGCCAAAAATTTCAGGATCTAGCTTGGTTCCTGATTCGGAATCCATAATCTGCATGATCTCGGCATGTGGACGGGCGCCTTGATATACCCGCCGCACCGCCATCGCATCATAGTTATCCACCACCGTCACAATGCGTGACAATAACGGAATGGCTTCACCGACCAGGTGACCCGGATAGCCACTGCCATCAAACCACTCATGATGATAGCGCACGATGTCCGCAATCCGCTTAGCATCCTCATGCTCATAAACCTCAATCAAATTCGCCCCCACTGACGGATGCACCTGCATGATCGCAAACTCATCCTCACTCAGTTTGCTCGGTTTCATTAACACGGCATCCGGCACCACAATCTTGCCAATGTCATGCAAACAAGCCCCCAACTCCAAGGCATCTAACTCCTGGCGGGTTAAACCAATATCCAGACCGATCCCGTTAGAAAGCGCCATCACCCGGTCGCTATGCAAGCGGGTGTAAGCATCGCGCATACGCAATGCATCGGCAAATACCTTGCCCAAATGCAAAACCCCGCTGTGATTACTGACAGCCTCGCTCATCGCATCCCCGAGTTTTCATGGATTTACACGGCTTAGCATACTCCCAAAATAAAACCCCTGAAAACCCCGGCACCCACAATTCAAGAAAATGCTTAGTAAAAAAGGGCTCAAAGGAATGTTGTCGTGCCCTGATACAACTGCTATAATCGCGGTCTTTCAAATCTGGTGATGTAGCTCAGCTGGTTAGAGCACAGGATTCATAATCCTGGGGTCGAGGGTTCAAGTCCCTCTTTCACCACCAAATACAAAAACGGCTTCCAGCAATGGGAGCCGTTTTTATTTATCGCTACCTTCTGCAAAGCACCCTATTTCAAGCGCATGCAAAGTTAAATGAATTTAAACCTGTGGGCATAGTCACATTGATACCAATCAATTAACCATAAGGAATCACATGCACGTAAGCTTTGAAGTCGCACAAGAAATCATTGAAAAAGCAGTTGAGAAATCCAAACAAATCGGCGTCAAGATGTGTATCGCCGTTCTGGATTCTGGTGGCAACCTAAAAAGCTTCACTCGAATGGATGATGCTTGGGTCGGCAGTATTGATATCGCCATCAAAAAAGCAAAAACCGCCTGTTACTTCGCCATGCCCTCTGGCGAAATCGGCAAACTTTCAGTGCCCGGCTCGCCGTTGTATGGCATCGAGCATTCCAATGATGGCTTGATCACTTTCCCTGGTGGTTTACCGATTGTGGATGAAGAGGGTATGTTGATTGGGGCGATTGGTGTCAGTGGTGACACGGTTGAAAATGATCATTTAGTTGCGCAGGCGGGTGTAAATGTCGCTGGTGTCTGTGATGTGCCTAAGCATCCTTGGAGGACTTAGTGCACATCCGTAGTTAGCTGATTAGAGCCTGAGATTATAGTCTTAGGGTTGAGATCAAGCCCCTCCCTCATCATCAAAATAAGCCACTGATTTAATGATCTGTGGCTTATTTTTTACCTTAAATACTTTGTGTATTTTAGTTGAGCAACTATCCAATGCATGAGTTCTTTTACAAACAACATATGGCTTATAAAGCTTGGCAGGATGCGATAATTAATTGCATGGCTAATCTGAATATATGGGCGGCATTGAAAACCTGTGAGTATAGTAACTGACAAAGGCTTCAGACTTGTTTGAAGTTGCTGCTATACAGGCTTGAATTATGTTCATAGAGGCAAGAATTCAAGTCTTTCCTCGCTTACTACAACAATTTGGTCTTTCTAAAGATCTAGTTTCATCTAAAACCAATTTAGCCTATCTAATGTTTGTCTAACCCTCTCTGAGACTTCAAGAAATCTGTCAAAATTTCCATCAAACAATCCAGCTTTAATGGGTCCCCAGTTTTTATGTTGTAAATTCGCATCGGCAATAAGATTACTAAATGGAGAACTATGTCCCTGATGTTTCCAACCAAATCTTCCTATTGGCCCCCAAGGATTTCCGCCCTTTTTCAACCGAATATCAGCATGAACTAAGCATAATAAAATCTCAAATTCATCGAAAGACTTTTCGTAGCCCCTACCAATATACAAAGTGTCATCTAGCTGTGGTTGGATTGCTTTGTAAAGATACTCACTCATTGGTACATAATTTCTTTCATACCCAGGTAGCATCTTAAATGCATCATTTAAATTTGAAATTGAACTGCCAATCTTTTCGACAAAATACTTTGTTTGATTATTGTCAGTCTGGGACAAACCCTCCGTCATAAAAATTGCAGACAAAGCTTCATAATTCTGACTTTCAACAGAGGCAATTCCAGAAAAGTATGCTTCCAAAATTAGCGGGTACCAACGTAAATTGATTAATATAAAATTGCCTCCCTCAATCTCTAATCGGTCACTTGAACGAGAAATAACTTTCTGAATTAATTGCTTGTGAGAAGATTTTGCCCAATATGCAAGACATGCAAGTGAACATAACAAATCATTAGTTATTTCCTCATATTTGCTAATTCTTTCAACAATTAAATTTGGGGTAATTTGGCCCTGAGGCTTGAAATAATCTTCGCTACTCTTGCTCAAGAATTTTTGAACTTCCTGAATTGCAAAGTCATGGAGCTCTATAGAAAGCGCTTCATTAGAGAGTAATGATTTAATTTTTTTGACTTTGTTTTCTGTTGTCTCTCTAACATACTCTTGCTCGGCAAATGGAATGATTATCAGTTTATCCAAGTCAACCTTTTCCTTTTCCAGTTCAGCTAAATTAGGAGTTTTAATTATGAAGTCGCCATCACCATCAAAATATCCATAGTGTGGTGTTTGATTAGAGTTTTTATCGTTAGCCACTTTGTTACCGACATACGCCATAAGACCATTTGCAGTAATGACTCCATCCTGATTTGCAGCATTCCCACGTAAACCTTGAATTAGATGACCTGTGAATACCGAATGATTAGGTATTGGTCCACCTGAATCTGCTACGACTTCATTTGCTTTTCCTGCGGTGAGCACCTGACGAGAATATCTCTTCATCATATCTTTAAGGAATCGAGTACTTCCTGAGCTTGGACTTCGTGTAAGTGCCAAACCACCATAGCAAGCATCCATGATAAAAAGCATATGCTTTGCTTTGATAATTTCGGAGTTATGAGTTAGCTCTTCCCATCGGATTAGCGTAGACAAATCTTGCATATCTGCGTCATATGGAACTAAAAAACCAACATCTCCCCTGAAACCCTCGACGGTGTGTCCATGTCCAGCAAAAAAAACAAAAATCTTTTCATCTAAATCGGCTGAGATATAGCTCATGAAAGCTTTTAGGATATTGGCTCTAGTGGCCTGTTCATCTATTAGAAACGTAATGTCTTCAGCGGAAAAGTTTAATTCGTTTATTAAAATATCCTTAATTTCTTCAGCATCACTTACCGCATAACCCAACGGCGTCACATGCTCATAATTATTGATTCCAATAATTAACGCTCTAGATCTTGAATAGTGAGTACTTAAAAGAAACCTTATATCCGACATACCTTCCTTCCATAGAATTAATTTAAAATTCCAGCAGCTTCGGCCATGGAAATAACTTGTACTGTAATAAGTCTATATGCAGAGCCTCTCTGTAAACCGAAGTGGTGATTTTTGCTCAGAATAATTTTCAAAATACTTCATTTACTATTTACCAATACCTTGAATCTTTTTATCAATCACTTGATGAGTTTCTTCGTCCTCAAGCCATACCGATGAAGATCCCTCGCCCAGTTCACCCACAACTCTGTATTTTTTATCTTTTTCAGGGATAAATGTGATTTCCCCTTTTACCTGATAAACCTTGCCGAATAGCTCTTGAATAGGCGCTCCGTATTGTGTTTTTGCCGCCAGAGTTAATTTCACCTGTTTGTTTGCTGGCACTTGTCTGTCGATGATGTATGGGTCAAGGCGGAAGCCTTTTCCGCGATTTAATTCAACTGACCGCTGAAGGCTGTTTTTGATGGACTTACCATCGATGCTTTCAACGTAAAAGAAGTCAGATTTATCTGCATCATGCGCTTGGTATGAATCTATGATGGTTACTTTTGAAAAGTCGGTATCCAGTGGCTGCAATTGGCCAGCCGTGATGTTTAGCTTACCTGCAGGCGCTAGTGGCAGTGCATATTGAGTACCATTTTCTGAATACACATAAATATTTTCGGAATGCGTAGGGGCTGCATAAACAACCAGATAAGCTGCGTTAGCTTGTAATGGCAGGTCAGCGTAATAAGTCATACCGGTAAAGAAATTCGAATCGCTTTCGATACGGTAGTTTTCGATCTTGCCAATCTGTTGTTTATCTTTGTCCAGCACCAATAAATTCGGCACCAGGATTGAAGCTGAAGGTAAGTAACTGGCACTTAAATAAGTTTTAACTTTAACTAACCGTGGCTGACCAGTTTCAGTTAACTCGTATGCCGCATAGTACCCTTTGCCATGTGGAAACTGGAATGTCGGTGTTTGTTCGCCAAACAAAATGGATTGCTCAACGCCGGTTTTCAAAGGCGTGTATGACATTTCAGCAATGCTAGATGCTTGGGGTGCTTTGGATTGCGCTAACTTCTGATTCATTTGATCTACAGAAGCACAACTGGTGAGTAATAAAGCAGTGACGACAACGATGAGGTAGTTAAACTTTAAGTTGAGACGAGACATTATTTTTATCCTTATTATTAAAGTAATTATCAGATAAGAATACAGCCAGTTAAGCGGGCAATCAACAGCGTAAAAAGTTTGTGGGAATCAGCTATGCGAATGGCATATTTCTAATTGAAAATTTATTAGTGATAGTCTACGCTGAACTTTTTTAATGCTCAGATTGCAGATGGGTCAATTTCAAAATTACACATTCACAAACTGCTGCCTTAACCAAATCATCGCTTCATCATCCTGAGACTTCACATGCCACGCCATGCCTAGCTCGAAAGGCGGGATAGTGAATGGCAGCTCAATCAAATCCAACGTGTCTTGATATTTTTCGAGGAGCTGTTTAGGTAAGGTGGCGACGCAATCGCTGTTGGTGAGTACCAAAGCAATTTGGTTGTAGCTAGGCACTGAGGCGACAATGTTCCGGATTTGCGACTGCTCGGATAACAAGTGATCAATTGAGCTGGACAAGTCACCTTTTGCAGAAACGATGACATGGGACAACTGGCAATACTCATTGAGCGTCGGTTTTTTGGTGCCTCTCGCATGCCCTTTTTTCTGCGCCATGATAAAACTGTCTTTCATTAAATACCTAACCTTGAGGCTGTCTGGCATTTTGTTGATATCGCCTATGTATAGGTCAATATGGCCTTGCTCTAGGTCTTCTTTCACATTCACGCCAAACACTGACACGAATGAAATTTGCAGCCCTGGATTATTAAAGGAAAGGACCTTTTTTAATACTGGCAAGCCAAGAATCGTGAATACACTATCGTTGGTCGCAATGGTAAATTTACGGTGAGAGGTGAACGGATCAAAACTAGATTTGAAATTGACGGCAAATTTGAGCTCGTTTATGGATGCGCGTAATTTATGCTGAAGGTTTAGAGCCCGCTCAGTCAGCACCATACCGCGCCCTACTTCAGCCGGAACAAGCAATGGATCCTCAAATAACACCCGCAGCCTGGCTAATTGCGTAGAGAGCGCTGGTTGGCTGATATTTAGCCTCTGTGCGGCCTTGGTGACATTCTTTTCTTCCAGCAGGATATCCAGCGAAATCAATAACGGCAGGTCGGCTCTTTTTATATCCATAATATTTATACTTCCAATACAAATATTCAATTTTAAATAATCATTAATTATACGTATTCTGATGGCACTTTAAATACAAAAGGAGAATATGGATGAGCAATGTGCAAGGCGGAAAAAGAGTGGCATTCAAGAAGACGGTTTTAGCCATTGGCTTGTTGTTACAGTGCCTGGCCTATGCCAACACTTCTGTTGCCGGGGCTGAATTACCCACGGCTTCTGTGGCTAAATACCATGCTGAAACTGGCTACTACACTTTCAAATTAGGTACGTATGAAATCACGGTGATTTCGGATGGCACGGTGCCGCAAGACTTACATGTATTGCTAAAAGGCGCGCCCCAGCAAACGGTGGATGGCTTGTTAAACCAGGTGCATTTACATAATCCTGTTGAGGCATCCATCAATGTGTTTTTAATCAACACCGGCAAGAAATTAATCCTGGTAGATACGGGTGCAGGAGATTTTTTTGGCAAGGGGTTTGGTGGCAAGTTTAGTGAGCGTCTAAACAAGTTAGGCATGAAGCCTGAAGATATTTCTGACATATTGATCACCCATATCCATACCGATCATACAGGCGGCCTGGTGCATGAGGGCAAAGCGGTTTTCCCCAATGCAAATATCTACGTGGGTAAAGCTGATATAGATTTTTTTCTGGATGCTAAAAATCAAAACGGGGTGAATGGCTATGACAAAGCCTATTTTCAGCAGGCGCAAACTGCGATGCAGCCTTATATGGCGTTGGGCCGTGTAAAACCATTAAGTGGCGCACAAAAAATTCTTGCTGATTTTAATGCTTACCCGACGCCGGGGCATACGCCTGGGCATTACTACTACCGGTTGGAAAGCCAGGGTCAGTCCATCACGTTTATTGGCGATTCCGTGCATGTGGAAGCGGTACAGTTTCCTCATCCTGACATCACCATTACTTACGATGTTGACCAAGCCAGCGCCGCAAAACAGCGCCAGACTCAATTCGCGCAATTAGCTAAAAGTGGCGCCATGATTGCGGCACCTCACTTACCGTATCCAGGGATTGGCTACATTAATAAGCAAAAAGAAGGATTTACATTTGTTCGTGCAGAATTTCATGACAGGGGCAGGTAGTTATGGGCAGAACAAACCCTTGCTCTTTACGCCAGCCTAAACTCTGCTGCTTTCCGTATACCCAGGCATTACGCACTTGGACTGCTGTAGATCTTGTCACATCCACATAAAAAAAGGCCGATGCCAGTAAGCATCGGCCTGTTAAGGCTTAATGATTTAACTGCGTATTATGCGCGTTGACGAGCGCGACGTGTGACCACGCCAGCCATCAGACCCAAGCCTGCCAGCAGGAATGCAAAGTTTGTCGGTTCAGGCACAGCGGCGGCTACGCCGGTCAAACCATTGAAAGTGCCGTTTAGAGTGGTGATGTATGTCGCAGCGCCAGTCATCAGGTTAATCGAAAACAACTGGGAATCCAGGGTACCATTATCCAGGTTAAACAAGGCATAGGCCTTACCGTTGCCAAGAATGTCAAAGCCGTTCGCAGACAACACATCTACGCCCAATGTACCGACTGTCTGGATGCCACCCGCACCGGCTGGATTATTAAACCCACTCGCGAGAAAGTTTAACGAGTCTGTGGTCGAATTCACGTAATACAGCCCAGTGCTGGCGGAAGTAACGCCCGGCTCTGAATTAGTGTAAGCAACGGCGGTATAACCACTGCCAATGTTTGCACCAGCGGTATTGCCTACCACACCTGTATTGGCATTGACCGCATAGTTGTTGCCAGTCCCCGTGACTACACGTAGCGAAGCATTACCAGCAAAATCTGCAACCGGGTTAAAGTCGATACCGATAGATTGCCCAGCCAGGGAAGCCCCTGTGAGGTTGCTCTTGAATGTTGCTGCACCAGTAGTTGTGTCGAGGGTATACAACCTGTTCTGGCTGGTGAGCCCGTAAACCAAGCCATCTGTTGGTCTGAGGTCAACGCCCAGCAATCTTTCATTCGCTGCCAACCCTGAAATATCGATGTAGGAAACTGCACCTAAATTCAAGGTATCAATCACAGCAATACTGCTGCTATTCACAGCATACAATGTATCCGCATTTACCTGGGAAGCCGCTACTAGCAAACTCGTGCCCAATATTGCCTTGTAAATTACACTTTTCTTCATGCTAACCTCTCAAAAATATATTTTCAGTTATTAAAATGACTTACAAAACCGTGTGACCTAAACTAGGACTGGCTTTATCCAAACTCAACCAAGCTAGGACACACACCACTTACGCTCCCAACAACCACTACAAAAAACCGTTTTTATATCAATTCCTGAACGGCTTAGAGAGAACACCTTCAATAAAGATTCCCGCGTAACAAATTATCGCATTAATAAATTAGCAGTAATCGTGCGCATAAATGCGCTAATTCACCCAATCCTTACTTCATAAAGTGAAAAACTTTTCTCGTATCAGATATACGTAATGCATCTGAAAATGGATGCACTCAGCATTTGATTATTTAGCCTAGTGTTGATTAATCGTAGAAAATAAGATCAAAGAGATGACCTCGCGAACCACTGAGCGAGATTGTTGATTTTGAGAGATTACTGATAAAGCGAGGCAGGATGAAAATACATCAGTGGATCGACCACAGCGTCTAATTGCGTATGGTCAGAGGCATCAAAAAAATTGAAGATGCGCTCTGCAAGCCATGGCGATTCTTTATCGCCACGCCCGTAAAAGCCTGCATGCCCACCCTCAGCTTGATAATCCAAGTGAACCATGCTTGATACCTCTGCTTCTGAGGGTAAGCTTTCAAAGGGGACAAAAGGATCATTTTTGGCATTTAAAATCAGCGTCTCCGTTTGTATGGCATGCAACCAGGGCTTGGAGGAATTCACGTCATAGTATTCGTCTGCACTCTTTGTACCAAACAGCACTGAGGTCACCGCGTTATCCATGTCTTGAACTGTACTGACTGCCTGTATACGTCTGGCATCCAAATAGTCCGGAAAGCGCTCGGCCATTTGCAACGCTTTTGGCTTCATCGTCGCGACAAAGTGTTTGCTGTATAAAAAATAATTAACGCCTTTATCAAGACTGTGAGCCGTTTGTTTCAAATCGATGGGCGCTGAAATGGCCGCCGCCGCTTTGACTAACTGACGCGCCTCATTCGGATATTGACCTAGCCACTTCAAGAGTGCATTGCCTCCCAATGACACGCCTGCCGCATAAAGAGTCTTTTCGGGGAATTTTTGATGAATGATTGAAATGAAGGTATTGATCTCTTCAGCATCCCCGGCATAGTACACGCGGGGCAGCCGATTGGGCTCGCCAGAGCAACCGCGAAAATGTACAACCAGGCCAATCCATCCGCGTTGTTTGGCAGAGGACATGATCACCCGCGCATAATGACTTTGCGAGCTCCCTTCCAGGCCATGAAATAACACCAATACTGGTTTATTCTGCGTGCGATCCAACTGCTCGGGCGGTTCGGTCCAATCAACATCCACAAAGTCTCCATCCGGCAATTCCCAGCGCTCCCTGACATACAACTGCTTTGCAACCTGCGGGAACAGTGAGGGAACGATGGTTTGCAGATGCCCTCCGACTTGCCATATCGGCGCCTTAAATTCATTGGCTGCCAAGCAGGTTGAAGCAGAAAATATACATGCTGCCATGGTCAGAATTAAATAAATTACCCTCATTAGTTTAGGTGGCTGGCGCATCAATAAGTCTTGATCAGCAATGTGCAGCCGTTTTCAGTGCGGATTTCTTTGTGATAGGTCCCAGCTCCCGCAAAGTGATAATCACCGTTTTTACAATGAATCCCGTCCAGCCATACCTCGCCATCAATCACAAACGTTTCTTCATTTTTTTGATGATCGTGATAAGGAATACTCGTATTTTGTTCGAGTTTGAGCAGAAATGACTTGGCCTCGTCATCGCTTTTCAATACTTTGATTTGAATGCCATGCTTGATAGATTTCCACTGACCCTGCTCTGAAAATACAAAAAATTGTGCGTCACGGCTTTGTGAAACCCGTTGCATCAATTTCTTTTTGATCTGGTTTTTCGTCTCCTGCTTAGGTGCCAAATCTGGCGTCGCCTCAAACAGCTCAAGAAATAAATCAAAATCCAATGATTCAGGTTTATTGGTTGTCATCTCTTTATTCAAAACTGTTCACCTTTGAGTTTCTCTCTTAATGATTTTTGTGCTCGGTTAATGGTTGATTTCACGGATCCGAGCGGCATATTCATCAACTGAGATATTTCTTGATGCGATAATCCATAATAAAAAACATGATGCAACAGCTGCCTTTGCAAGGGTTTAATTTCTGACAAAGCTTTCACGACTGCCAGCGACGCCTGTTTGCCCTGCAGCCTATCGTCTGCTGACAAGTCTGTTGACTCTATTGCCCAATCGAAATTAACGACCATTTCAGGCACTGCATTACGCTTTCTTACCGCATCAATGGCACGAGAACGGCAAATGATTAACATCCAGTTATACAGCGGACATTTGTTGAAATCGTAGCGATAAATTTCCTGCCATACCTGGTAATAAGTATCTTCAACCACTTCTTCAGAAGTACTCGGATCTTTGGTAATTTTCAAAGCCAAACTATAGATTTTGCTAAAAGTAGCTTCATACAACTCGTTAAAAGCATCCTCATCCCTATCTATTATTCGAGCTATCAAATCCTCGATGTCATCTCTCACAATTCATTCCAAATTTTCTTTTGATATTTAAATTGCACCCGATGTTAAGTACGACAAACAGCTTTAATTGGATGCAGTTTAGAGAAATAAAACGCATCCATGCATGACGCAGACCATGTCGAGTGAGTTAACGGCCATGAATCTATCAATCGAGGTGACGATCACGACTAAAATCAAAAGTGCTGCCGTGGGCGTTACGCGTCATCTTGTTTGGATTTAAAACGGCTGAACAAGCCACAACGGACTTTTTCTGTCTCCTCTGCGGTCATGGCGCCATCGCAGCAATGCCTGTGGTGGTGCCCATGACGGCCTCTGAATCCGCCAAAAAGAATCCTGCTGAGGATTAACAGCCCCACTGCCTGGCCGTAATCAATCGCATGAATACCATCGGCTAATGAAACAGCCACGTGGTTCCACAACAGCATGACGACATAAGATAATGCGGCGATTGCGACGACCACCAACGCTGCGATGGCAGCACATTTACTTCTACACTTTTTCATTTATTTCTCCAATTCATTCAGTAAGTTAATCTTAGTATGAGGATTGCAATTGTTCTCTTAAAAACGAAACTGCATACCGTTTCCTGGCTAATAAGGTGTTGATAGAAACATCCGTTTCTGCGGCAATTTGCTTGAAGCTTTTGCCATCCAGTTCGTGGGCGATAAATACCTGACGTTGTTCGAGAGGCAATTGATTGAGTGCTTCTACCACCTGCTCAACCAGCTGTTTTTTCTCGTAAAGCGTGGCCGGGGTTTCATGTTCGATTGAAAGGAGAGATTCCAGCCAGAGGGAATCCTCATCCTCGTCGGGGTCTAGGGCGATTTCCTGCTTTTGCTTCCTGAAACGGTCAATAATGCGGTTTCTGGCGACCTGATATAACCACGCGCCGACTTGCTCTAGTGGCTCTGGCAGGCGGTAAGCAGAGACAAACTCATAAAACACATCCTGCAAAATATCCTCAGCATCCCCGGTATTCGGTACGCTTTTACGGATGAAATTGCGTAACCTCGCTTTTTCTTTATTGTAGGTTTCTGTGATCACAGAATCTTGCTGCGTCATGAGTAAATTGTTTTCTAAATGTATGTCCATGCTGTGTAGACGTTTCAGGTGTGGAAATATTGTACGGCCTTTGAAATATCTTTTTTAAAGACAGATTGAGCAGCATGGCGGCTATTTGTACCCATCATAGAAATATTACCGAAAGGTAATATTTAACCAAAACAGGCACAGCTACACCATAAATATTACCTTTCGGTAATATTTTATTAAAAATGGATTAAATCCTATGATATATTACCGAAAGGTAATAACAGGACATGCTCATGAATTCAGCAAAAAATATGTTTGACGCTGTCACTATCAAATCAAGCAAAGACTTGGGGGATTTTGTGCGGGCATTCAGGACGTCACAAAGCCTCACTCAGGCAGATATTCTAGGCTTGGCCAATACGGGCAATCGGTTTATCGTCGAACTGGAGAGTGGCAAGCCCACGGTCCAACTACAAAAGGTGCTGGATGTGCTGGATGTGCTTGGGCTAGAGCTTGTGGTGCAGAAAAAAGGTAGTTTCTAATGGCCGTGAAAAAACTGGCGGTTTATAGAGACCATACATTTGTCGGGACACTATTGGACGAAGTGCCACTCAAGTTTATTTATGACGCTGCTTGGCGCGAACGTGAGTCGGGGTCTATTTCACCGCATATCAGTATCACTCAAGCAGAGCATACAGGGCTGGCAGTGGAGTCTTACTTTGAGAACCTGCTGCCAGAAGCTGGTATCCGGGAGCTATTAAAACTCAAATTCCAGGTCACAAGCACCTTTGGTTTGCTGAGTGCCATCGGTGGCGATACCGCCAGTGACCTGACAATATTACCCGAAGGTGAGACACCCAAGCCGCCATCCTATCAAGCCATTACCTGGCAAGACATTGCAGATCAATTCACACAAAAACCAGGTGTGATCCGCCATCTTCAAGAAGAAACCGGGCTCAGGATCTCGTTAGCAGGCGCCCAGAGAAAACTCAGCATTTGTATAGATGCGGCGGGGAATCCGCTATTACCATTAGAAAGCTCACCTTCTACCTATATCGTTAAACCGGATATTCAGGGAATAGACGGCGTGTGGGCGTCTGCTATCAATGAAACCATGGTGATGAGATTAGCCGCCACGCTAGGGTTGGGGGTAGCCGAGGTGAGCTACCAGCCAACAGCAAAAGCATGTGTGATTAAAAGATATGACCGGATAAAAAGTCACGACGGACAAATTAAAAGACTACACCAGCTTGATCTCTGCCAGCTGGATGGCAAGCCATCCACCATCAAATATGAAGCAGATGGTGGACCAACATTAGCCAGATGTCGCGAATTGATCGGCCAAAGTGGCGTGGTTGCAGCAGATACCAAACGATTTATACAATGGGTATTTTTTAACCTGTATGTTGGCAATAACGATAGCCATGCAAAAAATCTCTCAATTTACCTTTTGCCACAACATGGCGCCAGGTTGACGCCATTTTATGACTTGTTATCCACCTCAATATACACAGGCCTCTCACGCAGGTTCGCCTTTAGCATTGGCGGTGAAAGCACACCATCGAGCATAGAAAAGGAACATATAGTCACCATGGCCAGGCAACTGGGATTTAAAGCCCAGTATGTGCTCAAAATTGCGGAGCAGATTGCGGATGCGCTGGCAGACAAGCTGGATGAAACGACTCATGAAGTCAGCCACATGGCAGCAGCAGGCTCTGAAAAAACCATGGTAGAGCATTTAAACCATCATATTGCCCGCACTACAAAAAGCTTTCGGACCCGCTTATTCACACGCTAAGTAGTTTAATCGTCCGCACTCAGCGTAAATATTCTTCTACCGTTTGTATAAACAATTGCGGTTGCTAGGCATGTATCCAGTTATTGGTTGGCAAACTAAATAATTTCCGCATTAGAGAAAGCGCTGCTTTATTTCAGCCAAATCGTTTTACTGAAAGTAGGCACCCTAATTATCAGAAATTCTAAATCCTGGTAAATTTTCCCACTCGGGGTTTTTCCAGTATTCCGGATCCATGACAACTCTTCGATCAGATGGTAAAAGAACGTTTTCGGGATTTTTAAAACTAATCCAGCCAATAACTTTTCCTGAGTTTTCGATAATCAGGTGATCAAGATAATAGTAGCGGGGACATTCCATGAGTATGCTCTTTTAATTAATTCTGCCTGCCTGGTTTGGTATTCAGTTGAAAAAATATAAAGATATCCTTCATAAACATGCGTCACCTTCCAAACATCAGTAGTTTTTATTCCTTCCCTTGGCTCTCGTATAGCAGTCCCTTTTACGAATACCAGAGGTGGCGTAGTTACGGGAGACTTAATCCTGTAACTATGAAAGTCCGTTGAATCAACCAAATATGCTTCAGGATTTTCAAAAGTGTATTTTGATAATGCCTGCTTATTCATTTCAGTTGCGCAGGCTGATAGCATGAGGACTAAGATAAGAAAAAACTTAGTAGCCTCCGTCGACAAGGCCATTTGTAAATGTCCGGCTAACTTCATATGCCACCTCTTTATATCTTTGATGCAAAGCGAGTAGTAGCCCAAAAAAATCTAATTATTCAGAAAATTCTCAACCGTTTGTATAAACAATTGCGGCTGCTCTGCATGCACCCAATGGTCCGTGGGCAAGGTGACAAACTGAGCCTGGGGGAAATGTTGCTGCAGCTCGGTGATGTCACGCTCACTCACATAATCACTGCGCTCCCCACGAATAAACAGGCTAGGTTGGTCAAAGTGCACGTTCACCGCCGCGATCAATGTTGCATAATTCGCTTTAAGTGCTGGCAAATTAATCCGCCATTGCAACTGCCCTTCATTGTTGACGAGGTTGGTCAGTAAAAACTGCCGCACCCTCACATTAGGGATCGCATCCGCCAGGGCCTTATCTACCTCATTACGCGATGCCATCTGGGTGAGATTAACAGCCAGCATGTTATCCATGAGCTGCGTATACCTATCTCGATAAGCACGCATCGCCATATCCACGACAATCAACTTGCTGACTTTTTGGGGATATTGCGTGGCAAATTGCATGGCAACTTTGCCACCAAGAGAATGGCCGAGCAAATAAATTTGCTCCAATCCTAATGCGTCACATAACGCTGACAAGTCATCTGCCATTTCAGGGTACGTTTGCGAGTCATTGTGCGGCGACCGCCCATGGTTGCGCAAATCGACACTAATCACCTGGTAGTGCTGCGCAAAGTGTTTGGCGATACTGCCCCAGTTATCAGCAGAGCCAAATAAACCGTGCAACAGCACGAGCGGCTGGCCTTGGCCCAGTGTTTGGTAATGTAATTGCATGTTTTAAAACCAGGAATTGATGACTAGGTGACTTTTTTCTTGACTGGTGCATCAAACATTTCATGGTTGATGGGTGACTCCAGGCGGCCGTTATTTAATAAGGTGAGGACTAGGTCAATAGACGCTTCGTTGATAACGATGGCGCCGTTTTCTATGACCAAGCCCCAGCCTTTTTGCTCATTGACTTTGACCAGCTCTTGCAGAAACTGGGCATCTTTGTAGTAGCCGCTTTTCTGGATAGAAGAGACTTTACGCAGGTAATTTAAATTCGCGCCTATGTGCTCTTTGAGCAAACTGGCATCGCTGAATATGTTCAGGTCCACAAATTCCTGGAGTACCACATCGCGGTTTTTTTCCATCCCGGCCCGGAAATTGAGCGTGCTCTCGAATTCTTTCTTGTTGGCAATAAAAGTAGTGCCTTCATAACTGAAAAAATCGACCTGCGTATCAATCGTAAAAATCTCCTGCTGATCCAGGTCCTTGAGTTCCTGGTCCTTAAACTGCAGGAAAGAAACATGCGCCAGTTTGGCTGGGTTGGTGAATTTATGGATTTTACGGTAGGCATACAAGGCTTTATCCTGGTGCTCCAGCTTGATAACCATGGCCCAGGAATCGAGCAAATCTTCATATTTCTCTACTTTGGGATTGGCGGTGCCTTTATCAATCTCGGCCTGGATCAAGGTGACATCGGTGGCAGCGGACTCTATGGTCAATAAGCCATTATCCTGGTCAGTGGTGAGAAAGTCATAGGCATCCAGCTGATAGCCTTGATCGCTTATCTTGGCAATGACGGCATGCTTGAGTTTCTGCTCCAGTCTGACATCCGTATCGACTTTTAATATCGAATATTTGGCCTGTTGCTGGCTCAATTTCCTTTTCACCAGCCAAAATGTGGTCAGCCAATGTTTGAAATCAGTGCCGCGTAGTGTCTGCAAGCTTTGATTGGCACTAGTCGTCACTGTCATTTCCTTTCTTTTCCACCTGCGTGACAAAATACATCAAGTTTGAAAGCCGTTTGATCGCGCAATAGTCGCCCACCTGGAAATGATCTTTGGACAATAACAGGCCCTGCTTTTCCTGCGTCCCTTCTTTGAACTGGCAATCATATAATCCGTACCCTGCCAGTGCCAGCACCGGGTTTACAAATACATTTTGCGTGCGGTAAGACAAAACGAACAATAGTGCCAGGAAAATAAACAGGCAGACCAGCAGCTTCCAGTCGCCGAGGTCAAATTTATAAAACGACATCATGTAAGGAATGGTGTAGGTAAACATATCGGCAGATTTATTGGACACCCGATTGATTTTGACCGGCACACCCTGCTTGATATTTCTCGCCGCACTTAATGTGATTAGTGCGCAGACGACAAACAATACCGCAATCGCAGCAGCCCTGGCTGGATGTTCAAACCAGGCCGTATTTTCATTGAGATCCTTGATCACCAGAATCAAGCCGAGTGGGGCATATCCACTAATAAAAATGGCAAGAGCTGATAAAAAATGAAGCTGCATGTTGTACGTTTCAATGACCAGTATGGCGGAATACCCTAGTGAAGAATACAGGCAGAACGGTTTGTAATCAACGCTCACTTTTTGAAGTCAGCCCATTCCTACGACAGTATCAGAGTTTGATGTATACCCCGATTTTTTTGATTTTTTGATAATGAGGTCTCGTTAAATTCAAACAAGGAAACAATCATGAAAAACACACTCAAATCTATGTTGCTTGTTAGTGCTTTGTTAATGCCAATGGCAGGCTTTGCCGCTGATGGCGACTCCATTGGGACTAAAGTGGAAGATTCCGTGATCACTGCCAAAGTAAAAGCTGCATTTGCCAAAGACAAAGCCGTGAGCGCAACAGACATTTCAGTGGAAACCGACAGCAATGGCCTGGTGCAATTGACAGGCCATGCCAAGTCACGTGCTGAAGCAGATAAAGCGGTGCAGTTGACCAAACAAGTTAAAGGTGTGACTGCCGTGAAAGACGATATAGTGGTTGCGCAATAAGTTTGCCGCCCGTGTATCTTGCCCATAGGAATCGTGGCGATTCCTATGGGCAGTTTCATTTTCAGCCCCCCCTATTCCTCCATCCTACTTCCCTCACCGGATGTGAATCCGCCTATAATGCATTGGTATTAATCCTATATTGCAGCGCTTGCTGGTCACTAGGGAGAGCACAATGCCTGATTACAAAACGCCTGGGGTGTATATTGAAGAGATCAGCAGGTTACCTCCGACTGTACCAGCGCTCGAAACCGCCCTGCCCACGTTCATCAGCTACACGGAAAAAGCCGGCACGCAGGACACACCGTTAGCGCTCATCCCTACCACAGTGACGTCTTTGCTTGAGTATGAAGCCTTGTTTGGGGTCGGGCCTGCCAGCACAGTCACGCTATGGCTCAATGCGGAACAACACATCTCCAACACCACGATAGACCGGCCCTTTTATCTTTACGACAGCGTGCGGCTATTTTTTGCCAATGGGGGTTCTCAATGCATGATTGTTTCAGTTGGCGACTACAGCACTGCGGTCTCTAGCGAAAACTTGGCATATGGTTTGAATGCCATCGCCCACCATGCCGAGCCCACGCTGATCACCATGCCCGACCTGACACTTTGCCCCGATCCTCATACGCTGGAGGCAACCGCGCTCGCGCAGTGTGCACAATCGCCCAATCGTTTTGCCATCTTTGACCTGGGTCATTGTCAGAATACAGTTGACTTCGCGCAAGAAGCCACCCGCTTTAAACAACGCGTTGGCAACGACCACCTCAACAACGGGGCCGCATATGGACCCTGGCTGATCGCAAGCTTGCCAAGAACCACCCCACTGAGTCGCTTGATGTTTAAACTGGAAAGCACCATTGTCACGGCTGAAAGCCTGGCCCAGGATGAAAACATGCGGGCCTTGATGGCGCAAATTCGTGAGGCAGAAAACTCCCCTGAGACAAGCGCCAAATGCGCGCTGTTAAACGAGCAACTGTATGCTTTGCACGCACAGGCCAGGCAATGGATAGATGCAGCCAATACCGCCTTAAACACCCTCCCAGCCTGTGGGGCCGTGGCCGGAGTGTATGCTACCACTGACCAGGCGCGCGGAATTTGGAAAGCGCCTGCCAATGAATCGCTACAACAGGTGAGTCATCCTGTGTTTAACTTCAATGACCAGCAACAGGCTGAGTACAATGTGGATGTTAACAGCGGTAAATCCATCAATCTGATCCGCATATTTCAGGGCAAAGGCACGCGAGTATGGGGAGCAAGGACGCTAGCAGGCAATGATAACGAGTGGCGCTATATTAGTGTACGGCGCTTATGCCGCTGGATAGAAGCCTCAGCCAGCAAAGGATTGCAAGCTTTGGTATTTGAACCTAATGACGCCAATACCTGGATGCGTGTCCAAGCCATGATAGAAAACTTTTTAAACTTGCTTTGGCGGCAAGGTGCCTTGCAAGGCAGCAAACCCGAGCACGCTTTTTTTGTTCATGTCGGCTTGGGAAAAACCATGACAGCAAATGATATTGCGCAAGGATGGATGCTGATTGACATCGGCCTGGCCGTCGTACGGCCAGCCGAATTTATTGTATTGAAAATAAAGCAGAAACAATCCGCTGCCTGATTCGAGAGCCTCTTTTATTAAGCAAAGGCAGCTGCGCCCACTTTGAGGCATTCCTCAGCGCAACGACGGCAAGCTTCGGCACAGGTGCGGCAATGCCCATAGCCATGTTGTTCACACTCCACAGCACAAGTGGTACAAATTTCGGCGCAATCCTGGCAGACCAACTCCGTAAAGTCGCTACGGCGCGCAATAAATGAAGCGGTTAAGCGGCAAAAATCCGCGCAGTCCATATCGAGTTCAATACAAGTCCTGAGCATAGGATTGGCTTCCTTTTCACAGGCAATCGCACAAGCTTCGCAAGCATCTGCACATTTTTTACAGAGTTCCATACACATATTCAAGTCGTGATCCGTCATTTCCATTCTCCTCATCTATTCATTTACCAGCAGAAACAAACACTCCCCGGGTGGGGAGTGTTTAAGGATGGCTATGGCTGTTTCACACCTGTACCACCCTCATCCGGTTTTTGATGAAAGCGTTTGCTTTTCTCCATGTTGCCAGCTTTGGATGGCTTATTGGTGGAGTTCTGTTGCTGGGTATTGGCAGAGCCTTTGGTATCGTTATTGTTATCTTGCTGCTGCTCCAGGTAGTTACCGTTCTGGGTGGTGTCTGGCACCTGATTTTTTTGCTGGTGTGCCGGTGGCGCATTATCTTGTGGCGCCGCCGTGGCAATATTGACAGAACACACCAGCGTACTGGCTAACAACATAGGTAGTAGTTTCTTCATCATAAAGTCTCCTCAATCGTCATTTGAATGACCTGCTTATATCGCAGGATTAACTTTATGCTACTGGTCTCTACTCCCCCTGTATGTCGGCCGTCCTACAAATTAACTGTAGGATAATCACGAAGCATCCTCATTGCCTGTCAGGCTACTGTTGTGACTGCGGATCCAGGCGATCACTTTGAGTAACTCGTCCGGACTAATACCGTTGTTAGGATCTGAAGGATCCATGAGACCTTTGCCTTTGGCGCCCATGCCGCCGTTAGTCCCGTTCCAGACGGTTTCAAACATGCCTTTATTGGTCGCATCCTTGGCATAGTTATAGTTCGGCCCGGTCAATGCAGGCCCTACCTGACCACCCGCGTCCGGGCCGTGGCATTGGGTACATGAATAGAGCTGAAAAATCTTTTTCCCTTCAGCGATGGCATCTTCTTTTCCGATATAAGGGTTTTTACCCGTGGCTAAAAATTCTTTGGCGGCAGGGGTATCAAACAACTCATGCTTGATTTCAAGCGGTGAGCCATCTTGGGTTTTGACAAATTGGATCGCTTCGCCACTGGCAGCAGCATCCGCAGCCGGGCCGCTGGTATCTGCTTGTTTGTCACACGCAGTCAGTCCGAATGCCAGCAAAAGCAGGCTACATCCTAAAGTATGGTTCATCATATTCTCCTTAATGGTTGAGTGTTCTTGAGTGCGACCCATTATGAATAAAAGGAAAACTTGCGCCCATGTAACAATGGCGGAATCTGCTGTAGGATTATTCGGACAGTAAGCAATAAAAAAGTCTGGTCAAAAACCAGACTTTTTCTGCTAGCAGTTTTATCACTAGGTGTTATCGATCAAGGTATCAATACCCTGCTGTTGCTTGACATCATTGAGCGGTGCACTGCCTGGCGACTGATGTTGCTGATTACCCGGCACCTGAGGATTCTTGTCAGCCTGTTCCATTTTATTGGCTTCCTCCACCTGTTCGTTAGCCGTATGTTTTTCCAAGTTAAGCTGATCCTGATTCTGCTGTTCAGGGCTGGCATGGTCAGGCCCAGGGGCATAGCGCTGGGTATTGCTTACTTGCCTTTCCTGCGGGTCCAGTTTGCTTTCGTCCAGCTTCACATGCCTTAAATCCCCTTCATCCAGTCCGTCTTTATCCAGCTCGGCTTCATGCAATCCTTCTTGGTCCAAGCCGCCTTCGTCCAAGGTCTCCTCTTTTAATCGAAATAGCCGTGACTGATGTTGTTCTTCCAGATCTTGCGCCTGCTGGCGGGCTTGGTTGCGCAACGGGTTCTGGTGGGACTGGTCAGGCATGATCTGGTTTTGATTCGGTGCCAGAGCTTGATGGTCCAGCTGATCCTGCAGAATCTGCACGGCTTCGCCCTCATTGGAGGGTTGATGCTTGTGTAAATTTACCATGGGTATTCTCCTTGTGACTTTCCTCAGCTTTAAAAGCTGGAAGGCTCAACCATTAATAATTTCGCCGCCGTTGGGATGAATCACCTGGCCGGTCATATAAGAAGAGGCCTGACTGGCCAGGAACACATAGGCCGGGGCGATCTCACATGGTTGGGCAGGCCGCTTTAAGGGCACCTGGTTACCAAATTCGCTCACCTTGTTCTCATCAAAACTGGCAGGAATCAAGGGCGTCCACACCGGGCCGGGGGCCACGGCATTGACGTAGATATCCTTATGCACCAACTGCTTTGACAAGGACCGGGTAAAAGAAACCACTGCGCCTTTGGTGGCGGAATAATCAAGCAATTCCGGGCTCCCCCGGTAAGCAGTGACCGAGGCGGTATTAATAATATGACTTTTGTTGGGCAAGTGAGGCAAGGCCGCCTTGACCATATAAAACATAGAGAAAATATTAGTCCTGAAGGTGTGTTCCAGCTGGCGCTGACTGATTTCGACAATACTGGTCTGCGGAAACTGCTGTGCCGCATTGTTAATGACAATATCCAGCTTGCCAAATTGTTGCAGCGTGTCATGCACTGCCTGCTCACAAAAACCTTCATCAGCCACATCACCAGGAATCAGCAGGCAGCGGGTGCCATACGACTCCACTAATTGCTTGGTTTTTGCGGCATCCTCATGTTCATCCAGGTAAATAATGGCCACATCCGCCCCTTCGGCCGCAAAGTGCACGGCTACCGATCGGCCAATTCCACTATCGCCGCCAGTGATAATGGCCACCTTGCCTTTTAGTTTGTCGCTCCCGACATATTCGTCTTCGATATATTTCGGTTGCGGTTCCATATCAGATTCCCGCCCAGGCTGGACGTATTGATGCTGGGGCGGATTAATTTTTTCTTCAACGGCTTCCATATTCACTCCTTTTGCACGATGCACTGCAGGCATGTTCATGCCTTTTGCAAAATGGTTAGTTTCTCAAATTGTTTCCCGGTGTGGCTGGATCCACTGGGGCTGGATCGCCCGGCAATGTCCGCTGTTGCTGGCGCCGCTGCTGCTGATTGGGCAGCCCCTCTGCCGGGACTTCTGGCGGCACAATCACCCCGCGTTCGTGTGGCATTTGTGGCGGCTGGTTAACACTATTCGAGTCTATGTTGCAGGATGGTTTGGTGGAACGTGCCGCCTCATCACAGGGAGGCACTGCATTGTTGACCGGGGGCGCTGCCACTGCATTCAAACTCATGCCATAACACGCACTGATCACTAATAAGAGAGATATCGGCTTTTGCATACCTTCTACTCCTTTCAATATAAGAGATATTCTTGGTCATATGGTTAAACATGACACTGAATCCGTGCGTGGCTCAATCCACGCTGAGTGACGCACGTTGATGGATTCATTGTATGGCAGGCCTGGCGGAGAGGCCGTAGGCAATGCACTGATTTGACTGTAGGACATGTTTCAAACAAAGCGTCAGAAATGCAATAAAGGCGCTGCCTGCTTAACACTGCCCGCTTCAATGGGTCGCTTTCATTCTCCTGTCAGACAGGTCTGACAACACAATCAGCCACTCCCCGATGTTTGACAACTGGGTCATTTTTTACACTTCAGTCCCAGACAGTCCATTGATGACTATATATTTCTGAAGCTGACGAACACCTTTCTGAATGTCGCTGGCCACTTTAAAAATTGCGTCTTTTGTTTTATTGAGTAGGAGTGCACCATGAGTCAATATCCCATGAATCCCTTGCAGCTGGATCAAACGATTCTTGATCAGGCCTTGCTGAACCAGAGTCAAGGGGACTCATTCTGGAGATGGGAGGACTCAGCCTCCCAGCACACTGCCTCACAACAGACTGAAAGTGATACCACACAAGCCCGCTTTATTCTCAACCGTTTATTTCAGGATTACAGTGGCGCATTTGCCGTGAGATTATGGAACGGCAACATGCTCCATATTGGCGAAAGCACTCCAGCATTTACCGTTTGTCTGGAGCAAGCCTCGGTATTGCGCAATATGGTCTGGTTCACTGATCCCAAACATCTGGCAGAAGCTTACCTTGCCGGTCAGGTCCAGATTCTGGGTGACTTTCATGCAGCCATGCAATTACGGGAACACTTTGAATCCCTCTCCTTGCCGCTGCATGAAAAATTAGGCCTGGTCTTTAGGGCATTAACCTTGGCGACTGATGCGGATGTCTCTAATGCGCCCAGAGACAGTCTTATCCATAGCGGTACCCCATACCACGGCGTCACGCCTGCCGCACAAGACGCTTTATCCATCGCGCTCAGCTATGACGAAGTCCCCGAAGATTTTTACCAGTGCTGGCTCGACGAGCACATGTTGCATGCATGTGCTTATTTTTCAGGCAACACGCGTGAACTGGCTCAGGCGCAACGCAATCAGCTAGACCTGATTTGCCTGAAGCTGCATTTACAGCACGGTGACTCGCTGCTGGATATTGGTTGTGGCTGGGGTGGGCTCGCCTGCTGGGCAGCCAAACATTATGGCGTGTTCGTCCATGGTATCACTCAAAACGCCAGCCAATATGCCTACGCAGTCAAGCAAGTACAAAGGCAAGGCCTGGAACACCTGGTCAAGATAGAGCTCGCTAGCTACCACGACCTGCCAGCCACGGGTAGTTACGACAAAGCCGCCTGCATTGGCATTGCCGACCATATTGGCGAGCAATATTTGCCCGATTACCTGGCCAAAGTGCATGCAGCCCTTAAACCAGGCGGGTTGTTCCTGACACATGGCATTACCAATGAATCGACCCAGGATGCTTCCAGCGAATTTATCAACCGCCAGCTGTATCCGCAGGGAGCACTGACCACTTTCCCTCATCTGTTACAGCAGATGGATGCAGCCAAATTTGATGTATTCAATGTCGAGGGACTACGTCGGCATTATGTGATGACCCTCCACCAGTGGCTGGCCGGACTGGAGGCGAATCACGAAACCATCGCCAGCATCGTCGGTGAAAGGACCTACCGACTCTGGCGCCTGTATATGACAGCCAGTGCCATTCAGTTTGAACAGGGTGTGACAGGCATCCACCAAATTGTGGCAACACGCCGATGAAAATGACAAGGAGCGAATGATGCCATTGAAATCACCTTCTCACCCACCCCTTTCTTTGATTGCTTCTGCGTGCATCATCGTCTTGACTGGTTGTTCGCAACCGGCCAAATTACCTGAAAGCGCCGGCTATGGACCCGACCCCGATTTATCTGCCTACAATAAAAGCTGGTTCCCGACGATACACGTAGCTGAGGCAGTAGGTTGGCCAGAAGGCAAGAAACCCACCTCGCCGCCAGGCACCAATGTCGTTGCCTTTGCCAGTGACCTCCAACATCCACGCTGGCTATATGAATTACCAAATGGCGACATCTTGGTCGCGGAAACCAACCATCATGAAAAAAGTGATGGATTCGACCTCAAAAGCTGGATTGCCAGCAAGTTTATGAAAGACGGCGGTGCCAAGGCAGAGAGCATGAACCGTATACTCCTGTTGCGTGATAACGATGGCGACGGTGTCGCCGATGAGCGTCATATCTTTATCGAGAACCTGCATTCCCCTTTTGGAATGGCACTGGTTGGCGATGCCTTCTATGTCGCCAATGCAGATTCGCTGGTGAAGTTTCCTTACCAGGAAGGGCAAACAGAAATCAAGGCAGCACCGATCAAAGTGACAGATCTGCCTGCTGAGCGCAATCATCACTGGACCAAGAATATCCTGCCCAAGCAGGATGGCAGCAAAATTTATGTCACGGTCGGCTCCAACAGCAATGTGGGCGAAAACGGCATGGAGATTGAAAAAGAACGGGCTGCCATCTGGGAAGTAGACCCCAACTCCGGCCAGCACAACATTTATGCTTCAGGCCTACGCAATCCTAATGGCATGGCCTGGGAGCCAGACAGTGGGGCATTGTGGGTGGTGGTCAATGAACGCGATGAACTGGGTAGCGACCTGGTGCCTGATTATATGACCTCTGTGACGCAAGGAGCCTTCTACGGCTGGCCTTACAGCTATTACGGCCAGCATGTGGATGACCGTATCCAGCCGCAGAAACCCGACCTGGTCGCCAAAGCGGTCAAACCGGATTATGCCTTGGGATCGCATACTGCTTCCCTGGGCCTGACACCAGCCAAGGGCAACCAGTTGCCGGAACAATTCAAGAATGGCATGTTTGTCGGCCAGCACGGCTCCTGGAACCGTCGTCCCTATAGTGGCTACAAGGTGATTTTTGTGCCATTTGAAGAGGGTAAACCGGCGGGCCAGCCGATTGACGTTCTGACCGAGTTCCTCAATGTGGATGGTCAGGCACAAGGACGTCCGGTCGGCGTACTGGTGGATAAAAAAGGCCATTTGTTAGTGGCAGATGATGTGGGCAATGTGATCTGGAATGTCAAAGGCAACAGTAATAGCCGCAAGACAGCGCAAAAAGCGCTTGAACGGCAAACCCTTAGCGAAGCCGAACACACTGACATCGACATCACAGAAAACTGAGCGAGTAGCTACCATTCATCCGCAAAAGCTGCACTACATCCAGGAAAACGTCACACCCGGATTCAGTCGCAAGCGGGTGAGGGGCAAGTTCAGGTACCTGGACGAAGATGGCCAATGCATTCAGTGTGAACAGCATCTGGCAAGGATCGCTGGCCTGAAGATTCCACCGGCCTGGCAATCGGTCTGGATATGCCCGCATCCGCATGGGCATATCCAGGCCACCGGTCGCGATGCCAAAGGCCGCAAACAGTATCTTTACCATGCCGAATGGCGGGTATTACGCGAGGCCAGAAAATACGAGCACATGCTCGCTTTTGGCGCACAACTGCCCCTCATCCGCCAGCAAGTGGATAAAGATTTGAAAGCCCCTGGCCTGGGCAGGCAAAAGGTCCTGGCCATGATGGTGTACCTGCTGGAAAACACCTTGATCCGTGTAGGCAATGACGCCTACGCAAAGAGCAACCAGTCATTTGGCCTGACCACCTTGCGTCACCGTCACGTGGTGATCGAGTCCAGTGAGGTGCGGTTTCATTTCCGTGGCAAGAGCGGGGTGATGCATCGCATACGCTTGCATGACCGGCGCCTGGCACGCATGCTGCGCCACCTGCGTGAGCTACCCGGCCAGGCATTATTCCAATATGTGGATGAGCATGGTGAGCAGCATGCAATAGGCTCTACAGATGTGAACGAGTATTTGCGACAGGTGACAGGCGAGGACATCACGGCCAAGGATTTCCGCACCTGGTTTGGCAGTCTGCATGTGTTACAGGCGTTGAGTGAATGCCCACCTTGCAGCAACGAGACCGAAGGCAAAAAGAACGTGGTGGAAGCTATCCGGCTAGCAGCCTCCAAACTGGGCAACACACCGGCCATTTGTCGCAACAGTTATGTGCATCCTTACATTATTGACAGCTATCTGTGTGGCCGCGAATGGAATATGCCGGGACAACACACCGAGGATGGCTGGCCTGCATTGAGTACCGCAGAGCAAAGCATGCTGCGATTATTACAACAGAGATAATTTCTGATGAAGTACATCACTGGAAGATGAGAATGCCATGAAAAACATATTGTTGGTTTACGGCCATGCACTTAGCCATTGTGCGTTGCGGGAACTGGTGAATGCCGATCCCAGCCTGCACCTGGCCGATGAAGTGGGCAGCGTCGGTGAAGCCATTGCGAATATACGCAAACAACGCTATGACCTGGTGATCCTGGATGTGTCAGCCCCGGAAAAAAATGGGCTGGAAACGTTTTGCGATCTCAAGCAACGTGCTCCCGAACTTGCCATTCTGGTCATCAACGGCAGTGACCACATGGATCGGATGGCACACTTTATTCGCCTGGGCTGTGCGGGCTACCTGCCCTACACGGCAAGCAGCCATCAAGTCCAGGCAGCCATTAAAACCATTGCGCATGGCCGCCCATACCTGTTACCCGAGCAGGAAACCTTAAGCAGCAGGCATCCCATGGTGCATGAGCGGCTGTCATTACGCGAGCTGCAGGTATTCTTCAAACTGATCAAGGGCCAGGCCGTCAACGCTATTGCGTTAGAATTGGCAATTGCCCCAGGCTCGGTGAGTGTCTTCCGCTCGAAAATACTCAAAAAAATGGAGGTGCCCAATAATGCTGCACTCATCCATTATGCCTTGGCTCACCAGCTGATTCCGCCCATGGGGGCAGCCAGCAAATCCATGATGCTGACTGCCTGAGGCAGGTTTTACATCTTCTTGATAGCAAACTGTAGCTGCTCAATGGCTTCCCAGGAGATCAGGGAACCAATCAGGATCACTGCAAACCCCAGGCCGGCAGTACACACAATAGCCAGGCTTAAGCTAAAAAGAGCTCCCCGCTCGCGGATACCAAAGATATACCGTACGCCGCGATAGACTAGCAGGATAGAGATCAGTACGGCGACCGCATGCACCACCACGTTAAAGCTTAAACTGGGCACCAAAAAAAACAAGGAGGTCAGCCACAAGGGTGTAGTTGCTAGCGCCATGACCAACAAGGCATCGCGGAAACTGGGCTTGACATTGACCATTTCGGCCAGGTTTTGCGTAATCCAAGCCATGGTCAGTACCACCACCAGTTGCAACACCAATAACTCCAGGCTGACCACCATCAAGCGGTTACCCGGCAAGTTGTCAAAGAACAACTGCGGATAGCTATTGTAAAGACGCAAATACATCATCAGGCAAGGAATTAAAGACAGCGGCAATACATATAGCAGCATTAATTGCGAAACATCCGGCTTGTCGGCAGTCAGCAGCTTCGCGTCATGGCTTTTTGGGGAAACAAAGTAAAACAGGCGGATAGGATTCATGTTGGGCTCCTTCTCATCAACTCAAATATGGTCATCAATGCAATTGTGGCGAACCAAGCGGCCACAGACACATCCCATTATGCAGAGAGGCCAGTATCAGGCACTACAAGGCAATGACTGATTTGGCTGTAGGAAAACGCAACAGTGACCTAGGAAAGGTCTGATAACCAAATCAGCCTATTCCTACGGCCTGCCACCGTCCCGTTACTTAAAATGTGATGAATTGACTGTCCAATGAATTGATTTGACTATTGATTTAACTAAGGAAACTTCATGGAACAATGGTTACACGCACATGCCTGGTTAGGCATCCCCCTTTATGAATGGTTATATGCCGCACTGATTTCTTCCCTGCTCTACCTGGTTTTCTACCAGGGATGGAAAATAGCCATCAGCAGGCTGTCAAAAATCGCGCAACGCACCTCCACTAGGCTGGATGACATCGCCATAGAGGTTCTGCAAGGCACACAGCAATTGACATTATTACTGCTGGCCACATTGATGGGGCTGCACGTGCTGGAGTTGCCAGACAAATGGGCAGCGCGACTGGACCATGTGCTATTCATCACCATCGGTATCCAGGCAGCCATCTGGCTCAACAGAGGCGTCGGCATCTGGGCGCGTGAACACCTGTCATCCATTGACGGCCCCGCGCCCGGGGCTAATCCGGTGATGACGACGGTATTGTCATGGATACTACGCGTCTTCATCTGGTCAGTGGCATTATTAACTGTGCTAGACAATGTCGGCGTCAATATCACTGCATTTGTTGCCAGTCTTGGTGTGGGCGGTGTGGCGGTTGCCCTGGCCGTGCAAAATATCCTGAGTGACCTGTTTGCTTCCTTATCGATTGGCCTGGACAAACCTTTTGAAGTCGGTGACTTTGTGGTTTTTGGGGATATTGCCGGGGTGATTGAACGCGTAGGCCTGAAAACAACCCGAATCAGGAGCATCAGTGGTGAGCAGGTCATCTGCGGCAATACGGAGCTCTTGAAAAATACCATCCACAACTATAAGCGCATGGAAGAACGGCGCGTTGTATTTACCTTTGGCATCAATTACGCCACGCCGCCGGAGACGATTGCCGACATCCCCGGCATCGTCCGTAAAGCGGTAGAGGCTTCCAGCAATACGCGTTTTGACCGGGCCCACTTCAAGGCATTCGGCGCCAGCTCGCTAGACTTTGAAATTGTCTACTTCATCACCTCCACTGACTTTAATGTGTATATGGATGTCCAGCAGAGCATTAACCTTTACCTGATGAAAGAATTCCAGGCACACGGGGTTGACTTTGCCTTCCCAACCATGACCCTCAACCTGCCTGAGCTGACCAGGGACACTGCTGAAAACAATCCAGCACGACCATCGCCATCAAGGCAGAAAAGCGAGTCAGCCAAACACTAATCCGTTGACGCATAAAGCAATTCCTACACCCATTTACGTATTCATCCGATGCAGGCCTAGCGGCACCCTAGGCATACTAAAGCTTCATTATCACTATGAATACTTTTGGAGACGCAAGATGGACAATGAAGAGATTATTTCCACCCTCAATGACTTGATCGAAGTATCCAAAGATGGGGAAGAAGGTTTCCGTTCTTCGGCTGAAAATGTCGATGATCCACAATTAAAAGCCTTTTTCCTGCGTCGCTCACAGGAAGTGGCTGCCAGTGTGCAGGAGTTGCAGGAACTGGTACGCTCACTGGGCGGTGAACCCGCTTCATCTACCAGTTTGAGCGGCACATTGCACCGACGCTGGATAGACATCAAAACGGCACTCACCAGTAACGATACCTTGGCAGTCTTGAATGAAACAGAGCGCGGTGAAGATGTGGCGCTGGCCACTTACCGCAGGGCAGCTGAAAAAGACTTGCCTACCCATGTACGCTTTGTGGTGGTGCGCCAGCTTGAAGGCGCCAAACGCAACCATGATGAAGTCAAACGCTTGCGGGATGCCGCCCGAGCAGAAGCTGCTGCCCATTAACAGCAAGTGGATGGATCATGGTTGAAATATAACGAAGCCTCGTCTCCGACGGGGCTTCGTTTACGCCAAAAAGATTAAAACATCCTTGAGATTCCGGCCGTGATATTTTCAGGAGAATGACGTGAGCCACAGTACAGAAAAATGGGAGCAATTGACCAGCGAATGGGCAAACTCCCTCAAAAAAGCAAAAGTGCGGCAAGCCATCATAGACGATAAAATGCATTCCTTCCTCAAAGGGAATGGCTGCCTGCCTACGGATGAAGAACTAAAAATGGTAGAGCAGTTATGGGAACAACATGTTCAAGCCCGGAACAAGACCAACCGCTTTATCCAGGACGTCCTGTTAAACTATCTTCCTACAGACTGAGCCTGTATTAAGGTTGTACATCTGCCCAGTCATGGGTGATCTGTTCCAGTGTGCGATTGGTTTTCACTATCCCGCCTTCGGTAGAGATCACCCAGCTGACTGGGATGTAATGGTGCTGACCTGAGTCATCTTTTTTCAGTTTGATCACATCATCGCTGACCAGATGGTCCACCACGGCCACATGTTCCGCCTGGGCGGTGGTGACAGGCATATCAGCTTTAATTTCTGCGGCATCAATCATGACAAAAATTCCTTTTAAAGTAATGAGCCTCTACTTTGCCGTGCCCGCTTTTCCACGCATAGACCATTCTGACTGAATTGCTTGTAAGAATCCTGAGAAGACCTCGCAGTATTGATTATCTGACAAACAAGTCAGTTTGCGCCCGACGGTGTTTTTCCGGCGACATCCCTTAACATTAAAAATACTTCAAGATCATGCTTTGAAAGGCACTCCATGGCGATATTCAACATCACCGTTTGGCAAGGAAAACCCCATGAAGGTAGTCCCGTCTGGCAAGCCAATGTGCTGGCGCCGGATGTAGAAGAAGGCTACAGGATAGGCAAAACGCGGTTTGGCGTTGAACACCCCGAATTGAAGTTGGAAGATTACACCATCGTCGCCGATGGCGACAGTGTGGAAAAATCCATCAGCGTTTAAATCTTTTGGAGGAGTATCCCATGAAAATTCACAGACAATTAACAGAAGAACGCCACAAACTAGGTGAGCTGATTGCAGATTTTGATATCGCCATGCTCACTTTCATGAACCACCAGGGCCTGTTGATCAGCCAGCCAATGGGGCCGATTGAAATGGATAATGACGGTGTGATCTGGTTCTTCACCGACCGCAGGTCAGAAAAGGTGGATCATCTGGAAACACTAAACCTCTCATTCAGCGGCGAGCCCGACGGCATGTATGTTTCATTGTCCGGTCATGGTGAAATAGAGGTCAACCCTGCCCGCCAACAGGCTTTGTGGTCACCTTATGTGAGGCCCTGGTTTCCTGAAGGCCCTGACTCCCCGTCGCTGTGCCTGCTGAAATTTGTCCCTCATTTGGCAGAATATTGGGATGCACCTCACAGCAAGGTGGTCAGGCTGTTTGCCATGGTGGCCTCGATGGCGGCATCAAAGCCGATTGGGTTGGGTGAGCACGCCCGCCTGAATCATTTGTAAATGCATTTACCTGCTCAAACCCGGATTCTCCAGTAGGCGACTTGCAATCTACTTGAAAATCCGGGTTGAAAACAAACAACCCGGCAAGTGCCGGGTTGTTTGTAATGCAAGTTAACGCCTGGATTATTTGTTCATGACGTACATAGTCACTTCAAAGCCAAAACGCATTTCTGTCGCAGCTGGTTTAGTCCACATGATTTATCTCCTTGATTAAGTCTTTGATCAATAAAGTACATTTCGTTAGGAGTCACTATACGCATAGTGCTCATTTAATGCTTGCGCAGCCTTCTTAAAAATCACTCATGATTTTACTTAGCTTCAGGCGCCCCTATTCGCCAATCGCGAAACCAATCCCGAACATGGTTTGTGCCTGGTTGTAATCGAGCAGGGAGACGCCATAGCCACTTGCCAGCATGGCATAAAAACGCACACTTTCACTTTTGAGCGGTTTGTACTGCACATCAAACTTCACATATCCCTTGTTATCACTGCGCAAGTTATTGCGTAAAGTGACACTGGCAGCCGTCGTATTGGCCTCGTTATCCCAACGCAGCACCGCATCGCCGTAGCCCATGTATTTGCTGATGTCCGGGTTATCGTCATTGGACTTGGTCTCGGGAATGCGCCACCAGGGCCGGAACAGCAGACTGTACCGGTCATTCAATTGCCAGCCACCTTGCAAGTAAATCCGGTTCCAGCTACGTGAAAGCGGCTCCGAACGACCATTGGATTCATGTACCACGCCCAGGTTAACCATATCCGGCAAGGCCGCCCATTGTTTGGGCTCGCCCGGCTTGTTCAACCCCAGCGAGAGGATTAACTCGGGCGAATAGTTATGATCCCGCATCGGGCGAGACTGGCTCGCGCTATAAACCTGCCAGAAAGATTGCTGCGTATACGCGCCCCACAGACGCGCACTATGCACCCAGCGGTTTTCCGGCAACCAGCCTGACAAATTCATAAGCTGGGTTTTCAGGCTGATCTGGAAGTGCAGGTCATTATTGTTTAAGTCCCGGTCCTGGGTATTGGGCCTGGAGGGGGAAGTCGGCACCTCATTCGGATTATTGGAATATGCCGCCACCACGTAATTAAGCTGGTAGGTCTCCAGATCGGTAAAGTGGAGCTCATCATCGGCATTCAGGTGCCACTTACGCGCCAGGTAATTGGTTTTTGAATCCACCTTTTCCACCAGTGCGGCCTGTTTTGAGGTGTGGATCTTTGCCGCTGGCGATGTAGGTGCATATTGTTGCGCCACTTGGTCAAAACACAGCAACCGGCGGCGGGCATCCTCACCAAATTCGCTTTGGCAGGTGCGCAGGGCATTCTGCAAGTCATTAGCATCTGTGGCCAGCGCACTCAGAGGCAAGGCAAAAAAAATCAGGCTGCGCAGTAAAATATGGCGCAGGTCGCCAGGTGTTAACATGTGGATTCCCTTCTTAGGGCGCTGGGTTCAAGGCGCCGGATTCATCATGGTCAGATGCAGTTGCTCGATCGCATGTAATACGTCATCACTCAGGCGAACCTGGTAAGCTGCGATGTTCTCCTGCAGTTGCTGGATGCTGGTCGCGCCGATAATCGTCGTGCCGACAAACCAGCGGTGGTACACAAAACTGAGCGCCAGTTGTGTCGGCGTCAGGCCATGGGCACGCGCCAGCTCGGCATAAGCTTTAGATGCGCCAGGCACGCCCGGTTTTTTATACCGCTGGGCATAGCCCAGGAACAAGGTGACCCGGCCAGGGGTGGCAGGATCATCCACATACTTGCCGGTCAAGTGACCAAAAGCCAGTGGCGAATAAGCGGCCAGGCTGATGCGCTCACGGTAAAGCACCTCGGTCATGCCAAACTCCATGCCGCGGTTCATCAGGTTGTAGCAATTTTGCAGCACTGCAATCCGCGGCAAGCCTTGCTCGCGGGCAACGCGCAAAAACTCCATTACGCCCCAGGGCTGCTCATTACTCAAGCCTATCGCCCGTATCTTGCCTTCGCAGATCAATTCATCCAGAACTTCAAGCTGGGTCTGGATTGGCACCCAGGCCTGTTGCTCGCCATTGGCATCCAGTTCTGCACTGGGGTCAAACTGGTACTGGCCGAACATGGGCACATTGCGTTCAGGCCAATGCAGGTAAAGCACATCCAGGTAATCGGTTTGCAAGCGCGTCAGGCTGTCATGCACGGCCTGGCGGATATTGGCGCGATCCATGCCGGTCGGGCCGCCACGGATCCAGTGCATGCCACGCCGTGGGCCAGCCACTTTACTGGCCAACACAAAACGGTCCCGGCGCTGAGTCTTGATCCAGTGACCCAGTATGGTTTCAGTCCGCGTCACCGTCTCTGCCCGCGGCGGCACCGGATACATCTCGGCCGTATCTATGAAATTAATGCCTTGCTCTAATGCAAAATCAAGCTGGCTATTGGCATCTTGCTGGGTATTCTGGTCACCAAAGGTCATGGTGCCGAGCGTTACTTTTGAAACATGAATGCCGCTGTCACCCAAATATGTAAAATCAATCAATGTAACACCTGTTTTTCTGTGGATACCTGCATTACGATGCTGGAAACCGCTTCTGGTTCCTTTTGTGCAGGCAGTGTCCAGCCTGCATCCTGACTGGCAATCATAAGCATGCGGCTGATCGCCAGCACCAACTGCCGGTTCAGGCCCATATTCACGTTCACGCCGTTGGCACAGACCAATTGCATATTGTTCAACTGGTCATTAATGGAAACAAACCGGGCCTCAACCACCAACAGCACCTGATCGCTGACCATACTGGGCCGTTGCTGGTAAGCCGTCTCAAAATCCAGGTGATCCAGTTGCTGGACCGCTTCGGCTTCTTGTTCAAACTGGCGCGTGGCGTCTACAAGTGACTGCGCACTTTCCGGCACCGATGCAGCCACTGGTAAATGTGCCTCGCGGTTAAACACCTTGAAGATTTCCCGTGCCACCCGGTAGGTAATCCATAACTGGATTTCCTGCTCCGGGCTGACAGCGGTTTTCAACAGCAAGCGGTCTTGCTGCCGGTCATAAGAAAGATTGATCTGCTGTATGGATTGCTGTTGCATGGGGATACACGATTTGCAAACGGTCATGGATAGCATACCGCAGTCAGGTAGCAGCTACCTAATACTATCCGCGATAACGCCCGCCAAAGATACACTCCGATACAAAACCGCCACGCTATTGCCGGATAAATTTGCGTATGCTTTTGTCTGACGAAACAGCAGTAGTTCCGACGGAGACGATATGATTTCACGCAAAAAATTATTACTCACCAGCTTGCTCGCAATCCTGGCACTGGTCAGCCAAGTCTCTCATGCCCATCCGCCCGGCCATGGTGGCTGGCGTGGCAATGTCGGTGTGTATTTCGGCTCACCCTACCCGTTCTATCCTTACCCTTACGCGGCTTATCCTTACCCCTATGTGTATAGCCCACCGCCGGTGATTATCACGCAACCACCGCAACCCCAGGTCTATATTGAGCAAGGCAGCGGTAGTACCGCACCCGCACAAACCACCCCTCCAACGAGTGCCAGCAGTGGTAATGGGCAAGGCTACTGGTATTACTGCGAGCAGTCCGATGGTTATTACCCCTACGTGAAAGAATGCCCGGCGGGCTGGAAACAGGTGACGCCATCCCCCCCACCCGCCACCTCGGCCAAATAGGGTAACGTCATGACTATTTACCCAAAGTTGAGTATCGTGGCAGTGGCGCTAACTTTATCAGCCTGTGCCACCAATCCTACCGGCCCCAGCAATATGGCGCTACCAGGCACGGGCAAAGACTTTAGTGTGTTCCGGGCCGATGACCTATCCTGTCGCGATTTTGCCTTGACGCAAATTGGTGGCAAAACCGTCAACCAGCAATATGATTCCAGCCTGGCGGCCACCACCGCCGTCGGAACCGTCGTCGGTGCCGCCATTGGCGCGGCCGCAGGCGGTGGTGAGGGCGCAGCCATCGGCGCAGGTGTGGGGGCCTTATCTGGCGGCGCCATCGGCGCCAATACGGCCTCTGTCAGCGGTATGAACGCGCAGGACAAATATGACAATGCCTACTATCAATGCATGTATGCGGCCGGGCATAAAATCCCGGTACCCGCCAGCATGGCAAGAACCTATTCGCAGGGGACAAACACCGCACCAGCGACTGGTGGGACCAGCTATTATCCTCCGCCTCCGCCACCACCCGGCTATCAGCGTTAGCCCAGCAATTAGGCAGTTATGTGCTGCCCGAATTTATCCAGCTTATGCATCAGTCCGAGTCAGCGTTAGGCAGTTCATCAGTTTGACCGCATAGGCATTAAAAACGGTGAGGGCACATTGTCGCTATCGCAAACTTAACATGTCTGTCCTGGTCGTAGGGACATGCGGACCATCAAAACCTTTTTCATCCTCCTGCTCGCGTTTTCAATCATGAGTTGTAGCCTGGTTAATACCGCTTACAACAATGCACCTGCACTGATCGCATGGCGGCTGGATCATTATTTTAATTTCAGCGAAGCACAAAAAGCCAAACTGAAACCCGCACTGCAGGACTTACATGCATGGCATCGTAAAAACGAGTTACCACGTTATGTGTCGTTGCTGGATGAAATACACGATGATCTCAACCATGATATAAGCGCACAAACTGCCTGCCAGCGCATTGAATCCATTAAATTAAATGTGCAAACACTTCAAACAAAAATCATCCCTATTATTGTTGACGTCGCCGAGACACTCAGTGATAAACAACTGCAGCATTTGCAGAAAAAGCTGGAAAAACGCAACCAGGAATGGAAAGAGGAATGGTGGCAGGAAACGGCCGAAGAGCAGCAGGAGGTCAGGTTGGAAAAATCCACGGATTTTGCTGAAAAAGTCTATGGCGATTTAAACGAAAAACAAATAAACCTTTTAAAGCAGGCCATTGCCAAGAGTGACATTGATCCGGCCATCACCTACTCTGAAATTTTGCGGCGCGACGAAGATACGCTGACTATCCTTAAGGCATTACGAGATCCTAGCTTGTCAAATGAACAAAAATGGCAACTGGTGCGTGCAGGTTTTGATCGTATGCAAACCAGCCCGAATCCGGCCTACCAGGCTTATATCGATAAAGTCACGCAGCAAACGTGTGAAACCATCGCAGCCCTGCAAGCCACCACAACGGTCAAACAACGCTTGCATGCGCAACAATGGGCAGAGAATTACAAGACGCAATTCACTCATTTGCAAAGCAAATGATTTAAGGCGTTTGACACAGCTGTCATGATGGCTAAGAGTTGCGTCTAGCATCTACTCCAGGCGAGCAAACTCTGTCAAAAAAACAGGCAGCTTGAAAGCTGCCTGTTTCATTTTCACCCTGGCGGATTAAATGAGCATACCGCCAGAAGCTTCAATACGCTGCGCATTCACCCAACGGTAATTGTCTGACAACAAGCTGGCTATCATAGGGCCAATGTCATCCGGCACACCGACACGGCCAAGCGCGGTTTGTGAGGCAATATAAGCATTTACCTCCTTGTTATCTCGCACCAGACCCTGACCAAAGTCAGTTTCAATCGCACCCGGTGCTACCGTGTTCACCGCAATCTGGCGTGCACCCAACTCTTTCGCCATATAACGCGTCAACACCTCAATGCCGCCCTTCATCGCCGCATAAGCACTGTAACCAGGCAGCGTGAACCGTGCCAGGCCGCTGGAAATATTGATGATGCGGCCACCATCATTGATGAGAGGGAGCAATTTCTGCGTCACGAAGAAGGTGGATTTCAGGTGGATATTCACCATGTCATCAAAGATTTGTTCAGTCGTTTCAGCAAAGGGTGCAGTCAGGCCAGTGCCCGCATTGTTTACCAGAAAATCAAATTTTTCCGCCTGAAAATGTGTTTGCAATGCCTGCTTCAAGGTTTGGGCAAATGCATCAAACGTCTTCACTTGCGCCACATCCAGTTGCAAAGCCACCGCCTTACGTCCCAGGGCAGTAATCTCATTCACCACATCTTGCGCAGCGGCCTGTTTGCTTTGGTACGTCAGCACCACATCCATGCCCTGCTTCGCCATCGCCAACGCTGTATTTTTACCTAAACCGCGGCTACCACCTGTAATCAATGCAATCTTAGTCATGCTCATTCTCCTGTGTTGATGAAAGATGTGCGTAGTTTATTGACATTAAAATTAAAGATAAATCAGCCATTAGTGATTATACTGTTCATAATAAATGAACAATTGAACAGTTATGATAGATAGCACCGAAAGCTTGAAACGTTTTATGCGCGTGGCCGAACTGGGTAGTTTTACCAAGGCAGCGGAGAGTCTGAGCCTGCCTAAAGCCAGTGTTTCGCAAGCCATACAACAACTGGAAACCAAACTGCAAACACAGCTATTCCACCGCACCACACGCAAAGTACAACTTACTCCCGATGGCCAACTGTTTTACGAAAAAAGCAAAGATGTGTTGAGCGAGATAGAAGAACTGGAAACCTTGTTCATGAGCGACGACAGCCAGGTCTCAGGCATCGTCAGGGTGAATATGTCGCAACCCATGGCCAGGCACCTGGTCATCCCCGCCCTGCCAGCTTTTCTGCAACGCCACCCCAACCTGAATATCGAAATCAGCAGCGAAGACCGTAAAGTCGATTTGGTCAGTGAAGGCTATGACTGCGTTGTCAGAACCGGTGAAGTCGAAGAATCTGGCATGATCATGCGCAAGATAGGCGAGATGCAACAAAGCAACTTCGTCAGCCCTACGTACCTGGCGCAATATGGTACGCCCAAAACCATAGACGATTTGCAGCAACATTATTTGATTCACTACCAAACTAGCAGCAATAACCGCTTTGATGCATTTGAATACCAGTTGAATGGTGAACTGCACAGCGTGAAGATGCCCAGCCGCATCTGTGTGAATAACACAGACGCCTACCGTGCAGCCTGCGCTGCCGGGCTGGGGGTTATGCAAGCGCCAAAACTAGGCGCAATGGCGATGCTCACTAGTGGCCAACTAGTTGAAGTGCTGCCAACATTCGCAGCGCCAAACATGACGGTCTCACTTTTGTTTCCGCACCGCCGTAACTTATCAAAGCGTGTGCGGATTTTTATGGATTGGTTAACTGAGATCATTCAAGGCAATTTATAGCTGCCTCGATTAATTAATATGGGACTTTGACTCTGCCAAGAATTCTATAAATCATCAATCTGGCTGAAATTGGTAATTCAAGCTAAACCACACGGCTCTGGGCGCACTAGGAGCAATAAAATTAGTGGAGCGCCAGTCACTCGAGTTATGGTTGTAGCCATCTGGCCCAATCGCGCCACTTATACTTGGTGAGAATGGATTTCGTCCTAGACGTCCAGCCGTGAAATATTCCCTATCAAAAATATTGTTAACCAGCATTGTGGCTGTCCACTCTTTGCTAATTTTGTAACTAGTTTGAAAGTTAAAGGTTGCATAACCCGGCACTGTGCCTGGATTACTAGTAGGACGGCGGAGTGCGTTTAAATTTCCACCCAAATTCTCTCTGCCAACAGTTTCTACACCAACTTTATGTTCGTTGTTCTCGTTTCCACGGACAAAGCTCTCACTGTGCAAGACTGCACTTAAACCAACTTGCCATTTCGGAGTAACCTCATAGCTGATATTGGCATTAAGATTGTGTAATGACACACCCGGTATGCGACTACCTTCTTTCACATTAATTACGTAGCCATAGCCATTTAAAAAATAGGAGCTACTGTTGTCATTACTGATCATCAAAAAATCGTCTTCGAAGGTAGCATCAGTTAATGAGTAATTGACGCTGAAGCCCCATTTATCTTTTCTACCATTAAGTCCAGCCTCGATACCGCGACGACGTGTTTTACCTATACTTTGAAAAAATCCGGCGCCATTACCGACTGCAACAAAGTAAATATCATCTTTGAGATCTGTTTGAAAAGCGCCCAGGTTCCATCTCAAGTCATCCGTGCCAAGAACATTTTTGAATGTACCTCGCATACCGATGTCGTAAGTCGTCGCTCTAATCTGGGGTAAGTATGGGTCACCCGACAACGTGGTCGGAAGTGTGCAGGTTCGATTTTCGATGATACTTCTGGGCCCTACTGCCCCGGTGATGGAAACTGTTGGGGTATCGTCAAACGCGCATCCGAGTTCGACAACACTCGGCGTGCGTGTACCTTTTGCCAAATTTGCAAAAACATTCAAATTCTCCTGGGCTTGCCACGTTGCACCCAAGGAAGGATTAAATGAGTAATAGCTGAACTTCTCGGTTTCGGCTGGATCGAGCTGATTTAAAAGCCTTGATTCTCTAAAGTTAGTGGGTGGAGGATTTGTCGAACAATCACCATTACAAACATTGTACTGATCTGGTACGCCAATCAAGTCACCAATACCATAAGCACCGACACCATAACGCGCTGCAATTTTATTTTTGGTTCTGGTTTGGTTGTACCGTCCAGATGCACTGAAGCTCCAGGCCTCTAAAGGCTTCCAAGTCTCACTAAAATAAACACTTTTAGTAGAGTTCGTCCCTTCAAAGTTATTATTCTCTATGGCTTGATATGCGCCAATAAATTGCGGGTGAGCCTGTTGAGGATCTAGATATGCATTTCGACTAGCATCTAAAAATCCAAGTTGACTAGTATTTCTATAGTCTGCACTAGCAGAATCAATAGAAGCCCCGACCATAAACTTATGCTTTTCGAAATTCCAGTTAAACTGAATTGATGCACCATCAACAACTTGATTAATTTCATTATTGTTGATAATGGCTGTAGGAACTCCCTCCACCGCACCAGGGAACCCCTTTCCAGTCACAGGATTAATACCACCATCGGCACCATCAATAAACACTGCATTACCGTCTGCATCAACTAGTGCATAAGCGTTGCCTCCTGGCACTGTCATAGGTGGGTCACTAGCTCTAACCGCATTGCACGCAACAGCATTAGTGGGTGCAGTTAATACGAGATGGTATCGAATAAGGTCGCCACCAACAGTTTTGTAATAGTAGAGGTCACTAACTGAGTCAGGACTTAATACATTGTCATTAGGGCCGTTCACGTTATAAGCATTACCATTTGGAAATGTTGACCCACCGGCCTGAAAAGAAGGCACCTCATTACCATTAACATCTATTAATGGCGGCCCATTAGGATCTGGTATTTCAGGGCTTCGGTTGTACTTGATGCTTTCCGTTGGATTTTTCCAGAAATCGAAAACTTGCTTTAGCCTCTGTGCATAGTCTGCATCTAACGTAACGTTCTTATAAGCATCAAAAGCTGAAGTAATCGCAAAATTGTTATTGTTGTATTCATTAAAAAAATCACCAGCAACAGAGCCTGGCGTATAAAAATTCTCACCTTGAGTCTCATTTATTGGGATTAAATAATAGTCTGGTATGCCATAAGCATTAGTGCCCGAAAACAAACATGTATACTGTTCGGCAGCTATCCCATTTGCTGGATCACCTGGATTAGGTCGCCTGCGAGCTACAGCTCCTTCATCATAATCAGTGAATACATCTGCGCCTGTTTGTTTCCGGTCACTTTTACGCCTATAAACCTGCCCCGTAATGGTGAAGGTATCATTTACAAAATAACTACCCGAGAGTTGGAATTGCTGTAATTTATTTTTTGTCTCATCTGGAGCGGTAAAGATGTCCCTACGATCTTTATCGTACATCTCGCTTGGAATTAACCCGTTACCAGTAAGATCATTAGCAACCAGTAAAGTACTAAAATTTAGATCTAGCTTATCGCCACGGAAACTAGCTTTCGTAAATAACTGATTGACTTTACTTGGAGAGTTTTTTCGCCACCCATCTTCCAAAAAGAAATTACCGGCCGCAAATAAACCGATTGTTCCGTTATTCCAACCAGCCTCAGCTTGTAATTGTTTCCGTCCAAACGAGCCAGTAAGAACGTCGGCATCTACACCGGCATTATTGAATCCGTCTTTAGTTTTAAGTGTGAAAGCACCACCCAACGTATTTAAACCAAAGATCGGGTTTGAACCTGGAAACACATCTACATTTGCAATAGCGTTCATTGGAATCATGTCCCAGTTCACTACATCACCAAAGGGCTCGTTGACGCGAATACCATCGAAAAATACGGACAAACCTTGGGGGGTTCCAATTTGGGGGCCAGCTGTGAAACCACGGTATTGCACATCCATCTGGAAAGGGTTGCCCTGGTAATCGTTAACTGTGACCGATTGCAACTTACGATTCATTAAATCAGTTAGGCTTAACGAATGTGCTTCTTTGATTTCTTTAGCAGAGATACTTTGGACGTTGCCGGGGATTTCTTCTTTGGTTAAACCCAGGCCAGGCAACGGACCAACCTCATAAAAACGTTTGGCACGAACTTCAACCTTGTCGAGTTGAAGGTCTTTGGCTTCTGCTTTTGTTACACGTTGAATCAGTATTTTCTCACCCTCAACCTTACCTTGCAGTCCACTACCATCCAGCAATCTCTTGATGGCTTCTTTACGCGTCATGCGGCCTTTCACGGCGGGGGCTTTTTTATCAACAATCAGCGCGCTATCTACCGTGAGCGATAAATTACTCTGGATAGCAAACTGGCGAAGTGCTGCGGCCAGTGGCTGGGCGGGCAGGTCTATATTAAGGGGCAAGGCAAAACTCTCCTCTTGCTCGCCGGGCAGTGCCGTATTGAGTTCAGCATGCAGGGCTGCTGGCATATTCAGGCCAATGAATGCCGCCAGTACGGTGGTTTTAAGCGTGTTATTTTGCATGGGTCGTCCGTCAATTACAGGTCTTGTTAAACATGTAACTGGCGGGCGGGCAAAATGCCTGATATACGTGACTTAAAAGAAATGTAAAGAACTACCGTTTAGGCTCGATCTGCAATGCATTCTCTTTGCGCTTCAAGCTCACGGGGAGGGATTGCGGCAAGGTTTGAATAAAGCTTTCAACCTCAGCGACTTTGACGACCGCATTGACTTTGGGCGTTTGATCGCCAAAGAACATGGCCTTGACGGTTGGGTTACGGTAACGCGACAAAGTATCGGCGACTTCAAACATGTCGGCCTGGTCAAAAATGATGCGGCCACTGGTAAAGCTGAAGCTATCCGCCGCATTGCGGTTGACCTTGTGCGGTGCGCTCAGTGGATCAATCTCGGCCACCTCGCCATTGTGCAGGATGACTGCTTGCTCGCTGCCATCTGCACGGGCAACCTGCACGCGGCCATGGTCGACACTGATACGCACTTTTTTACTGAGCTGGTTAACGGCAAAGCGCGTGCCCAATACGGTGACTTTGGCTTGCGGGGTTTCAACCACAAATGGGCGGTCTGGGTCTTTGGTGACCTCAAAAATGGCTTCACCACGGCTTAGTTTCACCAGGCGCTGATGCCGGTAGAACACAATCTCCATGCTGCTATTAGCGTTGGCCGTGACGACCGAGCCATCATCAAGCGTGCGTTTAAGCATTTGTGCGACAGCGGTGGTTTGCACCTCGCTGGAGAGTGGCGCAGCCTGCCACTGCATATATTGCGTGCGGCCTAATAGGCCCAAGCCTGCACAGACAAGCATCACGGCCAGGCCAGAGCCCAGTTTGGAGATTTTTTTGCGGCGGGCTGTTTGCTCAAAATAGAGTTTTTGCGAGAGCGCATTAGAGAGCTCTTTGAGCCTGGCGGTAGAGCTAAAGTCTTCCATGGTGGCTTCAACCATCTGGTAGGCCGCCTGATGCCTGCGGTCTGACAGCAACCAGACTTCAAAGGTCGTCCGCTCGGGGGAGTCTGGCGCGACTTCACGCATGCGCACATACCAACGCGCCGCCGCTTGCCTGATCATGTCCTCGTGTTTATGGTTCATCACACGTTTGCCTCTATGAGCTCGCGTGCACTGCTTAAATCAATGATGGCACGCATCACGTGACGCTCGACCATGTTTTTGCTAATGCCCAGCGCCGCCGCAATCTCGGTTTGGGTATGCCCTTCTACGCGGTACATCCAGAACACCTGGCGGCACCGTGGTGGCAATTGCTCCAGAATCTGCTGGATCATTTCCAGCCGCTGCTTGATGTCACTGAGCTGCTCCACGGACAAGGTTGGCGTATCCAGCCATTCGCGGTTAAGGCCTATTTCAGCCTCCAGGGAAACAAACCGTTGTGCGTGATGATAGCTGTCCACAATCAGGTTTCTGGCAATGCTACGCATATAGGCATGCGGCTCGGCATCTTTGTTGGTACTGCCGGAGAGGGTGTAGCGGATCAAGGCATCATGCAGGATATCTTTGGCCAGGTGCGGGCACGCAACCTTAAAGCGTATGTAACCGAGCAAATCGGTATACGCCCATTGCAGATTGATGCCACACCAAACCATTGTTTTATCCATACTCCTTATTGGCAAAATGTGTGCCACAGCATTTTCGAGCTTAAAAAGGACAGATGCCGCCATGCTTTAAAAAAGTTGAGGCATTTCAGCCACCAATGTGGCTGCATACAACCGATTTTTATTGTGCACGCTGCAGAATCTTATGCCGCTTATTAGTAACAAGCCTATGGCAAACATCCATGAGCTTGACGGGTTGGGGACCGGACTCTTAGGCTCAAGTGTGAAAAGTGACCAGTTAATCGTGAAGGTAATATATTCACGCTGTGACATTAGCCCTTTACCAGTCCCACTTAAAATAGTCTGCTGGATAATTTCGCCAGTATAGGGATCAATAAATGACTCTTCCGCATAGAAGTTTGCAAACACGGGGACAGGAATGTCAGGGTAAAGCCAAGGATCCGGGATGTTCAAATCATCCACGAGCAAGGAAATATCAAAATTACCATTTAAAGAGGTTGACTGATCTGTGCGACTAAATGTACCGAAAACAATAAAAAAACTGTAGCCGTCATCGATCAGATCATATTGCGTAGCGAGATTAACTTGATTATCCCCAAACGTTGTTTGTCCCTGAAACCACCCTGCTTCAAAAATGATGTCTCGCGATAAATAACCTGAATAATGCTCCTGGAACTCTTCAAACTTAGCCTCCGCATTGAGACTCCCAAGCAATGTACATAGCAACAATCCCTGTTTGATGATTTTTATCATTTTGCATCCCTGTTTTTGATTTTGATTAATGAGGCCTACTTGTTCAGCCTAAATTTATTTACGCATTGCATCTTTTTTGGGACACGTTTAAACATAGCGTGCCCAGACCGAGTAAGAACAACCAGCCCATCTGCGGCTCTGGGACTGGCGTTAAAGGGTCAGGGGTACGTATCTGCCACTTAATTTTTAAAGTTATGTCCCCTTGGTCTGCGATACTTCCTCCACCACTTCCATAAGTCCCTGCATCACCATAAGCCCACGCATATTGGTATGCGCCAGTGTTGGGTAGTGGTGAATCCCTGTCCTGATCAAAAAAACCCGAGAGTGATACTTCCTGATTATTTGAAGCTAAATAATCAGGAAGGGACAAGTAAAAAAGAAAACGCCCGGAAAATGCACCTAAAGCATCCGTCCTGGTGAAGGTCCCACCACCGATAAAATTCAAAGTGGCATCAGACCCTACCTGATAATACAAGGTCAATGTCGCATCCTCGCTCAGCAGCGTGGCCATCTCGTCATAAAACCCAAATTCGGAACTTATAATCGGGGGCAAGGTTCCGGTAAACACCTCTTCAAATTCCTGAAGTTTGGCGTGTGCATTCGTACTTACCAATAACGCCAGCCCGACCAGGATTGATTTGAAAATATTTGACATCTGATGACACTCCTCCCAAAAAATGTGAATTTCATAGAATTAAATTATTGTGTAATTCAAAATTCGCGTTCATAGCCTGTAATCTTCGTATCCTTTGCAAAAAAATCCCCCATGTTTTGCCGGAGGAAAGAATGGCAAACCACAGGGGGTAGAGAACAGGCGTTACCGTTGAGCGAAAGTGAGGGATATACTTTCTAAATAACGCCTGGCTTCGGGAAACCGCGAACGGATCACTCCAGCTTGAAAGCGACTGGTATTGTTATTTTGAAGCTTTTCTTTTTTAAACTGTCTTTCACGCCAAGTTGGGCAATCGCCTTTTTCACCATGCGCATGGCCTCTTCATCCAGCGGCACATGCTTGCTGCTATCTGCTAGTGACACATTCACCAACTCACCTTTTACAAACTGCGCGACCACCGTGGCTTCTCCTTCAAGGTGACGGCGGATGGCGATCGGCGGATATTGTTTGCTTTTATTCACCAGCGAGCGCAACTGCTCGCCATAGTCCCCCCAGGCATCATTGTCACTCGCACTGAGTTCGTCTGTTTCTGCAGCGGCAGTGGCCACCGGAGCCGCCGTTGGTTTGGCTTCTTTGGCAGTGCTTTCACTGCTTGTCGCTGATGCATGTGGCGCAGTGTCGGCTGTATTGCTGTTAGCAGGGGCAGGCTCAACCTTGGCTGGCGGCTGCACAGGCTGCTCCTGCACACGGTAATCCGTTTCATTGTGACTAGGCGTCGCCAACACCGGCTTGGGTGTTTCCACGGGTGTCACTGGCTTTACCACGGACTTGGGTTCCGCTTTTGGTGGTTCCGCAGGCTTGGGAATCTCCACCGGCGGCGAAACCTGTTGTACTGCAGGCGCAGGGGCTTTGATCGAAAAAAACTCGATTTCCATGCGCTCGGGGATAGCTGGCAATTGAATCTGGCTTAGTTTTGGATAAATCATCGCCACCAGCAGATGCAACCCCAGCGACGCTGCCACTGCTCGCCAAAGCAGTGAGTCATTGTGTGCTTGAGGATAAATCAGGGTGGTCATGCCAATTTATTTCCGGGACTCTGGCGACATGACAAAACTGAACTTGCTGATGCCTGCTCGCTGTATCGCTGCTAGCACTTTTGCCACCACGCCATACTGCGCATGTTCATCGGCATAAATTTCTACCGCCGGATCATGCTTTTGCTTTAGCGTCCCCAACTCTGTAGTCAGGCTATCAAGCGGCATATTTTTCTGGTCCAGGAACACATCGCCGGCATCTGTCACGCTGATATGCGCGGTTTTGGGCACCGTCACCGCCACCTCAGCGCTTGCCTGGGGTAGCTTGACCTTGACAGCATTCATCAGCAACGGCGCTGTGACGATAAACACAGTCAGCAATACCAGCATCACATCGACCAGCGGCGTCACGTTGATTTCGCTCACTAAGTCTTCACTCTCACTTTCACTAAACATGGCCATGGTATTAACCCTCCGCGCCAGATTGTGTCAGCAGCGATTGAAAACGGCTGGCGACCTGCTCCATCTCAGCCCTGAGCACCTTCTGCTTGCGCATAAAGTAGTTGTAGGCCAGCACGGCGGGGACTGCAGTGGCAATGCCAATGGCTGTAGCAATCAAAGCTTCACCGATCGGCCCAGCCACCACATCCAGGCCAGCAGAACCGGTCGCTGTAATGGTACGCAGCGCGTTCATAATGCCCCACACAGTACCGAACAAGCCGATAAAGGGCGCAGTAGAACCGATGCTGGCCAAAATGGCCACGCCACCATCCATGCGCTTTTGCTCCAGATAGGCCTGCTGCTTGAGTGAGAGCAAAATCACTTCCTGGCGCTCATTTCTGCGAAGTACAGAGTTGGCCATCGCCTCGTTCATGGCCCGCATACCTGCATCACACAACCGCGCAAAGCTGCTGTTGCTGTGCGCAATCAATTTGGGCAACTCGTAAATGGTTTTAACATGCTGCCACTCGGTGAGGAATTGATTAGACTCGCCCCCTGACCGGTACCAGGCCCAACCCTTAAACAGAATGATGGACCATACCAGGACTGATAACCCGCCCAGCAAATACAACACAACATCTACAATATCCGGTACCAAATCCACAATTCACTCCGTCAGTCACGTTCAAACCGGGCATTTTTAAACACAAGGAAAATAACCCGCAAAATTAGGGAAAGTTTCCTATTCACTCCCTCTCAATTGTTTAATCGTTGGGAGAGGCAAAAGCCTGATGTCATTAACATAACTTTACACATACGCCTAAAAAAGAAGCTAAAAGCAGTGAATTAGCGATGAAAAAGGAAACTACATGCTTGCGGTGTTACTGCTGATGGGTTGTGGCACATAAACAAAATACCACTCACCGTAATAGCGCTTGTTATTCAAATGCTCAAGGTTGCCGCGATAGCCTTTGGTTTTGAAAGGCGGTTTGTCTGACAAGCTGTAAATGCCCATGATGCCGCCACTGGGGGCTTCTACAATGCCCCAACCTTCGCGTTGCGTGATGGGGTCCAGATACATTTTGCGCAAATGACGGCGTGCCGTGGGGAAGCGTGTGTCTTCGTACAGGGCTTCCAGCGTCGGCGGGTAGGTTTTGACCACGCCAGGCGTCTGGTTGTAGTAGCGGCCAATGGCGTCACGGTAAGCCAGTCCAACCTTAATCAGTTCCTGCTCACGTTCACGTAGCACCTGGGTTTGCCAGCGCATGCTGGCTTGCGCCATCACCATACCACTGAGCATGATCATCATAAACATGCCGATCAATACAAAGCCACTGCAGAAAGGCTTACCACAACGCATACGGCGTCCCGTCCTCGGACAGTAATGTCGAGCCGCTGTGCACATCAAACACACTGCCCTGCTCATCTATATTAGGTGGCAGTGTAATCACCCAGGTGTCTGTGCGCTCGGTGATGGGGTCAGGCGGAATGGCTTTGAGGTATTGCCGCTCAACCAGCTCATCCAGCGTGTCGGGGTAACGGTTTTTATCGCTATAAAACTTGTCGATGGCATCGCGCATGGTCAGCAGGTCATGACGCAGGCTGGTTTCCTTCGAACGTTGGAGCATATGCATAAACTTGGGCGTGACGATGGTCAGCAGCATGGCCAGGATCGCTAGTACGACCAGCATTTCAATCAGGGTGAATCCGCGTTTCATCAACTTACCACTCACTATAGGGTTGCTGGTTGATGCCGATGGCTGGCGAACGCGAGGACACGTCATAGACATCTTTGGCCATTTCATCGATGGCACCATCATAGGCACGGATACGCCAAGTCTCGGCATTGCTTTGGCCCACGTCTGCCGCAAACGGGTCGCGCGGGATACGCCGCAAAAAAAACAGTTTTTTCTTTTTGGGATCCTGGGCATTTTCAACACCGCTGACTAGGATTACCAGATTAGGCGGATAACCACTGCCATCGGCTGTTTTCTTGATCAACCCCTGGTCCACCGCGTCTTTATAGGCATCCAGTGCATCGCGGATTTGCCACAAGGCACGCTTGAGCTCACGCTCTTTTTCGCGCTTGGTATTGAGTTGCACGACTGGGCTTGCGGAGGTCACCAGCAAGGCGAGCAAGGCCAGTGTCACCAATAACTCGACCAGAGTGAACCCTTTTGTGTTGCGCCCCCCCATCATGAATACCTGCCTGCCACGCTATGGTTGTACTGCACCGGGATCTGTCCCATTCATCATCTGGTTGGCAAAGCCGCTGTCGTTACGCATATTATTGCTTTGCGTAGACTGTGGTGTCACAACAGGCGCAGCAGGCGCCGGTTCATTGGCTTGCACGGCACGCGCGCCACCGGCACCCAACGGATTGGCCGTGGCGGCAATCCCAGATGGGATCAGGCTATAAACCGAACTGGCCGGACTCAGGTTATGCATGATGCGCGGCGTGATCAGCAGCACAATTTCATTTTTGCGCTTGTCCTGGTTGTTGTTGCTGAACAACCTGCCGATCAGGGGCAGGTTGGCCAAACCGGGCACTTTACGCCGGGTTTTCTGCTCATCGTCACGGAACAGGCCAGCCAGGATCTGCGTTTCATTATTGCGCAGCTGGAGGGTGGTATTGGCATTGCGGCTGCCTATGGTATAGGCCAGCACACCAGAGCTGGTGGTGACCTGGTCAGTGATATTACTGACCTCCATGCCCACCTTGATGCTGACCTGATCCTGCATCTGGATCACCGGTTCCACATCCAGCTTGATGCCGACCTCAATATAATTCACGTTCTGGCTGACAAAGCCCTGCGCACTGGCGACACTGGTCAAGACCGGGATTTTGTCGCCGACATGAATCTTGGCGCGGTCACGGTTTTTAACGCGGATTTTGGGACTGGCCAGCAAGTTGGTATCGGTATCCTGGTGCAGCAGGTTCAGTACCAGGGCGGGATCATTGATGGTAAACACGCCCAGGTTGCCATTGAAGTTACGTAACTCGGTCAGGGTCAGCTTGCCGGCTTGAGGTTGGGTGCCGTTACTGCTACCTGCCGCATTACCCTGTACCCCTACGCCGATCTGGCTTGGATACTGGATGCCCAGGTTCTCCAGGTTACGGCGGTTAATCTCCATGACCTCCACTTCGAGCATAACTTCAGGTTCATTCAGGTCCTGCGAGGCAATGAGCTTTTCCGCTACTTTGATGCGATCCATGGTGTCACGGATCACCAGCGTATTGAGTTTTTCATCAATGTAGACATCGCTAGCTCGCAACACAGTTTTCATCATATTGAGCGCACGTTTGGCATCCATATGCGTGAGGTAAAAACTGCGGACAAACAACTCCTCGTACTGGGCGGCACGCGCTTGCGGGTAAATCAGCAGCGTGTTGCTGTTCAATATTTTCTTGCCGAGTTGATGACTGGTCAGGATCACCTCCAGCGCCTGTTCTATCGGGGTATCGCGCAGCAATACATTGACGCGTATGCCTTCATTGAGCTCCTGGTCAAACGAAAAATTCAGGTTGCCCGCCTTGCCAATATATTCAAATGCCTGTTTGACCGGGGTGTTTTTCAGCTCCAGCGTCACTTTCTTTTTGAGCGAAGACTGTAATGGCCGCACCACGCTGCTTTTTTCGTTCTTCTTTTGTTCCAGTTGCTCGAACAATTGCCGCGCCTCGACATGGGCAGATTGCTCGGCCAGGATACTGCGCAAGCCAAACTCGGCACCGGCCCAGTCTTCAGCGGCAATGGCGACTTTCACTTGTGCAATCTGCGCAGCATGCTGGCGGGCTGACTGCACCTTTTGCACGCCATCACTGGCGGCACGGTTATTCGGCGCCTCTTGCAACACCTGCAGATACATGGCACTGGCCGCATCGTATTGTTGCGAGGCGAGCAAACTGTCGGCTTGTTGCAGCTGCTTTTGCAGTTTTTTCTCCTGCAACAGGCTGAGCCAGTTTTTATATTGCGGCTGCCGCGGGTTGGCTTCTACCAAAGGCTGCAAAAGCCTGATCGCTTCCTCATCCTGGCCGCGTGCCGCATAAATCCTGGCCTGTTCCAGGGTGGCATCGCCAGCCGGGTTTTCAGGCCCCAATCCGGCAGGGCTGAAGCTACTGCAACTGACCAGCCAAGGCAGTGCGCAGGCCCATACCCAATGTTTATGATTGACTTTTTTATTCAAAACACCACCCCATTATCCAGCCTGATTTCAAAGCGCTCGGCTGCATGTTGCAGCACGACTTTCTGTTGGTCTAGCACCGCCACCCGCCAGCCTTCGGCAAAGTGGTCACCCTCATGCACGACATATTGTTGTTGGCCATCGGTCAAAAAAACCACCCAGCGCCCCTCTTCCTGCAAGCGGCCGGCATAGGTGTATGGATTCACCGCTTCTGGCGCCACTGACTCCGCAGCGATGTCCGCAGGCATCTCCAGCACAGCAAACAAATCCACACCAGGATCCTCTGCCAGCGCTAATCGCGTGTCAGGGTTGACCGCTGGGGCTTCTGCGACCTTGAGTGCAGGCATGACCTGGGCCAAAGGCATACGGCGTTTCACAGCAGGCGCCGGACTGTCCGTTGCCACCACCTGCTCAGGCTGCTCGGCCTGCTCCACCCACCAGCAGGCCAGCAAAGTGCCTGCAAGCGCCGCCCAAATCCACCAGCGTTGTGTCATGGCTGGCCTCCCTTGCGGGTATACAAACTGAACTCTATGTGCGCCTCTATGACTGGCTGCATGACATCTGTGCGCTGCAATTTGAACTGGCTGAGTGCCAGGCTGGGATAGCGTTGCAACACCTGGCGCAAAAACTGCCGCACCTGCAAATACTCGCCCTTGAGCGGCAATTTAATGCGTTGCACCTGCAAACGGGCATGCGCCACCGGGAGTGACTGGAACTCTGCCCGTTCGAAGATCATGCCCATGGCATCTGCCTCGCTCAGGATGTCGGCACTGATGCTTTCAGCTTCGGCTTCGCCAGGCCAGTCTGGCAAGATGACGGTTGAATTGGACTGATACGTTTGCACAGGCTTGGCTGTATCGGCTGACATCAAGACTGGCGCAGGCAATGATTGCAACCGCTGCTGCAATGACTGCTGTTGCCACCAGGCTTGCAGCACCAGGCCGGTGAGTAATACCACCAGCAATACCATTCCTGTCAGCCAGCGGTGACGCAACACAAGTTGCTGGCTGGCAAACCACAGCCGTTGCCACCCGGTTAACGCTAATATTTCCATGTGGCCTCCAGATGCAAGGTCGTCATGTGCAAGCCGTTCACCTCGCTGGCTTCACTGGCATTGAGCTTGACATCAGCCAGACCAGGCTGCTTTTTCAGGCGCTCCACCAGTGCCCACCCCTGTTGACGCTGATGTGCCAACACGGTCATGCGCAGGTGCTTGCGTTTGGCATCCGGGGCCAGTTGCAGCCAGTACAATTGGCTTTGCTGGGCCTGTTCGAGATCGCGCAACAAGGGTAACCAGGGCGTTTGGATATGCAATTGCGCCTCAGCCATTTCAGCCGCCAGTGCAGGATCCACCACCTGTTTTTTGACCGTTTGCCTGGCAGCCAATGTGGACTGGCGTGCCTGCCATTGTTGCTGCAAGGCGGCATTCTCAAGCGCAAAGCGGTGATAAGTGGCAGCCAACAAGGCCAGTACAACTGCCAGCATGACACCCAGCAATAAGGGCACAGGCCCTGGCAGGCGGCCTTGTGCATAATTAAACTGCAGGGCTTGCATCAGCCATTCTCCTGCGCATGGATTGATTGAACACTTCGCCGAGGCCGTGTGCAGGCAGGATATCCAGCACCTCAAAAGGAGCCAGAGAAGCCTGCATCACACCATTGAGCTTGGGCAGGTACACCGGCAAGCCTGCACGCTCAGGATGCACCACCAGCTCGCGTTGCAGTAACTGCACCAGACTTTGCTGCCACTGTTGCCCGACAGGCAGTTGGCGAACCTGTTGCCACGCCTCCTGCATCAGGCAGCCTATGGTTAACAGGCCAGACTCCCGGCAAACGATCCAGCCATCGGCGGAGCGTCTCTGCTGGCGTTGGCTATACAAAGCCTGGTTGACCGACAACACCCAGGCCGGGGCGATCACGCCGGGCGATAAACGATGTTCTGTCAGTACCTCATGCAGCTTTTCGCTCAGGGCGGCTGGCAGGGCATTCACCAGCGTTGCCTGGCCATAGCCACCTGCCTGCGCGCGCACCTGCCAGTCCTGCATGTCGCTGGCAAAGGCCTGCTGCAGGCCATGAAGATAATAAGCCTCCCTGTCTGCCTGTGAGCGGAGCTCCGCCTGCCACGGCAGCACTAGCCAACGCGCATACTGGTTGGACACTACCACCACCACATGCCAGTACTGGCCTGCCAATGGCGACAGCACAGTGTCCAACGTTTGCCACAAGGCTTCTGGCGGCAGCATGTCCTGACCGTTGCCAGGCAAAACATAGCGCTGGTGATCCAGTAATTCCCTGGTGAAATTGGGTAGTCCTTGCCGCGTAAACCGGAATACTTCGAGTTCATCACAACTGATGACTAACCGTAACTCGGGTGCAGTCAGCGCCTGCCACCAGCGCTGGCTATCACGCCAGCGGCAATCCACACCAGGGTCAGGATAATGATGTAACACGGTTGATCTCCTGCAAGGTGGTTTCGCCAGCGGCAACCAGCGCCAGTCCGGCCTCACGCATGGAGCGTGTGCCTGTGGTGGCTGCCAGTGCCTTGATCTGGCTAATGGGGGCCCTGGACACAATCAGTTCACGCATACGGTCATCAAACAGCAACAGCTCAGCAATCCCCTTGCGACCCTTGTAACCGCTGCCATGGCACTGGCCGCAACCCTGCCCCTTTTTAAAGCGGTAATGCGCAGTGGTCTCAGTGCTCAAACCGGACTTGAACAGCAAGGCCTCATCAGGCTGGTCATCAGCCTTGCAAAACGGGCAGATCACGCGCACCAGCCGCTGCGCCAGGATCACATTGACGGCAGAGACAAAACTGTAAGCATCCACGCCCATATTGGTAAAACGGCCAATCACATCAAACACATTATTGGCATGCACCGTCGTCAACACCAGGTGCCCAGTGAGCGCGGACTGCACGGCAATCTGCGCCGTTTCGCCATCGCGGATTTCGCCCACCATGATCTTGTCCGGGTCGTGCCGCAAAATCGACCGCAGGCCGCGCGCAAAAGTCAGGCCTTTTTTCTCGTTGACCGGGATTTGCAGTACGCCAGGCAGCTGGTACTCGACTGGGTCTTCAATGGTGACTATCTTGTCCTGCCCCTGGTTAATCTCGGAAATCATACCGTACAGGGTGGTGGTTTTACCGCTTCCCGTCGGGCCGGTCACCAGCAGCATGCCGTAAGGCGCTTCTGCCTGGGCACGGATTTGTGCCAGCAAATGCGGCGCAAAGCCCAGCACCTCCAGGCTGATACCCTGTGCCTCACTGAGGGCCTTGCGGTCCAGCACACGCAACACGGCGTCTTCGCCCACCACACTGGGCATGATAGACACGCGCAGGTCTATTTCGCGGCCCAGCGCATGCACCTTGCAGCGGCCATCCTGCGGGATACGGCGCTCGGCAATATCAAGTTCGGACATCACCTTGAGCCGGGAAATGGCCTGCTCGGCCTGCATCACGCCACTGAGCCCGCCCACTTCATTGAGCACGCCATCGATGCGGTACTTGACGCGCAGGCCCTGCATGGTGGATTCGAGGTGTATATCACTGGCCCCGGCCTTGAGGGCATCGTATAAGGTAGAGCGCACAAAACGCACCACCGGGCTGCTGTCTTCACTGATGGATTTCAGCGACAGCTCTTCCACCGGCGCTTCCTCTTCGTTATTTGTCGCGTCGCTGGGATGCACCTGGTCGAGTGCACGCATTTGTGCCTCATGAAACTGCAGGCAGGCCGCAATATCGTTGCGGTGTGCAAGGCACCATTGCACCGGTAACCGCACCTTATTCTGCAACCGTATTTGCAAGGGCTCATCAAACGGGTCAGCAATCACCATACGCAGTGACTGGTCGTCTTTTTGCATGAGCACGGCATGCTGGCTGCTGGCATCGGCAAAGCGCAACAGCTCAAACATAGGCTGCATGGCGTGCAAGTCGAGTGCTGTCAGCGTCGGGTAATGCATAGTTTGCCCTAGTGCCAGCACAAATACATCGGGCGCCAGGCCAGATAGCTCTTCCAGCACCTCCATCAGCGGCCGCCCACTCTGCATAGCCAACTGCCGTGCCTGTGGCAGCCACTCCGCAGCCAGCGGTGGCACGTCGTTACCAGGTAATGGCAAGTCCTGCATATTCATGCGCCAGTCCTTTTCACGTCACAACTTCTTTCATGGAATGCACGTTCACTTCCGTCTTTGAGCAGTGATTACTCAATTGCAACTTATCTCTTGGGGGGCGCTTACTCAATCGCGCCCGCCAATTCAAAAATCGGCATATACATCAATACGACCACCAGGCCCACAATCAGGCCGATCAATACCATCAGTGCAGGCTCCAGCAGCTTGCTTAACCACTCCACGCGCCGCGCCGTTTCTTCATCGTAAAACACACCAATGCGCCCCAGCATTTCGTCCAGCTGCCCGCTACGCTCGCCCACGCGCAACATGCGGTTGGCGATGGAGGTGGTGAGTCCATGCATTTCCATGGCCCCTGACAGCGGTTTGCCTTCACGCACATCGGTGATCACACGTTGCAAGGCCAGTTGCAATTCTTGCGGTAACAGAGACTGCACCATCCCCAGGGCAGTCAGCAAGGGAATTCCTCCCTGTAACAACATGCCCAGGGTGCGGTAAAACCTGGCCAGCTGGTAAATACGTAACGCTTCTCCCAGGCTGGGGATTTGCCATACGCGCCGCATGACCCAGGCCTTGCTGGCGGGGCGCGAAAACACCAGCCACAGGGACAGGCCTATCCCTAATGTGCCCAGCAACACCCACTCGCCATGCCCCTGTAGCAATTGCCCCCAGCGCAACAGCATCTGGCTGGCCCATGGCAGCTTGTCGCCACCACTTTCATAAATGCTGCTAAAGCGTGGCACCACATACCCCAGCAGGAACAGCACCACCAGCCCGCCCACGGCTATGAGCAATACCGGGTAAATCGAGGCCGAAATGATTTTTTTACGGATCGCATCGACCTGTGCCTGGTAAGCCACATGGCGGCGCAGCGCCTGCACCATGTCACCGGTACGCTCGCTGGCGCGGATCAGCGCGATATACAGCTGGCTGAATACCGAGGGCTGCAATGCCAGCGCCTGCGACAAGGGCAAGCCTTCATAGAGTGCAGTACGCAACCTTGCCAGTACCGCACGCGCATGGTCCTGCTGCTCTTTTTCGGCCAGGCCTTCAATGGCTTCAATCAGGCTGAGGCCGGACTCCAGCAGCGCCAACAACTCCTGGCTAAACAGGCTGAGGTTAAAGCTCTGGGCCTTGAGCGGCCATTGTGGCCACCAGCTGCCTGCTCGCGCAGCACGTACCTGCAACACGCCATACCCTTGCGCCTGCACCTGGTGCAGCGCTGACTGCCGGTCAGTCGCTTCTACTGACAACCAGCTCACCTGTGTGCCCTGCAATACTTTCAGCTCAAACTTCATCGTACCGGCTCACAAATGTGGCTTACCAGTTACCCACATCACTGTCGGCATCCTGGCCGCCAGCGGCGCCATCACTGCCCAGTGACCACACATCGTAATCGCCGTGCTCGCCTGGATAACGGTACAAATATGGCCGCCCCCATGGGTCTGCAGGCACCCCTTTGGCCAGGTAAGGGCCCTGCCACTTGGCCTCGCCATCGGGTTGGCGGTTAAGCGCAGCCAGGCCTTGCTCCGTGGTCGGGTAATGCCCTGTATCCAGCCGGTAGGTGTCCAGTGCACGTGACAACGCCTCAATTTGCGCCTTGGCGGTTTTGGTTTCCGACTTGCCGATCTGGGCAAAATACTTGGGGCCGACATAGCCAGCCAGCAAGCCGATAATCACCATCACCACCAGTAACTCCAGCAAAGTAAACCCGGCCTGCTTGCACTTTATACACACTGATTTCATGTTATTGATCACCTTTTCAACCCCTCTATTTTTTTGACACAAACACCTGGCTGACACGATTGAGTGCCTCCAGCGACAGCAAACCACTACTGAACTGCAAATTGACCCAGTCACTGATCAGGCTGTAATAGGCCTTGGTCAATAACAGCCGGTTGGAAAACAGTTTTTGCTGGGCATCCAGCACCTCATGGTTGGTCTTGAACCCGGCCAGAAAACCTTTTTGTGTGCCATCGAGCGCCACCGTGGCTGATTGCACCGCCTGCTGGTAAGCCGAGATAGATTGCTGCTGCGCCTGCAGGCTTTGGTAATATTTGCGCACATTGAACTCAATCTCGCGCGACTTGGCCGTCATGGTTTCCTCACTGGCAGTGAGGCGGCTGGCACTCTGCCGCACATTGGCGCTGACATACCCACCGGCAAACAAGGGCACATTCATCTGCAGGGCAATGGTGGTCGTATCAAAACGCGACCCCAAGGTGTTATTGCTGTCATTCTGGCTATAGGAACGCACGCCTACCAAATCCAGCGTGGGGTAGTGCCCGGCCTGTTTCTTCTCGATGTCTTTCCTCGCCACATCCACCTCCAACGTGGCTGCAGCCAACTCCGGGTGATTCTGCCGCGCCAGGTCCAGCCAGCGCTCAATCGGATATTCCGCGCCAGTAAACCGGTTTAAGCCCTCTACCACCAATTCGGCAGAGAGTGGCTGAGAAACGCCCGTCAGGATTTGCAGGCTTTGCTGATTGGAAAGCAGGTCATTTTCTGCCTGGATCTGCTCTGCCTTGGCCACATCCAGGTTGGATTGCGCTTCGCTGACCTCCACCACCGTGCCGCTACCACGCTGATAGCGCTGCTCGGCCTGACGCAACTGCTGGCTCACGGCTTCGACCTTGTTTTGCTGTAACCGTACACGCTCCTGCCCATAAAGCGTTTCCAGGTAGACCGACACCAGTTTGAGAATCAGCTTGGCATTTTCCTGTTCCAGCAAAGATTCCTGCGCGCTGACATAAGACTTGGCCCCGCCATAAATCGCCATGGTTTCCTTGTTGAACAAAGGCTGTTTGACGCTAAAACTGTAATTCTCCAGCTCATAATTCAGGTTACTGTTGAGTGAGCCTATATTCGTTTGCGTGGTGCGGTCAGTCACCCCGCGCCCCCGCATCAGGCCAAGATTCACCTTGGGATAAAACAAGGCCTTGGCCTTGGTCAGCTCTTCGCGCTCGGCTTCGGTATTGGCTAAGGCCGCACGGTAGTCTGCGTTATGGTTAATCGCCAGCTGGTATAAGCCATTGAGGTCTTCGAGGGCATGTGCAGAAGCACAGCCAACTATCATGACCATCATGCATGCTTTCAATAAACCTCTTAGCATATGGAAACGCTTAATCAGTGAGGGAGCGAGATGAAGTGCCCAAGAGAATAAATGATAGGTCCGCACGGAACGGAGCAACCAGACAATTAAGAGAGTGTTGCGGCGGAGGCTAACTCGCGTAGCGATGTTAAACATAGTGGCTGGAGTCAATGTACGTAGTTGTACATGAGGATTGCAAAGATTTAAATTTACAATCTCGCGCAACGCCGCAATTCGCTCGCGCAGCCACTGAGAACGTGTTTCCATTACTCTTCCTTCATCGATGCCGCCAACCGCTTACTCAGCGGATGCATCCAGTAATCCCACAGCGTACGCTCGCCGGTTTTAATCACCACCTGCACTGGCATGCCAGGCTGCAACTGGCGGCCATTCAAGGCTTGCATGCCTTTTTCGGTCAACACTATCCTGGCCAGGTAATAGCTCTGGCTGCCTTCGAGGGTCGCCGCCGGTTTGGTCAGCAAGTCACTGGAAACCGACTTCAAGCGGCCTTCGGCCAATAATTGCGGACTATTGGAAAAGGTCGAAAAGCGGACATCGGCCGCCTGGCCGGCGTGGATTTTGTCGATGAGGTGTGGTGGAATCTGCGCATCAATAATCAGCGATTCACCAGAGGGCACAATATCCATGAGTTTTTGCCCGGGCTGGATCACGGCCCCCACCGTATGCACCTGCAAACCAACAACTTGCCCGGAGGCTGGTGAGCGGATCTCGGTACGCCCCAGCTCATCGCGCAAGGCCACCAGTTTTTGCGCATCGGCCTCCACTTGCAACTTGACCTGCGCCATCTCGGCATCCATTTCCTTACGTTCCAGCTGGTTGCGCTGGTTGATCTGCTGCTGCAACTCAAGAATGGTACGCTGCGCACGGATGATATTGGCCTGGGTATTGGCGCGTTCACCATGCAAAGCAGCCACACGCTGCTCCAGGTCATTTTGCTGGTTACGCGGGGCATACCCTTCCGCCGTCAACGCACGAATACCTTGCAGTTGTTCCTGCAACAAAGCCAGCTGTGATTCATGGCTGGCCAGCATGCCCTGATAGCCCTGGATCATGGCCTGGTAGCCAGCAATCGACTCCTGTTTACCGGCGATATCGGCGGCCAGGGCTGACGTTCTCGCCGCCAGTAACTGACTCTGGTTGCGCATCTGTTGCTGGATCAACGGGTCGTTTTGCAGCTTGAGCAGGTCCGGGTGAAAATCAATCACCGGGCGGTGTAACTGCTCGGCACGCAAGCGGTCCTCTTGCGCACGCAAGCCAACATAGCGCTGGCGCACTTCTTCATAGCGCGCCTTGCTGGCTTGTTCATCTAACTTGAACAACAGATCGCCCGCTTTCACCTGCTGCCCTTCATGCACCAGCAAACTGCTCACGATGCCACCGCTCAAATGCTGCACCACCTTGTGATTGCTTTCGACGCTGATCTGCCCTTCGGTGGGTACGCCTTCGTCTAGCGGCGCATAGGCTGCCCACAGCACAAACCCGATCAGCCCGGCCAACAAAATAAATGCTCCCTTACGCGTCTGGCTGGTTTGCTTGGCATATGCCTCAATCGCGTGCACATTATCAGGAACAGGTTGAGGCATGGTTAAGGGCATGGAGACTCCGTGGTGACGCTTGTTGCAGTGGCATTCAGTTGGTTCAGGTAGACAATGCCAGCGTCTCGCGGGCCGTGATGCACTACCTCACCTCGCTTGAGCACCAGCAAGTCATCGGTGACCTTGAGCACACCGGAACGGTGCGAGACCACCACGATGGTGGTCTGTTTTTCTTTTAAAGCCTGCAGCAACTGCATCAGCCTGGCTTCGCCAAATTCATCAAGGCTGGCATTCGGCTCGTCAAGCACCAGCAAGGCGGGCTCTTGATATATTGCGCGGGCCAGACCCAGCAACTGGCGCTGCCCACCGGATAAAGGTAACCCTTGTTCATCGAGGCGGGTATCGTAACCTTGTGGCAAACGTAAAATCGCTTCATGCAAGCCTACGCGCTGGCATGCCTCAATAATGTGCTGACTATTTAGCTCGCCGAAACGCGCCACATTCTCGGCAATGGTGCCTTCGAGCAGTGACACCTGCTGCGGCAGATAACCCACACTGGTCATGGCAGACCGGACATTGCCAGCATGGATGACCGTCTGGTTGACCTGATAGCCGCCTTGCGTGGGGAACACTGCACCCACGAGTAAGCGGACCAGCGTGCTTTTACCGGAACCGGAGGGGCCCATGATGCACAGCAACCGACCGGGCGGAATCGTTAAATCCAGCGCGTGCAGAATACGGCGTGACTGCAGCGTCACGCCCATGCCTTTGAGCCGGAGGGTGTAAGGACCTTGCAATGCCTGGGTGGGCACATGGGCTGCATCCGTTTGCCTGGCGCTGGTGAGCAGTGCTTGCAAATCACTGGCTGCATCATTGGCTTGCAACCACTGCCGCCAGCTATGCACAATGACATCAAAAGGTTGCAAGGCACGCGCAATCAATACATTGGAAGCCACCATGGAACCGACACTGATCTGCCCTTTGATGGTCAACCAGGCCGCCACCGCCAGCATCAGCGATTGCATGGTATAGCGCACCCATTTATTCACAAACTGGCTACGGTCACTGGCGGACAGCCATATGCGCTCCGCGCTGGACTGTTCGGCGAGCAATGCCTGCCAGCGCTGGCGCAAGGTGTGCGACATCCCCAGCACATGGCTGGTTTGCAAGTGGCGAATTTTTTGCTGGATGAAGTTTTCGGTGGTTTGCTTGGCCGATTGCGCCTGTTGTGCTGGCTCTGCAATGACGGACTGGTTCCATACAGCCACCCCAAACTGGATCAGGCAGAACACCACCGCCGTCAGCCCAAGCAGCGGATGCAAGGTCAACAGCACAGCGATATAGACCACACTCCAGGGCAGGTCCAGCATGGCAAACAGCCCTTGCCCGGTTAGAAACTGCCTGACCGTGGTCAATTGTTGCAACGATTGCACTGGCGATTGCTGCGGCGGCGTGCGCGGATTGAATGCCGCAGAAAATACCTGCTTGCCGTAGCTCAGGTCCAGTTGCACGCCTGTTTTGATCGCATACAGGTTACGCAACCAGTCGGCCCCTGCCATCAGCAGCAGCAAGCCTGCCGTAAGCAGGGTAATGGCCACCAGTGTCATGGTGTTCCTGCTCATCATCACCCTGTCGTAGAGTTGCAGCATGTATAGCGTGGGGACGAGCATGAGTACATTGGTGAGTAAACTGAGCCAGGCCATATGGATAAACTGCTGGCGGAACGCTTTGACCAGCGGCCATAATGCGATTTTCTGCAAAACACTCATGTTTGAGCCACCTTTGCCGCTGGCACTTGAGCGATTGGGGCTTGAGACATGGCCTCTTTGGCCGCAGGGGCCTGGAAACTCGCCAGCACATCAGCCGGTTTGCCATACCGGATCATCTGCCCCTGTACCATCACCAGCATCCAGTCAGCAATATTCAGGATATGTTGCAGGTGACTCACAATAATAAACGTGGTGCCTTGTTGCTTGAGGCGGGCAATGGCCTGTTGCAACAGTCGCTCCGCCCCTGTGTCCAGGTTGGCATTAGGTTCATCAAGCACCACAATGCGCGGCTTGCCGTAAAAGGCGCGTGCCAGACCGATGAGCTGGCGCTCACCGCCCGAGAGCATCATGCCAGCCTGGCCAATATGCGTATTCAAGCCTTCAGGGAGCTGCTGTACCCAATCCGACAAACCCAGCAACTCCAGCACTTCCGTGAGGGCCGCAGTGTCTGGCGCCTGAAAACGGCAAATGTTATCTATCAAGCGGCCGTCATACAGCTCGACTTCCTGCGCCAGGTAACCAATATGCGGGCCCAGCCTGGTTTTATCCCAACTGTAGACATCTACCCCGTCATAGCGCACGCGGCCACTGCTGGGCGGCAACAATCCCACCAGCAATTTGGCGAGTGTACTTTTGCCAGAGGCGGAAGCGCCGGCCACAATCAGCACATTTCCGGCAGGCAGTTTGAAATGCACCTGGCGGATAAAAGCCTCTGCCTGTGCCTTGCCTGGCTGCGGGATCGCATAAGCCAGTTGCTCCACCGTCACTTCACCTGTTGGTGGAGGCAATACCAATCCGTCTGCTTTTGCCGCGGCCCCGGCAAACAAGCTGTCTATGCGCTGATAGGCGGTCCAGGCCTGCTCATAGGTTTTCCAGTGACCCACACATTGCACCAGCGGTGCCAGCACCCTGGCGGCCAGAATAGAGGCCACAATCATCATGGCGCCGCCATTAAACAGTTCACCGGCAATAAACAGGTAGCAGGCCAAGCCCAGAATCAGGCTGGTTTGCAAGGTTTGCAACCAGCGGGAAACGGCTGCATTCTTGCCAGCCAATTCAGAGGCCAGTGTCTGCTGCCACAAGAAACCATGCTGGCTTTTTAACCAGCGCTGTTCCACAGGTACCATCATGTGCATGGCCTGCATGACATCGCCATGACGGCTGATGCTGGCAAAATAACGCTGTGATTCCAGCCCGTGCACATTGGCCTGTTTCATCATAGGTGCTACGCGTGCCTGGTTCTGCACGGTGAGTATCAGTTGTATCAATAGCCCGAGTAAGGTCAACACACCCAGCGCCGGGTGAATCAGGAACACGGCCACTAAAAAAATCAGGCAGAAAGGCGCATCCATCAGGTTTAAAAACGCTGAAGAATGCAATGTACTTTTAAGGGTAGAAAAATCGGAAAAGACTTGTTGTGCCGGAAATTCCGGCATCGCCAATTTAGCGGTAAACACACGCTCAAACAGGCGCTGCTGCAATTGGGTTTCAAAACGGCTTGAAGCCGCTTGCAATAAGTGTCGGCGTTGCCATTCCAGTGCTTCCATCACCACATAGGCAAAGGTCGCCAGCAAGGTCAGCATCAGCAATGTAGACACATTGCGGCTGTTAATGACACGGTCATACACCTCCAGCATGTACCACGACGGCACCAGGATCAATAAATGCGTCACGACGCCAAACGTCCACACTTTGCGCCATGCTGGCCAAAGTTCGGACAGGACCTCTTTTATAGTCTGGGATTGCGACCACATATTTACGATGAAAACTTCCGTAAGGAATTGTGACAGGTGAGCTTCCCCACCCGTCACAATATTGATTACACGATCACAAAGTCAGAGGTGGACAATGTGTTCACACCGGTCAGGATCGCGATGTCTACCTTGGCACCGCTACCATTACCGTCAGCGTCATAGCTGAGGGTTTTAGTAGTGGTGTTGTAAACCAGGTAATCATTCGCGTCTTGCGCAGTGCCAGTGCTGTTCACACGCAGCATGCTGCTGTTAAACCCTGCCAACTGGCTGTACTGATCCAGGTGCAACTCGATTTTGTCGGTGCCACGGGTGAAATCAGTGATGGTGTCTACCCCGGTCAGGTTAAACGCCGTGTTGGTGTAGGTTTGCACAGATGTAGAAGAACCAGTGACCACTTGCTCATACACCTTGCCGAAGACAAAGGTATCCGCACCACCGCCACCAGTCAGCGTATCGTTACCACCATTGCCAACAAACACGTCAGCTTGGGTAGTACCGATAAAAGTTTGCTGGTTGGCATTACCCTCAAAACGCAGACCGTTGGTGGTCAGGCCAGAAGCATCCACAACCACGTTGTTGATCGTGCCGCCGTTGTTACCCAGAGTGTTGGAGAGATCAGCCACAGTGCCATTGGCCTTGAAGTAGTAATGATCGTTGAGCAACTGCAAGTCAGTGTTTTCAACGTTCAAACGACCGACTGTACCGCCCACTTGCACCACTTCCATAGACTGGAAGTTGTCGTTATTGAGCACCACAGTCCCGTTGGCTTTGGTGTTAGCGCCAATGCCAGTGGTGATACGCAGCGTATCCACACCGTCACCACCCACGATCACATCGTGTTTAGCGCCAGTCGCAATCCACTCTTTGTTACCGTCATCTGCCTTAGAAGTCGTGCCTTGCACACCACTCCCAAAACCGCCGATCACAAAAATGTCATTGCCCTCGCCACCGTCCAGGTAATCCGCACCACCATGACCGATGAGCAAGTCATTGCCGCCGTTACCGTAAACAGTGTCATCCCCCAAACGCATGGTCGCGTAATCAACACCCTCGCCACCATAAACGATTTCGTGAGCACCTGAGGACTCATTAGCACCATCAATGCGAGTAAAGCTACCTTCCTCACCTTCGGAAGCATCGTAGATAATGTCTACATTGTTGAAGAGATTTGCAACTGAATAATCGTCAAACTCAATGGACGCTTTGTCATACTCGACTTCCAGAGCACCTACGATAGTATCGCTTGGTTCAAACTCGGCCTCTTCGAATTCAAGCTCAATAGTTACAGACTCGCTTGGACCGCCGGCAACGCCATAGATATGCGTACCTGGATTCAAGAAGCCTAAACTGAGTGACTCACCGTTTGCTTCCAATTGCTCAGCAGACAGTGTGATATTGACACCACTTGCCAACTCGATACGCTCAATACCGGTAAATGCAAGCCCCTCAAATTCACCCGACTTAGTAAACTCAAGTGTATCAACTGCGTTGTATCCAGCAATCGTTGTGGCAAACGTGCTAATTGCTGAAGACCCTGGGCGAGTAACAATATTCAAGCGAACATCAGTTTCTACCTCTTCAGACATCTCCTGATCTTCAATTTCGACAAATTGATTTGTTACTGTATCAAAACCAAACAGCGCACCTTCTTCTTCGCCGCCTTCCTCTTCTTCCTCTTCTTCTTCACTCAAATCTACATAGCGAGCAGCCTCGCCATTATTATCTAAGCCTGATACACCACCCACAATAAGTATTGACTCAGACTCTTCTTCATCACCAATGACAAAGCTATCGTTACCGCTTCCCCCAACCAAAATATCGTTTGAAGTGGCAAAGTAAATATTTCCATCTACATCTTCATCACCCAATGTAGATCCTTGACCTTCAATATAATCAAAACCTTCACCCCCGATCAAAATATCATCACCATCACCGGCAAAGATTACATCGTCACCATTACCTCCACTGATAATGTCATTTCCATCACCGGTTTGAATGTAGTCAATTCCATCTCCACCAGAAACTGCATTATTGCCGTTCCCCGCAACGATGATGTCATCACCTGCTTGACCAAGTATCACGTCATCACCATCTGACGTAATAACAGTGTCATTACCGGCTCCAGCAAGAATCACGTTTGTACCGCCAAGATCAGTGATAGTGTTGTCTAACTCATTACCAATAATCACATCATTTCCTGCGCCACCCTCGTATGAAATATCAGTTGCATTAAAAACTTTAATAGCCATTTCATGACTCCTTAATTAATTAAATACCCTAAGTATTATTTGGCTGGATAAAGCAACATCACTTTATCCAGCTGATTTAGTTAATTACCAATGTTAATAAGGGGATGTTGGTGTTGGCGTAGCAGCGCCATTTGGAGGAACAAAACCTGTTACTGGCACTTCAATAAACCGCTGATTTGCCGCTGGATTAGCACCATCAGTACTTTGCTCTTGGAAGGTTTGACGTAATCGAATTGCATTTGCTACAGCTACTGGCGCAGCTGATGAGCAAGATGTTTTTATATAAAACATCGCAGAACTCGCTGTAGTAGAGCCGTCATCATCACGAGCATTAACATCTGTTGTAAACTCTACCCAATTAGAGTTTAGATCAGCTAGCTGTTGGGTAGCACTCGCGGAACCAGGCCATGAGTCCAAACCGTTAATTGAAGGACTTGAACCCAACCCTGTTAAAGGTTGCGCTACATCTCCTGGGCGATGCTGAACAGAAGTGAATGTGCGGCCTGCACGATAAACCACATCAGCACTAGCTGACGAGCGAGAGTATGCAACCTCAACTGTTCTTGCGGTACTTGAAGAAGTGTCTACAAAACCACCACGCGCAATCCCATTTGCTTCAAAGTATTGATTGCCAGCATTGCCAGTATTGTAATCAGTTGTAGTAGCGGTAAATTTAGTACCGTAAATGCATTCTGTTTGCGCAGCATTACGCCAAACCACATCAAGCAAAGTACCAATGTTTTTGTTAGTATTACCGGAGTAGGTGTTATTTAATGTAACTTGTCTGTTTGCAGAAGTCACTAAACTAAAACCAGATATCGGAGCTGTTAAATCTGATGCTGGAGCAGGACTTATGTAGCAGGTATTTTGCGGAGAGGTAGTTGGATTTTTCACGCTGGTGTTAGTGCCTGAACCAGACCCAAAATCCCCGGTAGGATTACAAATAATATAAGCTGTCGTCCCTCCAGAAATAGTAATTGGCGTGGTAGTTGGAATTGATTCAAATCCCGCCATGGCTTGCGAATAAACAACACCAAAAATGCCCAAAACCGCTAACCTTAATGTAGAAGCTTTCATTGTTATCTCCTAAAGAGTTAAAATAAGCGGGCATTTGTGGCTGCCCGACACCAATTCACCACAACTCCTTTAGTTCCTTGTAAGCGCTAAGTCAGTTGCAGTCGAATTCTTGTATTAATGCACTAGTGAGGCTACCCACAAATGCACCATTTACTACCATTTGTTAATTTTTTTAGTGTCATATCTCTTATTCAATAAGGTATAACGGGCGCAGGCGTGTCCGTTCCGTTTGGCGGGACATATCCTGGAACTGATATTTGTATAAAAGGCGGTATAGTCTGTCGCAACCTTATTGCATTGTTGGCCACAAAAGGTGTACTAGAATCACATGCAGCCGTGACATATACCATTGCAGAAACAGGATATGCTGCACCGAAAGTGCTAGCGATGGCCCTCGTAGTGAAATCTACCCAGTTGCTATTTACATCTGCAATTGCGGTGTCAATTGACGAACTGCCTCCTAGCGGTGGAAGCCCAGTGGCAACAACTGAGGTGTAAGTCCGTCCTGCTCTAGAGGGCTGCAAAGACATAATTGACCTTGTTGAAAATGCAACATCCAGATTACCCGAGTTAGAGTATCCTCCCCTGGCAATATCACGCATATCGAAATATTGAGCACCGCTCGTGTTGACATCGTAATCAACAAGACTCAATGTGACTTTTGTCCCGTAAATGCATGTGGGCGCAGGTGTGCCAGACTTTCGCCACACTACATCTAATAGAGTACCTACAGTTTTATTTGTGAATCCTGTATACACATTATTCATTGTTATTGGACGCGTTGCTGAGACAACAAAGGAATATCCAGCAATTGGTGAGGCTAGATCTGAAGCTGGAGAAGAAACTCCACATGTATTACATGTCATATAAGCTGAAGCCATTCCTGGTAAAAGTGGGGCCGCCATTGCTTGAATGCCTAAACTTAGATAAAAAGCGCCTGCCACATTTAACAAATATTTGTTCATAGTTCACCTTGAATTTAGAGTTTCTACACGTTAAATAAACCCAGCCCAATTTTCATTAGGAGTTTTTCCCTCTATTTCTTATCAGGTACAAAATGCCAGTTCAAGCTAAACCAGATACCTCTAGGTGCACCTGGAGCAACAAAATTGGTAGTTAACCAATCACCGGAATTGTGGTTATATCCGTCAGGGCCAATGGCACCATTAATACTTGGTGAAAATGGGTTCACTCCCAAACGGCCTGCACTGAAATACTCTCGATCAAATAGATTGTTGATGAGCAAATTTGCTGTCCACTCTTTACTTAGTTTGTAACTGGTTTGGAAATTGAATACTGCGTACCCAGGAATTTTTCCAGGATTAGTAGTTGGCTGGCGATATGCTGTCTGGAAACTGTTAAAAGTCCCATCGGGATTAAATGTCCTTATGATTACTGGCCTTGCCACACCTTCGCGATGCTCATTATTTTCATTGCCTCGCAGATAAGACCAAGAATGCAGCACTGCACCTAAGCCAACCGTCCATTCCGGAGTAACATCAAAACTGAAGTTTGCATTGAGATTATGTAAAGGCACTCCAGGAATACGATCACCTGGCTCAACTTCAATAAGCCCACCTAAAACATCTCCACCAGAAACGAACTGAGGACTTGCAGCGCTATTCGAGGCGCTACCTGTGATGAACGAGCTACGAAATTTTGCATCCGTCATTGAGTAATTTAAACTGAAGCGAGCTCTACCCAAATCGCCTTTAAGTCCCATCTCAATCCCTTGACGACGCGTCTTACCTATGCTGTCAAAAAAGTTTTGGTTAGTGTTGTAGGTAACTAGGTAAATATCGTCTTTAAGTTCGGTTCGGTAGTAACCCAAGTTCCATTCAAATTTATCAGCTAAACGGCCACGTGCACCTAAATCGAATGTTTCAGCTTTCACTTGTGGCAAGTAAGGATCACCGGCTAATGTACTTGGTAATTGACAGGAGCGCCCCAAAGCCACACTTCGAGGAATAGTCAAACCACTATCCGTGGTATAAGGCGTTTTATCAAGTGCACAACCAAGTTCAATGACACTTGGCGTGCGAGTACCTTGAGACCAATTGGCATATAGATTTAAATTTTCTTTGGCTTGCCAAGTAGCGCCTAATGATGGGTTTAAGGAATAATAAGAAAACTTTTCGGTTTCTGGTGGAAGAATATTATCTACAAAGGGCGTGCGATAACCTGTTGGAATGCTGATCAAACAATCCGCTATTGACATCCCAACCGGGCACACATCGAATTCATTTGGTGCATTTAAAAATCCAGAAAGATTAATTTCCGATTGACCATAATCTCTAGCTGCGAGTGTATTGCGTACTTGCGTTTCGTTATATCGCAAAGCCCCAGTGACATGAACGCTCTCGATTGGCGTCCAGGTTTCACTTGCATATAAACTTTTGGTGATTGAAGTGCCATCAAAATTATTGTTTTTGATTGCTACATCTGCAGCGGCGTAAATATCTAATGCACGATCGGGATCAAGTGTGCCATTACGCTGAGCATCGAAAAAACCTAACTGCTGGGAGTTATTATACTCAGCATAATTTTTATCAATCGAAGCACCCACCATCAATTTGTGTTTTTCGAGATTCCAGTTCAACTGGAGAGAGGCACCATCAACCTTTTGATTAATTCGGCTATCAGTGATGACCGCAGTTGGAATACCTTCGATATAGCCTCCTTGACCATCATAGAGCCCATCAACTGCGACAGGCCTACCATTACGAAGAAGCAAGTTATAAGCGAGTCCCACGTTCGCATTAGCGTTGGATTGGGTATTTTGACAATTAGCACCATTAATTGCCTGTTTAAAAGCAACAACATGCTTAGTTCCGTCTGGCGTATAGTAGAAAGTGTTTGCTAATCCTGAAAAAATCCCGTATTCCACTCCAAAACCTGCAGAATCAGAAATAGCATTATTAAATCCAAACTGGACAACATTGGCTGTATACGAAGTTTCGAAATTTGAATATGGGGTTTCATCTCCGGAAAATTCTCGAAATTGAGGAAATTTGTTTTGATAAACATACTGAGTTGTATTAGCGTTATATGCGAATTGATCTTTCGCTAATTCCGCATAAAAATCTGGCAATTCCTGATTACCCAATAATGAATAATCAACATTCCCGTTATTGAATAATTCAGCTAAAAATGGGCTTGAGCTGAAATCGTTAGGATTGGGAATATCAATAATAATGTAGTCCGGAATACCATATTGATTGTTACTCTCAAATAGACACGTATATTGATCGCCTGCAGCAAAATTTTGACTGACTGACTGATTACCATAGTCAGTGTAAACATCAGCGTTATTTTGATGGCGCTTGCTATTCCTGCGGTAAACCTGCCCGGTTACAGTAAAGGTGTCATTTACAAAGTAGCTTCCCGATAGCTGAAACTGTGATAGTCGGTTTTTGGTCTCGTCTGGGCTTGTAAAATTACTTCGTCGATCTTGCTCATAAAAGTTAGTCGGGACTAAACCATTCCCAGTCAAGTCAGTGCCAACCCATAGGGTGCTTAAATTAAGATCAAGCTTGTCTCCTCGATAACTTGCCTTACCGAAAAACTGATTTACCTTACTTGGGGAATTATTACGCCAGCCATCCTCCATAAAGAAATTACCTGCGCCGAACAACCCTACGGTACCGTTATTCCAGCCTGCTTCTGCCTGAAGATACTTACGGCCATAAGAACCCGTCAATACTTCGGCATCAGCTCCTGCATTATTAAATCCATCTTTGGTTTTCATAGCAAATGCACCGCCCAAAGTATTCAAACCAAAAATAGGATTTGAGCCAGGAAACACATCAACGCCAGCAAGCGCATTCATTGGGATCATGTCCCAGTTCACAACATCACCAAACGGTTCGTTCATACGAATTCCGTCCAAAAATACGCTTAAACCTTGTGGAGTACCGATTTGCGGACCTGCCGTAAAACCACGATACTGCACATCCATCTGGAACGGGTTGCCTTGGTAGTCATTGACCGTAACCGATTGCAGCTTGCGGTTCATCAAGTCAGTAATGCTTAACGAATGCGCCTCTTTGATTTCTTTGGCTGAAATACTCTGAACATTGCCTGGAATTTCTTCTTTGGTTAAACCTAGCCCAGGCAAGGGCCCAACTTCATAAAAACGTTTGGCGCGGACTTCAACCTTGTCGAGTTGAATGTCTTTTTTGGCGTCTTTGGGCGGTTTTTGAATGAAGATATTATTGCCTTCGACTTTAGGCACAAGGCCGCTCTCGCCCAACACCCGTTGCAGCGCTTCTTTGCGTGTCATACGGCCGCGCACTTCTGGTGCGGTTTTGCCGGAAACCACGTCGTTGGGAAAAGAAATATTCATGCCCGTGGCCTTGCCAAGGTCATGCAATGAGTTAGCCAACGGCTGCGCCGGAATCTCAACATTAACGGGCACACTAAACGTTTCCTCCTGTTGTTTAGGCAACTGGGTATTTAATGCTTCTGCCCACACTGGTTGTGATGCCATCACGCTCAAAGCAGCTAACGCAGTGTGTATTCCTCTTATATTTAATTTCTTGTACGTACTCACAGACTTCTCCTGTCTATGACTCATCTGTGAGGGAGGTAAAACCCTGATGTTGTTAACTTAACTTTACAAAATAAATGTATGATGTTGATTTGGGTGGTTTTGTCTTATGGTCAAGAGCGCCAGTTAAGTTACCTGGAAAAACCAGACTCCCGTAAAACAATGTTTGACACACCACATTCGTCTTGAGACAATGTAATACACCCGTTATACATAAAGGCATGATGATGGAAACAATCGTTAAAAGGTTTGGGAACAGTCTTGGCGTCTCACTGCCAGCTTCATTGCGTGAAGGGCGCAATATAGACGTAGGGACTCGCGTTGAAATTGTTGAAAGTGACGCTGATTTAGTGATCACCGTAAGAGGAAACAAGAAAAAGGTGCCATCTCTTAAGGAGATGCTTGCGCAATGTGATCTGAACTCGGAGCGTGATCCTGATTTAATTGCATTTGAGTCATCGCCGCCTGTAGGCAAGGAAGGGTTTTGATGCAAAAACTAAAAAAATCACTCTCTGCTGGCGACGTGATTTATACGGATATTAATCCTACTGTTGGCCGTGAAATGAAAAGCTCTGAGAAATCAGGTGAACGTCCAGTGTTAGTCATTACCCCGTCTATTTTTAATAATGCTGGTTTGACATGGGTGGTCCCTATTACGCAAGGGGGCAATCTTGCAAGAGATCAGGGCTTTGCTGTCTCGCTGACTGGCACTGGATCGCAAATACAAGGTGTCATTATCACTAACCAAATTCGCTCAATTGATCTTACCGCACGCGGGTATCGGTATACAGAAACCTTGCCCGAATACATTACCTATGAAGTCATAGAGCGGATTAAGAACATTTTGGATAACAACTAGGGTCTGTTAGAAGGGAAAAGAGTAGTCAACTAAATCAGAATTTTAGCTGGAATTGAGGATTCGTGTGGGTGCTGGCTGGCGAGTCTATTTCACAAAACACCATTAATTAAGTTTGCAAGGCCTTGGGCGTCAAACTTGTTGTGCAACCATTGTGAGATCACGCACCGAATTAAGCTTTTAAAGAATTGCTGGGGGTTAAATTTTACAATTAACCATTTGCAGTCTTAGCATTGTGCCTCTTGACCACTCGAACAGATGTAGTAACATAACTACAAAACCGCTTAATAGGAGGTTCTGTCATGACAATCACAACCCTATCCAGCCGGGAGTTGAACCAAGACGTTACTCGCGCAAAGAAGGCTACCAAAAAAGGGCCCGTATTCATCACAGACCGCGGCAAGCCTTCTCATGTGCTCTTGAGCATCGAGGAATATCAACAGCTTACAAAGCAGCGTCGTAGCATTGCCGACTCACTGGCTATGCCGGAGATTGAGAACATAGATTTCGAGCCACAGCGCCTGACTATCACCCCCCGTCCGGTTGATTTCTCATGATGTACGTTCTCGATACCAACGTGGTGTCCGAGTTGCGAAAAATTCGTATTGGCAAAGCTGACCCGAACGTTGCGTCATGGGTTGAAAACATCGATGCCTCCAACCTGTTTGTTTCTGTGATTACCATCATGGAGCTGGAGCTTGGTGTTTTGTCGATTGAGCGTAAGGATGGCACACAAGGGGGCATGCTACGTGCGTGGTTAGAGCAACAGGTATTACCCGAGCTCTCTGGACGCACTCTGCCGATTGATACAACCGTAGCACAGCGTTGTGCCAGGCTGCACATACCAGACAAACGCGGAGAGCGTGATGCGCTGATTGCCGCGACGGCTCTTGTGCATGGTATGACGGTAGTCACTCGCAATGTGACTGATTTCCAGCCTACAGGCGTGGCAGTCTTCAATCCATGGGAGCCAATAAAATAATGGACCGGAAATATGGCAGGACGTGGCTTGGTGGTGGCTTGGATATTGCAATTCTCAATGTTAGAAAAGCATTGGAAGACTTGTTGACATCCAAGACTTAATACTGGCAAAAAAGCATCTCAATTAATGCTGACCATTGAACAGCGTGAGTCGAAGCAAACCGTTGCTTTTAATCCGGCACAAAGTGCCAATTGAGACTAAACCAAACGCCTCTTGGCGCTCCTGGTGCAACAAAGTTGGTACTTAACCAATCACTGGAGTTATGGTTATATCCATCAGGTCCAATCGCACCCAAAATACTTGGTGAGAATGGATTACGCCCTAAGCGTCCAGCACTGAAATATTCTTTGTCAAAAATATTGTTCACGATCATCGTGGCAGTCCACTCTTTATTGATTTTGTAACTAGTCTGGAAATTAAAGGTGGCATAACCGGCAAGTGTTCCTGGATTGTTCGTTTGTTGGCGCGGGACCTCTACTGTGCTTCCGACCCCTGTTGATACAGTTCTGGTCATTATTACGCCTTGCTTATGCTCATTATTCTCATTACCTCGTGCATAGCTATCAGAGTGCATGATTGCAGTTAAGCCCACCACCCATTTATCTGTCACGTCATAAGTCAAATTGGCATTCAGGTTATGCAATGCTGTTCCCGGCATACGGCTTCCAGGCTTGACTCTGATGACGCCTCGGCCAATCGCAGGAACATAAAATGAGCTACTGTTATCATTGCTGATCATGACAAACTCCTCTTCGAAGGTTGCATCCGTCAAGCTATAGTTAAGACCAAAACCGAACCGACCTTCTTTGCCGGATAACCCAGCTTCAATCCCTCGACGGCGGGTTTTACCAACGGTGTCAAAAAAACCCTGTCCATTACCGACAGCAACAAAATAGATGTCATCTTTCAAGTCGGTTTGGAAAGCGCCCAAATTCCAACGCATACTCTCACCAATCGTGCCGCGCATCCCGATGTCGTAAGTGGTAGCCTTAATTTGAGGGAGGTAAGGGTCGCCGGATAAGGTTGTTGGCAAAGTACACTGGCGATTTTCTTGAATACTCTTCGGAATTTCATAGGTACCACCTCGACCATCTGTATAGAACACTCCCGTTGGGCTGTGATCAAGCGCACAACCCAGTTCAATCACACTTGGTGTACGTGTACCTTGTGCTACGTTGGCATAGAGATTGAGATTCTCTTTAGCCTGCCAGGTAGCACCTATGGAAGGATTCAGTGAGTAGTAGCTGAATTTCTCGGTTTCTGCAGAGTCTAGTTGATTATATAAATTTGGAATTCTGAAGTTCAACGGTACGTTAGAACAGTCTCCATTCGGGCAAACAGTAAACTCATTGGGAAAACCGATCACATCGCCAATTTCGTAGGCAAATAATCCCCGACGAGCTGCAATTTTATTTTTGGTCTGTGTTTCGTTATACCGGGCTGAGACGTTGAAGTGCCAGTTATCAACAGGTGTCCAGGTTTCAGAGAGGTAAACGCTTTTGGTGGTATTCGTACCGGAGAAATTATTATTTTCGATAGGAATAAAAGCGCCTACAAATTGCGGATGGGCCTGTGCTGGATCAAGATAGCCATTTCTGTCTGCATCAAAAAATCCCAAGCGCTGTGAATTTGTATAATCGGCACTGGCAGCATCAATCGCTGCACCAACCATGAATTTGTGATGTTCCAGATTCCAATTAAACTGGATTGACGCACCATCTACGATTTGATCAATTTGATTATCAGTAAGAATCGCTGTAGGAGTCCCTTGCACATAGCCAGGTTGCCCCGTACCCGCTCCATCAATATAAACAGGGTTTCCATTTTGAATGATCTCATAGCCTGGTGAGGGACGTAGCGATAAGCAATTAGACTCGTTGGTAGCAGCAAGTATAAATACATAATTCTTAAATACATTTCCACCGTCAGTAGAATAAAAATAATTAGAATCATTCAGCAAAATACCGCTACCTTGGCTGTCTAAATTTCGCAGTGTTGCCTGAAAGTCATTGTAGAATAAAAAATCTCCAGTCACAGGATCAACTGAGCCTAATATAGGTGGCGGTGTTGTAGAGTCTCGGTTATAAGACTCTTGCTCATAAAAGTTACCCCATAAATTGAAGTTATAACGATAACCATCCAGCAAAGTTTGCTGTGTAATAGCAGAGTTAAGAAAACTTGAATAGTTAGCACGTAAGTCAACGGCTCCTCCATTTAAATTTGTATCGACATCGCCAAGAAAGTTAGAGAGATCGCTATCGTCCCCCGTGGTCACGTTAACTGGGATTACAAAATAGTCTGGAAGACCATACTGATTACTGCTAGTAGTCGTGGTGAATGTGCAGGTAAATTCGTCAGCAGGCGTACCATTTGCAGGATCAGCTGGCCTTGGTAGGCGCTTAGCTGTCAGCTCATCATCCCAATTGGTCATAACATCAGATCCTTTCTGATGTCGCTTACTATTTCTCCGGTATACCTGACCCGTAATAGAAAAAGTATCATTCACAAAATAGCTGCCACTTAGTTGAAATTGTTGCAGCTTGTTCTTAGTCGTGTCTGGGGAGGTAAATACGCTATTTCTATCACGTTCGTACATCTCATTTGGAACCAAGCCATTACCAACCAAGTCAGTTTGCACAAGCAAGGTACTTAAGTTGAGGTCCAACTTATCGCCACGATAGCTGGCCTTTGTAAAAAGCTGGTTAACCTTACTAGGTGAATTTGTACGCCAGCCATCTTCTAAAAAGAAATTACCTGCTGCGAACAAACCGACAGTGCCGTTATTCCAACCTCCTTCAACTTGTAACTGTTTGCGACCAAACGAACCCGTTAGAATATCTGCGTCAACACCAGCATTATTGAAACCATCCTTGGTTTTAAGCGCAAACGCACCTCCCAACGTATTCAGCCCAAAGATAGGGTTAGATCCGGGAAACACTTCAACACTTTCCAAAGCATTCATTGGCATCATGTCCCAGTTCACCACATCGCCAAATGGTTCGTTCATACGAATACCATCCAGGAAAACACTCAATCCCTGAGGCGTTCCAATTTGCGGTCCAGCACTGAAGCCGCGATACTGAACATCCATCATGAATGGATTACCTTGGTAGTCATTTACCGTGACAGATTGCAATTTACGATTCATTAAGTCAGCGAGGCTGAGAGAATGCGCCTCTTTGATTTCTTTAGCTGAAATGCTTTGAACATTGCCTGGAATTTCCTCTTTGGTTAAACCCAAACCAGGCAAAGGCCCCACTTCATAAAAACGTTTTGCCCGCACCTCTACAGCATCCAATTTGAGTGATTGAGAGTTTTTCTCTGGCTCGGGTTTGATGACGGCCGAATCACCACTGATGTTAAGTTGTAATCCGCTGCCTTGAAGTACCTTTTTCAAAGCCTCTTGTGGGGATAAAAAACCCTTCACAGCTGGGGCGGTTTTATTTTTGGTGAGTTCGCTATCGAACGAGATACTCAAGCCTGTTTGATTGGCTAATTGCCTGATGGATTGATTTAAGGGTTGGGCTGGCAAATTGATTTGCACCGGGAAGCCGCCAACTTCAGTGGCCGTGGGCACATTGGTATTGAGTTCGGCTGCGTGTAACCGGTGAAAAACAGCTTCGCTGTTGCTGAGCGTTGATAGCACCGCCCATGCTAGCAGGCGGTATTTATGTGTGATCCTCTGTGCCATTGCCCATCCCTGGATTCGTCTTGTTAGTGCCATGACGCTTTGGGCGGGCAATATTGTGATGTCGATTTTTGAATCTTATTATTTTTTTACAGAGTGGCTCTTGATGAGCGTAGCGGTTGGCGTGGCTACTATTTTCACGGGGGCTATTTCCGGCATCTGATGGATGAAGGTTTCAATGGCATCGGTTTTAAGCATGGAGGAAATATGCACCTTGCCGGACAACGGCTGCTCTGCGACTAACGGCAATTTGCGGTATCTGGACAAGGTTTCTGCGATTTCATCCAGATCGGCCTCTTCAAAGATAACCATGCCTTTTTCGAAGGCAAATGCGTCAGACGCCTGCTGATGTGAGCGTATGGCTTTTGAAGCATCATTTTTCACTTCGGCCACTTCGCCATCATGCAGTATCAATCCAGTTGACTGGTTCGCACTCTCAGCATTCTGTGGTTGAACCTTGACGGTGCCATGGTCTACACTGACACGGACCAGTTTTTGCAGGCGGTTGACGGCAAAGCGTGTTCCCAGCACAGTGATCTTGGCCTTGCCGCTATCAATAATAAATGGCCTATCTTCATCACGCGCGACTTCAAAGATGGCTTCGCCACGCTTGAGGTTAACCAGGCGGCGGTCACGGTAATAGGTGACTTCGATATCCGTCCCGGTGTTCATGGTCATCAGGGTGCCGTCTTCGAGGCGTTGCGACTGTACTTGACCAACCTCGACCTGCGCGACCATTTGCATCACAGGTTGGGCATGCCAGGTTTGGAAACCCAATAGGCCGCCCATGCCAATGGCAACGGCGGCCAATGCACCAGCGATAGCATTCTTGATTTTTCTGGAGCGGGCCGATTGTTGGAAAAAAGCCTCCTGGTCAGCAATATCCGCCAGCTTTTCAAGCGCTTGAGTGGAATCAAAAGACGACCACACTTTTGAAACATCGGTATAGGCTTGCTGATGGGCTGCACTGGCCATTAACCACTGTTCGAATTTGGTTCTTAAAGGGTCATCTGCCTCGGCATCTTTGATGCGGATAAACCAGCTAATCGCGACTTCACGTAGCTTGTCTGTATGATTACGCGGCATCGTTACAACAGTTGGTCTTGCAACCTGGTTAAATCGAGCATGGCACGGGTGATATGCCGTGACACCATATTCACGCTAATGGATAGCTCGTCGGCAATCTCTTTGAGCGAGCGTTGATCTATGCGATATAACCAGAACGCCTCGCGGCATTTGGGAGGAAGACGGTTGATGACGCGTTGCAAGGCTTCCAGCCGTTGCTTGAGTGAGGTGAGTTCCTCGGGGGACGGTGCTGCCCTGGTCGGGTCGTCCAAAAAGGCAGTCAGATCAAACTCATCACTGGAGAAAGTAATGAGCCTTTTATTGAACTGGCGGTCTTCGTTGGCCAGATTATGTGCAATCACCCGCAGATAGGCGTGAGGTTTTTCCAGATTGATGGTTGAAGGGGAAATGGCAAACTTCAACAAGGCATCATGCAGGATATCGTAAGCTTTGTGGCGGCACCGGATGTCTTTATAAATGGCAGGCAATAACTCGCAATACGCCCAGCGCAGGTTGATGCCATGCCATTCAATAGAGGAGTTCATCGCTAATGCATTCCCAATGCTTTTAAACCGCTCTTTATCCGCGCTATTTCTGGCTATCCAGCAGCGTATATTGTGCTGTCTCTTGCAGCTTCACCGGTGCAATATTAGGCAAGCCACGCAAGAATTGGTCTATATCCTGGATATTGATATCCGCAGAAATATTGCGTACCTGCTTGCCTTGGGACTGCACCGGTTTCAGGCGGTAGCGGGAGACGGTATAGGCGATTTCACTGGTATCGGCGCGGTCAAATACCAGCCTGCCATTGAGGAAGGCAAAGGCATCCGAAGCCGGGCGGTTGACCAGGACCATGGCATGGTTGGGGTAGACCTCGACCACTTGTCCATTAGTAATTTCGCGTGAAATATCCAGTGGATTGCCAGCATTGCCTGATGTGCTTTCCAACTTGGGCTCTACTTTCACCCGGCCGTGATCCACACTGACACGCACCACCTGCTCCAGGCGGTTGACGGCGAAGCGTGTCCCCAGCACGGTGACTTTGGCGGTATCGGTTTCAACGACAAAAGGACGGTCAGGGTCTTTGGTGACTTCAAACACCGCCTCGCCTTCCTTGAGCAGCACATGTCGTTCATGGCGGTAATAGGTGACTTCCATATCGCTCTTGGCGCTCAGGGTAACTTTGGTGCCGTCTTCCAGCGTTTTAATGGCGATTTGCCCGACCGGGTTTTGCGCGGCCATTTGCATGACGGGTTTGGCCTGCCAGACCTGGTACTGCTGGTGGGTGAAATAACCGGCCACACAGATAAAACAGACCACCATCAGTTGCGCCAGGCGACGTTGCTTGGCTTTGCGGCGTGCCTCATTGGCGAGGAAAGCATGCTGCTCTGCAGCCTCTGCCAATTTAGAGAGGCCTTCAGTGGAATCCAGCTGGCCCATGGCGCGCGCGATACTATCGTATTCGGCACCATGACGCGGGTCATCGGCCAGCCACTGCTCAAAGGCATGGTGTTCGGCATGACGCTGGTTGTGCCCATGCTCACGCATGCGCAGGTACCAGCGCGCAGCCATTTCACTGAGGGTCAGCGACTTTGAGTTAAGCGGCTTGGACATGATGGCTTAATTGATGGCTTGTTGAAACGCGCGGATATCAAGCATGGCGCGGATCAGGTGTTTCTCGACCATATTGATGCTGATGTCCAGCTGCACGGCAATCTCGCGCTGCTTCATTTCATCCACATGGTATAACCAGAATACCTGTCGGCATTTTTCCGGTAGCAGATCCACCACACGTTGCAGGTGATAGAGTTTTTGGCGGGTTTCGTATAACTGCTCTGGCGTGCACTCGAGAATGAGCGCTGTTTCATCTATCTGCTCTTCATCGACAAAACGCGTCCTGTAGCGGAACTCATCGACCAGCAAATGGTTGACGATGCCATTGAGGTAAGCTTGCGGGGATTCTTCGCGTGCCGGGTGACTGGAAACCGCAAAGAATACTAGCGCGTCATGCAGGATATCCTTGGCACGTTGCACACAGGCCGTACGACGCCCAATGCGTCGCAAGACATCGCTATATGCCCATTTCAAGTCTATGCCACACCAGGCTAATGTTTCGCTCATCTCAGACTCCCTGCCATATCCTTTTTTATATTGATTGCAAAACACATGCCAGCATCGCTCTTCGACATAAGAGACTGATTCTCAATTAAAAAAAATTAAGTGGATAAATTTATGGTTAATCAATACGGCTCATTACAACCATTTTTTGAATAATTGGCTGTTTTAAACCATTTTATTTGCAATAAAAAACGTACAATCACGGCCGGGGGATGCAGATGCGGTAAAACCTGTCGGCAACAGGCTTTAAAGGGTGATAGCATTCACAACCTCACAGGCTTACCAAAGCCACAATTGGAAAGTGAATCGCTTTGTATTCACCAGATAGAAACACCATGGGGCTGCTTAAGATTAAGCAGCCTTAAAAAAATAATAACTTAACGTCGCAATGCTATTTTTTAGAACAACCAGCCATGAATTGCTGCGTGCGCGCTATAACAGCCTGCTGAAAGATGTGCCTGTTGCCATCTTCATGGCGATGAGTGCGCTCTCCATACAAATGCTCGTCTTAAAAGACAGCGTGGACTGGAAACTGGCCATTGCCGGACCGGCATTCAGGATGCTGATCTGTGCTGGCATGCTTCTATACTGGTTCCGGCATCGCAACGAGCATCCTCCCACGCATGCCATCCACAGGCGTTTGGATATTGGCTCCTGCATCCTCATCCTTGCTGGCCTAGTTACTTTCTGGCGCAGTCTCTACATTTACCCGCTGACCGATAACTTCGGACACTACTACCTGATCTTCCATAACACGCTCTATGGCTTCTGCTTTGCTTTTATTCTCAGGAAAATCGGGACTGCCGCTTATCTCTACAACTTGGTGATGATCACCTCGGCGATTGCCTGTGTGTTTATCGGCCACATAGAACATGCCTATCTGATTGCCTTGCTGATCGTGGTATTTGAAGTCGGCATGCTACTGGCCATGCATGCCAGCGGCACGGTATTTGATCAATGGGTCAATGCCACCTATGAAACACAGGCTTTACTCAAAGATAACCAGCGCCTGGCCAACCAGGATGTACTGACGCAACTACCGAATCGTCGCCAGTTTTTTGTGCAGGTTGAGCAGGAGCTGATCCTCGCCAGGCAAACTAGCCAGTGCTTTGCGGTAGGCATCCTCGACCTCGATAATTTCAAACCGGTGAATGATGTGCATGGCCATCATATTGGTGACCTGGTACTGGTGGAAGTAGGCAAACGCCTGGCACAGATCAGGCCGGATGAAGTGCGCTTTTACCGCCTGGGAGGCGATGAGTTTGCTTTCCATCTGGTCACGGATGATGAGCATGCGTCGCTCAGGCAGATTGCTTATGAAATCAACCAGGCCATTTCGCAACCCATCAGCATTGATGGCCTGCGGATAGTCATCAAAGCCTCCATGGGGGCCTGTATTGTCTGTGACCAGCAGACCTCGGCACAAACCCTGTATGAGCATGCCGACTTTGCCCTGTATCACGTCAAGCGTACCGAGCGCGGCAACCTCGAAATCTATTCCGATACGCTGGAAAAAGAGCGCCAGCAATTAAACCGGATAGACCAGGCACTGCGGGCAGCAGATATCCAGGCAGAATTATTCCCGGTATTCCAGCCGATTATCGACATTGATACCGGTGAGGTGGGTGCTTTCGAAAGCCTGGCACGCTGGCACAGCCCGTCTCTGGGTGACGTCTCCCCAGCCCTGTTTATCCCCGTGGCGGAAAGCCTGGGCATGATCACCGACATTACCAAACTGATGTTTCGCCGCGCCATTCACTCCATGGCTCACTGGCCAGATGATATCCGCCTGTCTTTCAATTTATCGGCCTACGATGTCACCAACCAGGCGGTGATTGAAGACTTGATCAGCATTATGCAAACCAGCCATCTAAGGCCTGGCAGGTTTGTCTTTGAAATCACCGAAACTGCCTTGCTGCAGGATTTTGAAACAGCCAGGGAAAACATAAAGCGGTTACGCCAGGCAGGTGCCAAAGTCGCGCTGGATGACTTTGGCACGGGTTACTCGAGTTTAAGCCACGTACAGCACCTGCCCCTGGACAAACTGAAGATAGATCGCAGTTTCATCAAGGACATTGAAACCAATACCACCAGCCAAACCATCGTGCGTTCAATTCTGGCTTTGTGCCAGGGCATGCATATGGAATGCGTGGCCGAAGGTGCAGAAACCGAAAGCCAGGTCAGATTCCTGCAAGCGATGGGTTGCCAGTGGGTCCAAGGCTATTATTTTGCAAAACCAATGCCTGAAGCAGAGATTCAGGCCTATCTTGGTCACGCCCCCACTCCTATTGCATAATAAGCAATTGAGTTTCACCATAGATGACTGTTTGGGTAGCCCATCCCGCGACACATCATGTCAGCATGAACGACTTTTCGATTGAACACCCAATAAGACTATACAGTTTTCGCAAAAATACATTAATATCAATATTCCTAGCATTTTAATTAGGGATGTCTATCCAGCGGTGGTTAATCGCTAAAAACGGAGGTTGCTCTATGCGTGCAAGTACTCTTTTAATACTGGATGATGATGGAAATGATGCCGAAATTATCGCCAGTGAAGCTCAGACCCAGGGGTTTGAAGTCAGAATATTTGATGATGCCAACCTTTTTATGGCAGCATTCCTGGCAGAAAGACCCTCCCATCTGGCGATCGACATCCTGATGCCCGGCGTGCATGGCGTGAGCCTGCTGCAAACGCTGGCGCAACATCAGTGCCAGTCTTCGATTATTTTAACCAGTGGCATAGGCACAGCCGCCCTACCTGCCGTACAACTCGCTGCCATCCAATATCAACTCAATATCCGCGGCATTTTGCACTACCCTTTTCACCAGCATATCCTCAGAAACATGCTCTCTGACCAGGCCTCTGTAGACCTGCATGCGCATACCGGCAACGGCCTCAGTACACCACCTCTGATTGTGGACGCCAAGACGATAGACGAAGCCATCCGCAATCATGAATTTACGGTGTTTTATCAACCACAGATAGACTTAGTGAATGGCAATGTGATCGGCTTTGAGGGATTATTACGCTGGAACCACCCGCTGCTTGGCATCAAACTACCCGACCTGTTTATCCCGATTGCCGAAAAGACAGGCCAAATTACCCAGCTGACTCAGATCGTCATAGAAACAGGCTTTCATTTCATCCGCTCGCTTGGAACCACCCTGTCGTTTTCCATGAATATTTCGGCCAACAGCTTTAGAGACCAGTCGCTGACGAATGTATTGGTCAGTGCATGCCAAGCCTGCGATTTACCTCCTGAAAGAGTGATCCTTGAGCTCACGGAAACCGCTACCCTGGAAGACCCGGAACAAGCAAAAAAAATCCTTTCACGGCTCCGCACAGAAGGTTTTAAATTAAGTCTTGATGACTTTGGTAACAATAACGCTTCGATGACGCTGCTGGCAAACCTGCCTTTTACCGAGCTTAAGATAGATAAGTCCTTGGTTAGCACCCTGGAAGCATCCTCAAAATCAAGAAAGGTGATTGCCTCCACCCTCAAACTGGCAGAAAGCCTGAAGATAGAAACGATTGCCGAAGGCATTGAAAACACGCTGGCAGCCATCGGCCTGCGTGAGTTGGGCTGCCGTTATGGCCAAGGCTATTATTTTGCAAGACCTATGGACCAGGAAACCGCGCTGCATTGGCTGCAAGGCTGGAATCGCCAGTTTTAGCGGGGTGCCCTTGTCGTTGCCAGGAACGCTGGGATCGACTGTGCGTTCATGGGCTGGGCGTAATAAAAACCCTGGATGATATGGCAGCCCATGGCCTGTAAAAGCTCAATCTGGCTTTTTGACTCTGCCCCCTCCACCACACAATCGATGCCTATGCCACGGCATAAAACCAAAATCGAACTGACGATCATTTTACTCTTAGGGTTAGTTTCAATGTCGTGCACAAAGCTTCGGTCGACCTTGATTTTATTCAAGGGCAAGCCTTGCACATGGCTTAAGCTGGAATAACCTGTGCCAAAGTCATCCAGCGCCAAGGCCACACCTGCCTGACGCAACAGCTCGATATTGTTCCTGGTCGAAAGATAATCCTGCAGCAAGGCGGTTTCCGTCAGCTCGAAAGTAAAACGTTGTGCATCTACGCCACAGTCGGCAATCATCCGGATCAGGTCATGGATCACTTTATCGTTAGTAATATCGTTGGCCGACAAATTGAATGACAAACCGACCTGTCCCGGCCAGTCACGCATGGCCTGTATTGCTTTTTTGAACAGCACCAGTGTGATATTTGAAATCAGGCCGATACTTTCTGCGACAGGAATAAATTCATTAGGCATGACCTCTCCGATGACAGGGCTATGCCAGCGGGCGAGACATTCAAACGCCACAGGGTGATTGGCTGTCGTATTGACGATGGGCTGGAATACCGTGGAAAACTCCTGCCTGATATTCGCAGCGCGTAACGCCCGTTCGGTCTGAGTCCTGGCCTGCAAACTGCCAAGATGCTGTGGCGAGAAGAGTTCGGGATGCCCACGGCCACTATTTTTAGCCTGGTAGAGCGCATAGTCTGCGTATTCGTACAGCTTTTCGGTTGAATCGTCCACGTCGGGGAACACAGCGATCCCGGTAGATGCGCTGAGGTGGAATACCAGGCCCTCTACCGACACCGGTTGTTCAATCAGTGCAATCAGTGCTTGCCCCAAGCTTTTCAAGCCAGCTTCATCGCCACCAAAATGCTTGTGAAAAGCAAATTCATCCCCGCCCAGGCGATAAAAACTGATCGGCTGGTGACAGCCATCATACTCACTGAGTCGTCGTGCAATTTCTATCAACACCAGGTCACCCACCCTGTGGCCATGCGAATCATTGACCAACTTGAATCTATCCAGGTCAATAATGCCTATGGCAAAGCGCATTCCTGTCGTTTTTAAATGATCTAGCGATTGAGCCTTAATTGCTGCAAAAAACTGGCGGCGATTAGGCAACCCGGTCAGGATATCAACGTTGGCCAGGCGCGCATTTTCCTTTGCCAGCTGCTGCGCGTGGAGTGAGCTGAATACCAGCGAGTCAAAGCCTTTATTGCGCCGGTGCATGGCCGCGAGCATCCCGGCCTCAAAAACCAGGATCATAAAGGCAAAGGGCTGGGCGTATTCGACATCGGCATACAACAGGTAAAACACCGTGGTCGTAATTAGCATCAGGTTGTAGATATAGGCCGGGCGTCCCAGGCTCACCAGCAAAAATGGAAAGCAGATCCCATATAAGGTCATTTGTACAATCAGGAAATAGCGACTGTAGCCAGCAGAATGTTGCAAAAGATGCAAATCACAAATAATGGTCGTGATGCCGGCCACCACCAGCAAACTGGCAAAAAATTGCAAGCGACGCCTGACGATGGCAATGTCTGGCTGCTCCTTGCGGTGAAAAAACCAGTACACAAACACCCCCGCCGACACCACGGTCAGCAGGCCTGGAATCACAAATGACCACAAGAATGGCTCAGTGGAATGAAACACGGAAATCTGCGTGAGCATGGCCACCACCGCCGCCACAATCACCACAGGCACATAAGGCAAGAGGGAGAAGTACCTGGCCCGGAGAAGGTCTTCATCGAAATAATTGTAATACCGTATGCTGATCATCTTTCAAACAATCTCTGAACATTCATGACGCAATGACATACCGTCATCACTAAAAAAACCGACAGGCGCGCAAGTGCAGCTAATCCACCGGGGTTATAAAAGGTGTTTACTACAAGCAGCACTTTCCAAGCAGGCAATATTGAGATCAACACGCGTTGATAAAGAAGGGACAGGCTCTGTGAACAGACTATCGAATCATCGAAGACATCACTGGGTGTGACATGTCCGAGCAGTTTATGGGACGCTGAAGCTTTGTGTGCAATCATCAAGCTTCTTTATATGAAACAAACCCTTATTTATGCTGGGCATTATAAAACCTGCAGGCATTTTTCTTGATAGCCCAATCGGACTAATAAACAATATGAGGACTTTTCAGGCTTGGGAATTTCACCCTGCAAGGTCAATCAGACATCCTCTTGTAAGGCATCATGAGGATCAGTATGTAGCCTTCTGTGAAGGTGAGCTACCCCGAGGGCTTTAGACATAAGGAGGTCAAGACATCTTCTCTACCCGCGTCATTCTGCCGGGTCGGCATGTTCTTCAAAAATATCCCTGAAACGCTCAGAAAGTTTTTTAAAAGCGTCAAGAATCATGGGGTCAAAATGAAGAGGCTGTGTACGGCCATCTCCTTCCATAATGATTTTAACCGCGTGCTCGTGTGTAAACGCCGGTTTATATGGGCGCTTGCTGCGTAGCGCATCATAGACATCACTCATCATCATAATGCGTGCAGACAGCGGAATCTCTTCCCCTTTCAGGCCATTCGGGTAACCACTGCCATCCCACCGTTCATGATGATTCAAGGCAATCTCTGCCCCCATCATCATAAAAGGGGAAGTGCCCTTGCCGTGACCGAGGATACTGTCGCCCAACGCGGAATGGGTTTTCATGATGGCCCACTCCTCCGCCGTATGCGGGCCGGGTTTGAGCAGGATATGGTCAGGAATCCCAATCTTGCCCACATCATGCAGCGGGCTGGCATGATAAATCGTATCAATAAAGTCTGCAGGCATACCTAAATCGGCGGCCAGCTCTTTGCAGAAGAATGCAATGCGGTGAATATGGGCGCCTGTTTCCTCATCGCGAAACTCCGCAGCACGCATAATGCTGAACATGGAATCAAAGTAACTGGCCACCAGTTGTGCAGTCCGTTCTTCTACCTGCTCTTCCAGCGTATGACTGTAATCCGCCAGGAAATCATTATATTCCTTGAGGCGTAGCAGGTTACGGACCCTGATCCAGAGTTCTGCCCGGTCGACAGGCTTGGTCACAAACTCCTCAACACCGCACTGCAAGGCGCGCATTTTGGATTCTCTATCGGCCAGGGCCGTGAGCATAATGATAGGAATAATCTTGGTGGTTTCATGACTCTTTAGCTGTTCAGCCAACTCGAAACCATCCAGCACAGGCATCATGGCATCCAGCAGGATCAGGTCAGGCCGATGTGCCAGTATCATGTCATAGGCCATTTTCCCGTCCTGTGCCTGCAAGGTAGCATACCCTTCAGAAGTGAGCAGTGCCTCCAGATAGGCGCGATTAGTTGCTTCATCGTCGACGATGAGTATGGTCTTGCGTGTCACTTTCATGTCCAATGTATACCCCCCTTCCTGCGTATTGTTTTGATTAGAGTAAGGCTTCAATTGTTTCCAGAAACGCTTTGTAGCGGATAGGTTTGGCGATGTAACCATCACACCCTGCCGCCCGCATTTTTTCTTCATCCCCTTTCATGGCAAAAGCCGTCAACGCAACAATCTTGATGTGCCTGGTGTCTGCATCTTTTTTAAGCAATTGGGTAGCGGTCAGACCATCCATTCCTGGTAACTGGATATCCATCAATATCATCGCTGGAGACTGCCTACGGGCAATCTCCATGCCATCCTGTGCATTGACCGCTTGTAACACTTCATGGCCCGCGGTTTCCAGAATCAATTGCGCCAGCCGCATATTCATGGGGTTATCCTCAATGATCAGTATGCTTGCCATGCTTGCCTTTACTTTTTCGCGGTGACTGGCGGCCTCGCTTACCCGCCAATGCACGATGGACTTCACTGATGAAATTGCCATGATTGAATTCTGATTTTTCCAGCACCGCCAACACCTGTCCGTTAAGCATATGACGTTCTTGAGGCGTCAAGAACTTTGAGGTGACGATGATGATGGGTATTTTTGCCGTTCGTTTATCCAGCTTTAAGTCTTCAACCACTTCAAAACCGCTGATTTCAGGCATCATTAAATCGAGCACAATCAAATCTGGCGTTTGCGATTTTGCAATGTGTATGGCTTCACTACCGCTGTAGGCACGCAACACAGAGTGGTTTGCATGCTCAAGATAGGTGGAAATAATTTCGACAGCCTTGGGGTCGTCGTCCACCACCAGCACCTTTAAACCAGGCTGATGCGTGGCAGGATTGGTAAAACCAAGCTTACATAAAGCCGTTTGCAAATCGTCCGCAGAAACCGGTTTTTGCAGCACCTGTGCAGCACCAAGTGATAAACCGCGATTGCTATCTGCCACAATCGAAATAATCACGACCGGGATATGGGCAAGTTTTTTATTTGCTTTCAGCTTGCTCAGGAATCCCCAGCCATCCATGCCAGGCAAAAGAATATCCAACGTAATCAGATCTGGCGGCGTACCCTCCGCCAGAATCGCCAGGGCAATTTCAGCAGTGGCTGCACGCGTCACCTTACAATGATCTGCCTCCAGTTGCAGCCGAATCAGGTCAGCGGCGCGGTCATCATCTTCGAGCACCAGCACATGCGGTGGCTCACTGCTTGGCGGTGGCCGCATGCCTTCAGTCGTGGCCATGGGGCGAGCCGCAATTTCGGCTAAACTGGCCTTGTATTGCAGCCAAACGGTAAATGTACTGCCCTTGCCAGGGGTGCTGGCCACAGCCACACCACCACCATGCAATTCAGCCAGTTTGCGCACCAGCGCCAACCCCAGGCCGGTGCCTTCAAAGCGTCGGGATAAAGTGCTCTCTACCTGGACAAAAGGCTGGAAGAGGCGCTGGATATCCTGTGCTTCAATCCCAATTCCCGTATCCGTAATGGCGATCTCAATGAATGGGTGATCGGTGCCCAGGCCTGAGGTATGGCTACCCGCCATCTGTCTTGTTTTAGTCAGGATCTCGTCGCGCTCAACCAGCTGCGCCTGTAAAGTGATATGCCCTCCCTCGGGCGTGAACTTGATCGCATTCGATAACAGGTTATAAACGATCTGTTTCACCTTGCGCACATCCAGCCAGCCAGTGCCCAACGATTCCGACACCTCTGTCTGTAATTGGACCCGCTGGGCCACTGCTTTTTCCTTGATGATGGAAAGACAGTTTTGCAGCAATGCCCTGGCGTCGATAATCTCCACCTCCAGCGCCATCCGTCCGGCTTCTATCTTGGATAAATCGAGCACATCGTTAATCAATGAGAGCAAGTGTTGACCACTCTCAAAAATATCATTGACGTAAGCCTTCTGTTTATCCGTCAATTGCCCAATCAAGCCATCCCTGAGAATCTCGGAAAAGCCGATAATGGCATTTAAAGGCGTGCGTAGCTCATGCGACATGGTGGCAAGAAACTCTGACTTCATCCGGTCGGCTTCCAATAATTGCTCGTTCTTTAAGCCAATTTCTTCGCTACGCAGGCGTAGTTGTTCGGCCAGGAGTTTAAGGTCACCGTACTGCTGGATATTATGAAGTGCGACACCCAGTTGCGCTGATAAACGCTCGATAAAGGTTTGATCTCGCTCGGTCAGGGTTTTGCTTGTGGCCAGCACCAGCACCGCCTGGCGCTTTTCCTGATAAGTGACCGGGCAAATGATGATGCTTTTGGGTTTAAAGGATAGTAACCCGGTTTCAATCGTGAGTGAGGGTAGTTCATCCAGCTCATTGAGTATCAGGGTCTGGTTGTTCTGGATCGCCTCGCCAATCACCCCATGCCCCAGTTTAAACTCGTTGAGGATATCCACAGGGGCTGCATGTGCGCTTTCCAGGCGATAGAATCCGCTCCATTCGTCATAGCCATAAACCGCCGAGACCGGGAAGGCATGATTCCTGGCTAAGATCTCCAGCATGTTAGGCAGGATATGTGCGCGGTCATAGTTGGCATTGAACAGCCTGAGCACCTCACTATGCGTTTGATCGTACACCGCAGCATGGGTCAGGTCATATTCAATCTGCTTGAAATCGCTCACATTACGCGCCACGGTGGATAAATGGGTAGGCACACCGTCTGCATCTCTATGCACAACCACCACCTGAGACACCGGAACTTCTATGCCGGCACGCGTAATAAAGGCAGTTTCGCCACTCCAGAAGCCGTTGCTAAGTGCGGTTGGAATCCCCTTGTTATGGATTAATTCAATGGCCCACTGCGGCCGCATGCGCGAAATCGGTTGCGAGGTGATATCTTCATGCTCACCTATCCCCAGCAACTTACGCCCGCCACTGTTGAGGTAAAAATAATCTCCTTGCAGGCTCGCATTCGCGATGAGGTCAGGCGAGGCATCCAGGATAGCCGTCAATCGACTTTGTTCGATAGAAGCTTGTTTACGGATATTGAGGTCCCGTTGAATACGCCAGATCAGAAGCGGGAAAAAAATAAGGATAGCAACAGACATCACCGCAAAAAGAATCAGCAAGTCTTTCGCATGGTCCTGCTCTGATTGGGTACGCTCTGCAAGTAAACCCTGCTCCTCCAGCGACATGGCATTAAACACGCCACGAATTTCGAGCATCTCTTCCTTGCGGATGAGGTCCTTGCGCAGAAGCTCCTTGAGCTTATCAGAAGAGCTTGCACGTGCTATATCGTTAATCTGGTGAAAGTAAACGACCCGACTGTCAATCAGGCGCCTTAACTGCGTGATTTGCTGCTGCTGGAAATTGTTATCCTTGGTCAGCACTGCGAGCTGCGAAATCTCGTTCTGCAAATAGGCTAAGGCAGCATCCCGTCGGGTAATAGAACTATCATCCCCGGTCAGCAGAAAGCCACGTTGGGCAACTTCCAGCTGGTTAAAAAAATTCAACCCGTGGTCCAGTTTGGAGATCACGGCGTGGGTGTGCGTCACCCATTGGCTGTTTTCAGAAAAGCGCTGCAGATAAATCATGCTAGTGATTCCCAGCAGGACGAGCAGCACAAAAAAGCTGATAAATCCATAAATAATCATGGATTCCAACGCCCAGAACTCGTGTTTTCTAGGCTTCACAAACGACTCCTGCCACTCGCATACCGATTACCCCCTCTGTTTGAGAACACCCAGGATTGATCCGTTAACGCTGCACTATCAGTTTCTTGTTAATTTTATAAAAGATGCAATAGCATTTATAGTAATACATTTACAGAACGGTTTGTGACGAAATCAACAAGCAGCGTGTATGAATCGGCCAGCCATGCCAGTCGCTTTAAAAAATTTGCAGTGTGAGTCGTTGGCCAAGGCAAGCTTGGCCTTTTCCAGTCGGCTGTCGGCTTAATTTCTGCCTGAAGCGTCTGCTGCAACCATTTCACAAGCCAGTGCGCCAACATCACGCACGGCTTGCTCAATCGCCAGTGTCCACAAGTGACTGAAATTCAGGCGGATGTAGTGGGTCAGCTCTTTTTTGCGCGAAAAGATGGTCCCAGGCGCTACAGTAATGCCATTGTCGATGGCCTTGCGGTACAGCTCAAGCGCATCCAGTGCCGGAGGCAGTTTTACCCAGATCACATAGCCGCCCTGGGGGACTGACAGCAGCGTCCCGGCAGGAAAAGCCTGCTCTATCACATTGCGCATCAACACATAGTTTGAGCGCAATGTGTGCCGCAACTGTTTCAGGTGCTGCTCAAAACTATCTCGCTGCATAAATTTGGCAATGGCAATCTGCGGGGCAGACGTCAGCGACAGGCTATTCAGGAACATCAGGCGCTCCACCTCCTGGCGGTAGCGGCCTGCGGTGGTCCAGCCTACGCGGTAACCAGGTGCCAGCGATTTGGAAAACGAGGAGCAGTGCAGCACGATGCCCGCCTGGTCAAAAGCTTTGGCCGGTAAAGGTGGTGCATCACTGAAATACAGTTCGCCATACACATCATCTTCAATCAGCGGAATATTTTGCTCAGAGAGAAACGCCACCAAGGCACTTTTCTTGTCATCGGGCATGACAAACCCAAGCGGATTCTGGAAGTTAGTGGTGAGGATCACCGCGGCAATCCGCACATTATCCGTGACCGCACGCAGTGCATCCAGATCAATGCCAGACGCGGGATCAGTGCGGATTTCCGCCACCTTCATGCCCAGACGCTCTACCGTGTGGGCCAGCGCATAATACCCGGGCGACTCCAGTGCAATCGTATCTCCGGCCTTGGCCACCGCCTGTAGGCACAGCGTAATCGCCTCGGTCGCACCATGGGTGATCACAATATCGTCCGGGGATACATCCATGCCATTGGCCAAGTAGCGCCGCGCAATCTGCTGGCGCAAGAATTCATTGCCTGGCGGCAAGTCGCTGAGTACACCCCACTCTCCTTCATCATCGGTGAGTGCCTTTTCATACTGGTGGATACGCTTGAGTGGAAATAGTTGGGGATCCGGAAACGGTGAACCCAGTGGCACCGTGCCAAATTCACGGATGGATTTGAGTGTGGTCAGCACCAGTTTGCTGGCATCAATCTCGGACAGGTTGATATCTTTAGCCAGCGGGGAAGCTTGCTTTTGCTGCAAGCGCTTGCGCGGCGTGACGTAATAACCGGATTGCGGATGGCTGCTGATGACGCCTTCCTGTTCGAGCAACAAATAGGCGCGTAGCACGGTGCTGATACTGAGCTCATATTTCTGGCTGGCTTGGCGCACCGAGAAAATCCGTTCACCGGGCCGTAGCACGCCTTCATCAATCATGGCACGGATGCGGGCAGCGAACGAGACATAAAGCTTCATGAAGGCAAACAGGCAGGAGTTTTGATGCCTGATTATACTCCAGCCATCGCCATGACTAGCGTTTCAATATGCTGTGATTAAACGGCAGTGGTGGATTAAGCGGCCTGTAGCGCCAGCGAAACTTCTTCACCACCTTGTGTCAGGCTGGCAACAAGGCGCTCTTTTTGCATAGACACTTCCACCAATGCCTGTTCACTAAGCGCGGTCATCAAGCGTTGCAGGGTACTCATGCGGACGCCCAGCCGTTTGCAGATGACGGCCAGGGACACAGCCACTCTGCCCTGTGCATGTTCAGCATGCAGCAACTCCAGAATACCCAGCATCAATACCGTACTGTGATCCAGCGGTACATAGTCAGAAAGGAAGCCTTCCTCGACAGAAGTTTCTACCTGGGCAGAAGCTTCTAATGCCTGCTCTGGATAGGCATCATACTCACGCAGCATTGGCTACCTCGGCTACTGTGGTTTTCTCAATAATGACCGGGATAGATTTTGAGGTTGGCGTACGTGATTGGTCAGCCACACTTTCTAAAGGCACCAGGTTATTGGTTTCGGGGTAGTAGCCGCTCAGGCAGCCCTGCGGAATGTCGTAAGACACCACCAGGAAATTATTTGCGCGACGGGTAATGCCATCCTGCCAGACACTCACCAGGTTGACCCAAGCGCCTGCCTGCAATCCCATGCGCTCAATATCTGCCGGGTTCATAAACACCACACGACGCTGTCCGAATACGCCGCGGTAACGGTCATCCATGCCATAAATCGTGGTGTTGTATTGGTCATGTGAGCGCGTCGTCATCAACACAAACAACTGGTCACCATATTGCTCACGCGCCTGGTGGATAGGCGAGTTTTGCGGGATGGCCTGCAAGGTGAACTCGGCCTTGCCAGAAGGCGTATTCCAGATACGTTCGCTGGAAGGCACAGGCATGCGGAACCCGCCAGGCACCTTGATACGTTCGTTGTAGTCCTTGAAAGCCACCGGCATGGTCTGCTCAATGACATCACGGATTTTGCTGTAATCCTTGATATATTCCAGCCAGGGCGTTTTGCTGTGCTTGAGCGTGGCATGTGCCAGGCGGGCCACAATCGCTGGCTCAGACAGCAAATGCGGGGATGCTGGCTTGTTCATGCCGTAAGAGATATGCACCATGCTCATGGAGTCTTCCACGGTCACGCCTTGCGGACCACTTTCCTGGGTATCAATCTCGGTACGGCCCAGGCATGGCAGGATCAGGGCTTCTTTACCGTGCACCAGATGGCTGCGGTTCAGTTTGGTGGTCACATGCGCGGTCAAATCGCAGTTGCGCATGCCTTCCCAGGTACGGTCAGTGTCGGGCGTGGCAATGGAAAAATTACCGCCCAAACCAAAGAACACCTTAGCCTTACTCTCTATCATGGCCTCGATAGCACCCACCGCATCATATCCCGGTGTTCTGGGCACTTTGATATCAAACACGCGTTCCAGGCTTTCGAGGAATTCTGCTGGCATCTTTTCGTAAATGCCTACCGTGCGGTTGCCCTGCACATTGCTATGACCGCGCACCGGGCACAGGCCAGCACCTTCCTTGCCGATATTGCCGCGCAACAGCATTAAATTGACCAGGGTCTTGATCGTGGCCACCCCATGCTTGTGCTGGGTAATGCCCATCCCCCAGGTAGAGATCACGCGATCACCGGTGGCATAAATGCGTGCGATTTCCTCAATCTGCGCCAAGGGGACGCCAGACTCTTCCACAATCACCGCCCAGCTTTCCTGGCGGGCATCTTCGGCAATCGCCTCAAAGTTGTTGGTGTGCTGCTCGATAAAATCCACGTCAACCACACGCTCTGTGCCAAGCCTGAGGGCTTCGTCATCCCACTGGATGACAAATTTGATCATGCCCTTGATGAGCGCCAAATCGCCGCCCAGCTTAGGCTGGATAAACAGGTCACTGATTTTGCTGCCCTTGAACGACAACATGTCAAACGGACTTTGCGGGTCGGCAAAACGTTCCAGGCCACGCTCTTTCAATGGGTTGATCGCCACGATACGCGCGCCGCGCTTGGCGGCCTCGCGCAATTCACCCAGCATACGGGGATGATTGGTGGCCGGGTTCTGGCCAAAAATCAGGATAGTGTCCGCATGCTCAAAATCATGCAATGTGACTGAACCCTTGCCTATGCCAACCGTAGCAGGCAAAGCAATGCTGGTGGATTCATGGCACAGGTTGGAGCAATCAGGGAAGTTGTTGGTGCCAAACTCACGCACAAACAATTGATAAAGAAAAGCCGCCTCATTGCCGGCCCGGCCTGAGGTATAAAAAATCGCCTCATTCGGATCCGCCAAGGCATTCAGGTGCGAGGCGATCAACGCGAATGCATCGTCCCAGGAAACTTCTTCATATTTGTCCGTGGCCGCGTTATAACGCATGGGATGTGTTAACCGGCCTTCATTTTCCAGCTCAAAATCGCCCCACCCCATCAGCTCAGTGACGGTGTGTTTAGCAAAAAACGCTGGTGGTACGCGCTTGGCAGTTGCCTCCGCAGCCACGGCTTTGACGCCGTTTTCACAAAACTCAAAGGTAGAGGTATGCTCTTTATCCGGCCAGGCGCACCCCGGGCAGTCAAAGCCATCCGGCTGGTTTTGCGCCAGCAGGGTCATCACACCCTTCACAGGGATTTTTTGCAGCGCGAGTTGCGCAGCCACTTGTTTTAACGCCCCCCAACCGGCGGCCGGGTGGTGATAGGGTTTAATGGTAGCTTTAGGTTGTGACATATGTCCTACTAAGGTGGCAGAGGATAGACTGACATCGGTTTACCTTTGCCAGCCTACCCCTGCGGAATTTTGATGAATGTCATCGTAAGGCAGGCCGGGCAAGGAAACCAGATACAGACAGGCTTAATTTTTAGGGTACAGTCAGGCCATCAAAGACACAAAGTGCAGGCTGGAGTCTCCCTCACAGAAGGGACGAGCATCGGGCTCTACGGATCGGATAATGCACTGCCGCCGTCTCTTGCACACGGCGGTAGTAATACGAACGCTCCCTAACAGGGATGGTGCTAGAAGTTAAAGCGGATGGCTGTCATGAGCACATGATTTTCGCGGTCTACTGTTTTGGTATTGATATATTGGTTAAGGTAGCCAATATCCGCATTGCTAAAATCACTGAATTTCCAGTTGACCCCCAGAAACAAACGGTTCTGGTCGAAGCCTTTGCGCACACCCCAATTGGTGTCATTAAAGTTAATAAACAGCTCGTCATACACCACCCAGGATAAATGCGGATTGAGTGTAGAAGGCATGCTGGCACGCACCATCTGTCGCCAACGATAGGCATGCTCGCTAAAATCTTCACGGTCCCGGTTTTCCAGGCGGGACCGGCTACTCCAGCTCACGCTGGCAACCGGGTCAAACTGGTATAAGAACTGTTGCCACAGGCGGTTTTCCTTATAGGAAGAAGCGCCCGCAGGATGGTTAATGACCGTATCATAGCCAAGCCAAACACTGGCTTTTGGCGTCACTTTGTAGAAAATGGCAGGCCGCAGAATCAGCGTATCGAAATGTTTACCCTCATCGCGCCAACGCGGGTGCGTATCCATGCTCCAGTACAGGTTTTCCACTGGCAACTTGCCTTGGGCATAAATATTGAGCCAGTACCGCCCATCTTCTTCGACGTCGGCCATGGCGAGGTTGCCCAGCATACACAAGGGCAGCGCGACTGCCGTTTGCAGCCAGGGTTTAAAATTAAATGGCAGTCTATTTAATAGGGATTTCATTTCTTATTCCAGTAATTCATGATTTCGAGAGGGATTTTGCTAAGCGGCACTTCTTTAGGGGTCGCCCCCAGTTTGTGGGCTTCTTTGGGCATGCCATAAACAACACAGCTTCGTTCATCTTGCCCCAGGGTTTCTGCGCCGGCGTCCAGCATTTCTTTTAATCCTTGCGCACCGTCATCACCCATGCCCGTCATGATGATTCCCAGGGCGTTTTTACCCGCCTGTTGCGCTACCGAACGGAATAGCACGTTGACCGAGGGCCGGTGACGGCTGACCAATGGGCCATCGATGATATCAACATGGTATTGGGCGCCACTGCGTTTAAGCAGCATATGCTTGCCGCCAGGGGCAATCAGGGCGCGGCCGGGAATCACACGGTCGCCGTGCGCAGCCTCTTTCACCTCAATCTCACACAAATCATTGAGTCGCTTGGCAAACGCTGCGGTAAAGTTCTCCGGCATATGCTGCACAATCACCATGCCAGGAGATACGCGAGGCAAGCTAGTCAGCACGGCTTCCAGCGCTTGTGTACCGCCGGTAGAGGTGCCAATGGCGACTATGCTTTCTGTCGTTTGCGCCATGGCTCGAGAGCTGGGCGCAGCCAGTACCGCATCTGCAGTCAGTTTGGGCTGTATTTTGGCCACTGGCTCCATCTGCACCATGCGTTTCAGGTTGGCTTTGGCCGCAATTTTAATCACGTTGATAATGTCGTTGGCATCATCTTCTAAAAAATCTTTTAACCCTGCTTTGGGCTTGGTCACAATGCTGACTGCCCCGGCGGCCAGTGCTTGAATGGTAGTCTCGGCACCTTTCTCGGTGAGGGTAGAACAGATAATGACCGGTGTCGGACGTTGCGCCATGATTTTCTTGAGAAAAGTAATACCGTCCATCCTCGGCATTTCCACATCCAGGATCACCACATCCGGCCAGTCCTTCATCATTTTATCCATGGCAAAAATAGGGTCAGAGGCAGAGGCAATCACCTCGATCTCAGACGATTTGGCAATCTTCTCAGTGAGGACTTTTCTGACGACTGCAGAATCATCCACGATCATTACTCTGACTTTTTTCATATTAAAATCCGTTTTTAGACCCTGCTCTTCACCCAGGCAAACCCGTTCCAGATATCAAAAATGATATACCGAGAATCCTCACCACCATAATGATTGGCGTGAATTTGAAAACCATGTTCAGCCAGATGCATGAGGACCGCATGCAAGTTACGGTCTCCAATATTATCTTTTTGCTGTAACTTCAATTTGGGAAACATATTGCTGCCTCCGAACACCTTGACCTGGCACTCTTTGGGACGAATCTTGAGTTTTGCCATTTCGCCCATCATTAAGGCAAGCGCTTCATCCGCATACTTTGCAGAGTTGCCGGAAAGGGCGGGACTATTTTTTTTGTGGGAGGCCTGGCGTTGTGGCAGCAGGATATGGCACATGCCGCCTACACGCTTCTCAGGATGCCAGATGGTGACGGCTACACAAGAGCCTAGGATGGTACGGATTCTGGTATCTGCATCGCCCCAGTACCATTCGCCAGGCTGCAAAAATACCTCAAAAACCTCTTCCGGTTTTTTATCCATCAATCCAAAACAAAGTGCAGGCTGGGTACGCTTCAACATAACCAACCATTAAGTGCTTTTTTTATAAATGGAGGGAGCCTCTGAAGCAAACTTGTCTGTCACGCCATTCAAGCTCTCGGAATGGCTGATCATGAAATAGCCGTCATTTTTAAGCAACGGCAGCATTTGATCCGTAATTTGGCGCTTGGTCTCTACATCAAAGTAAATCATCACGTTACGCAAAAAAATCACATCAAACTGGCCAAGATCAGGATAAGGCTTGGTCAAGTTGACCTGTAAAAACTTGATACGCTGCCGTAGCTCCTTAACCATGAGCAATTCACCTTCGTGATCGCCAGTGCCTTTCAGGCAATATTTGGTCAAATATTGCCTGGGGATCTCGGAAGCACGCTGCATGTTGTAACAACCGGTTTGTGCCTGGTGTAACACTTTGGTACTCAAATCAGACGCGACCACTTCCCATGGCTCTTTACCCAGATGTTCATCCAGTAGCATGGCAATAGTATAAGGCTCCTCGCCAGAAGAACAGGCCGCACTCCAGACGCGGAAAGGTTTGCCTTTGCTGCGTTTGGGCAAAATGACATCTTTAAAGAAATCAAAATGTTTGGGTTCCCGGAAAAAATGGGTTTCATTGGTGGTGAGCAAATCAATCGCAATCTGTTTCTCGGTCGCGTTGGCCGGGTCATTGATCAATTTGTAATACTGCGTGAATGAGTTAAGCCTGTGAAAATGCAAGCGTTTGGTCAGCCTGCCACTCACCAGCGGCTTTTTGACATCCGATAATGCAATCCCGGCCTGCGAATAAATAAAACTCTTGAACAAGCCAAACTCTTTGGCCGTCAGCGATTCAATATGGTCCATCTGTGTCACCCTTCACCTACTTTTTAGCCTGCCAAGCTGGTGCCGGTGACCAGACTGGAAATTTCATCTACAGAAAGCACTTTGTTCACGTTGAGCAAAATAATGAATTTGCCTTCAATCTTGCCCATTCCTTCAATAAAATCGACGCGGATATTGGCGCCAAAACTAGGCGCTGGCTCAATGTTGCCAGGCTCAATATCCACCACTTCATTCACTGCATCGACCATGATGCCAACGACTTGCGTCCCTTCAGCATGCGCAACTTCAATAATCACGATGCAAGTTTTACGGGTAAGTTCAGCAGTAGGTTTATCAAACCGTGCCGCCATATCAATGACAGGCACCACCGCACCACGCAAATTAATCACGCCACGGATAAATGTCGGCATCTTGGGCACTTCGGTCAACTGCCCATACTCAATAATTTCCTTGATATTGAGGATATTGATGGCAAAAATTTCCCGGCCCAATACGAACGTCAGGTATTGCTGGATCGTATTCGCTATTAAAGTGCCTGCTTTACTCTGGGCATTGGCCACTGCCAGTTCAGTCATCTTTCAAATCCTCTTTTTAATGATGGAGATTTACCAGTGCTACGCATGATTAGCTGGAAACAACCCTACCCATGCGTTTCTTAACGCCACCCACTTCACAACACCCTAGAACTTCACAAACTGGGATTCATCCACATCCGCTACATGGGTAGTCGCTACTTTTAAAGGCGTTCTGGAACCATGATGACTAATGACTTTTTTCTCGTTATGTTTTGCTGATGAATGAACATCCTCTAAACCCACTTTAAAGAAAGCAATCAGTTGTTGCAGTTGTTCTGCCTGGCCGCTCATTTCTTCGGCTGTCGCTGCCAGTTCCTCACTGGAGCTGGCATTTTGCTGTGTCGCCTGGCTCAGCTGGTTCATGGCCGCAGTGATCTGCGATGCACCACTGCTTTGCTCTTCACTGGCGGCATAAATCTCTTGCACCAGGTCACTGGTTTTATTAATGCTAGGAACAATATCGTCCAGCAGGTGACCGGCGCGTTCGGCCAGCCCAACAGAATTCTTGGCGACTTCGCCAATTTCTTGTGCGGCTACCTGGCTACGCTCTGCCAATTTACGCACTTCAGCGGCCACCACGGCAAAGCCTTTGCCATGCTCACCGGCACGGGCAGCTTCAATTGCGGCATTCAACGCCAGCAGGTTGGTCTGGTAAGCAATGTCATCAATAATGCTGATCTTGTCGGCAATACTCTTCATGGCAACAACAGTATCTTTCACCGCCGCGCCACCTTCGTTAGCGTCTGTCGCTGCTTTACCGGCGATGCCATCAGTCACTCTGGAGTTATCGGTATTTTGGTTAATGGAGGCACTCATCTGCTCTACAGAAGCAGAGGTTTCCTCTACGGAAGCCGCTTGTTCATTGGTGGCCTGGCTGATGCTTTGTGCTGTGGCACTGACTTGATCAGAAGCACTGGCAATATTGTTGGCCGCGCCTCGCACTTCAGCAATGACATAAGAAAGTTTTTCAATCATCCCGTTTAAAGATTTCTTGAAATCATCGAACTCACCGACATAATTCCCTTTAATAGAGACAGTGAGATTTCCAGCCTCCATTTCTTTCATCACTGACATGGCCTCTCCTACCGCCTTGAGATTGCTACGGACCTGCTCGATGATCTCGTTAATAAAGACTTTCTTACCAGGGAATTTCTCTAAAGCCATCTCAAAATCCCCTTCACCAAAGGCTTTTACCACCGCCATGGCCTTCTTCTTCACGGCGATATGCCCATTGACCATATCATTCACGCCTTGAGCCATGACTTTAAAGTCGCCTTCAAACTTGGTTGTATCCATCACAACATCAATGTCTCCAGCATCATGCTGGTCAGACATATGATTCATATCCTTGATAAACCCTTTGAGGTTTGATCTCATTTTTTCTACGGTGTCATTAATAAAGGCCTTTTTACCTGGAAAAGCCTCTAGAGGCGCATCAAAATCTCCTTCACCGAATGCTTTTACCACGGCCATCGCTCTCTTCTTCACCGCAATATGGCCAGCAACCATGTCATTCACGCCTTGCGCCATGACTTTGAAGTCGCCCTGGAATTTTTCTACATTCATTACCACATCAATGTCACCAGCGTCATGCTCCTTGGACATATGATTCATCTCATGCATAAAGGTATCCAGATTCAGCTGCTTCTGTGCCAACTGCTGCTGCAATTCATGAAGCTGCACGAATATGGGACTTAACTCGTCTTGAGTCCTTAGATCAATGGCGTCATTCAACTGTCCCTTAACCAATTGCATTAAATATTGCTCCGCTGACTGGATGCGACTTTTATTCACTGCCCTATAGTTCAAGATAGACATAACGTTTTCCCCGAAAATGATGACGCCTTGTTAAAAAGAAACTGCTCGCTGATGAGGCATATATCCTATGATTCCCGTCATAGGACCCACATGTCCCGATTAATTAAAACTTCACAAATTGTGACTCATCAATATCTGCCGACGTAGCACTCGCTACTTGTAGTGATGCTTTACTACTGGCTGGTGGAGTCACTTTTTTAACGCTCTTTTTCACTGCAGATGAAAAGCTACCGTTACCTTCAGAACCTACCTTAAAGTAGGAAATGAGTTGTTGCAGTTGCTCAGCCTGTCCGCTCATTTCTTCTGCCGTCGCTGCCAGCTCTTCACTGGAGCTTGCGTTCTGCTGTGTGACTTGGCTCAATTGATTCATGGCAGAAGTAATCTGCAAAGCACCACTGCTTTGCTCTTCACTGGCCGCATAGATCTCTTGCACCAGATCACTGGTTTTGTTGATGCTAGGGACAATCTCGTCCAGCAGGTCACCTGCACGCTCAGCCAAACCGACAGAGCTCTTGGCCACTTCACCAATCTCTTGCGCCGCCACCTGGCTACGCTCTGCCAGCTTGCGCACTTCGGCTGCCACCACGGCAAAACCTTTGCCATGTTCGCCCGCACGGGCCGCTTCAATCGCCGCATTCAAGGCCAGCAAATTGGTTTGGTAGGCAATATCATCAATAATGCTGATCTTATCGGCGATGCTCTTCATAGCGATCACTGTGTCTTTTACCGCCGCACCGCCTTCATTCGCATCTTTAGACGCTTTACCGGCAATGCCGTCAGTCACTTTGGAGTTCTCGGTGTTCTGGTTGATGGAAGCACTCATCTGCTCAACTGAGGCAGAGGTTTCTTCTACAGAAGCGGCTTGTTCGTTGGTGGCCTGGCTGATACTTTGCGCCGTCGCACTCACTTGCTCAGAAGCACTCGCAATATTGTCGGCAGAGCCACGCACTTCAGAAATAATGCCTGTCAGGCGGTTTACCATGCCATCAATCGCAAACAAAATACTGGTTGTATCGCCTGGGCGTAAATCTGTTTTAACGGTTAAATCCCCTTCAGCCACGCGCTTAACAATGCCTGCGGCATAGGCGGGCTCGCCACCGATTTGTGCCAGCAATTGTTCAACCATTTGCTTCATGGAGTACAACAGACTGCTTGTATCGCCTGGCTTGGTTTCTACCTGAACGGTGTAATCGCCTGCGGCCACTGTCTTGACCACAGATGCCGCGTAATCTGGCTCACCGCCTAATTGTTTGAGTAAACCTGCTGTGATAAACCAGCCCAACGCGGCAGCAATTGCAATCACAATCACCGCAACAATCATAGCAACGGTACTGGCATGTGACTTAATCGCAACGGCTTGTTCTGCGCCTTTTTTAGCCAGCTCAATATTGTAATCAACGTCTGCATTCAGCACTTTAGCAGCCTCATCTGCAATGAGTGAGGCTTTATTCACCACTTCTCTGGCCTGCTCATTTTTATTGGCTCGCGAAAGCTCCAATGCTGGTTGAGCGGCAGTGATATACTCATCAAATTTAGATTTGATAAGCATCACCATCTCTTTGTCTTTATCATCTGTGATGCAACAAGACATATATTTATCTAGCGCGTCGTAGGCACCTTTTTTGTGTTCTGTAATTTTGGCTTCGATCTCACTCATGGCCCCTGGATCGGTATTCATGACATGCCGATTCAGCATAATACGATAGCGAAGTGTATGCTTTCTCGCCTCATCTAACTGAATCAAACTCGGAACCGAGTTGACCGTGGAGTAATTTGCCGCCTCGAACACATTGTTCATCTGGATGTTTCCCATCACAGCCAGACCCACCAAGCCAACAATTGCTGTCACTACCAGCAGAATCATTTTTTTTGCAACGGTCATTTTCATTTCATTTTCCTTTTCATCATTCAGTGATGCATCTAAACCGTACTAGCCAAGGTTGCTATCTCGTCTACAGACAAAACACTGTTTACATTCAAGATAATCACGAACTTGCCTTCAATCTTCCCCATGCCCTCAATGAAGTCAGCACGGATGTTGGCGCCAAAAGTAGGGGCTGGTTCAATGTTGCCTGACTCTATGTCCACCACCTCATTCACTGCATCCACCATGACGCCAACGACTTGCGTGCCGCCTGCATGCGCAACTTCAATAATCACAATGCAGGTTTTACGGGTAATTTCTGCGCTAGGCTTATCAAATCGTGCGGCCATATCAATCACCGGCACCACCGCACCTCGTAAATTAATGACCCCACGGATAAAGCCTGGCATTTTTGGTACTTCGGTGAGTTGCCCATACTCAATAATCTCTTTGATATTGAGAATATTGAGGGCAAATATTTCTCTCCCGAGAACAAAGGTCAGGTATTGCTGAATCCTGTTTTCTAGTACTGCTTGCTGAGTTTTTGGTGCCTCTGCCACACTAAGGTTACTCATGACTTTTCCTTTCAAAGATGCCGTCAAGTTCTCTCAAGTTAACTGTCCATGCTGCTGCCGACATTAAATAGCCTTTAGAACTTAACAAACTGAGCTTCATCAATTTGCGCCTCATAGTCATGATGGGACGTATTCACCGCAGGCTTAGAAACCAGGGGCTTGGATACTTTTTTGATCACGCTTCTAGTCGCTGAAGACACAGGAACGTCATCCACGCTCACTTTAAAGAACCCGATCAGGTGTTGTAACTGCTCAGCCTGGCCGCTCATCTCTTCTGCTGTGGCTGCCAGTTCTTCACTGGAGCTGGCGTTTTGCTGGGTAGCCTGGCTCAGTTGGTTCATGGCCGCTGTAATCTGCAATGCGCCGCTGCTTTGTTCTTCACTGGCCGCATAAATCTCTTGTACCAGGTCACTGGTTTTGTTGATGCTCGGGACAATCTCGTCCAGCAGGTCGCCAGCACGCTCAGCCAAACCGACAGAGCTCTTAGCCACTTCGCCAATCTCTTGTGCCGCGATCTGGCTACGTTCTGCCAGTTTGCGTACTTCTGCTGCCACCACGGCAAAGCCTTTGCCATGCTCACCGGCACGTGCCGCTTCAATCGCCGCGTTCAGAGCCAGCAGGTTAGTCTGGTAGGCGATGTCATCAATAATGCTGATTTTGTCAGCAATGCTTTTCATGGCAGACACAGTGTCTTTCACGGCGGCGCCGCCTTCATTGGCATCTGTGGCCGCTTTACCGGCAATGCCATCGGTCACTTTGGAGTTTTCTGCGTTTTGGTTGATCGAAGCGCTCATCTGTTCTACTGAGGCAGAAGTCTCTTCTACAGAGGCCGCTTGCTCATTGGTCGCCTGGCTGATGCTTTGCGCGGTTGCACTCACTTGTTCAGAAGCACTCGCAATGTTGTCTGCAGAAGATTTGATCTCATGAATCACATTGCTGATTTTTTCAGACATCATCTTCATTGCGGCCATCATCTGCCCGATTTCGTCTTTTGAATTCACTTCCACACGTTCGGTGAGGTCGCCGTTAGCCATCGCATTGGCAGATTTAACAGCGCTATTTAACGGACGGGTAATTGAGCGGATAGTAAAGAATGCCAACCCTAACACTGCCAATGAAAGCACCCCACCTACCACCAACCCGGTCACGACAGCAGACGATTTGATTTCAATCGCAGTTTCAGCTGAGGATTTAGCCAATGCCTGGTTATAAGCCATGTGTTCATCAATGGCTGTATTCAGTTCTTCTGCCAATTTGGCATTCGCTGTCAGAATAGCCAATGCTTCCTTTTGCTTACCCTCTCTGGAGAGTTTGATCACCTCAGTCATGCCAGGGGCGTAAGCATCGAAGCCTTTGCGCACTTTTTCCAATAACTCTTTATCTTTAGCATCGGCGATGTTTTCATTGTTGTATTTGACCAACGCGTCCTCAAGACCTTTCCTTGCTTCACTGATGGCCTCTTCGATTTTGGCCATGTTGCTCTGGTCAGTGTTCAGCACGTGACGATAGACCCTGACACGCAACTGACCAAACTTTTTCATACCCTCGTTCAGGGTACTGATGCTTGGAATACCATTCACGTTGGCATTGTTTGTGGCTTCAAACACCTTTTCAATGCTGCTATAGCTAAGACCGATCAAACTGAATAACCCAATGACTGCAATCGCGATCATGAGTGATATTTTGTGTGAGACTTTCATTAAAAACCTACTTTCATTAATCAATAAATTGTTTGGCTGAATCGCTTGAAAATGATGACTACTCTTCTACAAGCGCCTGTTCTTTTATGCTTTCCATATTGGCCAGTTGCATCATGCGCGGCACATCCAATACCAGTGCCACACTGCCTGAGCCTAGAATGGTGAAGCCGCCAATACCTTTCACATGCTCAAACACCTTGCCTAGGGGTTTAATCACGGTCTGGAATTCACCAATTAACTTATCCACCACTAATCCTATTTTTTGATTTGCGTATTGCATGACGACGATGTTTTGCCGTGTGGGAGGTTCCCCTTTACATTCGAACTCATCCCTGAGCTTGAGGTAAGGCAATACCTCGCCCCTCAGGTTAATAAAGTTACGTTTATCGCTGACTGAAGACGCGTAATCTTCAGCCGACAATTCGATACATTCCACCACCATGTCCAATGGCACCACATAGGAGGAATCTGCGACCCCTACCAGGAAACCGTCAATAATCGCCAACGTTAGCGGCAGGCGGATGCTCATTGTGCATCCCAACCCTGGCGTGGATTGAATGTCTATGGTGCCGCGTAAGGCCTGGATATTGCGCTTGACCACATCCATGCCCACGCCGCGGCCAGACAGGTTACTCACGGCATCTGCCGTTGAAAAACCTGCTTCAAAAATAAGGTTATAAATATCTTTGTCGCTGAGTGACTGTTCTGCAGATACCAAGCCTTTGTCTATGGCTTTGGCCAGGATCTTGTCGCGATTAAGGCCTGCCCCATCATCACTGACCTCAATCACAATACTGCCTGAATCATGGAAAGCGTTAAGCTTGAGCGTGCCATAAGCAGGCTTGCCTTTAGCAACACGGGCTTCGGCTGATTCAATACCGTGATCCATGGAGTTACGCACCAGATGGGTGAGCGGATCGCTGATTTTTTCCACCACGGTTTTATCGAGTTCGGTCTCTTCGCCACTGATTTCCAGGCGGATATCTTTACCCAGCTCCTTGCTCACATCGCGTACGACGCGGTTAAAGCGGCTGAACGTGGCACCGATTTGCACCATACGCAGCGCCAATGCTGAGTCACGCACTTGCTCTACCAATGTAGCAATATTGGAAGTGGCCTCGTTCATGGCGCTGTCGCCTATTCTGTCAGCAATCAGGGTAGCACCGGCACCGGCGATGATCAGCTCACCTACCAGGTTAATCAGTTCATCGAGCTTGTTGGCATCAATGCGGATAAAGTTGGATTCTGAATTTTTGGTTTCTTTGACCTGGCGTTGCTTTTCAAGCGCCGCATTCACCACCGCTGGCTGTACTAGTTGCTCATTGACGAGCGTTTGGCCAATCGGTTGTTTATCAACCGCAGCAACATCAGCCTGTTTGGCAAGCGCCGCTTCAAGCTCTGTTGGCGTCAGGGTGCCACACTTGACCAAGATCTCGCCTAGCTTCATCTCTTCATTCGAGAGGCGGTCAATCAGGTCAATATAGTGCTGAACCTGGCTGTGCGGTGGCAGGATATGAATGTCACAATCGTCACGAACAAAATCAAAAATACTTTCGATTTCAACTTTACTTGCCTGGCTTTCATAGCTGATTTCAAAGCCCAGGTAACAACTCTCTGCATCCATTTCTTCCAAAGATGGCAATGCCTGGGTGATGGTCGCGACATGCACTATCTTGCCCATAGTGTTCATATAGCGCAGGAAACTGAAAGGATCCATGCCGCTGCGGAAAGTGTCAGGCCCAAATCTTAATGAGATATGCCAGCAACTGGTCTCTACACCATCCAAGCTTTCCACCACCCCTGATGCCTCATTCTGTGAGGCAACAGGCAATGCAGCTGCAGTTGCACTAGGCGCACCCAAATAGACATTCAGGCGGTTAATCAGGCCATCATTCACCACCATGGTATCGGCGTCAGGGGTGGTCCCCTCGGCGACATGATCAATCAGCTTGCTGATAAAATCGCCTACCTCCAGGAATAGCGCGACAATTTCTTCGGTTACCGGGACTTGGCCATTACGCACTTTATCGAGCACGCTTTCGGCCACATGGGTGAAGCTGATAATAAAATCGAGGCCAAACAATCCTGCCGACCCTTTAATGGTATGCGCGGCACGGAAAATGGCATTAATTTTTTCCTCGTCTTCCGGATTTTGCTCCAGTGTGAGCAAAGCCTCTTCCATTTGCTGCAACAAATCGCGGCTTTCAATGATATAAATCTGCAGGGACTCATCTAGTTGCATGGTGTTTTATCCTCGTATATTGGTCTCAAGCGGCGATATCAGTGAACACTTGGGTGACGCCAAAAAAACCGGCCATGTCCGAAAGCTCAATCAATGCCATGACCGCTTCACTGGGATTTTCAAGCTGGAAAGCCAGGCCATGGGAAAGGGTGTGTAAGCGGATAGCCATCAATATCTGCAAGCCAGCCGCGTCAGCTTCATCCACCGCTGCCAAATCCACATGAATGGGCAATGTCTTGCTCATTTCAGCCTTGACCTGTGCCAGAGTCTCGGCCGCGTTGTAAATATTCAGCTCGCCGCTGAAGGTCAGCGCACAACGCGCTTCATTGGTATTGATCATGACTGGCATAATAGGTAACTCCCTGAGATAAGATTGGCCGACAACACTGATTTGTTAACCGTTATGGCAGCACTAATTTGGAGACTGCGTTTAACAATTGTGGTGGTTGAAACGGTTTCACCATCCAGGCCTTGGCACCACCTGCCTGACCTTGCATTTTTTTCTCTTCGGCACTCTCGGTGGTGAGCATAATGACAGGGGTAAATTTGTAGGCCGGAATTTGTTTACTGGCCTTGAGGAATTCAATGCCATTCATGTTAGGCATGTTCACATCGCTGATAATCAGGTGAATTTTTTGCCCGTTTAACTTGGTGAGTGCGTCCTTACCGTCCTCGGCTTCAATCACATCGTAGCCTGCCCCTTTAAGGGCAGTGCCAACCACGGATCGTAAAGAAGAAGAGTCGTCTACAATAAGTATGGTTTTTGCCATGGCGATATCCTTATTATCTAAAGCATTTAAAAGAAAGTGATGTCATCTGCATCGTTGCTGGTGCTGGCTGGCGGGGGAGTGCTGGCACCGAAAGTTTTTTTGCCGAATCCAGAAGCAGGCTTAGCACGCTTTTCATGAATCTGTGTTTGCTCGCGCATGGTATAAGTGGATTTAAGCTCCCTTAACCATTCATCGACACTGCCCAGACCATTGACATCGTCCACCTTGTGATTCAGTTTTTCGATGTCCTGCTGCACGTGGCTAAGCATTTGGCTGACACGATCCTGGAATTGCAAGGCGTAAAGTACCTGGTCGATTTCATTAGCCACATGCTGGCTTTCATTCATCATCTGCTGGCTGGCCTGGATGACTGCGTTAGCGGTATGTCCAAATTTATCTACGACAGAGTTCACAATCTGCTCGGCCTCCACCAGCGTTTTGGCATCTTTTGCTTCAAACTCTTTAGAGACCTGGGAAACATTTTTAATGGCTTCTGACACGTTTTTAACGGTTTCGGAAATATGAGAGCCAGTTGTCCCGGCATCTGTAGACAACCTTCTAACCGCTTCCGCCACCACAGCAAAGCCTCGTCCGCGGTCACCCACGCGCGCAGCCTCAATCGCCGCATTCACTGCCACCATCCCGGTTTCTTTGGCAATTCTGGTAACCACATCTGCCATGTCCAGCAAGTTCTTGGTATACCCAGACAACGTGGAAACAGCCTGTAGCAAAGTTTGTTTTTCTTCGATGCTATTTTTGAGCAACACAATCACCGTGGCTAACTGGTCCTGGCTAAGGTTGAGTAATTCAAGCAACTGTTGGTTACTTTGTGACTGTTCCTGGCTGGTCACTGCCCTCACACTTTGTGACAGCCCTGAAAATTTGGCACTCAACTCATCAATCGAACTGCTGGTCAGCGTTTTTGCCGCATGAATCTGGTCAGCCCAAAGCGGCAGTACTGATTGGCACAACTGCTGCAATTCCTCATGATGAAATTCAGGCATGTCGTTGCCGTTTGAAGGGTGATCGTAGTAATTTTGCATGCATGAGGTCCTTGAAAGATTTCCCAATCTATTGATTTCAATATTAACGACCAAGTCACCACTTTAATTACCTGATAAGAAAGGGTTTTGTTGTCCAGTTTTAAGCGCTACAAAATGAGCCTAAAGCAAGCTGTATTTATGGCGTTATAGAGAGACGAGCGGCACACAACCGACAACGTGAATTTTTCACGTAAAACAAGGAGTTGGTCATGAAAATGCAGGAAATCAATATTAAGAAAACCTTATTGAGGTTCATCTTTATCATGATGACCAGCATTGCTGTGACCGTTGGTTGCCTGATCTGGATGACGCACCAAACCTACTTCTCGCGTGGTGTGATCACAAATACCTTGATCCCCAATATGGAAGCACTGAATGAGGTCAGGACAGACACTTTAATGCTGATTGCGGATGTCAGAGAGTCGCTTAGAACGCAGGACTTATATGAGCACAATGATGTATTGCCAGAAATATTGAACAAAATACATGTACTGACAACGAAAGTGGAACAGCTCAAAGAACAACCTGGCGTCAATCCGCAAAATGTGGCTCTGGTTGACAAAATTGAACGAGAGTACCAGGTGTTTAATCGCGAGCTCCACCACTTGTTAACGCAACATCCGCAAGACAAATCAGTTGCCACGGTCACCTCCCGATTTACACCAGTGTTTCATGCGGGAAAAGCGACCATTGATAGCATAGATCGCGCACTCGCTGCCAATCTTTTACAAACCGAGGCAGAGTTCAGGGCACTCGAGTATCTTGAGTTCACCAACATCGGTATTTATCTGGCCAGCATGCTATTACTGCTTGCTGTACTGTATTTTTCCGGTAAAAAAACCTATCAAAAAATCCTGGCAGTGCTGGGGTCAGAGCCGACTGAATTTATCAGTGTCATCAATGCCTTACTCGAAGGCAGGCAGGCATCACAACCGCAAGTGGCAGAAAACAGCCTGATGTACAGACTGCAGCAATCCTTGTTGCTTGACAAGGAAACGGGCGTACTCAATAAGCTGGGCTTTTTGCAGCAATACCCCCAGTGTTTTAAAGAAGATCAACCCGTGGTTGCGACCTTGATCAAGATGCAATCTTTAGAGGAGCTGTCTGAGTTTATTGGCCCCGCCAGCACCACTGAACTGTTGACTCAGTTCCTAACAAGGCTACAAGAAAAAGTGGTTTCAAATAGCCTGATTGCACGTGTTTCTTATTCAAGTTTTTTATGGGTCAGGGAAGAATGTGGCGATGATAAAAAACTGGTTGCCGAGATCGAAACCTTGATTGATCGCTTGCAAGCCCCTTATTCGCTTGGTATCCGTACCGTCAAGATCAAGACGTATGCAGGAATCATGAAACTGCCGCAAGACACCGAGAATTTCAAGCTCCTGATCCCCTATACCACACTGGCCGCGACCAAGGCGGAAAACACGCTACAACAATACCTGTTTTTTGCGCCCGGCTTTTTGCAGGAGTCACTGGATTATATAGAAATGGAGACGGCACTGTCGCATGCGCTTGAAAACAGGGAGTTTGAAGTTTATCTGCAACCGCAGGTGGATATCCGTGACAACCGGATTGCCGGTGCAGAGGCTTTGATCCGCTGGAAACATCCGCTTAAAGGGTTTATTCCACCGGACAAGTTTATTCCCGTGGCTGAACGCAACGGGCAGATTCTGGACATTGGCCACTGGGTGTTAAGTCAAGGGATTAGCTATGCAGCCGAAATCAATCAGTATCGCGATGACATTATCCCGATTTCAATCAATTTATCTTCGCACCAGATTCAGGCACCCTTCTTTTTTGATCTCCTGCAATATCAAATGAACCATTGGCAATGTCACCCCACCTGGATCAAACTGGAGATCACCGAATCTGTCCTGTTAGAAAAAAGTGAAGAAGTCCTCAAAACCCTGTTACAAATTGCCGCGCTAGGCATCACCATCTCGCTGGATGACTTTGGCACCGGTTATTCTTCATTGAGTTATCTCACGAAATACCCCATCAGCCAGATCAAGATAGACCGGGCTTTCATGAGTGACATTCCGCTACATCTGGACAATACAGAACTGGTGAAAGCCATCATCAAGCTTGCAGAAATTCTGCACTTTGAGATCGTCGCAGAAGGGATTGAGTCTTTAGACCAACTCAATTTCCTGAAAAAAACATCTTGCGCGATTGTGCAGGGATATTACTACTTCAAGCCCATGCCGTATGCACAGTTTAAGTTGCAGTTAAGCGAAAAACAGACAGCAAATCTAGTTTAAGCGACGCCTTAAAACTGATAGAGCAGCGTCAGCCAGCTTTTTGTGGTATCCGCTTTTCGTGTCGCAGCATTCGCGCTTGCGCCCAAAATATCTCCTTCGTTAAATCGCGCATACTCAAATTTGGCTTGCAGTGTTGGCGTATATTGGTAAGCGAAAGAGATATCCCATTCGTTACCATAGTCATTGCCAAGGCCAGTCGGTGTTTGAAAATCACGCTCAGCGCTTAGACGATGCCATTCGGAGTAAAGGGTCCATTTATCCAGTGTCGCGCCAACAGTCATAAAACTATCAACCATGCCCTGTTTTGGCGTTGTCGTAAACAAGTCAGTCCAGCCCTGAAATGGGTGCAAAGTAGCCATCGGGGTCTGAAAGGCATACAAGCCTGCATTACTTGATAAGACCTCTTGATCGACACGGAAAAACCATTGCTTGAATCCTAGACCCAAACCTAATTTTCGATAGAAAACATCAATCGCTTGCGATCCGCCTTGATAGGCAGATTGCTTTGCGAACTCAGCCGTGTGTAACCAGCGCCAATCCGGATTAATATCAATCGAGCCATCAAGCCTTAGACCAATATCCTTGTGTGCATTATTGGTAACACCCGTGTTCTGGCCTGTGTCAGCTTGGTCAATAAAATAACCATAGGTTGTCACAGATGCCTTGGGGAGATATTTATATGAGGCATGCAGGATATCAAAATTAGTGTTTCTATACTTGCCTGTTGCCTGCCTTAAATGCTCATAATGACCAAGCAAAAACTCTGCATTACTGAAAGACTGATTCAATACCGTCAAGCCATCAAACACTTGAGACGATTGCCTGAAAATAATGTCACCGACAAAGCGCGTGTTATCGATGCGGATGATCTGGCGTCCAAGACGCAACTTTGTTTTTGGAATGCCCGTAAAATCTATGTATAGCTGATTGATATCAGTAATTTCAGGGTCTTGGACTGTGGGTAACTGGCTGGCATGACTCTTACCCATATTATTGTCATAAAAGTCTTGATTTAGATGGCTTATATTAATCAATTGCGCAGTCAAACTGGTATTCCAGAAGCTCGCAGTCTGCCATCCAAGTAACGACTGCAATGTGAATGCATTTGCATCCTCAGGTTTATTCTTCTGATCCACATATTCATATCTCAATCGGAGTTGAGAGACTGACTTTCCCTGAACAAAAGCATCATAAAGAGAGTCTGCTTGGGTTACTGGATCAGCTTTCGCATTATCTAAAGAAAGTGTGGCTGAGAACATGCATATCAGCGCAGCACAAAGGCGAGGATGCCGCATAAATTGTCCGCCATAATGATGATGGACCCATACTACAGATGACCCGGGTGACGGCATTGATGAATAATCGCTCCAAAAGAGTTTTAATTTCTTAAATCACCTAAATATTTCCCACCCATTTTTACCCTGTCCCTTCGCAGCATACATCGCGCTATCAGCATGACGCAGGAGCCCATCTGTGGACGAACCATGCTCAGGATAGACTGCAATACCAATACTTGCCGAGAAAACTGTCGCCCACAATTTAACTCAAGATTCAACATCCTTCTAAATCAAAGACTTAGAAACTGTCTTGCAAGGCCATTTCCAACTTAAGTTGAGATTTAGCAGGCTCTTTGCAAATTAACTCAAGATTGAACACAACACTAAGTTGAAAGTCTGACCCTTTAGTCTAGAATTAGTAGAACAGTGGTGCTCTGTCTCTACAATTACTGTTTAACGTCAAGACCGCCTTTTTCCATCGCTATTTACCCCCATTTTCATGGCATATTAGGAGTACGCTGATGACAAAAACTGAGTTAGAGGACATCTACCACGACTACATAGCCTGCCTGAATAAGCAGGATTGGCCGAGACTGGCGCGCTTCGTTGACAGTGATGTGAGGTACAACGTTAACCAGATTGGGCTTGAGGGCTATCGCAGTATGCTAGAAGCAAACTTCGCCGAGATCCCTGATTTGCACTTCAACATTGAGTTATTGGTGGGCGAACCCCCATATATAGCAAGCCGACTGCACTTCAACTGCACGCCACAGGGTAAGTTTCTTAACCTCAACATTAACGGAGCAAACGTCTCGTTTGCCGAAAACGTCTTCTATAAATTTCATGACAAGAAGATCGTACAAGTTTGGTCGGTCATCGACAAAACTGCCATCGAAGCTCAGTTGATGGCCTATTCTGATCGAGGTGATGCCTAACCCATCACTCAAGCGGACAGCTTCGGTTGCTGCTGCATTCAAACGTTAGCCATTTTCAAACACTCAAAAATCCCCCTCGACTGTACTTTTTCTAATTAAATCGCCATTAAATATATGATTTTATTGGAATGACACTCTCAACTTGAACTGCAAAAATCTAAAGTTGAATTACAAACAACAAATACCTTAAAAATTTTGCGTGTTTGCTCTTGAAATCAAAAAATCCCACCCCAATTAGCAATCAAGGTGCGCGAGTGCTAAAATGCGTACCGCTTTTATTGTTTTAGTTTTAACGCTATCCCTATAACACTTTAGGAAACCTCCAAGGAGAATCTAATGAACATTCGTCCGTTGCACGACCGTGTAATTGTTAAACGCGCTGCTGAAGAGCGCACTACTGCTTCTGGCATTGTGATCCCTGACAGTGCGACTGAAAAACCAGATCAAGGTGTGGTTCAGGCAGTTGGCAATGGCAAAAAAGATGAAAACGGCAAGGCAATTCCCTTGGACGTGAAAGTCGGCGACAAGGTATTGTTCGGCAAATACTCCGGCCAAACAGTGAAAGTCAACGGCGAAGAGCTGTTGGTGATGCGCGAAGAAGACATTATGGCGATTGTTGAGTAACTCACTCGCAACTGATCCCACACATTTGAAATTTAGGAGAATTTAAATGGCAGCTAAAGACGTAAGATTTGGTGATGACGTTCGCCAAAAAATGGTAAATGGCGTTAACGTATTGGCTAATGCAGTGCGTGTAACTTTGGGCCCTAAAGGCCGTAACGTGGTATTGGAGCGTTCTTTTGGCGCGCCAACCATCACTAAAGACGGTGTGTCTGTGGCTAAAGAAATCGAATTGAAAGACAAATTCGAAAACATGGGCGCACAGATGGTGAAAGAAGTGGCTTCTAAAACCAATGACATCGCTGGTGACGGTACAACCACTGCGACAGTTTTGGCACAAGCGATCATCCGCGAAGGCATGAAATCTGTGGCTGCAGGCATGAACCCAATGGACCTGAAGCGCGGTATCGACAAAGCGGTTGAAGCTGCGATTGCTGAATTGAAAGTGCAATCCAAACCCTGTACGACCAGCAAAGAAATCGCCCAGGTAGGTTCTATCTCTGCTAACTCCGACACTTCTGTTGGCCAGATCATTGCTGATGCGATGGACAAAGTAGGTAAAGAAGGCGTGATCACTGTTGAAGACGGTTCAGGCCTGCAAAACGAACTGGACGTGGTTGAGGGTATGCAATTTGACCGCGGTTACCTGTCCCCATACTTCATCAACAACCCAGAGCGCCAAATTGCGTTGCTGGACAATCCTTTTGTATTGTTGCACGACAAGAAAATCTCCAACATCCGTGACCTGCTGCCAACCTTGGAGCAAGTGGCTAAAGCCGGCCGTCCATTGTTGATCATCGCTGAAGATGTAGATGGCGAAGCATTGGCAACCCTGGTTGTGAACAACATCCGCGGCATCCTGAAAACAACCGCTGTGAAAGCGCCTGGTTTTGGTGACCGTCGTAAAGCGATGTTGGAAGATATCGCTGTGCTGACCGGTGGTACCGTGATTTCTGAAGAAGTAGGCCTGAAACTGGAAGGTGTACAGCTGCACGACCTAGGTCAAGCCAAACGTATCGAAGTGGGTAAAGAAAACACCATCATCATTGATGGCGCTGGTAACGAAGAAGCGATCAAAGCGCGTATCGGCCAAATCAAAACCCAAATCGAAGAAGCTTCCAGCGACTACGACCGTGAAAAACTGCAAGAGCGCGTGGCCAAACTGGCTGGCGGTGTTGCTGTAATCAAGGTAGGTGCTGCAACTGAAGTTGAAATGAAAGAGAAAAAAGCCCGCGTAGAAGATGCATTGCACGCGACTCGCGCTGCGGTTGAAGAAGGTATCGTGGCTGGTGGCGGTGTTGCATTGATCCGTGCTCGTGACGCGATTGCTAAAGTCAAAGGCGAAAACGCTGACCAGGATGCTGGTATCAAGATCGTTCTGCGTGCAGTTGAAGAGCCACTGCGCCAGATCGTTTCTAACGCTGGTGCTGAGCCATCCGTGGTTGTCAGCAACGTTGCTGCTGGTAAAGGTAACTACGGTTACAACGCTGCCAACGAAACTTATGGCGACATGGTTGAAATGGGTGTGCTGGATCCAACCAAAGTGACACGCTCTGCTTTGACTAACGCAGCTTCTGTCGCTGGCCTGATGCTGACCACTGACTGCATGGTCGCTGAACTGCCTAAAGAAGATACACCTGCTGCGCCGGATATGGGCGGGATGGGTGGCATGGGCGGCATGATGTAATTTCAACGTCGCTAAAGCGGTGATTGCTGCGTTGCTTTATCCTTGCCGTACTTAATTGTACTGTCTGCGGATCAAGCGCCTTGCACTCCCCCGCTTTACTTGTTGAAATGCGCTTATTAGCATCTCAGATAAAACAAAACCCGCTTCGGCGGGTTTTGTTTTATCTGGCGTTCTCGGCCATAATGACGGATTGCGCCATTTAAACGCAATCTATTCAAATTACGAAAGAACTTACCATTATGGCAAACCAGTTAGATACTTTAATCCAGCGCTTGAGTTATATCGTTGGCGAAAACATGGCGCACCAGCTTAGAAACGACGGCCTGGATATTGATCCAACGGCATTGGCGCTGGCGATTTCCGATGTGATGTCAGGTACGCCTTCGCGTTTATCTGATGCTGAAAAACGCAGCACGATTGAAGAGGTACAAAAATATAGCCAGGAAAAACAGCGCGTCGCCCATGCTGAAAAATCAGCTAAAAACCAGGCTGATGGCGCCGCGTACCTGGCAGAGAATGCTAAAAAAGAAGGGGTGAGCACGACAGCAAGTGGCTTGCAGTACAAGCAACTGGTGGCAGGCAATGGCGCCAAACCCACCACTCAAGACCGCGTTAAAGTCCATTACCACGGCACCCTGACAGACGGTACCGTGTTTGACAGTTCTTACGAGCGTGGCGAGCCTATCGTTTTCCCGGTGACCGGCGTGATTGCAGGTTGGGTAGAAGGCTTACAGTTGATGAATGTGGGTAGCAAATTTGAATTGACCATTCCATCCAACCTGGCTTATGGCGTGAATGGCAGCGGTCCGGTGATTGGCCCGGATGCCACCCTGGTGTTTCAAGTTGAGTTATTGGCGATTGAATAAGGCTGAAACTCTATTCAGCAATCCCAATAAAAACCCGCTTCGGCGGGTTTAAACTGGTCGCTTGGACTGCGGCTTGAATACATAAAAGAGGTTGGGCTCGCTGACGACGTAAATATTCCCTGCGTCATCCAAAGTGACCCCTTCAGGTTGCGGTACGCTCTTATGCAGTCCATGGAACCCTTGCCACAACGCCAGCGACCCCATAGGCCGGCCTGATTCGTCAAACTGCTTTAGCAGTTTTGATTCGTCACTGAGGAGAAACAGGTTCCCTGACTGTGCGTGGTGCGACACTTCTGACAAGTCACGCAGCACCCATTTGATCGCCTGATCATACTGAGGCATACGTTCAACCACGACCCTTTTCAGCTGCGCTTGATCCGGATGATACAGGCCACTGACTGAAATAACGTATTTTGGATCCCGCTCTTTGACGACAATCAGGCGATGATGCAAGCTATCCCATGAAACGCCTTCAAAATTTTTATTTCCCCGTTCATTCAGCCCCAAACGAAATAATTTGGCATTGTTAATCGACACCTCCCTCGTTTCCGGGCCAATCTGCAATAGCAAAAGTTGACTTTCCCGCTCGTCTGCGACCACAAAGTAATCTTGCTCAATATGTGTAATTCCCTCAAGGTCATCGACACCTTGGACACTGATCTCGCGCAAAGGCACACCATCGGTGGTTAACTCAATAATCTTACCCATATCATTCAGGACGGCGAAAAGGGTGCCGGTTTCACGATTAAATGTAATTCCAGATAAGTTTTTATAGCCAGAAAGCGGCTTTGCCTCTATCGAGGCTTGATAATGTGCCAGATCAAGACCGTGATGATCTGTCGGATGCAATTGATGCCATACATGCCACACCAGCGCCTCGGCTTTGATCATGTAAAGCGTCGCAAGCAGGCCTGCCAGTAAACTGAATGCCAAACCGGCTTTTGCCATGCGCTGCCTTAGAAACTTCATAAGAGGACTACCTATAAGAGTTAACCACTAGGCAGACTGAATATATGCAAGCAAGTTCCGAAAATCGGCTAAAGAGATGCCGCTACTCGACTAAGGGGTGTTGGAAAGGATGGTTAAACAGATTCTTGACGCTGACCGCGGCCGAGCAAGGCACTGACAGCTTCTTGCGCAGTCTTTTGGTTGGTCAATAATTGATTGACTTCAAAGGTAATCGGCATTTCAACATGGATGGTTTCAGCCCGGCGCATGACTTCACGCGCCGTATTCACGCCTTCTGCCACATGGCCCAAACCGGCGAGGATGCTTTCAAGAGACTTGCCTGAAGCGAGTTGCAAGCCGACTTCACGATTACGCGAATATTGACCGGTACAGGTCAGGATCAGGTCACCTGCCCCAGCCAGCCCCATAAAGGTCTCTGCCTTGGCGCCTAGAGCCATGCCAAAGCGGGTGATTTCTGCCAGCCCGCGCGTGATCATCGCAGCACGTGCATTGTTGCCAAAACCCATGCCATCTGAGATCCCGGCGGCAATCGCCATCACGTTTTTCACCGCACCGCCGACAGAAGCGCCCACCACATCGGTGCTATCGTAGACGCGCAGACAGCCACCGTGAATCAGCTGTGCCGCTTGCTGCGCCAGCTCGCGGTGATTGGCAGCGAGCGTAATCGCCGTCGGCAAGCCACGTACCAGCTCAGCGGCAAAGCTGGGGCCGCTTAATACGCCCCACGGATATTCGCTACCCAATTCATCTTGCGCAACTTCAAAAGGCAGCTTGGCCGTTTGGGGTTCCAGACCTTTATTGGCCCAGATCAACGGCTGGCGAATACCCAGGCCTTTGAGTTGCTGCAAAATAGGGCGAAAACCAGCGGTAGGCACCACAGATAAAATCAAATCGGCACCCTCAATGGCAGCCGCCAGATCATCTTCTACCGAAAGTTTTTCAGGGAATGCAAAGTCGCCGAGGTAAAGCGGGTTGGCGCGGGCTTTGCGCATGCCGGATACATGCCCGCTGTTACGCGCCCACAGCACAACTTCGTGCTGTAGCGCGATATGCATGGCGAGCGCAGTGCCCCAGGCACCGGCTCCAAGAACTGCGACCTTACTCATTTGGCTTTATCCAGACACATCAGCAGCGTGACTAGCGATGTTCTTGATTTGAATAAATTAGTTAGGCGCACCAGCGGCTTGTGCAGCTTGCTGTTGCTGTTGCAGGTACAGCGCTTCGAAGTTGATCGGGTTCAACAATACCGGCATAAAGCCTGCGCGGGTCACCATATCGGAAATCGCTTCACGCGCATATGGGAACAAAATGTTAGGGCAAGCCACGGCCAGGATAGGCTCCATGTTTTCTTGCGGCACATTGCGGATGGCGAAAATGCCAGACTGGTTGACTTCTACCAGAAATGCGGTTTTGTCTTCGATTTTGGCAGTCACGGTCACTTTGATAGACACGTTGAAAATGCCGTCTTCGATCTGCTGTGCGCTGTTGCCCAGCTCCACATTGATTTGCGGTGTGGTACGCTCAGTGAAAATGGCAGGCGCATTAGGCACTTCAATCGAAGCGTCATGTACGTACAGTTTTTCAATGCTGAAAATGGGCGCTGCGTTTTGTTCTGTTTGGTTCTGTGAATCCTGAGCCATGAATTATCCTTAATTGATCAATACACAAAGCCGCTATTCTAACCGGACACGTGCAGCATGACTATGTGTTTTTTGTGACAAAAGCAAGCGGTATCTATGCGGCCAGCAATGGATCCAGCCCACCCTGCACATCCAGTGCATGCAGGTCATCAAAGCCGCCCACATGATGGTCACCGATAAATATCTGCGGTACTGTGCGGCGGCCAGTTTTTTCCATCATTTCAGCTCGTAGCTCTGGCTGTAAATCAACACGGATTTTTTCAATCTCGGTCACGCCCTTGTTTTTGAGCAAGCGCTCCGCATTCATGCAGTATGGGCAGACTGCTGAGGTATACATTACGACTTTAGCCATGATGATCCTTTAAAGTAATAGCTTATTTAGCGGTGGGCATGTTAGCTTCCTGCCAGGCCTGCATGCCGCCTTTCAATACATTCAATGCACTGAAATTTTGCGCTTTGAGTAACCTGGACGCTTTGCTGGCACGGCTGCCACGCTGGCAGACAATCAATACAGGCTTATCACGAAACTTTTCCAGTTCCTTGCTGCGCGCATCCAGTTGCGAGAGCGGTATGTTGCGGGCACCCTGCAAATGGCCTTGCGCAAACTCGTCTGCCTCACGTACATCCAGCACCAAAGCAGATTTTCGGTTCATGAGTACTACGGCTTCTGTGACCGAGAGCACAGTTGCTCCAGCTGATGAACGATTCAGCATGGGCCACAACAGGGCCAGTCCGGAGCCAATTGCCAAACCGATCAACAATACATTTTGCTTCAAAAAATCCACTTTTTTACCTGCCTATTCACTTTATGTTTTCACAGTCCTGCGCCCTTCTGGTAGGCGTCACCTGCGGTTGCGATTATAATAGACGAATCATTCATTTGACATTGCGTCACCACTTTAAAGATTCTTAGCCATGCCTATCAAACCTGTTATTTTGCTGATTCTCGATGGTTTTGGTCACAGCGAGACCGTTGAATTCAATGCCGTCCTGCAAGCGAACACGCCCAACCTGGACAGACTTAGAGCGACGTACCCGCATAGTTTGATCAATGCCTCTGAACACTACGTCGGCCTGCCTGACGGACAGATGGGCAACTCAGAAGTGGGCCACTTGAATATTGGGGCGGGACGTATCGTCTTTCAAGACTTCGAGCGCATTAATAACAGCATACACACCGGTCAGTTTTTCCAGTTACCCGCACTGGTGAATGCCATGCAAGACCTCAAAGCCAACGACAAAGCCCTGCACATCCTGGGCCTGCTGTCTGACGGTGGCGTACACAGCTACCAGCCACACATTCACGCCATGCTCGATATGGCCAAACAGCAAGGCCTGAAGAAAGTGTATGTGCATGCCTTCCTGGATGGCCGTGACACACCGCCAAAGAGCGCGCAACCTTACCTGCAAGCACTCGAAGATCACCTGAAAACCCTTGGCGTAGGCAAAGTGGCCTCTGTGGGTGGCCGTTTCTATGGCATGGACAGGGACAAACGCTGGGAGCGCGTTTCGGTCGCGTATGAGTTACTGGTCAATGGCATTGCAGACCATGTTGCACCTGATAGCCTCACCGCATTACAACAGGCTTATGCGCGTGATGAAAGTGACGAGTTTGTCAAATGCACCGCCATCCGAGCCGCCAATGAGGCTCCGGTCCGCATGGAGGACGGCGACTGTCTGGTGTTTATGAACTTCAGGAGTGACCGCGCCCGCCAATTGACTGACGCCTTGCTTAACCAGCAATTTACCGGTTTTTCCCGTAGCCGCATCCCTCACTTCAGTCACTACTTTACGCTGACCCAGTATGACAAAAACCAGACGCTGGCTGAACCGATTTTTGCCCCCTACACGGTTCCTAACACGTTTGGTGAGTACGTCTCCAAGCTTGGCCTCAAACAACTACGTATCGCCGAGACCGAGAAATATCCGCACGTGACATTTTTCTTCAATGGCGGTGAAGAAACGGTGTTTGATGGTGAAGACCGTATCCTGGTCCCTTCGCCTAAAGTCGCCACTTACGACTTGCAACCTGAAATGAGCGCACCTGAAGTCACTGACAAACTGGTGGCCGCCATTGAGTCAGGGCACTACCAGGCGGTGATATGCAACTATGCCAATGGCGACATGGTCGGCCATACCGGCAACCTGCAGGCGGCGATTAAAGCCGTGGAAACACTGGATACCTGTATTGGCCGTGTGGTAGCCGCTGCGCAGAAAATGGGTGCAGAAGTGATTATTACCGCAGACCACGGCAATGCAGAAAGCATGTTTGACCATGCCAGCGATCAGGCACACACGCAGCACACCACCAACTTGGTGCCGTTTATTTATATTGGCCGCCCAGGGAGCATTGCTGCAGGTGGTGCGCTTTCTGATATTGCGCCGACGTTGCTGTCACTGATGGGCATTCCCCAACCTTCAGAAATGACAGGCAAGAACCTGATCACCCTCAATGCAATGGCTTAAGCCGCTAAGCCTGATGCATGTCTGAGTTCAGCATTTTCGCCCTATCCAAGCAGTCCTCAAGATGGACCTCCTGCTGCACTGTTTGCCTCTGTCTATGGCTGGGCACCTTAGCCCTGCCTGCGAGTGCCGCAGCAAATGACAAAGCGGAGACGACTAAAGGCGACCTGGAGCAGGTCAAAGAAAAAATACAGCAACTAGCCAACGCGCTCAAGGCTTCTCGCGTCGCCAAGCAGGATGCACACGAGGCCTTGAAAGCCTCTGAAACGGCGATCAGCGCTTCTCGCAAAAAACTGCGTGAGATCCAGGATGCACAACAGGAAAACCGCAGTAAACTGCAGGACCTGCAAAAGCAGTTATCGTTGCTGCAGCGCCAGGTCAACCAGCAACGCAATACCCTGAGTGAGCAGCTTAACCAGCAATACCGGCACGGCAACAACAGCCCATTGCAAATGCTGTTGCAACAGCAGGACCCTGCCAACACCACACGCAACCTCAAATATCTGGGTTACCTGACCGCAGCACACCAGCAACAAATTCAATCACTGCAAGATAACCAGGAAGCCATCGCCCGTGTCCGTGCAGCCACGACCGAACAGCTGCATGAAACCGAACGCCTGGCGAACCAATACAGCGAAACGACGCAAAAGTTAGAAGGCGAGAAATCGCGTCGTACGGAAGCACTCAACGAACTGTCCAAACAGATTGAAACGCAAGAGCAACAGATGGTGCGCCTGAAAAAAGACGAAGAGGCGTTGTCACAACTGTTCCAGCGCTTGCTGGCCGAAGCGAAAAAGCGTGAACAGGAAGCGCTGGCAAAAGCCAAACGCGAAAAAGCAGCAGCAGCGAAACTTGCCGCCAAACGTGCAGCAGAACAGGCCCGCAAGAAAAAGTCTGCTGGCCGTACATTTGAGCGCTCACCGCAAACCAATGTCGAGGATAGCGAAAGTAGCTCTTCCAGCACCGTCATCGCCAAAAATGAAACCTTGCCTGAATACAGCGCCAGCAAAGAAAACTTTGCCCAACTGCGTGGACGCTTGCGTTTGCCGGTACGTGGCGATGTGATTAACCGTTTTGGAACTGCGCGCGCCGACACGGGCGTCAGCTGGAAAGGCATTTTTATCCGCGCCAAAGAAGGTAGCGAGGTGAAATCCGTGGCTGGCGGCCAGGTGGTATTCGCTGACTGGATGCGTGGGTTTGGCAACCTGATTGTGATTGACCATGGCAATGGCTACATGAGCTTGTATGGCAATAACGAAGCCTTGTATAAATCCTCAGGTCAAGCCGTCAAAACTGGAGACACCATTGCAGCCGTGGGTAACAGCGGCGGTAACGCAGAAAATGGCGTTTATTATGAATTACGCCGTAACAGTGTTCCCTTTGATCCCTTGCAATGGAGTACTGTCAAATAAAACCATCCAATACAAAACATCTTGCCTTAGAAAACATCGTCACTGGTGCGGAGAGAAAAGTGAGGCAAGGACGTTGATTCACGCCCTTGATTGACAGACTAAAGACTATTTTTCAGAGGATTCCTCACCAGGAATGTCAGGCATAGGCGTATTTGCAAGCGCTTCTGCAGTCTGCTTATCGATCTCTTCCTGAGACATGGTAATACCCGGCACACGCTCATCTGCTGTCGGCTCATAACCACCTCCGCCAGATGATTTTGCGGTTGCAGGGGTTTCCTGGGCTGCCGGTTCAGCCGCTGGTGCAGTTTCCGGAACAGGCATTTCCTCTTCCTTGCTGCAAGAGATCAGCCCCAATGCCAGGAATATCGTTAACAAACATGTGATCCACTTCATACGCATCTCCTCTTTTGTGTTTTACTAAGTTATAAAAACATGGGTTTCAACCCAGATTTCCATGAGGACTTGAAATGACAACGCAGGGCAGTTTGATGGATTTTTTGTGGAAATTTGAGGGTCAATAGTCATTCTATTGACCGAAAATTTGCGCACAAAAGATGCAAACTGGACAAGTTGACGTTCAAGTCCTAATGTAAAATCTGGGTTTAATCACCCATCACATGCATAAGCACCCGCCTGCGAGCAGCCAAATGCCTGTGCTCAAACAGAAAGATGCCTTGCCACTGGCCCAGCGCTACCCGCCCCTGCAAAACAGGGATAGACAGGCTGGTTTGCGTCAATGCCGTGCGCACATGCGCCGGCATATCGTCAGGCCCTTCCACGGTATGAATAAACAAATCATCTCCGTCAGGGACCAGGCGATTGAAAAAGGCTTCCATATCTACCAGCACATCGCGATCATAATTTTCATTGATCAACAGGCTGGCAGAAGTGTGTTGAATATAAAGCGTCAGCAAACCGGTTTGGATGCCTGACTGCTGTACCCACTGCAGGACTTGCGGCGTAATATCATACAATCGCCGACCCTGTGCATTAATCGAAAGTGTTTCGTGCTGTTGTCGCATGCAAGATTCTCAACCCAAAAAACCGGCTTATCGCGTGAACCGCTAGCCTGGATTACCAGTAACGCCAGCCACCACCCCAATAAGGACGGTATCCCCATGGGCCGCCATAAAAGCCGGGGCCATAAAACCACGGATCCATACTACGCAACCTGGCGGCATCCCGTTCACGCTTGAGCTTGGTTTCAGTTTCAACGCGTGCTTTTTCGCGTTTGTTGATTTCATCGGCAATGGCATTTTGCTCGGCCAGCGCGTTGGCCTGCTGCATATAATCCAGCACACCTTTGGAAATACCCTTTTGATGCCATGACAAGACTTGGGAAGGCGTCAACACATAGCGGGATTGTGACTGCTTGATCGCTTCTATTATCTCGGCATCCGTCTTGCCCTGCTTGCTCATGGTGACAATTTCTTCCAGCGTCAAGGTTGACTGCGGTGGTGGCACCAGCGCAGCAAGTTGCTCAGGGGAGATGCGTTCAATTTGCACAGGTTGTGGCGCTTGGGTGGCACAGCCAGCCAACAAAGCCAACACAACCATTAAAGCAACGTAATTTGAAGAGTGCATAAGTGTCCATTCTACCCGATAAAGCAAAGGGTCATACGAGTACGACCCTTTGCGCTGGTTCAAGGTTCAGTCACCGCCTGTGTCAGCCTTTGCGGAATTGCATCTTTCCGGCCTGGAAATCAACACGGATCGTGTCTTTGGCTGCAAATTGTCCAGCCAGGATTTCCCTTGCCAGCGGATTCTCAATCTCGCTCTGGATGGCACGTTTGAGCGGACGCGCGCCATACACCGGATCAAACCCGGCATTGGCAATCTCGGCCAGTGCCGCATCACTGATGTCCAACTGCATATCCATCGCTGCCAGGCGTTTGGCCAGCAACTGCAACTGGATATTGGCAATGGATTTTACGTGCGCCTCACCCAGTGAATGGAATACCACCACTTCATCAATCCGGTTAATGAATTCCGGCCTGAAATGCGTTTTTACCTCACCCATCACGGCCAGTTTCACCACCTGATAGTCCTGGTCTGACATGCTTTGTATCATCTGGCTACCCAGGTTCGAGGTCATGATAATCACGGTATTTTTAAAGTCTACCGTACGGCCCTGGCCATCCGTCAGGCGGCCATCATCCAGCACTTGCAGCAAGACATTAAACACATCCGGATGCGCTTTTTCCACCTCATCCAGCAATACCACCGAATAAGGTTTGCGGCGCACGGCCTCGGTCAGGGTGCCCCCTTCTTCATAGCCAACATAGCCCGGTGGCGCACCAATGAGGCGCGAGACGGAGTGCTTCTCCATGAACTCGCTCATATCGATGCGTACCAAGTGATCTTCGCTATCAAACAGGAAGTTGGCCAGCGCCTTACACAACTCGGTTTTACCCACACCAGTCGGGCCCAGGAACAGGAAGCTGCCGTACGGGCGGTTAGGATCACTCAAGCCGCTACGTGAACGGCGGATGGCATCCGATACCAGGCGCACGGCTTCATCCTGCCCCACCACACGGTCATGTAACCGGCTTTCCATATTGAGCAGTTTTTCACGCTCACCCGTCATCATCTTGCTGACAGGAATCCCTGTGGCACGGCTCACGACTTCAGCAATCTCGTCGGCACCGACTTCGGTACGCAACATTTTATGTTTGACCGCGCCATGGGCTTCAGCCGAAGAAGCATGCTTCAACTGTGCTTCCAGCTGTGGCAATTTGCCGTACTGCAGCTCGGAGACTTTTTGCCAATCGCCCTTGCGTTTGGCTGCTTCCATATCCAGCTTGATTTTCTCAATTGCCTCCTTGACGCCAGCAGACCCCTGCACAGCTGCTTTTTCGGCCTTCCAGACCTCTTCGAGGTCGGCATATTCTTTTTCCAGCTTGGCGATCTCACCTTCAATCAGGCCAAAGCGCTTCTGGCTGGCTTCATCTTTCTCCCGGCGTACGGCTTCCCGTTCGATCTTAAGCTGAATCAGGCGTCGGTCCAGCTTATCCATCACTTCCGGTTTCGAGTCAATTTCCATCTTGATGCGTGAGGCTGCCTCGTCGATCAGGTCGATGGCTTTATCCGGCAAAAAGCGGTCTGTGATGTAGCGGTTGGACAATTCAGCGGCCGCAACAATCGCCGGGTCGGTAATTTCCACGCCATGGTGCAGTTCATACTTCTCCTGCAGGCCACGCAAAATGGCAATGGTGGCTTCCACACTGGGCTCATCCACCAGCACTTTCTGGAAACGGCGCTCCAGGGCTGCATCTTTCTCGATGTATTTGCGGTACTCATCCAGTGTGGTCGCACCTACACAATGAAGTTCACCGCGCGCCAGGGCCGGTTTGAGCATATTGCCCGCGTCCATCGCACCCTCAGACTTACCCGCACCCACCATGGTATGAATTTCGTCAATAAAGACGATGGTCTGGCCTTCATCTTGCGCCAGCTCTTTAAGCACCGCTTTCAAGCGCTCTTCAAATTCGCCACGGTATTTGGCACCAGCCAGCAACGCGGCCATATCCAGGCTCAATACTTTTTTGTTCTTGAGCGAGTCAGGCACTTCGCCATTCACAATCCGCTGGGCCAGCCCCTCCACAATAGCCGTTTTACCCACGCCAGGCTCACCAATCAGTACCGGGTTGTTTTTGGTACGGCGTTGCAGCACCTGGATCGCACGGCGGATTTCATCATCACGGCCAATCACAGGATCCAACTTGCCTGCACGCGCACGCTCGGTCAGATCCAGCGTGTATTTTTTCAATGCTTCACGCTGGCCTTCGGCTTCCTGGCTATTGACGGACTCATTGCCACGCACAGCTTTGATGGCCTGCTCCAGCGCTGATTTGTTTGCGCCATGTTGCTTGAGCAGTTTGCCGGTATGGCCTTTGTCATCAGCCAATGCCAGCAAAAACATTTCGCTGGCGATGTAGCTATCGCCACTCTTCTGTGCGAGTTTATCAGTGACATTCAGCAGGTTATTAAGATCGCGCGAAATGCTGACATCTCCACTGTTTTCACTGACCTTGGGCAAGTCATCAATGGCCTGTTGCAGGCTGGTTTTAAGCGCGCTTACCTGCGCACCGGCACGTGACAAGAGCGCAGCAACACTGCTGTCGTCCTGGTTTAGCATGGCCAGTAACAAATGTGGTGCTTCTATGGTGGGATGATCGGCACCCACGGCCATGCTCTGGGCATCGGCCAGTGCCTGCTGGAACTTGGTTGTGAGTTTATCAAAACGCATTGCAAACCCTTTCATTATTAAAGTCATGCCGCACCCTTGCGGCTGGATAACCCTATAATGCGGCGGGTTTTAGCGTTTTCAATAGATATAGATCAAATTTGTAAGATTTTAGGATACACGGAATAAGTGAGCGAGCGGGATAAAGTGCAAGGCGCACGGAACGCAGAAACCGAGATAGTACGAGGTGTACAGCGAGGTTTCGAGTATCGCGCAACGCAGCAATTTGCCCGCGTAGCCACTTATTACGTGTATCCTTTGTATTGCTACTGGGTAAAGGAAATAAGTTGTAACCCTTTATCCACAGTGTTCACTGCCAGCATCACTTTGCCTTGCAGATTTAACCATTGCGGATAGTCAAGCTTGGTAGCACTGTGCAACAAGACGGTCGCGGAGCCCCAGGTCCGGCCACCATCCAGTGAGGCCATGGCCCAGACTTCGTACCCTCCAGTGTCACGCTCTAGCCAAGCCAGCCAGACTTTATCACCGATACTCAACAAGGCCGGATGACCGGCATTTCTTTTAGCGTCGCCGATGCGCCTTGGCGGTGAGGTTACCCATGCGTGGTCATCCATGCGGGCGATACGCAATCCCGGCTTATCTCCTGCGCCATCAAAATAAGCGAGGTGATAGCCAAAGCCCTCACCAACGGCAATCGCCGCCCCATGGTGTGGACAGCCATCCACTTTCCAGTGACCATAACTGGCTCGCACCAGCACCGGCTTGCCCGATGAGCCAATTTCAGCCATGGCGTGATCTCGCTCACTCCCTTCAAACACATGTCGCCAGAGCACCGCTACCGTCCCATCCGGCTTGCTGGTCATGGCAATCCGGCAACATTCGCAACTGCTATCCGCCAACTTTTGTTCCGGCGCAAAAGTTTTGCCGTGATCAGTTGAAACCGCGTAGTAAATCGCTGCACCGTCATAAGGTTTACCTGCCGCCTTGGCTATCAGCAAATCCCGCTTATCGATCCAGGCCACGGTAATGGTGCCATTGGCCGCAACCTGCAAACTGTCAAAACGATGGGTGATCTCATCGCGGTGCTGATGCACGATATATGGCGCCTCAAAGCTTTTGCCACCATCGACTGAGCGCGCAAACCAGATGTATCCCGCATAGGGTTTTTTCAGGGATTCGGTCCAGGTAACATACAGGTTGCCGTTGGGCGAGACCGCGATTTTAGGGCGGGCTTCGCCATCCGCAGCCACTTTCATTGCCGCCGGATTAACCACTATCTCTCGGCCAAGCAACTTGCCATTGGCATCCAGCGATGCCACCCAAACCTGCCCTTGCCTGCTTTGTGCCAGCCAGATCCGGCCTGCAGCATCAGAGGCCACGCTAACCGACAGCGCTGTGGACGGCGCTTCAGCATGACCATGATGCCCTTCATGGGCGTGTGCACAATCCCGCCACGCTGTCACCAGCAGAAACAGGCTCAAAAACACGTTTAAACTCAGCCTGTGCAGGCTACTGTTACCGATAAGATTGACGTTCATTAACACAAGTGAAACTCGCTAAAGTTTAGCGCCAATTGCGCCGTTAACCCACTTAACTGTGCCAACACTCACATTGCAGCAAAGCAGATTTTAATTATGTCATTACCAACCGCTTTTGATCATCATAGCACAGCATGGTTGCAGCCCTTGGCCGCAACCATGCCTGAGATGCCTATGCTGGCGCTTAATCGCCGGGCACACTGCATTGCGGCCAGCACCGCTGCCCAGGCGCTATTGGGAGAAAGTAATCGGGCATTACCCAAGGAAACTTGCCAGCTGTTGGTTCAAGCCATGCGCGAAGGCCGTACTGAACTCAGCATCACCCTCGTAATTCATGGTTTAAAGCGAGATTTCAAATGCCGCCTGTTTTATCCCACATCTGACCGACGTGCCGTCGGCCTCATGCTTGAGGAAAAAGAGCATACCCTCGCTGACCAGCTGGTACACATGCAATCCATCGTGCGCTCGTTGATTGAGATGAGTCCAGACCTGATTTGTATCAAGGACCATGAAAATCGCTGGATGATGGCCAATCAGCAGATGCTCAACACTTTCCAGATGGATAGTTTTGACTTTGAGTTTCTGAATAATCTGCAAATTGCAGACACTTTACACCCGGTCTTCCGTAACAGTTTTGAACACCACGAAAAGTCTGACCAGCAGGTCTGGCAGTCCAGACAGGCTTACCACAACGAGGAGCTGGTACATTTGCCGCAAGGTGGTTACAAAACCCTGGAAGTGAACAAGGTTGCCTACCACGACCAGAAAGATCAACCCAGCCACCTGATTACTGTGGCACGCGATGTCAGTGAACAGAAGTTCATTGAAACCCAGTTACAAAACCGTAGTGCAGTCCTGGACACCCTGATTTCGTGCGACTGGATGTTGCACTCGGCAGAACGCTGGCAAAGCGTGGCAGAAAATGTGCTGCAGCAATGCTGCCTGTCTTTCCGCTTCAGCCGCGCGGTATTGTTACAACACGAAACCATTACTACGCGTAAAAAAACTGAAATCCGCTCAAAAGCACTGTTCCACTGGGCAATTAACGGTTTCCATCACACTTACCAGCATTGGGAAAAGATTTCATTCTTGTCCCCGGAACTGCAACGCTGGTATGCCCTGCTCTCCAAAGGGCAACCTGTGATGTGTGATGCGCTCATGCTACCCGAAACAGAGCGTGCCTTGCTCAAATCACACGACACCGTCAACCTGGTGATTGTGCCGCTGATGATAGACGATGAATGGTGGGGCTCCGTGGTCATCGAGCGCTGTTTCGATGCCGAGAATACCAGCTCACAGGAGCTGGGCTCACTGATGGCCATTGGGCGTACACTGAGTGTTGCGATTGACCGTGAGCGCACCGGCAAACACCTCAAGCTGGCTAAGATCGCTTTCGACAGCACCACAGAAGGCATTATGATCGTCAATCCGGCGGGCGAACTGGTTGGGATCAATCAGGGTTACACGTTAATCACCGGCTTCGAAGAGTCAGAAGTGCTGGGTACAAAACCACAAATTTTCAGGCAACGTCCACGCGGTTTATTTGGCGCATTGAAACGCGATGGTAAATGGTCAGGCGAAATTGAGAACATCCGCAAGAATGGCGACAGCTATACCGAGTGGATGACCATTACTGCAGTACGCAACCACGCCAATGTGATTACCAATTACGTGGGCGTGTTTGCAGATATCAGTGAAATGAAGCGATCACAAAAGCAGCTGAACTCACTGGTCAACCATGATCCATTGACCGGGTTACCCAACCGCCGCCTGATTAATCATTTGTTTACGCATGCGATCCAGCGTGCCAACCGCAATGCACAACAAGCCGCCGTGTTGTTTATCGACCTGGATCGCTTTAAAAACATCAATGACAGCCTGGGGCATTACTCTGGCGACCAGCTCCTGCTGGGGGTGACCGAGCGTTTGCGCGCCTCCCTGCGTGAATCGGACATTGTTGGCCGGCTCGGTGGAGACGAATTTATTGTCTTGCTGGAAAACCTGCACGGCAAATCTGATGCAGCCCAAAAAGCCCATGACATCCTTGATGCCCTCAGGCGCGAGTTCTTGATAGACCATCATGAGATTTTTGTCGGCGCCAGTATCGGCATTTCCATGTATCCGCAGGATGGCCAAGATGTAGAAAGTCTGATAAAAGCGGCTGACCTGGCCATGTACCATGTCAAGAATAATGGTAAAAACCATGTGTCGTTTTACGACGCCTCCTTAAGTCGCGATGCGGTTGAACACTTCCAGCTGGAAACTGAGTTACGCCAGGCACTGACGAAAAATCAGCTCAAAATGTTCTACCAGGCACAGATTGACTTGAAGACCGGCATGATTATCGGTGCTGAAGCCTTGATCCGCTGGCAGCATCCTACCCAAGGCATGATTTCGCCCGCCAAATTTATCCCGCTGGCCGAAGAAACCGGGCTGATTCTAAGCATAGGCGAATGGGCCTTGACCCAGGCCGTACGCCAAGCCCATACCTGGCATAAACAGCATCCTGAGTTCAGGAAGATCGCCATTAATGTGTCTGGCGTGCAAATCATGAAAAGCAAATTTGCTGACACCGTCTATGGCATCTTGATGGACAGCGAATGTGACCCGTCCATCATTGAGCTGGAAATCACTGAAAGTACGTTGATGCAGCATACCCAGCACGTGGTGAGTACCTTTAACCAGCTCAAGCTGCTGGGAGTGACCATTGCCATTGATGATTTTGGCACTGGCTACTCCTCATTGTCCCACCTGAAACGTTTGCCGCTGGACCAGATCAAGATCGACCGCAGTTTTGTCAAAGACTTGCCCGATGACAAAGATGATGCGGCCATCACCAGTGCTATCTACGCGATGGCAACGCAATTGGGATTCAGCGTGGTTGCCGAGGGTGTCGAAACCGAAGAACAGGAAAAGTTTTTACAGAAACTGGGGTGCCAGACAGCGCAAGGTTACCTCTATGCTTATCCGGTCAATGCCGAGGATTTTCTGCAGTTATTAGTCTTAAACAATCAAAGAAAAATAAAACGCCATGCCTAATCAAGCCTCCGACACCTTTTACATAGACATAGACCAGTTGCAGGTTGGTCTATACATCCACCTCGACCTGGGTTGGATGGATCATCCTTTTTCGGTGAGCAACTTCAAGATCACGGATGACTCGCAAATTGAGACCATTAAATCCCTGGGGCTAAAACAACTACGTTATGACCCAAGGCGCAGTTCAAATACCCCGCTCAGGCATGCTGCTTACCAGAATGTGGTTGAATTCCCGCTGAGGAAAGCTGCCTCACCAAAACTTGAGATCATTAATGACGCTCCGGAATTAAGCCCATCGCAAAAGAAACAGCTGGCACTGAGGCAAGCAATTGCGGAAAGTGAACAGAAGTTCATGAAGACCAGCGCTGAAGTCAAAAATATCCAGAAATTATCAACCGAGCGCCCAGAGCAGGCTTACGGCATGGCATCCAAGCTGGTTGAAGACCTGGTCAGCAGCACGTTGACAGAAGGTGATGTGGCGATTCACGCCATGAATGGCCACCGTATTGGTGACCAGCACTTCCAGCATGAATTGAACACCCTGGTGGTGGCGATGTTGCTCGCGAAAAACCTGGATATCACGGACGACGACGCAGTGGTGCTGGGCATGGCAGCTATTTTGCATGATATCGGCAAGCGCCAGATCAGTGACAAGATCCTGCTCAAGAAAGACCCGCTCAGTGTACGTGAAACCGCGATTTATCAGACCCATGTCCTGCTTGGCCTGAATATGCTGCGCGACGTGGCCGTGCCAAGAAGGATACTGACGTTGATTTCACAGCACCATGAGTTTGCAGATGGTAGTGGCTACCCAAAAGGGCTGCATTGCGACCAGATTGATCCGTTATCGCACATCCTGATTATTGCCAACATGTACGACAACTTGTGCAATCCCTCTAATCCGGCATTGACCAAAACCCCTTATGAAGCGCTGAGCGTCATGTTTGCGCAACAACGCCACCAGTTTGACCAGTCTATCCTGCGCCGGTTTATCAAGTGCCTGGGTATTTACCCGCCCGGTAGCGTCGTGCGCCTATCTGACCAGAAACTGGCCACGGTGCTCTCCACCAATCCGCAACAACCTTTGCGCCCATTTATCCAGATGCTGAGTGATGACCGCGAGGAAGAAGGGGAAATTATCGACCTCAGGCAAGCATTAGATATCAATATTATTCAATGCCTGAAACCTGAACAGCTACCAAATGCCCTGCAGAGCATGTTAAGGTTGAAACAGCGTACCAGTTACTTCCTGGACAAGATTTACGCATCCTCTTAACCTAACTCTGTCTTATGTAAGGCCATGCTGCGCATGACTGCATGACCTTGCAACCGACCATCACGCTCACTTAATTCAGTTTCGTTAAGTCGTCCTGGCTGGCAATCCCAGAAACTGGGCGACTTTAGGCAAGTGCACCAGCACCAAGCGTTCAACCATCAGTACCGCAATCAGCGATAGCCCCAAAAATGGCAACAACATCGCCATGAATACCATTGCCATGACAGTCGCGAATGGCATGCGCGTGTTTTGCCTGGTTTGCGCAAACGGTGCCCCTAATGTGCTGGCCTGGCGCCTGCGCAACCACATGACCACACCACTGACCACGACAGCCACTAACCCAAGCGCCGTGAATAAACCCAATAGCTGATTAAACCAACCGAATAACTGGCCTTCATGCACAGCAACGCCGTAACCAATCACACGGTCCAGCATTGGTTTATCCTCAAAATTGGTACGTGACAACATCGCCCCACTCTGTGGGTCAAGGTCCACTGTGACGCGCGAGGGCCGGTGTTGGGTATCTGACTTACCTACCCAACCGGCATTGCGCCTGGAAGGCGCGGCGATAATGACGGGGGGTGGCAATTGGAGCCCGGCCACATTCCTGACCATCGTATCGAATGATGCTGGCAAGGCCATTTGCTCAGAGGGATGCGCCGTAACTGATTGGTCATGTTGGTGATGCGCATGTTCATCTCCTTGCGCAAGCACGGTATTGGCCTCTCGCAACTCTTTTTGGCTGGTGAACCAGTCTTGTTTGATTTGCGTCTGGCTCGTTGCGCCAAACTGGCGAACCTCCTTTAATAACCCGCCCCAGGATTTGGTCCACGGCAAGCCGGAAACCAGTAAAAACAACACAAACAAAGCAATCCAAAACCCAATGACTGCATGCAGATCGCGCCAGAAAATGGGCTGGGCAATTTTGCCAGACGCTTGCTGACCGTTCGCAATGCGCAAGCGTGGATACAGCACACCAGCCAACCCTTTTGTACCGCGCGGCCACCACAAAAACAATCCTGTCACTATCATCACAATCGCCCAGGAGGCAGCTAGCTCAACAAGATAAGAGCCTTTATCCCCCATCAGCAACCGTCCATGCAGGCGATGAATCCATGGCATGAGTCTGCCCTCCTCAGTGGCGACATTCATCACTTGCAACGTAAATGGGTTGACCAGCACCCGCCTGAGTTCACCCTGGTATATGAGCATGACGTGGGCCGGAGATTGAGGGCTCGCTGGCAATTGATAGGCACTAAATTGCGCATGTGGCAAAACCTTTACGGCGGCCAGCACCTGTGAAGTGGCAGACTGCGCGACTTTTCCATCAGCCTTTACCTGATAAGCCGCCTCCTGATAAGCCTCGACCTGCGGTTTAAACAGGTAAATGGCACCCGTGACCGCTAACAACACAATAAACGGCATGCAAAACAGGCCTGCATAAAAATGCCAGCGCCATACCGTGTTGTATCCCAGCCATGGCGCTTTTAAAAAATAGCTTTTCATCATGAATCCTTGCTAATGGTCACGTATTTTTCTTGCGCTAGTAATCAAACTTCAGTTGCACGTAACCCGTGCGCTGCGGATAAGGGTGGAACACATACGCTTTGTAGTTGTTCAAGTTATCCACGCCCACACTCGCGGTGAACCTGTCTGTCAACTTGTAATTGACTTTTACATCGACAAAAAAGAACTTGCTGGTGCCGCCAAAGGTATCCGGGTGACTGTCACTATTATCCAGCGTGTTGTACTGCCTGCCGCTGTAACGCGCGCCCAGAGAATACGTCAGATTTTGGGTTTGATGATACGTCGCTGCCAGTTTGTATTGCTGTTTGGGGATACGTAACGGTTTGTTGCCCTGCGTCGTTGGCGCGAGGTCGTTTTGCAGTATTTCAGCGTCTGTCAACGTGGCATTTGCCAACAGGTCCAATCCGTTGATTAAGACATCTTCCCAAACGGATGAAATTTCAATGCCATTAGTACGCACGTGATCTACATTCTGGATAAAGCTGCACCCAGCCGCAGCGGTACAAGTCCCGGTGCCAAAAGGAATCGCTGCACCATTAATTGCGGTTTGGCTCACCAGCGCATCCAGCTTGGTTTCATGGAACAGGCTGGCACGAATCAGGCCATTCGAAAAGCGGCGTTCAACACTAAACTCACCAGAAATCACTTGTTCTGTTTTTAAATTGGGGTTGTTTTCTATGAGGGTGTTACCCTGGCTCAATTGCTGGTACAGCTCTGAGACTGTAGGAAAACGGTAAGCTTTACCGACTGACGCACGGAAGCCCCACTCCGGCTGCGGCTCAAAACTTAATGATATTTTGGGTGAAAACTTGGTTTCAGACTGCGTGTCATAATTGACCGTTCTAAGACTGCCGCCTAAGGTGGCTTGGTTACGGCCATTGTTTGCTTGCCAGTGTTCTGCACGGCCGCCCAATGTAAGTGCCCAGTGCGGATCCATCTGCCATTTATCCTGCACATACACCGCCTGCGTTTGCGTTTGACCACGGGAAGAACCAAACAAGGCTCCTTTTGCGCTATTGCTCCAGTCCGCCGTATCATTGGTTTTGCTACGCAGCTCGTAATCATCAATGTGGTAGCCAAACTCGATGTGGTGATGTTCCGGGCGCAAAATACCTCGCGTCTCCAGCACCGTCCACCCTGTGCCTTCCAAATCGGTCAATCGCCCGGCACGGTTGATGTATGGATTACCCGCAGTCGTCGCGATATTTCCATTTTGGGTAAGAAAAGAGTTATTGGTTTTATCCTTCTGGTAGTCGTAATCAGACAAAGTCACTTGCCAGTCAAAAAAACCTTTTGTGTGACTTTTCAGGTCAAACGCCTGCATCACATGCAAAGCACTGCCCCTGCCCGGCGTAAAACCACTCACATCATAATTCACTCCATTGGCTGACACCCTACCGTTGTATATGGCATTTCCCGCCGCATCACGGACATAACTTTTTACATCCACGCGGTTATCCAAATCCCACACGCCAACGGTGTATGCGGCCTTTAAGGTGGGGGTGATGTCATATGCCAGTTTAATTTTGGTGGTTAGCTGGGCACTATCATCCAGTCCCGTTGCCCCAAAAGTCACGCGATTCCTGCCTTGCGGGTCAGTATCCCTAAACGCGCCCGTGACGCCAGTACGGCCACCCGCCGCGGTACCAGCACTCACCGCATTGGCAAACTGCATGGGCTGGCTCTGGTTCTCAAGCCTGTCCACGCCTATCCAGAAACTGAAATCGTTAATTTTATTGCCCATAGACGCGGTCTCGTGATTGCCTCTAAACGTCGAGTCCGTGCCATATCGCTTAAAACTTTGCGCAAAGGACTGCACGCTTGCATGCGACTCAAACTTGGAGGGCATGCGCGTGTTCAGGTTAATCACCCCGCCCATTGAGTTGCCCGCATACAGCGCTGAAAATGGACCATACAAAATGTTCACACTTTCAATCTCCTCAGGGCTCACCAAGCCCCAACGTGGCGGAAAACTAAATGAGTTCCCCAGCAAATTAGAGAGCAGCACACCATCTGCATATAATAAAGTTTGCGCGCTTGACAGCGTCCCTGTGGTCCTCGTGGCAATGGGCCCGTTTCTATCGCCGATATAACGCTCACGCACCTGGAAACTTGGCAGGTATTTTAATGTTTGCTGCGCAGTTGTCGCATTTACCGTCTCTTGAATCTGTTTGCGGCTATAGGTTTCCACGGCAGCGGGGTGATTGGTAATGCGGCTATCTAATGGCGCCGCCGTGACCTCAACTTCATCGAGTTCGATTGGCTGGTCGTGATCGGCATATGCCAGCCACGGCATTGCAGATACGATGGCCAATGCGATTTTTGTTTTCTTCATTGTTATCCTCCCTGGGTAAATCGGACGCCTGATGTCGTCATGTTTTTAGTAAAAGAAAGTGACTGCGATATTTGCTGACCGGCCCATGCCTGGCACATTCATGCCGTAATAAGCAGCGCCACCGGTAGTCATGGAATTACCCTCTGCGACATAGGCTCCACCGAGAGGTAACAGGTAAAACTTGTTGAACAGATTCTCAATTGAAACATCCAGGCGGGCATGTTGCCATTCCAGACTGCTGCGCAGGTGATAAACGGTGTAGCTAGGCGTGATCATTTCGTTACGCACTTCAGAGACGCGGTCTTTTGCAGCCACACTTTGCATTTCAAGACGGGTGATCCATTTGCCTGACATATGCTGCAATGCTGCCTTGGCATTAATCGGCATAATGTGATAAAGGTGGTCATCGGTAGTCTCGTTATTCCCTCGCACATAACTCACCAGGCCGGTTACGGAGAAATGACCTATTCTCTCTATACTGCCAAGGTGATAGCTACCTGAGAGATCGACACCATATAGCATGGCATCCACATTCTGGTATTGCAAAGTAACGTAGCAGTTGGTTGTAGTCATGTTAGTGCCATCACAGCCGCTCCCAGCTGAACCTGCACGTGTCAGCCGTCTTGCATCAATGTAATTATCAACATGCGTCGCGTAAGCAGTGGTCTTTAGAAACCACTTGTCTCGCTTGGCATCATGCCAGTCTGCACTCACACTGAAGGTATAGGCGATTTCGGGTTTGAGATCAGGATTGCCCACGTAGGCATTACCATCACCTACAAAGTTATTCATCAGGGCGGCCATGGTATTAGCGGACCATGGGTAAAGCTCGTACAGATTTGGCGATCTGGTTTTACGCGCGAAGCCAAGCTCATAGGACTGTTGGCTATCCGGAATATATTTTGCCAATGCCGTCAGATCGATATGCTGATTTACCTGGTCACGGTCTCCATTATTAAATCGGACAGAACCAAAGCCATAGCCATCTGTGTTATAGCTGGTTGAGTATCCTTGCACCCGGTCAGCAGATGACTTCACAGTATCCGTCCGCAGACCGATCAACGTGGTCCAAGAGCTATCCCACGCAGCCTCCCATTCACCATAAACACCCAGCCGGTCTCTTTTGCCGTTACGGATATTCCAGAAGTCCCTAGGCCCCATCGAAGGCCCGGCATCCACTGGTGGCCACCAGTCGTCCAAACGATAAATCTGGAACTCAGCCCCCAGCCGAAGCAAGTCCCGCTGATTCAACAGAATATTGGCTTTAATGCTGCCACCATTGGTCTCAGCATCACTGAGCATAGGCATATACATGCCTATGAAACGATGTCTGAGCATATCCATCGAATGTTTGGTATCCTGATTGAAATAACGTACTTCAAGGTCACCCCAGTCAAAAGCACCCTGATAATGGAGATTCCAGACCCTATTCACATTCGCTGGTTTTTTTGTATTTAACATAAACGAGCCTGTAGCAGGGTCCAGTTCGCTGGATACCATATCCATACGTTGATTGGGAAAGCCCTCCCAGTCTATACTCTGCTCCCCCCACTTGACTTCAAACAGGTGTCTGTCATTCAGGTTCCATGCCAAACCAACTTCTCTATTACGAGATCCCCTAAAAGCTGAACCCGCTACTTCTCTCTCCGATGCACGGTCTTCTGTAGGAGAAGTTTTTAGAATGGGCTTCTTGAAATCTCCTGCTGCGCGGTAATTATTCGCCTGCGCATAAGAGTCGGTGTAAGAGAGACTTAATTGGCGAGTGGCCACGCCAACAGCAACGTTGCCACCTCTGGCCGCTCCATTACTCCGATAGAAAGTGCCTACCTGACCAAATGTCATGTAATCCTGCTCATCATTCGCAAACCTAGGTTTTGCTGAATTGACCTGTATGGTGCTACCAATGCTGTCTCCACCTGCACTGACAGGCGAGATACCAACATAAACCTGAATACTTTTAACCTGACCGGGATTGATAAATGACAAGGCAGGGTTCATGTGATTCGGGCAGGCGCTCATTAAATCCATGCCATCTACCTGGGTACGATTCCTGTCATCAGCGAATCCATGTATGGTCGGCAGGCTGGAAATACCACCCGCACTGTAGGTGTTGAATCCCGGAATATCTTCCAGCAATTTAGCTGTATCACTAGTGTTCACATATTGGCGTTGAATGCCTTTTGCATTGACAACGCTGCCGTTGAAGCGACTCTCACCTTGTGCCTGATCATGTTCAATGATCACCGCATCGAGTTCAAGCGTTCGAGACTCATCCTGTTCATGTGCTGCAAAGCTGACGGTTGGTAATGCTATTGTCAGCACCGCGAGCATGGTAAATAACTTCATTATTCTGTCCAAAAAATGGCAAATGCAAATGCATTTGCCATTGATGCCATCAAATATGATTACACTTGCTCGCGACGACGGCGCGCAATGAATCCAGTCACAGCCAGGCCTAGACACAACATGGCATAGGTGTCTGGTTCTGGAACAGGCACTGCAGTAATGACTTGGCTGACTGGATAGCCACTCATCGTACCGATAGCACCATAACCTGCTGCAGAAGTTCCAGTCATACATACAGCTCCCATCATGCCTCCTGGCGCACAATCAGCGTATGCCAGTTTGTCGATTTGAACTTGTGTCAATGCCGTCAAAGGATTATCTGGAATGAAAATCAGCGCATACGCGTTACCTGGATTGTTACCTTTCACCGGAAAACCTGAATAAACCCCACCAACATCAACCCCATCCTGAGGAGTCCAAGTACCGCCTAAAAAAGTTGCAGTATTGTTGTTTCTGAAGGTAGCAGCAAAAGTACCGCCCAAAGCCGCGTCGTACCATGAGACCAACTGATTACTCAAGTTTAGCCAAGTCATATTTGAAGCATCGGTACCTGTCATAGATTCACTGAGCTGGCCTATTAAGTTAGTCACCGTTTTAGTGGCTGAGTCATAACTAAATGACCCTTCAAAAACAGAATTTTTTGGCTGAGTATCAGGCTCAAACCAGGTCGTGGTTACGTTATAGGTAGAGACCGCAGCATAAGCCGGGGTAGTCGCAATTGTGATAGCTGATAAAACCAATGCTTTCTTGAAAATGTTCATATTGTCTTCTCCGTTACAATAATGAGGCGGTTGCACACCCATTTGCTCAAAGGTTATTTAATTGCCTTATGGGTACGACGAACCTGCCAGCCAGTAAAAATAGGCTGACCATCAGTAAAACGATGTTTTAGGTTCTGGCACTACCGAAAGGCTAATGGTGGCAGTTGTGCTAAATACGTGCTGGAAGTTGCGCCGCTTGGCTTCTGTCAGTCAGCGCAGCGGCTTCCTTCGACGGTCATGCTGCAAATATTTGCCTGACTGGGTGATCGGGCTGCCAACGTATCAATGCACTGATATCACAGGAAAAATAGGTGCATAGTTTGCCCAGATGCTCGGTGCATGCGTTGTAAGTAGGATTTTTGACCATGCGGTGCAGGGTCATACGGCTGATGCCGGTAGCGTCAGCGACTTCTTTGAGGGTGATGTGGCGTTTCCACTCCACCTGTTTGGCAAATATCATTGCCTGTAGATTGATAATAATCATGAGATGACTCCATCATTGCCTGGGTTGCAGGCAGACTCATAAGCCGTCAGATCACCTGACGGAACTAGACTGAGTGTGGAGTCAATGGGGGAGCGCGTGAAAGATGCGCAGTAGGATAAAAACTGGAAACAACAGGCGCCTGATACTCGCTTAAGGCGATTGTTGCCTGTGTTTTCTGGAACAGAATATATGCAGGGCTATGGGCTGGGATAGTCACCTGATCCAGCGCCATCTGGCAAAACGGGCAATGATTCAGGTGATGACTCAATGACACCGGTTTTTGCGAAGGCTGGTAATCAATCAAGGTGGAGCGCAGCTTGCCCTGTGTGGTAATGACCTGAATGACGAGTTTGTTGCCCTGTGAAGAACAGACTTCCTGCACAAAGGTTTTACCACTTTGCATGGGGAAAGCCACGGTCAATGTTGGCATAAGCGCAGCCAGCATGATTGCCATCAAGGCCATGCGTGCCATCCAACGTTGAAATTTGACCGTTACCATTCGGGCATTTTAACGACAATCCTTTAGAATAGACAAGCATTTCAATTGACACAGGACAAACCATGGCGGGATCCAGCTTACTGGCATTACTTGATGACATCACCACCATGCTCGATGATGTATCGGTCATGAGCCAACTGGCAGCCAAGAAAACCGCGGGCGTGCTGGGGGATGACCTGGCACTTAATGCCCAGCAGGTAACAGGGATCGCTTCGAAAAGGGAGCTTCCGGTGGTGTGGGCGGTGGCACGTGGTTCGTTCATCAACAAGCTGATTTTAGTGCCAGCCGCTTTATTGATCAGTGCCTTTTTACCCTGGCTGATTACGCCCTTACTCATGCTAGGCGGTGCCTTTTTGTGTTTTGAAGGTTTTGAGAAGATCTGGCATAAATTGCGTCATGGCAAAGAAGAGGATGCGCATACACAAGCCGTGCATAGCGCAATGCTGCAGCCAGCCACTGATTTAGTGACCCTGGAAAATGAAAAAATAAAGGGGGCGGTGCGTACTGACTTTATCCTTTCAGCCGAAATTATTGTCATTGCCCTGGGGGTTGTGGCCGAAGCAGCGTTGACGCAGCGCATCCTGGTGCTTTCCTTGATTGCGATCCTCATGACCATAGGTGTCTATGGCCTCGTCGCCCTGATCGTCAAGATGGACGATATCGGCCTGTGGCTCATGCAGCGTCAGGGCCAAAGTGTGATGTCACAAGCCACACGCAAATTCGGCCGGGGGTTGGTGCAAGCGGTCCCTTACCTGATGCGCCTGCTTAGCGTGTTAGGCACTGCGGCCATGTTTCTGGTAGGCGGCGGCATTATCGTCCACGGCATCCATCCGTTACATACATTCGTTGAGCAGTTTTCCCAATGGTCTTTGCTTTTGAATGCGACTGTTGGCGTGCTTGTGGGTGTAATTCTTACGTGCTTAATAAATATCGTTAAGTTAATTATTAACAAGGACTAGTTTTTTTCTAACCCCTTGTTAGAATTAACAAAAACAAGGGGGCTTCATGACACTTTCTCGTCAAGTCATTGTTGTTGCATTATCCGTTTCATGCATTTGCCTGCTGGCAACCTTCAATGCAACACCCGAAACTGTGCTGTGGCTGGATAATATCCACTGGTTTGCAACGATTACCGCCTGCCTGACGCTGGCCACTTTGGGTTATTTCCGCGCCAATCCCGCGCATCGCCCCTGTAAACGCTGGTTTGTCATTGGCACATTCGTCTATTTTACTGGCGGCCTGTTATGGATATTTGAAGTACTCACCGATCAAACCACCTTTCCCGCCCAGTCTGATATCTTTTATCCATTGATGGGCCCCTGTCTCATCGTCGGCTTCGTCGTTGCCTTGCGTAGCCAACTCTCCCGCGCCAAAACACTGGCTTTTACAATTGATGCACTATCTTTTAGTGTGGCCGTCATCGGGTATATATTGATTTCTTATTTGCCCAAGGCCACGGAAGTCAGTGCGCTGGAATTGACGGTCCTCACCGCATACCCTGCCAGTATGCTCAGCGCGGCCCTGGTGTCGCTTTTGCTGATCCCGTATTTAAGGCCCACTGGCTTGCGGCCCTGGTTGATGCTGAGTGCAGGGCTCTCGCTGCTGGGCATCTGCTGGATGCAATGGAACCTGAATGCACTCAACCACACGCCACAGACCAGTTTGTGGATTAATTACGGCTTTTCTGCCGCTGACATACTCATAGGCGCAGGCCTGTATGGCTGGCAGGTACGTATCGCCAAAAACGTCAGTTATCACCGGCAGTGCCGCAGGCTCCGCAGCTGGATCCCAGTGCTTGCTTTTGTCTTTAGCATCAGTTCATTAATGCTCATCTGGTGGCAAAGTGGTCCGCATCCTTATGCCTATCACATTGCCATCGGTTCGGTGACAGCGATCCTGATTTTTGCAACAATCAGGCAAAGTATCCTGCTGCGCGAAAGTGAGCGGTTATTGCATGCCGAGAAGCGCCTGGCCGAAAAGGAGTTGGAGTACCAGCAGCTGTCGCGGCATGACCCTCTCACCCACCTGCCTAACCGGCTTGCCATGCTGAATTTGCTCGAACATGCCATTATTGGCGCAGCCAGTGAGAGCGGCATGGTGGCCTTGATGATGATAGACCTGAAGCATTTCCAGAGCATTAACGACAGTTTTGGCCACAAAACCGGCGATCTTTTCTTGATTGAGACTGCCCATCGCCTGCAATACATTGCGCATGAATGCGGTGAACTGGGACGCGTACACGGCGATAAATTTGCCCTCATTATCACCCGACGCAAAACCGATGCGGAGTTAGTCCACCTGGCACATAACTTATGCAAAATCGTGCATAAACCTGTGATGATCGAAAATCACGAGCTCATGCTGGATGCGTGTATAGGTATCAGCCTGTATCCACGCGATGGCAACAACAGCGAACAGCTCGCACGCAATGCCAATACTGCCCTCTCGCATGCCAAACGCTCCAGCCAGCATCTGTTTCTTTTTTACAGCAAAGAGCAAACCAAGCAGGCGCAAAACCGCTTCAAGCTGGATGTGCAATTGCGCAAAGCTATTCGCAGACAAGAGTTTTTCCTGCAGTTCCAGCCTATTTTCTGCCTGGATAAGCAAACACCCCGCATGGTTAAAATTGAAGCGCTTATCCGCTGGCGAAACTACAAGGGAGATATCATCCCCCCTGCTGAATTCATTCCTTATGCAGAGCAATCGGGCTTGATTCTGCCACTGGGAGAATGGGTGATTGCCGAAGCCTTCCGTCGTTTGTCAGACCTCTCCAATCACGGGGCCCAATCGGTAGGGCTTTCCATTAATATTTCCCCCAGACAATTCCGAGACCATGGCCTGCCATTAAGGATTGCACAACAATTAAAACAACATGCCATTTCACCTGCCCGCATCACCCTCGAAATCACCGAAAGCGCAGTGTTTGAACACGAGGAGCAGGCATTGGAAATGCTTAAACAGCTAAAAGCGATTGGGGTACGGATATCTCTGGATGACTTTGGCGTGGGCAACTCGTCACTGTTTAAACTCAAACACTTGCCGATTGATGAACTCAAGATAGACCGTGCATTTATGGTGGATGTCCCAGAGAGCAGTGCTGATAGTGAAATAGTCAGCACCATCGTCAAAACTGCCGGTATTCTGGGAATTTCAGTCGTGGTTGAAGGCGTAGAAACCCAGGCTCAACTCGACTTCTTACGCCAAACTGGTTGTGACTGCATTCAAGGCTTCCTGCTCGGCAAGCCTATGCATATTGAAGACATCCATGCCTTGTTACCTGATGCCATGACGACTGACCGGCCAGCTACCAAAGAAGCGTTAATGTAACGGCGATTTCGCTGCCAGCAGCAACCCCCAACTGCTTACGTATGTCAGCCTTGAGAAACAAGGCATAGCGGCCATCTTCAAAGGCCGGGAATATAGATGTCTGCCATTGCTGGTCTTGCACCGTGACGTCCACCTTCACCGCTCCCCATCCGCGACGTTTGGTTTGATGGTATTGGCTCAGCGTATGGATTTCATCAGACATCGCCTGTGGCAGACTGACATAGTGCCAGGTGCTTTTGCTTCCCACCCATCGTTTGATGACATCGTTAAAGCAGTAACTCAGTCCATCCATCACATTTCCCTTTTCTGAGGTTGGCTACCAGGAAAAATTGGGGGAGTTTTCAGGGAGATGTATCAGGTTGCTTAAAACTATCCAGCATCAGCAAACCGACGCCGACACAAATGGCACTGTCTGCCACATTAAACGCAGGCCAGGCCCATTGCTGGTAATAAAACAGCAAAAAATCCACCACGTAGCCAAGCGTCAACCGGTCATATAAATTACCCAGGGCGCCGCCTAACACCAGGGCGATCCCAAAACAGAACAGTTTTTTTTGCGGGTGCTTGACCAGCAGATAGACCATCACAGCAGAAGCCAGTGTGGATACCGCTGTAAAAAAGCCATGCTGCCAACCACCGGCGTCAGCCAGAAAACTGAAGGCCGCGCCGGTATTGTGATAACGCACCAGGTCAAAAAAACCTGTCACGGGCACATGCTCGCCATATACAAACGATTGCTGGATCAGATGTTTGGTGTACAGATCGAGCACGATCACGATCGCGCTCAATACCAGCCAGGGCAAAGCCGAACGGACATTACGCATATTTGCGCACTTCACCTTTGCCAAACAGATTGCTGACGCAACGGCCACAAATGGTCGGATGCGCGGCATCACTGCCGACATCGGAACGGTAATGCCAGCAACGGTCACATTTTGTATGTGTGCTTGACTTAACGTCTACACTCACACCAGCACCAACTTGCTTGTAAACATTCGCGCGCGAGGTAATCAAAGCGAATTTCAAATCTTCTCCGAAACGACTGAGTGAATCATACATTTTGTCATCTGCATGAATATCCAGCTCAGCCTGCAATGAAGAACCCACCACACCTTCACCACGCTTTTCCTCTATTTTCTTGTTGGCAATATCCCGGAACTGGCGCAGATTTTCCCAGTCATCCAATAAGGATTGACTTAAACCATGTGCCGGTAACTCATACCAATCCTCTTCAAACACCGTCGCCACATTATCCAGACCCAATGTCTGCCAGATTTCATCGGCAGTAAAGCTTAGGATTGGCGCCATCAAACGCATCATGGCATGCGTGATATGATGCAAGGCACTTTGTGCTGCGCGACGTGCATGTGAAGTTTCACCGCTGGTGTACAAACGGTCTTTAAGGATATCGAGGTAAAACCCACCCAAATCTTCCGAGCAGAAACTCACAAACTTCTGTACCGCCAGATGGAATTCGTACTTGTCGTAATCGGCCAGAATACCCGCTTGCAATTGCTGTGTCAGATGCAGCGCGTAACGGTCAATTTCCAGCCACTGGTCGACGGGCAGCAAATCTTTGCTAGCGTCAAAGTCAGCAAGGTTGGAGAGCAAAAAGCGCAAGGTATTACGGATACGGCGGTAACCATCGGCCACGCGCTTAAGAATTTCATCACTGATGGTGAGCTCGCCGGAGTAATCGGTAGAAGCCACCCACAAGCGCAGAATATCCGCGCCATAGGTATCCATGACCTTTTGTGGCGCAACCACGTTGCCTTTAGACTTACTCATTTTATGGCCAGCACCATCCACCACAAAACCATGCGTCAGCAGAGCCTTGTATGGCGCATTACCGTCGATGGCACAACCGGTCAACAAGCTGGACTGGAACCAACCACGGTGCTGGTCTGAGCCTTCAAGGTACAAGTCGGCCACCGGCTGGTGCTCGGCTTCACGCACATTTGCCGCAGCGGACAAGCTTGGGTGTTGTGCTGAACGCACCACCGCGTAATGCGTGGCACCAGAGTCAAACCAAACGTCTAAAGTATCGGTCACTTTTTTGTATTGCTCGGCATTTTCAGGCGCATGTTGGGCGAGGAAAGTGGCACCATCCAGGCTAAACCAGGCTTCAATGCCCTGCTGCTCCACCTGTTTGCAAACAGTTTCCAGCAATTGCATGGTCTGTGGATGTGGCTCACCGGTTTCTTTATGCACAAAGAACGGCATAGGCACGCCCCAGTTACGCT